>Ga0070659_100002169_pt1 | contig 13980 bp, 15 predicted proteins | sample KBSC23metaG_FD_64666 | JGI IMG/M metagenome (GOLD analysis project Ga0070659, IMG submission 64666) | Corn rhizosphere microbial communities from Kellogg Biological Station, Michigan, USA - KBS C2-3 metaG | ecosystem: Host-associated > Plants > Roots > Rhizosphere > Soil ...
ATGGAGATCGACGGGGTCGACAAGGCCGACTACCCCAAGGTCACCGAGCAGTGCTACCTGTGCGACCTGTGCTACCAGACCAAGTGCCCGTACACGCCGCCGCACCCGTGGAACGTGGATTTTCCGCACCTGATGCTGCGCGCCAAGGCGGTGGCGTTCGAGCGCGACGGTGCGCCGCTGTCGGCGAAAATCCTTTCCAACACCCGCACCGTCGGCAAGCTCGCCTCGATCCCGGTGGTGGTGAAGGTGGTCAATGCCGCCAACCGCAATCCCGCGGCACGCAAGCTGCTGGAGAAAACCCTGGGCGTCGACGCCAAGGCGCGCGTGCCCGAATACCACTCGCCCACCGCGCGCAAGCGGCTGCGCGATCTGGACGGCAATGGCGATGCGGTGCCCGCAGGGCGCACGCGCGGCAAGCTGGCATTGTTCGCCACCTGCTACTGCGACCACTCCGAACCCGGCGTGGTCGAGGATCTGGCCGCGATCCTGCAGCACAACATGATCCCCACCCGGCTGGTCGAACAGGAAAGCTGCTGCGGCATGCCCAAGCTGGAACTGGGCGATCTCAAGACGGTGCAGAAATACAAGGAGCGCAACATCCCGGTGCTGGCGAAGATGGCCCGCGACGGCTGGGATTTCACTGCGGCGATCCCCTCCTGCGTGCTGATGTTCAAGCAGGAGCTGCCGCTGATGTTCCCCGACGACGCCGACGTGGCGCTGGTGCGCGACCACTTCTTCGACCCGTTCGAATACCTCGCCGAACGGCACAAGGCCGGCCTGCTGCAAACCGACTTCAAACAGTCGCTGGGCAAGGTCGCCTGGCAGGTGCCCTGCCACCAGCGCGTGCAGAAGATCGGCCCGAAGACCCGCGACATCCTGCAGCTGGTGCCGGATACCGAAGTCGCCACCATCGAACGCTGCTCCGGCCACGACGGCACCTACGGCGTGAAGCACAAGACCTATGCGCTCTCGCGCAAGCTGGCCCGGCCGGTGGAGAAGCGCGTGGCCGAAGCCAGCCCCGACCACTTCACCAGCGACTGCCCGATGGCCGGCGGCCACATCGCCCACGGCCTGGACGACAAGCCGGCGGCGGAACATCCGCTGAGCCTGCTGCGCAAGGCTTACGGGATTTGAAAGCCCCTCTCCCTCCGGGAGAGGGGTGGGGGTGAGGGTTCGGACTGGCCGAAACGTCTCGCTCCGCCCGCACCCTCACCCGCCCTTCGGGCACCCTCTCCTGGTGGGAGAGGGAGAAGAAAAATCAGAGCGCACCATGACCAAACTGACCCGCACCGACCTGCTCTCCCTCGAAGCCTACGCGCAGCAGCGTGCCGACTTTCGTGCCCGCGTGATGGCGCACAAGAAGCGGCGCACGGTGCACCTGGGCGAGCACCTGACCCTGGTGTTCGAGGATCGACTGAGCGTGCAGTACCAGGTGCAGGAGATGCTGCGCATCGAGCGCATCTTCGAGGCCGCAGGGATTGCCGACGAGCTGGACGCATACAACCCGCTGATCCCGGACGGCGGCAACCTCAAGGCCACCTTGCTGGTGGAGTTCCCCGACCCGGTGCAGCGCCGGATCGAGCTGGTGCGCCTGCGCGGGATCGAGCACGCGATCGAACTGACCGTGCAAGGCCACGCGAGCGTGGTGGCGATCGCCGACGAGGACATGGAGCGCAGCAACGACGAAAAGACTTCAGCTGTGCACTTCCTGCGCTTCGAACTCGACGCGGCGATGATCGCGGCGTGGCGTGGCGGCGCGCCGGTCACGCTGGCCTCGACCCTGCCGGCGATGTTGGTCGCAACGGCCCTGACCGAAGAACAGCGCCGCACGCTGGCAGCCGACTTCGACTGATCCTGCCGCGGCAACCTCGCTTACACTGCGCGCACCCCGACCACCGCAGGCCGCATGCGCAAACTCCTGATCACCGCCGCCGCACTGCTGGTGTTGCTGGGCGTGCTCAAGCATCGCCAGCACCGCGCCGTGCACCCCGCGCCCGGCGTGCTTGCTGCCGCGGCGCCTGCGCAGGTGGATCTCGACGATGGCGCCCAGCTGCAACAAGGCGATACCACCTTGCGCACCCGCGCGCACTTCGACATCACCGCCCGCGTGCTCTCGCGCAAGGCGTACTCCGGCGGCGCGGACGGCAACCTGGTGCCGCTGGATCTCGCGCTCGGCTGGGGCCGCATGTCCGACAGCGCGGTGCTGGCGCATATCGACATCAGCCAGTCCGGCCGCTTCTACTACTGGCACGTGAAGGAGTTTCCGATCCCGCAACGCGAGATCGAAACCTCCAGCGCGAACATGCACATGATCCCCGCCAGCGCCGACGTGAAACGCCAGCTGGAACGGGTGCGCACCGGCCAGGTCGTACGCCTCGACGGCTTCCTGGTCGACGCCAGCCGCCCCGGCGGCTGGCACTGGAACACCTCGATGACCCGCAACGACACCGGCGCGGGGGCGTGCGAGCTGATCTATGTCGAAAGCGTGGACGTGGTGCCGGCACCGTGAGGGTACGGTTGGCGGCCGCACCCTTCGTGACCGGGCAGCAAATGGTCGCCCGGGCGAATGGCACTTACTTGGGGCCACCGATCCCCAGCTGTTCGCACTGTGCGTAGCCCGCGCAGCGGGCGCAGTCGAAGCGCCGCCGCGCATGGCAGCGTATTGCCGGCGTGCCCTTCGACTTCCTCGCTCCTCAAAGCTGTGGCCACCCATGGGCCACTCCACGCGTGCGGCCTTCGGCCTGCGCTCAGAGCCTGCCCCGAACCCGATCCGGGGGTGAACGGGCTCAAGTAAGTGCCATTTGTCACCCGGGCCGGTTGCAGTTGACCATCCACATCGCGCCGTAGCGGTCGGTGAGCATGCCGAAGCGCAGCGCCCACGAGGTTTCCGCGATCGGCATGGTCACGTTGGCGCCCTCGCTCAGGGCAGCAAACAGGCGCTCGGCCTGCTCCGGTCGATCCACGCTCAACGATACCGCGTTGCCGTGGATGCCCGGATAGGCCTCACCGGTGGGGGTGCACCAGTCCGAGCCCATCAGCACCGCGTCGCCGACGACCAGGCGCACGTGGGCGATCAGGTCGCGCGTTTCGGGCGAGGCCATCCCGCCATCCGGCATCTCGCCGAGGGTCACCTTCATCACGATCTTGCCGCCCAGGCAGCGGGCGTAGAAGTCGAAGGCTTCGGCGGCCTGGTTCTCGAAGAACAGATAATTGGCGAGTTGCATGGATGTTTCCTCCAGAGCGGTGGGTAGCGCATGGGTCAGGCATCAGCCCGCGGCGCCGCGAGATCCAGCGGTCGACATCACGGCCTGCATCGAGCGACGAACGACACCGGCGCGAATCGACAGATGTCGGCAGATGCGCCGATCAGGCCGCCACGGCGAGCGTCGGAAACGGTTCGCGCCAGGCATCGATCTCGTTCATCCGCGCGTGCCAGCGGGCAATGGCCGGGTACGCCTTCAGCGGGATGCGCGCGTGCTCGGCATGCGGTAGCGCCACCGCGACCGCGAAATCGGCCAGGGTGATCGAGTCGCCGACCAGCCAGCGGCGGTCGCGCAGATGGTTGTCGAGCACGGTGGCGCTGCGGCACCACTCCTCCGTGGCGCGCTTCGCCTCGGCCGGGTCGGCCTCGCCCAGGTCGAAGCGCGATTTGATGACGTACTCGAAGTACAGCGCGCCCGCGTGCGCGGTAAAGTGCTGCAGATCCCAGCTGAACCAGCGGATCACCTCGACCTGGCGCGCATCCTGCGGCCACAGGTCGGAATCGCAGCGGCCCGCGAGGTAGCACATGATCGCATCGGCCTCCCACAGCACCCGCTCATCGTCGACCAGGGTCGGCACCTTGCCGTTGGGGTTGAGCGCCAGGTAGTCGGCGCTGCGCTGCTCGCCGCGGCCAAGATCGACGTAGGCGTATTCGACCGGCGACTCCAGGTATTTCGCGACCGCGCAGGCCTTGCGCGGCACCAGCACGTCGGACCAGTAAAGCTTCATCGTCGTGTTTCCTTGCGGGGGCGGGGATGCGGAATGGTCATGGCGGAGGGCCCGCCGGCGAGCAGGCGCAGGCTGGTGGCGGTCTGCGCGCCGATGCTCGCGGTCAGGGTCTGCTGCGTCGCGCGCCAGGCCGGCAGCGCCGACGTCAGCGCACGTCGGCCCTTGGCAGTGATCGCGGCACGGCGCGAACGCGCGTCGTCTGGATCGGCATGCACCCTCACCCACCCGCTGGCCTCCGCCACGGCGAGGTTGCGGGTCAAGGTGGTGCGATCGACACCCATCAGTTCGGCCAGCTCGCCGATCGGAGCCGAACCGGCCAGGTGCAGCGCCGCCAGCAGGGTGAACTGGGTCGCGCGCAGGCCGTGAGCCCGCAGCGCCCGGTCGAACTCGCGGGTGATCGCGCGGGAGGCGCGGCGCGAGGCCAGGCACAGACACTGAGCGGTTTCGAGAATGGCGGCGTCGGGCTTCATGGAATTTAAGTGTATATACACATATATCGTTCGTGCAAATCTTGTGATGCGCGATCATCCATTCGGAAAGCAAGTCGGAATCGGGTGTGGTCACGCGAATCTGGAACCTGAGATTGTCCAGCCGCCGGATGCGCAGGCGGGGGCAACTTCATCGCTCGAGCGCACCCTCTCCCCAACCCCTCTCCCGGAGGGAGAGGGGCTCAAGAGCGGGCGGCTCGCGCATCTGAAGCCCCTCTCCCCGCGGGAGAGGGGTTGGGGAGAGGGTGCGGGTTGAAGCGACACCCATTCAATCGACCCGTCACGCGACGTCCGGAATGGCCGTCCAAATCGAATACAGCGATGTGACCGCTTACCCCCGCGGATGATGCTGCGCGTGCAACCGCTTCAGCCCTTCCTTCGCCACCAGTGTGTAGATCTGGGTGGTGCTGAGCGAGCTGTGGCCGAGCAGCATCTGCAGCGCGCGCAGGTCGGCGCCGTGGTTGAGCAGGTGGGTGGCGAACGAATGCCGCAGCACGTGCGGCGAGATGCGCTTGGGATGGATGCCGACCTGCTGCGCGTAGCGTTTCACCAGGATCCAGAACATCTGCCGGCTCATGCCCTCGCCACGATTGCTCAGGAACAGCGCCACGGGTTGTCGTCCGCGGGCCAGTGCGGGGCGGGCTGTGGCGAGGTAGTTGCCGATCCGCGCCAACGCTTCCTCGCCCACCGGCACCAGCCGGTCCTTGCCGCCCTTGCCGGTGACCCGCAGCACGCCCTGGCGGGGGTTCAACGCGGCCAGCGGCAGCTCGACCAGCTCGGACACGCGCAGGCCGGAGGCGTACATCAGCTCCAGCATGGCGCGGTCGCGCAGGCCCAGGGTGGTGGTGGCGTCGGGCGCCTGCAGCAAGCCGACGATCTCGCGCTCGGCCAGTGCCTTGGGCAGGCTCCGCGGCATTTTCGGTCGCTCGATCAGCAAGGTGGGATCGACGAAGGCCGGTTCGTCGCGGGCGACGAAGGCGTAGTAGCGGCGAAACGCCGACTGCCGCCGCGCGATCGAACGCACCGCCGCCGGCCGGATGCCGTGGTAGGCCGAGATGTCCTGGCGTGTCGCCGCATGCAAGTCGCGGCCGCGCCCGGCCAGCCATGCGGCCAGCGCCTCCAGGTCGCGTCGGTACGCCTCCAGCGTGCGCTCGGCCAGGCCATCCTCCGACCATACGCGTTCGAGAAAGGCGGCGATGCTGCGCCGGTCGGCATCGGCGATACTGGCAGGGTTGTCTCCTTTATCCATGCGCACGATGCTGACCATCGCGCGCGCTGCACGCAAGCGATCCGATGCCGATACCCGCCACGCCCGACGCCGATGCCGCCCTGCCCTGCCCGCTGTGGCGCCGCCTGCTGGCGCTGGTCTACGACCTGCTGATCGTGCTGGCGATCGTGATGGTGGTGGGCCTGCTGTGCCAGTTGGCGACCGGTGGCCAGCTGATCCGCACCGACGGGCATGCGGTGATCCCCGCCTGGTACCGGCCGCTGCAGGGGCTGGTGGTGTCGGCGTATTTCATCAGCTCCTGGCTGCGTGGCGGGCAGACCGTGGGCATGCGACCCTGGCGCATCCGGCTGACCCGCCGTGACGGTGGCGCACCCACGTTCCAGCAGACGGTGCTGCGGTTGCTGGTGGCAGCGGCGCCGATGCTGGTGCTGATGCTGGCGCCCGCGCTCGGCTTGCGCACCACGCTGTGGGCGCTGCTGCTGGTGTGGGCCGCGTGGTTTGCGGTGGCCCTGGTCGACCCGCGTCGGCGTGCGCTGCACGACATCGTGGCCGCCACCGAGCTGCGTCGAATCGGCTGAGCTTCACATACCGCATCGCGCCGGCGCGGTTCAATCCGGCGATGCAAAGCACACACCCCGCCGAAAACCGCAGCGACGCCGAGCTGATCCGCCGCAACCGCCGCTTCTACGAGGCGCTGTGGGCGCAAACCAGGCTGGTCGATCCGGCGCGCTTCAACACCTGGCCGCTGCTGCACGAGCTGGCGCGACAGGCGCCGCGCCGGCTGGAGGTGGCGCCCGGGCTGCGTCCGCGGCTGCCGCTGGAAGACACCTGCTTCGTCGACCTCAGCCACACCGCCTTGCGCCGGCTGCAGTCCGCGGGCGCCAACGCCGTGCACGGCATGATCGGCGCCCTGCCTTGCCGCGACGCCAGCTTCGATCTGATCTGCGCGCTGGACATCCTCGAACACGTCGCCGACGACACCGGCGCACTGGCGGAACTGGCCCGGGTCGCCGCACCCGGCGCCCAGGTGTTGCTGTCGGTGCCCCTGCACCCCGAGGCTTGGACCGCCTTCGACGAGTTCGTCGGACATTGCCGCCGTTACGAACCGGCCCGCATCCTCGCCCTGCTGGCGCAGCACGGATTCCAGCTGGAGCACAGCGCGGTTTACGGCATGCAGCCGAAATCCCCGCGCCTGCTCGACCTCGGCCAATGGTTCCTGACCCACCAGCGCGAACGCGCCATGTGGTGGTACAACCGCGTGCTGATGCCGTTGGCCTTGCGCTTCCAGAAGCCACTGCGCTGGCGCGAGGGCCTGGGCGACACCCGGGGCGTCGACGAAGTGCTGCTGCGCTGCCGCCGCGAGGGCTGAGACCCAGGTCTCTGCGGCATTGCAACACGGTGTGGCCAGACCCGCTAAGATGCAGGGGTTTTCGACTAGGGCCATCCCCACCCGATGCTTTATCAAATCCACGAATGGCAGCGTTCGCTGCTCGGCCCGCTGAGCTATTACGCCGAAGCGAACGCGCGCATGCTCAGCGCCCACGGCAACCCGTTCGCCGCGTTTCCCGGCGTGCAGCGGCTAGCCGCCGCCAACGAGCTGGTCTACCGGCTGGGCAAGGACTACGAGAAGCCCGAGTTCGGCATCCACGTCGCGCAGGCGCACGAGCAGGAGATCGCGGTGATCGAGCGGGTGGCACTGGCCAAGCCGTTCTGCCGGCTGAAGCGCTTCAAGCGCTTCAGCGACGACCCGGCCACCATCGAGAAGATGAAGAACGACCCGGTGGTGCTGGTGGTGGCGCCGCTGTCCGGCCACCACGCCACGCTGCTGCGCGATACCGTGCGCACTCTGCTGCGCGACCACAAGGTGTACATCACCGACTGGGTCGACGCGCGCATGGTGCCCGCCGCCGAAGGCACCTTCAGCCTGGACGACTACGTGGCCTACGTGGAGGATTTCATCCGCCACATCGGTGCCGGATCGCTGCACGTGATTTCGGTGTGCCAGCCCACCGTGCCGGTGCTGGCGGCGGTGTCGCTGATGGCCGCGCGCGGCGAGGCTACCCCGCGCAGCCTGGTCATGATGGGCGGCCCGATCGACCCGCGGCGCAGCCCCACCAGCGTCGACAACCTGGCCACCACCCATCCGCTGGCGTGGTTCAAGGGCAACGTGATCCATACCGTGCCGCCGAACTACCCCGGTCGAGGGCGCGAGGTCTATCCAGGCTTCCTGCAGCACGCCGGCTTCATCGCGATGAACCCCGGCCGGCACATGAGCTCGCACTGGGATTTCTACCAGGATCTGCTGCGCGGCGACCAGGAAGACGCCGAGGCGCACCGCAAGTTCTACGACGAATACAACGCCGTGCTGGACATGCCGGCGCGGTTCTACCTGGACACGATCGAGAAGGTGTTCCAGCAGGCGCTGTTGCCGCGGGGGCTGTGGGACGTGGCCGGGGAACGGGTGGATCCCGCCGCGATCAGGCACAGCGCCCTGCTGACCATCGAGGGCGAGCTGGACGACATCTCCGGCCTCGGCCAGACCGAGGCGGCACACGACCTGTGCGATGGCATCCCGGCGAAACGCCGCGCCCACAAGGTGATCGAGGGCGCCGGCCATTACGGCATCTTCAGCGGCCGCCGCTGGCGCGAGGTGGTGTACCCGCAGGTGCGCGACTTCATCCGCCAGTTCGACCACCCGTACAAGGCGTCGGGACGTCGTCGCGGGGATGCGCAGGCCGGCTGAGGCAGCTCACTCCCCCGGCAAACCCCACAGGGCACGATCGAGATCGCCGTCCAGGCCGAACCGCGACAGCGGCACGCGGCCGTTCTTCACCTCGACGCCTTCGGCGCGCAGCCGCCGGCATTGTTCGCGAAAACCGCGGCTGCCCGGCGGCATCGCGATATGGCCGCTGGCGCGCAGCACGCGAAACCACGGCAATTCCATGCCGTCGGGCACCTCGCCCAGCAGGCGCCCGACCAGCCGCGCCCGACCCGGCAGGCCGGCGCGGGCGGCGATGGCGCCGTAGCTGGCCACCCGGCCCGGCGGAATTGCGGCGATGGCGGCATAGATGCGGGCGTTGCGATCGGGCATGGGGGCTCCGGCCAGGACGGTGTGATTTAGGTATGACTCCCGTGGCAGAGTAACCTCAAGGTTCTTTCCACGGGAATGGCACCATGCGCCACTTCGAAGCCGTCCGCTCGCACATCGGCAGCGGCCACCAGCTGCATCACAACGATCCCTACCTGATCAGCTTCGACCTGAACCTGGGCCAGGGCCGCCACCAGGGCATCTACCTGGCCGAGCTGGAGGGCGAATCCGGCCGCCGCTACCTGCGCGTGTCCACCCCGATCGGACCGCTCGCCGGCACCGATCCGCAGCGCTGCCTGCGCTTCAACTGGGAACAGCGCACCGGCTTTCTGGCCGTCGCCGATCTCGACGGCTCGCCCTACCTGCACCTGTGCGAAAACCGTCTGTACGAGTTTCTCGACACGGCCGAGCTGGAACGGGTGATCCGCACGCTGGGCGGCCTGGGCGACCGGCTGGAGCAGTTGATCGCCAGCGGCGACGATGCCTTGTAGGAAGCCTCGAATGACCGCCTTTTTGCTCGTCATTCCCGCGAAAGCGGAAATGACGTCATCGGGGGTTTTCGAGATTCCCTAGAACACCAGCCCGTACCCCAGCACGAAACCGTAAGCCATCAGCGCGGTCACCGGCAGGGTCAGGATCCACGCCCACACCATCCGCTCGACCACCGACCAGCGGATCGCGTTGAAACGCTTGGCCGAGCCCACGCCCATGATCGAGGCGGACACGATGTGGGTGGTCGACACCGGGATGCCGAACACCGATGCGCTGAGGATCACCAGCGCCCCGCTGGTCTCGGCCGCGAAGCCGTTGATCGGGTGCAGTTTGACCATCTTGTGGCCCAACGTCTTGATGATGCGCCAGCCGCCACCGGCGGTACCGGCGGCCATGGTCAGCGCCGAGACCACCTTCACCCATACCGGAATGATGAATCCACCGGCAGGGTTCTCGTCGATGCGCAGAAAACTGAGGATCCAAGGCAGATGATCGAACTCGTGCGCCGCGGTGGCGCCGGCCAGGGCCAGCGCGATGATGCCCATGCTCTTCTGCGCGTCGTTCATGCCGTGCGCCACGCCCATCGTACCGGCCGACAGGATCTGCGCCTTGCCGAAGAAGGCGTTGACGAACGGGGTGCGGCCGAATCGCCGCGACCAGCCCTGCCGCCTGGCGAACCAGGCCAACAGCGCGTACAGCGCACCCATCACGATGAAGCCGATGATGAAGCCGCCCACCGGCGACACCACCATCGGGACGATGACCTTGGGGATTACGCCGTGGCCTTTCAGCCAGTTGCCGTGGGCCCAGATCACCGAATCGAAATTGTTGTCCGAGGCGGCCAGGGCGGCACCGACCAGGGCGCCGATCAGGGCATGGCTGGAACTCGACGGCAGGCCCAGCCACCAGGTGATCAGGTTCCACACGATCGCCGCCAGCAGCGCGCAGATCAGCAGCTGCGAGCTCATCTCGATCACCCCGGCGTTGATCAGGCCCGAGGCGATCGTGGCAGCCACGGCGGTGCCCAGGAAGGCGCCGACCAGGTTGGTGCCGGCCGCCAGCAGCACGGCCTGGCCGGGGCTCAGCACCTTGGTCGCCACCACCGTGGCGATCGAGTTGGCGGTGTCGTGGAAGCCGTTGATGTAGGTGAACGCCAGCGCGATCACCACCACCGCGATGACGACGGTCATGCGCGGATCCCCGCCAGATGCGAACCGATGCAACGGCGGGGGAACGGCAGCATGGCGGCCCCGTGGAGCAGATGGCGCAGGATCACGGCGAGCTCCTCAGGAGTTCTTCAGCACGATCGAATAGACGACGTTGCCGACATCGCGGCACTTGTCGATGGCCTTCTCGATCAGCTCGAACAAGTCCTTGGCCAGCATCGCGCGCATCGCGTCGTTGCCTTCGACATACAGGGTGCGATAAGGCGCCAGCAACATGCGGTCGCCCTCCGATTCCAGCGCCTGCAGCCGATCCTGCAGCTTCTTCACGCGGTCGATGCGCAGGCCGTGGCGCAGCTCGCCGACCATCTCGACCACCACCTCGCTGGAATGCAGCAGCACCTGCGCACGCTGGGTGAAATCGACGCCTTCGAGGCGCGTGGAGACGATCTCGTAGCGCTCGGCAAACTTCTCGATCGTCTTGGGGATCTTGTATAGCGAGGAATTGAGCGCCTCGATATCCTCGCGGTCGAGCGCGGTGACGAAGGTGTTCACCAGCCCCTCGCTGATCTGCGCGGCCAATTCCTTCTCGCGCGCCCGGGTGGCCGCGAACGACGCCATCACCGCCCCCTGATCCGGCTTGGTCAGCAAATCGCGCAGGGCCTGGGCACTTTCGCAAGCCGTGGCGGCGCTCTGCTCGAGCAGGCCGTAGAACTTGTCGCCTTTGCCGAAAATCGTCTGCAGGGAAAACATGCGTGGCGTGTCCTGGGGATCGGGATGGCGATCATGGTACAGGAGGCCCATGCTGCCATGCACCACGCGCCGGTGAAGGGCGTGCGCCAACGCCCCGGGAGCATCCTTTACACTGTCGCCATGCACTCTCCGACATCCTCGCCGCGATGCTGACCGAAATCGCGTTCGTCCTCGTGCTTTCGCTGTGCAACGGCTTCTTCGCGCTATCGGAGATGGCCCTGGTGGTCTCGCGCAAGAGCCGCCTCAAGCAGATGGCGAGCAAAAGCCGCAAGGCCGCCACGGCCCTGCGCCACGCCGAAGCGCCGGAGCACTACCTGTCCACCGTGCAGGTCGGCATCACCCTGGTGATGCTGATCACCGGCGCGGTGGCCGGCGATTCGCTGGGCGCCCACATCGCCGACACCATGCGGGGCGAGCGGCTGGCCTGGCTGCTGCCCTACGCGCGAATCATCGGCATCGTGCTCGGTTTCGCGCTGATCTCGTTCATCCAGATCGTGATCGGCGAACTGGTGCCCAAGCGGCTGGCACTGGCGGCACCGGAGAAGCTCGCCTCGTACGTGGCGATCCCGATGCTGCTGCTGTCGAAGCTCACCGCGCCGTTCGTCTGGCTGTTGAACACCTCCAGCGGCCTGCTGCTGCGGCTGCTGCGGATCCACCCGCAAGGCCGCGGCGTGGTGACCGAGGAGGAGATCCGCCTGCTGGTGGCCGAGAGCGCCGAGCAGGGCGTGCTCGACGAGGACGAGCACAACATGGTCAACCGCGTGCTGCGTCTGGGCGACCGCACGGTGGACAGCGTGATGACCCCGCGGATGCGCATCGCCTGGCTGGACATGACCGCGTCGGCGGCGGAAAACATCGAGGCGATGCGGCAGACCCCGTATTCGCGCTACCCGGTGTATCGCGGCGACGAGAGCGACGTGGTTGGCGTGGCCGAGGTCAAGCTGATGCTGCACAGCTTCGCCGAAGGCGCCCCGGAGCTGTTCAGCCAGCTGTCCAGGCCGCTGTTCGTGCCGGCCACGGCGCGCGCGCTGGATCTGCTGGAGGAGTTCCGCGACGCCGAGACGCCGCTGGCCCTGGTGGTCGACGAGTACGGCGACATCGAGGGCCTGGTGACCGTCAACGACTTGCTGGCCGCCGTGGTCGGCGCCAACCAGCTCGGCCACGGCGGCAGCGAGGAAGGCCCGATCATGCAGCGCGCCGACGGCAGCTGGCTGATCGACGGCAGCCTGTCCACCGACGACCTGCGCGAGCTGCTGCGCACCGGCGAACTGCCCGGCGAACAGGAGCACGATTTCCGCACCGTCGCCGGCATGGTGATGACCGCGCTGGGCCACGTGCCGCAGACCGGCGAGGTGTTCGCCTGGCACGGCATCCGCTTCGAGGTGATCGACCTGGACGGCGCACGCATCGACAAGCTGCTGGTCACCCCGGCGCCGCCGGCGAGCGAGATTGGCGATGAGGAAACCGGCTGAAATCCGGACAAGCCGTAGGAGCGCACCCCCGGATCAAGTCCGGGGGTGCGCTCCTACAGGCCGCCTTTCTTCGCCAACCCCGCCATGCGCTGCGCATCGGCCAATATCCCGTGCAGCACGCGCAGTTCGCGCTGATCCGGCTGGGCGCGCTGGAACAGCTTGCGCAGGCGCAGCATGATCGTGGTCGGCTCGCGGCCCTTGTGGAACTCAATATCGTCCAGCGTCTGCGCCAGGTGGCGGTAGAACTGCTCCATCTGCGCCGCATCGGCGGGCGGTTCGTCGTGTTCCGGTGGCGCCGCGGGCGGCTCGTCGCCGAGCATCGCCATGCGCAACTCGTAGGCCATCACCTGCACGGCCTGCGCCAGGTTGAGCGAGCTGAAATCGTCCACGCTGGGAATCCGCACCATCGCGTGGCAGCGCGCCAGTTCCTCGTTCTCCAGGCCGCTGCGCTCGTTGCCGAACAGCAGGGCCACCTGTTCGCCGCGGATCAGCGCCGCCAGCGCCTGTCGGGCGCCCGCGCGCGGACTCAACTCCGGCAGGGTCACCCCGCGTCGGCGCGCCGACAGGCCCAGGGCGAAACTGCAATCGGCCAGGCCATCGACCAGCTCGGCGTGCACGCCGGCCTTGGCCAGCACCTCGTCGGCGCCAGCCGCCAGCGCATTCGCCTCGCGGTCGGGAAAGCGCGCCGGCTGCACCAGTTCCATCCGGGCAAAACCCATGGTGCGAATCGCCCGCGCCGCGCTGCCGATATTGCCGGGATGGGACGTGCGCACCAGCACGAAACGGAGGCGCGAGGCGAGGTCGGCAAGATCGGGCATGCTCGGGAAGGCGTGGCGAAGGGATCGCCCAAGGATAACGGACGCGGGGCGATGCCGAGCCGCCTCTGCTAGAATCGCCGGCTGCAAACCCGCTCTCTTCCCAAGTCGATGCCATGGCCAGACCACACGTCACGATCGCGGCGCGCGCCGCGCGTTCTGCAGGCAATGTGATCCTGCGCTACATGAACCGCATCGACGGCCTGCACGTCGTCGAGAAGCAGCAGTGGGATTTCGTCTCCGAGGTCGACAAGCTGGCCGAGGCGGAGATCATCAAGGAACTGCGCCGCGCCTATCCCGACCATGCCATCCTCGCCGAGGAAAGCGGCGCCATCGGCAAGGGTCCGCTGACCTGGGTGATCGACCCGCTCGACGGCACCCACAACTACCTGCGCGGCATCCCGCACTTCTGCGTGTCGATCGCGCTGCTGGACAAGGGCGTGCCGATCCACGCGGTGGTGTTCGACCCGCTGCGCGACGAGCTGTACACC
>Ga0070659_100002170_pt1 | contig 13976 bp, 5 predicted proteins | sample KBSC23metaG_FD_64666 | JGI IMG/M metagenome (GOLD analysis project Ga0070659, IMG submission 64666) | Corn rhizosphere microbial communities from Kellogg Biological Station, Michigan, USA - KBS C2-3 metaG | ecosystem: Host-associated > Plants > Roots > Rhizosphere > Soil ...
AAAGGCAATAACGGCGGCTGTTTTATACATCTTCATTCCTTGAAGATTTCGTTTTTTCGGCGCGCTAAAATAGAAATTAAATCCCGCTTTGTGTCCTGCACGTTCACTTTCGATTTGCCGCCGGCCGCGTTGCGGTGACCGCCGCCTTCGAAATGATCGCGGGCCAACGCGTTGACGTCCACCACGCCTTTCGACCGGAACGACATTTTCACCTGATCGGGACGTTGAATGATAATGACGGCCAGCTCCACGATGCCGAGTTGCAACGGAAAATTCACCAACCCTTCCGTGTCTCCGGTACGGATGCCGAAGCGTTTGATGTCGGCCGTTTCCACCCAGATGATGCCGGTGCGCAGCTCGGGGTGAATCTCCATCCGTTCGGAAATGCAAAAGCCAAAGAACCGCAGCTTGTACTCCGGAAACGTCTCGTAGATCTGTTGGTAGATGTACAAATGATCCGCGCCCTGTTCGATCAGATCGGCCACGATGCGGTGCACGTTCGGCGACGTGGTCGACACGCGAAAGCGGTCCGTGTCCGTGAGGATGCCGGTGTACAAACAGGTGGCGATGTCTTTCGTGATCGATTCTTTCCCTTGCAGGTACACCAGAAACTCGTACACCAACTCCGCCGTCGACGACGCGGTGACGCGGTGCAGTTTGTATTGCGCGAAGTCGTCGGGCTCCTGGTGGTGATCGATGAGCACGCGGATCGCCTGACTTTTTTCGATGACGTTGCCGAGTTCGTTGATGCGGTGCAGCTTGTTGAAGTCCAGACAAAAAATAACGTCGGCGTCGCCAACGAGGTATTCGCTGTAGTCGGTTTGCTTCTCGAAGTTGATGACGTCCTTTTCCCCCGGCAGCCAAAACAAAAACTCGGGATAATCCGTCGGCGACACCACGGACACTTTGTGGCCGGCGGCTTTCAGATGGTGGTACAACGCCAGCGTGGAGCCCAACGCGTCGCCGTCGGGTTTGTGGTGGGTGGTGATTACCACGCGCTGCGGCGTCTGCAACAAATTCTTCAGTCCGTCGAGTCCTTCCATCGCTGCGAAAATAGTGCTTAGTCCGTAGTCCGTAGCGCTTAGTCTTGAGTGCGGCTCAGAAAATTCCCACTACTGACTACGGACTAAAAACTACGGACTAATTTCGCGGCCAATTACAAACGACTTATGAGCAAAGGCAACATCACCCTGACGATGATCAAACCCGACGCGGTGCAGAACAACACCGTTGGCGGTATCCTGAAAATGACAAACGACGCGGGCTTCCGCATCAAAGCGATGAAGTACACGCGCCTCACGCCGATGCAGGCCGGCCGCTTTTACGAAGTACACCGCGAACGTCCGTTCTACCAATCGCTGGTTGACTTCATGACGTCGGGCCCTATCGTAGCCGCCGTGCTTGAGAAAGACAACGCCGTGGAAGACTTCCGCAAACTGATCGGCGCCACCAACCCTGCCAACGCCGAAGCCGGCACCATCCGCAAAGCCTACGCCGAGTCCATCGAGCGCAACGCCGTCCATGGCTCCGACTCCGACGACAACGCCAAGATCGAAGCCGCGTTTCATTTCTCGGAACTCGAACGATTCTAAGTTAGAAGCAAGACCGCTTCGCTGCAAGAAGCAAGACTTTTGAAGCCCCGCCAGCGCGGGGTTTTTTTATAGGAGTTGTCATTCCGACCGCAGGGAGGAATCTCCGGCGCTAAATGAGATTCCTCCCTGCGGTCGGAATGACAGTTGCTTGAACAAACAAAATGCAATAAGAATCGGCGTAATCAATTGAATCAGCTTCAATCAGCGGTTCAGACAGTTGCCACCAAGGCGTTAACCTGCTCTGCAATCTTTGCGTGCAACGCGTCGGTTGCTTTCACCAACGGCAGGCGCAGCACGTTATCGATCAAACCCATTCCGTGTAACGCGGCTTTCACGCCGGCGGGATTTCCTTCGGCGAAAAACAATTCCATCGCGTCGAGCATCTTGTAGTGGTGTTTAGCCGCTGCCGAATAATTGCCTTCGGTTGCTTGCTTCACCAGTTGCGAAAACTCTTTCGGGAAGGCCTGCGCCACAACCGATATCACCCCGACGGCACCGAGACTCATAAGCGGCAACGTGAGAGCGTCGTCACCCGAAATCAAACGAAAATGATCGGGTTGGTGGTTGATGATCTGCATGGCCTGCGTAAAATTTCCCGACGCTTCCTTGATGCCGATGATTTTGTCGCTGTCGTTGGCAAGCCGCAACGTGGTCTCCGCGGCGATATTCGACGACGTACGCGCCGGTACGTTGTATAAAATGACTGGCAACGGCGTTGCTTCCAACAGCTTCGTGTAGTGCCGGTAGATTCCTTCCTGCGTCGGCTTGTTGTAATACGGATTGACGGACAATACCGCGCTGTAACCCTTGTGCGCAAAGGTTTCCAGCGTCTGCACCAATTCGTTCGTGTTGTTCCCGCCGATTCCGGCCACGAGTTTTGCACGACCGTCTACGTGCGTCGGCACGAACGCAAACACCTCTTCTTTTTCTTCTTTGGAGAGCGTCGCCGATTCCCCCGTCGTGCCCAGCACCACGAAATAATCCACGCCGTTCTGCACGTTGTAATCGATCACGCGGCTCATGGCATCGAAGTCAACGGCCTCGTTTTTTCTGAACGGCGTTACCAACGCGACGCCGGTGCCGGTAAACGGGTGCAACGTTGTGTCGACCATCTTAGCGGATTTGATAAATGTAATGTTTCACCTGATCGACGAAGCGGCGCAAATCGGAAGGGTCCGGGGTGTCGAGCAACACGTCGCCGAGATACATCTTCGTCGGGTCGTACAAACCGATGCGGTACTTCGCGTTCGACAGCGCCGATATGTATTCCAACGGCAGATTTTCTCCCGTGTACGCGTTAATCAGCACGTCGAACTTGCGTTCCATGAATTCGTCCACAAGATGGCCTTGGGGCTCCAGAAACCAGTTCAGATTCTTTTTGTGAAAATGCGGGAAGTTCAGGTTCAGCGCGGGTTTCGGAAAATTGTAAAAGCCGAGGATGTGCACTTTGCGAAACTGCGTCCGGAGCGAATCCGCGAGTTGGTTGGCCAGCGCGGTGCGGTCCGTGTCCGTAGCGTCCACGAGAATGCCGATGTCGCGCGCCTCGGTTATGTTGGTGATTTGCCGATCCGGTTTGTGAAAACGCAGCTCCTTCTGAAGCATGTATTTGTGAACGCGGGAACGAAGCAATTGCAACATGGGATTGGGTTTTATTCTTCGTAGATCCCCATGCGGCTGAACTTGTCGATGCGTTGCTTCACCAATTCGTCCAACGGTATTTTTTTCAGCTCGTTAAGGTTGCGCAGGATTTCGGCTTTCAAGGTGATCGCCATTTGTTCGGGGTTGTTGTGCGCGCCGCCTAGCGGTTCCGGTATCACGCCATCCACCAGCTTGAATTTGAACATCCATTCGGGCGTGAGCTTGAGTTGTTCGGCGGCCGTTTCCTTGTTGTTCCAGTCGTGCCACAGAATGGACGAACACGATTCCGGCGAAATGACGGAGTACCATGTGTTCTCCAGCATCAGCACGCGGTCGCCGATGCCGATGCCGAGCGCGCCGCCGCTGGCGCCTTCGCCGATGATCACGCATACGACTGGCGTTTTGAGCTTGCTCATCTCGAACAGATTGCGCGCGATGGCTTCGCCCTGGCCGCGTTCTTCCGCTTCGAGGCCGGGAAATGCCCCCGGCGTGTCGATCAGCGTCACCACGGGGATGCGGAACTTTTCGGCCAGCTTCATCAAACGCAACGCCTTGCGGTAACCTTCCGGATTGGCCATGCCGAAGTTACGGTACTGCCGTTGCTTGGTGTTCTCGCCTTTCTGTTGCCCGACAAACATCACCGGCATGCCGTCGATCTCCCCCAGCCCGCCAATCATCGCTTTGTCGTCGGCCACGTTCCGGTCCCCGTGCAATTCGATGAAGCGTTCGCAGATCTGCGCGAGGTAATAAAGCGCGTACGGCCGCTCGGGATGGCGGGACAACTGCACGCGTTGCCATGCCGTGAGGTTTTTATACAGGTTGACTTTCGTCTCGTCGATCTTGCGTTCGAGTTCCGACACCGTGGAATGGATGTCGACCTTGCCGCCTTCGCCGATTTTCTTCAGCTTGGTGAGTTGTTCGTTCAGTTCTTCAACGGGCTTTTCAAAATCCAGATACGTCATGGACGGCGGTATGGTGTGCTGTAAAAATAGGAAAGCGAATCGTTAAACCGCTACAAGCGGCAGTGTTCTTACAATTCAAATCGCTTGACTGTGTGGCTGGAGCGGCTTTCTATTTTAATATGCCGTTCGTTTTACGGGACCATTTTTGGAGGTTTAGCTGTAAAAAGGGGAGCCCACCGGCCATCCGGCGGGCTCCGCTTCGGTGCGTGTTGCGGATGTCGCCTTAGTCTTTCTGGATAATCAACCGTTGGGTGTAGGCGTTGGCCCCGACGGTGACGCGCACCAGATAGACGCCGGAAGCGATGGCCGTGTTGGGGTGGACGAAGTAGTTGCCGCGCTGGCCGTCGACGGCGGCGTAGTCGGTCTGGAGCACCTGACCCAAAGCGTTGACGATCTCGATTCTGACGGCGGCCGCCTCCGAAGCGGTGCGGGCCACGTCCACGTTGAAGTCGCCCGAGGTCGGGTTGGGGTAGAGCAGCACGGACTCCGAAGCGTTACCCTGCGCCGGCGTTTCGGCCTGCGGAGTCTCCTCCTCGCGGCAACCGGCGTTGCCCGTGGTGATCGTCTGGGTCGGCGAGGCTTCCGAAGCCACCCCGTTGCACGAAATGGCGCGCACGTACACTTCGTACTGCGTGCCCGGGAACAAGGCCGGACCGGGGAAGGTGTGGTAGGTGGTCAGGCCCATGTTGTAGGAGACGAAGTTGGCCGAACCGGCCTTGCGGATGTAGACCTGGTAGTTGACCAGCGGGATGCCGGAGCAGACCAGATCGTTCCACGCCACGGAGAAGCCGTGGCAGGTCGGGTGCGAAACCACCACGTTCTGCGGCGCCTCGCACGGCGCCTTGACGGCCACCGTTTTGACGTTGGAGATGCGCGAGTACAGGTTGGTGCCGCACACCGAGACGGCGAACACTTCCCACACCGAACCGGTCGGGGTGGTGGCCACCGTGAAATTGGTCACCGCCGAGGTGGTCTGGTAGGTCACGCCGGCCGAGAAGGACGGCGAAAGGCGGCGCAGCGTCACCCGCCAGACGGGTCCGCCGGAGAGGTTGACCGTGATCTGGTTGGGACACGTCGAGGTGGCCGACAACACCACCGGCACCGGCGTGCAGGCGGCCGGCGGCGTGTTGGTGTAGGCGTTGTAGTACACGGCCGAGGCCTCGCCCAGCTGGCCGCTCGTCGGGCAGTTGTTGGCCGCCACCATCACCGCGTACGGCGAACCGGCGTAAAGCGGCTGGATCGTCTTGGTCGTGCCGTTGGCCGTGTCCACGAAGCTCCAGTTGGCGTTCAGGCCCAGCGGGCGGTAGTAAACGCGGTAGGCGGTGGCCCCCGCCACGGCCGTCCACGTCACCCGAAGGCCGTTGACGCCGAAGGCGTTGGTCACCCCGACCACGGTGGAAACGGTCGGTACGGCGCATTGCGTGGTCGTCGACACCGTGCCGGCCGACGTGCCCGGACAAGCCGGCAGCGAGGTCTTGGTCACCGTCACGGTCAAAGCCGCGTTCGGGTTAAGACCCAGAATCGTGAACGGCGAGGTGGCCGCGGCCTGCGTGCCCGAGCCGGCCGCACCCGACCACGACACCGTGTAATCGCTACCGGCCGCGTACGGCACCCCGTTGACCGTCCACGACACCGTGGCCGACGTGGAGGTGACGTTCGTGATCGTGGCCACCGGCGTGGCCGAAACCGTCACCACCCCCGACGTGGAGGCCACGTCGTAACAGGTGGCCGTCAGCGACAGGGCGCGCACGTAGGTCGTCGCCGTGACGTTGGCCAGCGTGTAGGTGGACGAGGTGGCACCGGCGGCGTTGGTCCACGGACCCGTCGCGGACGGGGCCGTTTGCCATTGGATGCCGCCGTAGTTGCCCGTCACCGCGTAGTTGACCGAGGCGCCCGAGCAGGCGATGGCCGAGGCGGGGCTCACCGTGCCGCCCACCGGCGTGGAAGCCACGTTGAGGGTGGCCGAGGTGGTGCAACCGTTGGTTTGGGTGGCCGTGACGAGGTATTGCTGCTGGCCCGCGCCCGTGGTGATGGTCACCTGGCTGTTCTGGGCGTTGTTGGACGTGTAGTTGGCCGGCGGCGGCGCCGTGCCGCCCAGCGTCCAGGTGTAGACCGTCGAGGCGGTGGTCTGCGGCGTGAGCTGCACGGCGACCGCGTTGACGTTGGAAACGCAGATGAGCGTGGGCGGGTTGAGCGGCAGCGCGTACACCGGCAACACGGAGGCGAAGGCCACCGTGGCCGTGTCCTTGCACGTGTTGACGTCCGTGCCGATCACCTGATAGGTCGTGGGCACCAGCGGGGTGGCCACCACCGTGGCGTTGGTGGGCTGGCCCTGAATGGAACCGGCCGGCGTCCAGGCGTAGTACGTGGCCCCCGTGGCCGTCATCGTCACCGGCTGGCCGCCGCAGGACGAACCGCCCGCGCCGCCCGTCTGCGAAGCCGTCACCACCGGCGAGGCGAACACCGTCAGCGCCAGCGTGTCCTTGTTCTTGCAGCCCGTGGCCGCCACCGTGCCCGTCACCACGTACGTGGTCGAGGCCGGCGGAAGCACCGTCACCACCGAACCGTTGACGTTGGCCGTGGCCGGCAGCGGGCTCCAGACGTAGTTGGAAGCGCCCGAAGCGCTCAGGCTGTGCGATATGCCCACGCACGTCGAATCCGTCGAACCCTGCGTGATCGACACCGTCGGCAACGCCGTAACCGTCACGGCGCGTGTGCCCTGACCGGTGCAACCGTTGGCATCCGTCACCTGCACCGTATACGTCGTGTTAACCGTCGGATGAACGTAAGCAGAGTCCAGCGTGTTGAGGCCGGCGATCGATGCCGACGGGTTCCACACGTGACTTACAATCAACGCGGACGTCGTTGGTACGGTGAAGGTGTACTTCGTGCCGGAAGCGGGGAACAGGTTGTTGTTATCAGCAACCGACGTGCTGGCCGTGCCGGAAGACACAGTTACACTTTGGAAGTTGGACACCGGAAGCACCGCACCGTTTCCACCGATGGAAGCCGTCGGCGTGGTTTGAGAGTTCATCGTACCACCGCCGTAACGGTATTCGATGTGGCTATCGGATTCGTACAACCAGATCTGGTATTTGCTGTCTACCGTAGTACCGTTGTAATGACGCGTAAACCATTCTACTTTAAAGATGCGGTTTGGTGCGATGCCGGTCACAAGGTATTTGACGTAACCAGGGCCACTCGACGAACCCAAGTGCTGATCATCCCAGAAAGCATACAATCGCGGTGAACCGGTTGTATTGCCTGCGATGTCGTTGCCGAAAGCCGTGTTGGTCATGTTGCCGGTGGTCGCGTTGCTCAGGCTCATCATACCGTTTGTTTGCACAGCGAAGGTTGTGTAATTCGCTCCTTCAAACGCAAACGGGAATCCGATCGGAGTGAACGGCGAGCCGTCATCGTCACCGGTAAGGCCACCAACAGTCCAGGTCACAGCGGTGGCGCCGGTCATCGGATCGAGCGTACCGCCGGTGCCTGCCGTGAAATTATACTGGCTGAAACGCGGAACCGCGTTGGCCACGCTGTTAAGCTTCAGAGTGTCGTTCAGACAGACCTTGGCCGGATTGGGCGTAACGGTGACTCCGTTCACATTCACGAGGCGTTCCACCACGCTAACGAGCAGGGTGTCGCGTCCCACGCAGCCGTTGGAACCGGCTTGCGCCACGATGTAAGTGGTGGTCGCCACGGGATTGGCAACGACCGAGCTACCGGTGGTGGCGCTGAGGCCGGTCGCAGGCGTCCAGGTGTAACCAGACACTCCGCTACCGGTAGTAGACAGCGTAACGGGTACAGCGCCAGGGCTACAGATCAAACTGGAATCACCGGTGGAAACAAACGTCGGAGCCGGGTTGGTGGTCACAGCGGCTGGAGACGACAAGCCTGCTGCGCCGCCGCTGCACGAAACCGCCAACGCGTAGTAGAACGTACCAACACTGTTCGGAACGTTGATGGTATTGTAAGGATTAGTGCCGGGCTCAACAACGTAAGTACCGGTTAAGGCTGCGTTGCTGTAGCGGCGCCACTCGAAAGTGATGCCGGAGCCAAGTGCGTAACCGGCGTCCGTTAAGGTCACGGGATTGCCTGCGCAAACCGTGGCCGTGGCAGGGCTGAGCGTACCGCCGGTATTGGTTGTACACGGCGTGATGACGAATTCGTCGGCACCGATGTCCGGCCCGGTACGCGTTGTGCCGTCGTAATCGACCGTGATACCCGCAATCGGAGTACCTGCTCCGTCAATTACGGCATTGGCGCTGAGGTTCTGGATGTGAAGATCCGATGCCGGATTCACAAACGCCACGTCAACACCGAGCGATTGCGGATCCTGACCGCCGGTGGCGTTCTGCCAGGCGCCCAAGTTTGCGTACGCGGTACCGGCGAAGTAGAACGTCCCTCCGGTGTTGCTGAAGAAATCGTTGTAGTTGGACGTCAGACCCGACACGTAATAAGAGTTGATTATGTAGTTGAGTCCGGTGCCCGTGTTCGTGCGGTTGTCAACCACGATGTTGTTTTCAAACTCCATCGCGGCGTACGGCAGGTAATCGTAGTAGTAAACGCCGTAGGTATAGCCCGATCCGCTGTTGGTGCCGGCTACGTAGACGGTGTTGAAATCAACCTTGGCCGTTGCGGTGTTGTACTGCTCCAGATACAAACCGTACACGTAATAGTTGTTGGTCGGCTGCAGGTTTACGAAGTTGTTGCTGATCTGGAAAGTACCGTTAATGCTGGACTCGTAAATGCCGTAAGCGGAACCGAACGCGTACGTGGGCTGCAAATCATGGATGCTGTTACGCGTGAACGTTACACCCGTGCTGTAGTACAGGTAGGCCCCGAACACCGAAGAAGAACCGCCGTTGCCTGTGTAAGCCACGGTGTTCGAGATGTCGTTTTGCGTGTATGTCGAGCCGTCGTTGTAGTAGTAGTCGTAGACACCGATGCTGAAGTCACGGATGGTGTTGCCGGATACCAATGTGTTTGTGTTGCTGAAGCCGCTGGTACCGTAGACATAGATACCGGTAAGACCTGCGCCGGGGGTAGCCGAGATGACGTTGTTCTGAATCGTGTTGTTGTCGTTACCCGTAACCAGACCAACCGGAGAGGTCGTGATGTAAACTTCAATACCGTTGGCTGCGCCAACGTTGATCACGCAATTCTTCACGGTGTTGTTCGATGCATCGTTCACATACCGCACCGCGCCGAAGCCGCCGTTGGCGGAGTTGTTGATGGTGAGGTTTTGCGAGGCGGTGCCGTTGTTGGAACCGTCGATGGTCACGTAGTCGCAACCGTTCATGAAGAACACGAAGCTGGGGCTCGACGCGTTGATCGTAGCGTTGACACCTGCGTTCGGCTTGATCGTGAGCGTGTTGGTTGCGCTGGCAAAGGAGTTCGCGTTGATCGTAATCGGGAACACCTCGCCGGTTGCGTTGGAATACGTGGCGTCGATCAGCTTGAAGGTGATTGCACCCGTGATGCTGCAGGCGTTGTTGTAAGCCTGGATGGCGGCCGTGATGGTCGGGAAGTTGCCACCCGCACCCACGGTGTAAGTACCGACCAGCGGGGTCGGAATGACGCCCTGAACGACGGTCGTGGTTTGAGTCTGACAACCGTTGGTGGCAGTCACGGTGTAAGTGGTGTTAGCCGCCGGCGAAGCCGTAACGGAAGCACCGGTTGAAGCACTCAGCGTGCCGCTTGGCGACCAGGTGTATTGGGCTGCGGCCGGTGAAGCTCCCGTTCCGACAAACTGCATATTCGGACGTTGCGCAATGTTTTGCGTGTTGGTGCCGCTAGGCGCGTCCGTGTTGGTAGAGCAGTTAGCATCGGCGTAGAACGTCAACGAAGAAGCGTAAGGCGTCGTGCTTTGGCTAACCACGCCGTTGGTGTAGTAACTGGTGCACGGCGTGCCCGGACAGGTAGTACAGTTTTGGAACGTGATGTCCACGAGCAGGCTGGACGTACCGTCCCAGTTGAACGAAGGCTGAACAGGTCCAAAGGGTGAAGCACCTCCGGTAGTGAAGCCAAACGGATAAGGTATCCAGCCGGTGCCGGTACCGCCGCCTGGCATCCAGGTGTTCGCATACCAAACAGGCGTGAGCGCACTTGCGCCACCCGGAAGGATGAGCGAGGTGCCTATGGAGGTAGCCGAAGTGGAACCGATGCGGATGGTGTAGTTCAGGTACGAGTACGCCGTTGGCGAAACCAGGTTGAACGCAACCGACGTTACGGGGCCGGCGTACATTCCAAAGGCGTTCAGGTCAGCCTGCGTGATCAGGTATTGCGCGTGCATACCCGTGTAGTATTGACCGTAAGGCGTTGGGTACGAAGTCGTGGTATTCTGGAGGGTGCCCGTTCCAACCGTGATCGTGCTGCCGCCAATCGGTACGGTTGTGGCCGAAGCGGTCAGCGTTGCGCCGGTACCGGCGCACGTGTAGCCCGACGTGGTAGCGGTTACGCTGCCAAGCGCGGCCGGTTGATCTGCGTAAGAAGCACCTAAGTAAACAGCGCTCTGCGCGCCGGAAAGCGACACGGCTTCTGCGCTCCAGTTTACGGTTGTGTTGACCGCGGCGGCAGCCGGAATCACGAAGCTGTATGGAGCGGTGTTATCGGTAAGGGTTACGGGAGCCGCGTTGCCGATGGTGTACGTGAGCGTGACGTAGTCGATGGCAGCACCGCCGTTGGCGCTGGCCGTTACGCTGACCGTGTGTGACACCAGGGAAGCGCAGTTAACCGGCGTGATGGTGACCGCGGTGATGAGCGGCTGTGCAACTGCTACTTCGTAAGCACCGAGGGTTGGCGTGGAACCGCTGCGCGTGGCACCGACGAGGTCCGTGGTGATACCGGCAACCGGGTTACCGGCGTTCAGCAGCGGCGAACCGGGCGTTGGAGCCAGGAACGTTACGCCGGCGTAAGCCGGATCCGCACTGATGGAGTTAGCACCCACGCCGCTGGCAGCCTGCCATGCGGCAAGCGTGGTGTAGCCCGTGAAGTTGAAGTAACCAACGTAGTTGGTGGCACCGGCTACGTTTGCGTAATCGTCGTTGTAGTTGAACACGTCGCCGTCGCTGGTCAACGATGTTGAGCGCGAGTAAATACCCACGGCAAAACCACCGGAGCTGGAACCTGTCATGCTGAACGAGTTGTCCTTCACGGTGATGTGGGTAGCGTAACCGGTATTGGCCGGATCGCCATTCGCGAAAGCCGCGCTGTAGCCGAGGTTCACGAGGCTTACGGAGTTGTAGTAGAAACTGTCGCCGTAACCTACGCCGGAGTACAAGCCAACGGCGCGTGCCGTGGTGCTCGTGGAGTTTGAATGCAGGTCCCCGATCATGTTGTTGTAGATCGTTGCGTTGGACGGGTTGCCGACGGCCGTGTAGGTGGAGCTTTGAACGGCCAAACCGTACACGTAAGCACCTGTGCCGCCACCCGTATAAGAGATCGTGTGGATGCGGTTGTTAAATGCCAGACCGTTCTTGAAGTCAAGCAGACGCATGCCGTACACGGTACCGGTTCCGGAGACGTTCTGAATCTCGTTGCCCGAAACGACGAGGCCCACCTGGCGGTCGGTGTTGAGGCCGGCGACGGTGAAGCCTTCGCCGGCGTTGGCCGTGCCGAAGTTATTGCCGGAAATCACGTTGTTCGTATCGGGCAATGCGGCCTGATAACCGAAGAGCGCGACGCCGTATTGCGTTTGCAGAATCAGGTTATTCTGAATCGTGTTGTAGTTGTTGTTGGCAACGCCGGCAGCCGTGGTGGTGATGGCCGTGCCGCTTCCCATGAACACACCTATTACGGTGTTGGCGCCGCTTCCTTTGATGATACAGTTTTTAACCGTGTTGTGCGAAGCACCGTCGCCGGCTATTCTGGATGCAATCCAAACCACGGCGTTGTTCGTGTTATTGGTGCCGGTGGTGTTGTTGTACAGCGTCAGATCGCGCGACGTGGAGCCGTTGTTCGAACCGTCGATGGTGATGTAATCACCGCCGTTGATTTTGAAAATGGCCTGGTCGTTCGCGCCGATGCTCGTGGTGACGCCGGTTGCCGGACGAATCGTGAGCGTGTTGGTAGCCGACGCAAGGCCGTTCGATTGTTTAATGGTGATCGGGAAAACTTCCGACGTGCTGGTGTAACCGGATTGCAATTCAAACACGAGGGGTCCCAGAACGCATGCGTTGTTGTAAGCGCTTACGGCCGCAGAAAGCGTTGGATAATCACCCGGGATTGTTTTGGTGCCCGTGAGAGCGGCCGAGTTAACGGTCACGACGGCGGTGGCAGGGCCGGAAACGGCACCGCAGCCGGAGGCGTTGGTGGCCGTAACGGAGTAAGTGGTGGAAACCGCCGGTGCAACCGTTACGGTCTGGCCAACCCCGGTGCCGGGGGTCATGGTGCCGCCGTTCGGAGTCCACGTGTAGGTAATACCGGTGGCGAGGTTTGCCACCTGGCCGTTCAACCGCATGTTCGGACGTTGGGAAAAGGTCCCGCTGTTGTAGAAAGGCTGCGGTGCCATCGAGTTGATGGTGCAGTTACCGTCCGCGTAGAAGTTGATCGTCGAGACGAACGACGTGGCCGATTGATTCACCACGCCGTTGGTCGTGTAGGAAGTGGTGCAAGTGGCTGTACCGTTACACGTGGAGCAATTGCTGAAGCTCACGTCCACAACCACGTTGGAAACGCCGTCCCAGACGAAGTTGTTGGTAAACGGAATGGTAACAAAACCGGTCCCGGCGGGTGTATACGTGGCGGCCGGAACCTGCACGGGTCCAAATCCCGTGGTCACCAACGCCGTCATGGCTGTCGCGCTGGTGTTGGCCATTTGGATCTGGAAGTTCTGCAAGGGATTGCCGGTGTAAGCCGAAGAAAGATTGAATGCAAGGCTGGTGATCGGACCCGCTACCATTCCGAGTGCATCCAATTCGTTTGAAAGGATAAGGTATTGCTCGTGATCGCTGCCATAATATTGACCGAATGGCGAAGGATACGAGGTTGTGGAATTGGTGGTGGTTCCGGTTCCAACAGTAACCGTACCCGGAACAGGCGCGCCGTTGCTGGCCACGCCTTTAAGCGTCACCGTGGTGCCGGCGCAAACGGCTGTCGAGGGGCTAACCGTGGTTGCTACGCTGGCCGGTCCCTGGGACACGGTGATCACCTTGGTGGCTACGTCCGAGCACGTGCCTTCCACCGCGTTGACGGTGAAGGTGTAAGTGCCAACGGCCGTTGGCGTTACCACGATGGTATCGAGCGACGACGTGCCGCTGAGGCCGCTGGCGGCGTTCGAGGCAGACCATGTGTAAGCGTACGTGTTGTTCGTTCCGGTTTTCGTTACCCACAACGTGGTTGGGTTGCCGAGGCATGCCGTGCTCGAGGTGGCGTTGGCCGTGATCTGATCCGCGGCCGTAACGGTTTCGGTAACGGCGGTGCGGGGAGAGCTTTCACAGCCGCTGGCGTTCACCTCGGTTACGTAGAAGGTTTTCGTGGTGGTGAGCGATGTGGCGCTGGTGTAGTGCGTGGCCGTGCCGGTTTGAAGTACCGTGGTGGACACGTTGGTAGCATACCAGTTGAACGTAGGCGTGGCAGCACCACTGGTGGAGGTGACGTACGCATTCGTGGTGAGCAAACCACCGCAGTGAGTGGAATCGTGCGCTACTGGTGCGCCTGGCACAGGCAACATCGTAACGGGCACCGTGTTGGATACAATCGGACAGCTGTTTCTCGTAAGCGTGGCCGTGTAAGTCGTGTTAACAACGGGGGAGACGTTGATAGAGCTGGCAGAACCTAC
>Ga0070659_100002171_pt1 | contig 13975 bp, 9 predicted proteins | sample KBSC23metaG_FD_64666 | JGI IMG/M metagenome (GOLD analysis project Ga0070659, IMG submission 64666) | Corn rhizosphere microbial communities from Kellogg Biological Station, Michigan, USA - KBS C2-3 metaG | ecosystem: Host-associated > Plants > Roots > Rhizosphere > Soil ...
ATCACGCGTGCACTGGCGTTGATTCCGGCCTTCATCGGCGTGGCCACGCTGGGCGATCATGCCATCGGCAAATTGCTCGTCATCAGCCAGGTGGTGCTGAGCTTCCAACTGCCGTTTGCGATGTACCCGCTGATCCGCATGACGGCCGACCGCTCGTTGATGGGTGTGTTCGTGAGCAGCCGTTTAACGTCGACATTGGCGTGGGGATTATTTGCCGTCATCAGCGCCGCCAACCTGTGGCTGGTGTGGCAGGTACTGGCCGATTGACTGTGGGATACCCCCACGAAAAATACGCCCACCCGCAGGCACGCCACTATTAGAATGCGCGCTTTGTAGCGCAATCCGGCCCACGCCTGCCCCGCGCCCGTAGCATCCGATCGCGCCAGCAGCCACGCCTGCCCTGCCTTGAGCGCGAACTTGCCCGCTTCCATCCAGCCCGACACACGCACGCCTTCGCGCGACTATCAAGCACGTCATTTCGTGCCGATGATTCTCGCGCTGAGCAAATGCGGCGTGCTTGGCTACGGCTTTGCGATCATGCTGGGCTGGTCGGTTGGGCTGCTGCACCGGCCCGAGCCGTTGCTTGGGTGGCTCGTGGTGCTGATCGCCATCGTGGTGACCGCGCAACGGCATCGGCACACCGGCCTGTGGGGGCCGCTGGCGCTCGCGCACCTGCTGGCCGAAGAAATCGCCATCATCGCGTTTGGCCATCAGGCCGGGCTTGAATGGGTGCTGCCGGCGTTCTACCTGATGCCGCTGGCCACCAGCCCGGCATGGCTCACGCGGCGCGATTTCGTCATCGCGATGGCGCTGTGCGCGGCCGGGCCCGTCGTCGCGCTGCTGATTGCCCAGGACCCGATCGCGACCGTCCACCGCGGCTGGCTGGGCCTCGTGCTCTATCTGCCGATCTGCATTGCCGCGGCCGCCGTCATTCACTACTACCTGCTGCGTGCCATGGCCCGGCACTTTGCGGCCGAACGCAGCCTGGCCGAACGCGCCAACACCGACCACCTGACCGGCATGCTCGCGCGGCAGCGCTTCTTTGAGCTGGGCAGCTTTGCCGTGGAACGCGCCCAACACCACGCCGAGCCGCTGTGCGCGCTGTACCTCGACGTCGACCATTTCAAATCCATCAACGATGCGTGGGGACACGCCGCCGGCGACGAAGCCCTTGTTGCACTGTCCGAAGCGCTGGCGCGCGTGCTGCGCCCGAATGATCTGTTCGGCCGACTGGGCGGTGACGAGTTTGCCGTGCTGCTGCCGGGCTGCGGCCTGACCGGTGCGCTCGCGGTGGTCGAGCGGCTCAAAGACAGTGTGGCGGCAAGCCCGACGCCGGTGGGCCCGCTCACGATCAGCGTGGGCGCCGCACCGCTGCGGCCCGGGCAGGACCTCGCGCGCCTGCTGGCCGATGCCGATATCGGCCTGATGGAAGCCAAACGCCAGGGCCGCAACCGCGTGTGCGTATCGGCGGACTTGCAGGGCATGGCGGACCAGCCACAGTAGCCCTGGCACGTTATGTGCGGCGCAGCATTCCGTGTTCTTGCACGGAGAGTCCTATGGAGTGGCTCAATGCCCACACCTTCCTGCGCGTGCCGGCCCGCGACTGGGCCGCCGCCGCGCTGACAGTGGTTGCCACATATGCGCTGCTGTCCAGTGCGCTGCGCCTGATCGGCAATCGGTTTGAAGCGCGTGCGCGCCGCACCGGCTTTCGTTTCGACATCCTGGCCTCGGCAGTGCTGCGTGATACGCATCCGCTGTTCATTGCGCTGGCTGCGCTGCTTGCGGGTTCTTACTTCATCGATCTGCCCACGCGCATCGCCAATCGGCTCGACCACATTTGGTTCGTTATCATCGGCTTTCAGATCGCCCTGTGGCTCAACCGCGCCGTAAAGCTATGGGCGCGCGATCGGCTCTCGACGCAAACCCATGCCACACGCAACCCCGTGATCACATCGATGACCGCGTGGGTGCTGCGCTTTGCACTGTGGTCGATGCTGCTGCTGGCCATCCTGGCCAATGTGGGCGTAAACATCACGGCCTTTGTCGCCAGCCTGGGCGTGGGCGGCGTGGCGGTTGCGCTGGCGGTGCAGAGCATCTTGAGTGATCTGTTTGCCTCGCTGGCCATCGGGCTGGACAAGCCATTCGAGATTGGCGATTTCATCGTCTTTGAATCAATTGCCGGCACGGTGCAGCACGTGGGGTTGAAGACGACACGCATCCGCAGCCTGTCGGGTGAGGAGATCGTCGCTTCCAACACTGCGCTGCTCAAAAGCACGATCCACAATTACAAACGAATGTCGGAACGACGCATCGTCTTCACCTTTGGGGTGACCTACGATGCGCGCGCGGCGCAGTTGCAGAAGATTCCCGACATCGTGCGCCACGCGGTGGAAGCTGCGGGCAACACGCGCTTCGATCGTGCGCACTTCAAGGAGTTTGGCGAAAACGCGCTGAACTTCGAGGTGGTGTACTTCGTGACCGACCCCGACTTCAATCTCTACATGGATATTCAGCAGAACATCAATCTGTCGATCCTGGAGGGGCTGGAAAACCTCGGCACATCGTTCGCGCTGCCCACGCGCACGATCCAACTCGTGCGCCGCGATGGCGAGCCCGTCGAACCCGAAGACCTCGCGGACAGGAAACCAGCGGCGCCACAGCAACGCGTGAGCGCACGGGCTAGCGGCTGAGCGCGGCAGGCATGGCAAGGAATGCCGCGTCGAGGCTGCGCCACAGCGGCCTTGTACGCGGCACCATGTCTTGCCGGAAGTACCACCAGAAGTAGCCGCCCACAAAGCGCGGATGCGCAATCGCGAGCCCGTAGTAGTGTGCAACCAGCGCCGGCTTGCGTGCTGCATGGCGCGTGCCGACTTCGCCAAAGCCAAGCATGGCGTGCGGAAACAATGCCCCCAGGCGGCTGAACACGGCGTTCCAATCGGGCGGTGCGATCCTGCAGTCGTCTTCATAGAAGCTGATGAACACGTAGTCGAGCCCATCACGCAAACGCAGCGGCAGGTTGCGTTCGGCCCAATCGAACATCGCGCGTGAGGATTGTTCGGCGCAGCCCTCGTTGTAGTAGAGCGTGAGCGCCGTGCGGCCACCGCCTTGCTGGATGGCGTCGTAAGCGGCCAGCGTTTTATCGACCACGTCGCGCGTTGGGCCAGTCCAGTCGCCATTGATCTCGTTGCCGATTTCCCAGACGTCGACATCACGGCCAAGCGTGTGCAGGTAGGCGGTAGCGCGCTGGTGCAATTGCTGCGCGGTGGTTTGCTTGAGCGTGGAAGAGTCGGCCAGCTCGCCCATCACGTAAGCCACGCGTCGGATGGCAGACACAGGCACGGCATAGTGCGATGCGCTCATGCCCTCGTCAAAGACGATGCGCACGGTGGGCGTGCGCGAGAGATGCGCCAGCGCATCCGCCACGGCAGGCACGTTGTCCACCGCATCCACCGTCACGCCATATAACGGCACAGGGCCGGCAGGCATTGCACCCACCGGCCCTGCGGCCTGAGTGGATGCGCCCGACACCAGCATGGCTGCTGCCAGTATCGCGCGCACCCGGAGCATAGCTACTGCGCCGTGCTGGCATCCACCCAGGTATAGCCCAGTGCGGAGATGCCTGTGATGACGCTTTGGAAATCTGTGAACCCCGGCGTGCCGACCTCCGGTTCCAGCCAGAACGGATGGAAGAAGAACGAAGCAAAGCCATCGCGCACGACCAGCGCGTAGTTGGCGTTGGTCAGGATGTCCTGCGCGGTGTACACGATGCAGGATGACGGATCGATATTGCAAATGTTGTATTCCACGTTGCCCAGGTTTTCCGGAATCACGCGCTGGTTGTAGTAGTCCTTCTGAATGATGTATGGGAAGAACTGGCCGACCGAGAAATCGTGGCCGGGCGTCGTTGCATTCAACGTCTGCGGGTTGTCAGATGTGTAGTACACCACGCGCTGGTACGTGTTCTTGAAGTACTGCGGCACCGCCTTGATGGCCAGCGGAGAGGACTGGTAGTGCGGCGCCTCCCATGCGAACGGCGCGTAACCGTTGAGCTGGAACTCCAGCAACCCCGACGACAGACGCCCCGCCGCCCATTGCGTTGAATCCTCATTCATCGGCCGGTTCTGCGTGGCGAGCCAGAATTCGAAGTCGTTGGCACTGACCGCGTTGACGAGGTTCGGGATGTTGCTGTACTGGTGCGTGTAGCCGTGCATCAGAATGTGCCCGCCGCGCGCCTTGGCGTGGTTCAGCGCCGACTTGAGCCCCGTCGCGTTGACCAGGTGGATGGACTGCGCAACCCCGCCGTTGTAGACGCCGTTCGGATCCTTGTACAGCGGAATCGTCGCGAGCGAGAACGGAATGTTCTTGCTGTACAGGTAGTCCGTCAGGGTGTTGATGGACGTCACGGTGTTGGTGGCGTTGATGTCCTCCAGACGCACCAGGGCACGGTGCAGTGTCGGCGCGTTCGTGCCGAGGATGTCATGCAGCATGTCGCACATCACCAAGTAGCGGTCGCGCGGGCCGATGTACGAGAACGGCATGTCGGCGAAGTACCAGAAGTTGCCCGAGCGAATCACATACGGCGCGGTCGCCTTCGTGACCGAGTTGGTGATCGTCACCAGGCTTGTGGCCTTGGTGGCATCGGCCACCGCCGTCACGCCGATGTCGGGGTCTGCAGTCACGACCCCGGTTGTGGCGTTGAAGGCGTAGTACTTGGTCATGGTCTGGTTCTTGTACGTGACCGTGTCGTAGAAACCAGGGTTCGGTGCGCTGGCCGACGGCGCCGCATTCAAGCCAGCCAGATTGACGAAGTTGATGCCATAGCGTGCGGTAAACGGATACGCCGTGTTCCAGGCGAGTTCCCACAGGTTGTACTTGAACCAGACGACGGTCTTCAGCGTGGTGCTCACGTCCGACAGGAACGCCGCCGGTATGGGGTAGTTGTAGTAACTCCCCATGTAGAACGTGGCGGTGTACTGCTCGGTCATGCCGGCCGTGTAGTTCTGCACGGGCAGCAGCGTGATGGTGGTGTTGAAGTGCGCGAGCAGGTTGTACAACATGATCGCGTACGCCTTGCCCAGGTTGGTGTATGGGTCGTTGGCCGGCGCGTCGTACAGCACCAGCATCTTGGCCGGCGTGGTCTGCGCCGATGCCGATCCGCCTACGGTCACGCAGATGGGCCCAAGCCCGATCGTGCAGGTGCCCGCCTGTGCTGGCCCTGTCAGCGAAACGCCGAGCAGGCTGCCCGCAAAGACGAGCGCGCACAGGAACTTTCGAAACAGCGTTTTCATGATGACTCTCCGGCTCATGGCAATCATGGGCGATACACCGAGCCATCCGCTTGGCGGTAGAGCCCGAGGTTGAAATTGGGGCCACGGTCGTGGCCACGTTCTGTACCCGTTACCTCGTTTTCCGGCATACCTGGACGGACTTCGGTCATGACCGCCGGGCGTGGCGGGGGAATGACCTGTCCGTTCTCATCCATGACGCCGTAGCCGTAGGCGCGCGGGCCACCGGTCACGGGTCTGGGTGTCGCTACCGCCACGACCGTGGGCTGCGTGGCTTGCGTGGGCTGTGCAGCCGTGGCCGTCCCTTTGGAAGACGTGGGCGGTGGGGCTTTCTTGTCGGTGTTGCCATCGGGGCCGCCCTGGTCCGTCGCGCCGACCACGATAGCGGGCACGCCCGCATCGCCGGCCCACGGTGGCGCGACGATCAGCCACCCGGCAACCAGCACGGAGGCCAGCAACACGCCACCCCCGATTCGTTTCGCTTTCATCAAAGCCTCCTAACCGTTCAGGCGGTGGTGCGACGGCCCTTGCGCGGTCGCACGCGCCGCTTCCAGATCGATGATTTCGGCCTCGGTGGCCGGTTTGCGAATGAGTTGCGGACCACGTGCCGCTGGCTGCGGCTGCGTGGTGAAGGCCAGCTTCAGCGCATCGACAATGCGCCGGCAGGCCTGTCCGTCGCCGTATGGGTTGTGGGCTTGCGCCATGCGCTGGTATTCGGCGGCGGCGTCCAGCAGCGTCTCGGCTTCGTCGACGATGCGTTGCGTATCGGTGCCCACCAACCGCGCGGTGCCCGATGCCACGGCTTCTGGCCGCTCGGTGGTATCGCGTGTGACGAGCACAGGCTTGCCCAGCGCCGGTGCCTCTTCCTGGATGCCGCCGGAATCGGTGACGATCAGGTAGGCGCGATCCATCAGGTACACGAACGGCAAGTAGTCCTGCGGCGCAATCAGATGCACGTTGTCATGGCCGGAAAGGATGGCGTTGACGGGCTGTTGCACGTTCGGGTTCAGGTGCACCGGATACACGATCTGCACATCCGGATGCCGCGCCGCCAGCACGCGCAGCGCCACGCAGAAGTTCTCGAACGGCTCGCCAAAGTTCTCGCGGCGATGCCCCGTCACCAGAATCATCCGCCGCCCGGCGTCAAGGAACGGATAGCGCGCCGCCATCTGCCCTGCCAAAGCGGCATCGCCGTCCAGCCGTTGTTTCACGGCCAGCAGCGCATCGATGACGGTGTTGCCGGTGAGCGTGACCTGCGCCGGGTCGATGCCCTCGTCCAGCAGGTTCTGACGCGACTCGGCGGTGGGCGCGAAATGCCAGGTGGTGACGGAATCGGTGACGCGCCGGTTCAGTTCTTCCGGCCAGGGCGACCAGATGTTGCCGGTGCGCAAACCCGCCTCCACGTGCCCAACCGGAATGCGCCGATAGAAGGCCGCAAGGCTTGCCGCCAGGGTCGTGGTCGTATCGCCGTGGACCAGCACGGCATCCGGTTTGTAGGCATCCAGCACACCGTCGATGCCGCCCAGCACGTTGGACGTGATGTCGGACAGTGTCTGCCCAGGCCGCATCAGGTTGAGGTCAAACTCCGGCACGATGCCGAAGAGCTCCAGCACCTGGTCAAGCATCTGCCGGTGCTGCGCACTCACGCACACTGCCGACGCAAAACCTGCCTCGGCCTGCAATGCCTGCACCAGCGGCGCCATCTTGATGGCCTCCGGGCGCGTGCCAAACACAGTCAAGATCTTCCCCATCATCGCAGCACTCCCCTGTCGTCTGTATCGGCGCACCTGCAAAGCACGACAAGCACAAGGACGAACGTGTCGCTTCTGACGCCGGCGCAGACTTCAGCACTGAGCGAAGGCCGTGCCATGCATCCCGCTTTGACCCACCATGGCGCTGCGACGCCGTCTCACGGACGTCGCTGCCGTTTCTGTTGGTTACCCGTTTCCCTCGGCGGTCAAAAACGTTTCATCTGCGACACCTCTGACTGGGGTCTGCTCGAATCTGGGGGACGTTTTTCTTAAGGCGCGTGCACTAGAACCACAGAATGGCGCGCGCCACGACCCCCTTTGCCCGATCCGCATGCGTCAACGGCAAGCGGTACTGCACGGTCAAGTCCAACCAACTGGCCGGCGCGCTGTATGACGTCTCGCGGAACCAGTAGCGGAAGTTGATGCCTGGGCCGACACCCAGCGCGAGCTGGCGGTCGGTCGCCTTGTTGTCGTGATCACCCGCCAGCACGATGTGCGGATACACCGTCAGGTGATCGCTGATGGAACTGAGCAACCACGTGTGTCCGTAGCGCGCCTCGGTACTGATGATCATGCGGCCCTGATTGAGGAAATACGCGGCCTCGCCGTACACCTGCCAGGTCTGCCAACGCGGCTTGGTGACTTGCAGATCGATGCCCTGATCGGTCGAGAAGCCGATGCGCAGCAACGTGTCGTTGGTGCTCAGCCGACCGATTCGCATCAGACGCTCTGCCGTGAAGACGAGGTTCATATCCTTGATCGGCTTGTAGCGCGCGCCAACCGAGCCCTGCGCGGTCGGCAAGCCGGCCACGCCGTTGCGATCCAACAGGTTGTCGTAACCGCGCACGAAGACCTGGAAGATGCTGCCGTCGCGGTAGCCGATGCCGGGCGGTTGCCAGTAGACCTCCGCACCGCCCTGCAGCACGCTCACCGTATTGGGCAGGCCAAAGGCCGACGTTTGGTAAGCGCCTGACAGCACCATGCCCCACGTGCGCTGCATCTGTTCAACTTCACGGCGGTAGCCGAAGCGGCGGTCTGCGGGCAGGCGGGCGGCCCCGCTGTTATCAACATCCGCGCCGCTGTCGCCTTTAGCATCTGCATCGGCGTGGTCAAGGCTCTGGCGGAACAGCTTGATGGCGGTCGGGTTGTCGCCCAGGCGCTTGGCGGCGTAGGCGGCGTCGGCGTAGTGGCTCCAGTTGCCTTGCCCGTTGGCAAAGCCGCGCTGGAAGGCCGCCAGCGCAGCACGATCGTCGCGGGCGCGCAGATGGCTGTAGGCTTCGTTCAGTTCGCGCTGACCGATGGTGCGTGGGTCATCGGCTGACGTAGCCTCGCCTTGTGGCTCGGGCGCCATCGCCTGGGCAAGCAACGCCTTTGCGTAGCGTTGCTGCGCCGGGTCCGTGGCATGGTCGACGGCCAGCGTGGCGGCCTGGGTTGCGCCATCGCGATCGCCCAGTTGCAGGCGCGATTGCGCGAGGCGCAGTTGCACGTCGGCGCTGGGCTGGTCCCGCAGGTCATTGAGCGCATCGAGCGCCGCCTGCGGATGCTTGGCGGAATACGCGCTGTCCGACCACGCCATATGCAGATTGCGCTGCTCCTGCGGTGTCCAGTCCGTGCCCTGCACGGCGTGTGCAAAGTCCTGCTCGGCGACGGCCGGGTCGCCCGCCCTCTGCGCGAGGAACCCGTGCTGCGCATACACACGCGGCTCGTTGGGATACTTCTGCAACAGTGCATCGGCCTGCGCGCGCGCCGCATTCAACTGGCCCTTGCGCGTGAGCACATCGAGCAGCAGCAGGTTCAGTTGCAGGCTATCGGACTGCACCGCCAACGCTGCACGCGTGGCGGCCTCGGCATCGTCGAGCTTGTTGGCTTCGATGGCGCGGTAGGCGCGGTCTGCGCGGAAGTAGGCGTCAGGCTGCAGCGGCTGCGCAGCCTGCTCCGCCAGCGATACACCCTGACACAGCGCCCACACGGCCGCGGCAATCGGCCAGCGCAAGCGGCGCAGGGTTGAATGGTTGGCTCTCTCGTGTTTCATGCCACACCTCCCGCAACAGATGGATTGGGCCGCGAGTCTGATCCAAGGGGTGGCCCTTGTGGCAGGTCTGGCGGTACGGGTATGGGGGGAATGGTGGAAGCCTCGGGTGCGGGTGCCGTGCCAGCGAGAGCGACAGAAACAGCGCTCGGGCCGGCGCCCGTCATGGATTCGATGGCCGGAGTGGCCGCGAGTATGGCTGAGTAGGCCGCGGGGCCGAACACGACCGTGGCACGGCGGTTGGGGTCGGCCATCTGCGCAAGCTCGGCCGACATTTCGTGGTCGCACGCCATGAAGCACGCAACCCTGCGGCCGGCCGCGCGGGCCAGCTCCTCCAGCACTTCGCCTTCGGGCAGTTCCGACACGGCGATGTTGAGCGAGCCGTCCTCGCCAATCGAGAACGGCACCACGTGATGCCGCACGGCCAGATCGCGCGGCAGGCAATCGGCCAGCGCGCCCAGCACAACGTTGGTCAGGCTCACGCGCGGCAGATCGACCTGCTCCGCCAGCGCATCGGCCAGCGTATCGGGCGTGACCAGCCCCTGCTCGATCAGCACCTGCCCAAGCCGGCGGCCGGTCTCTTGCTGGATGACAAGCGCTGCATCAAGCTGCGCTTGCGTGAGCACTTCCCACTTGATGAGCGTCTCGCCCAGCTTGCCGCGCGTGCGGCCCAGCGCGTCGTTCGACAGATAGGTGTGCTGTGTCTTGTCCCACGCGATGGGCTTGCCGGTCATGCAGTAGATCAGGAAGATCTTCCACGCACGGCACACCGAGAAGAAGTTGATGAAGTTGTTCACCACCAGCCTCGGCAAGCAAAGCACGCCCTGCAGCGGGCCGTTGAGCCGCCCGACGAAGTACATGCGCTGCGCCAGCCGGTTGAACAGCAGCGCCGCGTTGATGGCCAGCAAGTCCTGCATCCATACACTGCCCACAGCGAACGTGCCGTCCGGAATCGTGACCCATCCCCTGACCATCATCGCGCCCAGCACCAGATAGTTGAGCGACAGCACATAGGCGAGGATTGAGAACAGCGCCGTGATCACGCCCTTGCGATCACGGAAGAACATGTATCGGGTGATGAGGTTGCCGTCCCACCCCATCTGCAGCCAGCCCTGGAACGCGATGCCGAGCACCCAGCGCGCGCGCTGCCGGTAAGCCGTGCGGAACGTGCTCGGAAAGTACTCGCGCGTGGCCAGCAGTTGCGGGCGCACGCCCTTGCGTCTCCCCAAGCGCCAGCGCGTGCGCGTTTTGCCTTCTGCACCTTCGGCAGGGGCTGTGGTTTCGCAGATCGGGAAATGCACGAATGCTTCGCGCATGCCTAACTCGCGCAGGCGGAAGCTGAAGTCGTAGTCTTCCGTGAGGGTGCCGGTATTGAAGGGGGAATCGCCCCGCACCTTCATCACGGCCTCGATGGCGCGGCGGCTGTAGCACAGCGCCACACCGGCGCCGGGCACCGTGCCGGTCAGCGCCTGACGCGCCACGAGGTCTTTCTGGTGCGTCTCGGAAAAGTCATCCATGTAGGTGCCCGCCACCCACTCGTACCACTTGCGTTCGAGCGACAGCACCGGCAACTGCACCAAGTCTTGATCGCGGATGAAGTAGTTGAAGTACTTCAGTTCCAGCGGGTGGATCACGTCTTCGCAGTCGTGCATGATCACGCCCGCAAAGCGGATGCCATGCCCCGCCTCGTAGCGAATGATGGTCTGGATGATGGTGTTCAGGCAGTCGGCCTTGCACGTCGGGCCATCGTGCGTGACGGCAGCGCGCACCACACGCCCCGGGTACCGGCGCACCATGCGATCGACCTCGGTGGTGGTCTCGGCATCGTTGCGGTAGGCACCGGCAAAGATGATGAAGTGCGTGTACTCCATCGTCGCCAGGGTGTTCTCCACCATCTTGGCGATGACGTCGTATTCCTTCCACGCCGGCACCATGATGGCGAGCCACTGCTCTTCGCACTCGCGCAGCGACTGCGCCGAGATCGTGACCGGCATGCGGCCGCGCTGCGGCCAGAGCCACAACTCCCGCACCCAGTAGAAGGCGTCGAGGAAGAAATCGTCGGCGGTGCTGATGAAGATGACGAGCGTGGTCGCCACCGTCAAGGTGTTGAGCAACGCCAGGTAGAGTTCCCATGGCACGTTGCTCATGGCCCCTCCCTCGCTCCCAACCTACGGGCGCGTTGCCAGTGTCCGGCGTACCCCCCGCCTTGCGCTGCGGCACTCATGCTTCCCCCAAGGTCTTTTCGACGTGCGACGCAACCCCTTGCGCCGCGGCATCGGGCTCGATCGCCTGCTGTCGATCGGGTCGATGCGTCGCCCTCTAGCCTGCTTCTCGCGAGGAGGAACGCGAGGACCATACCAACACCCGCCAAGGCGCATGGTTATGCGGTGCAGCACACCACGCGCGTGTTCGGGCACGTGCCGAACGCGTCGGGTTGTTACATGCGTGAACGCTGGAGAAGGCTGGCGACGAGGCCAAGGTCATCGCCACGGCATGCAATGTCAGCCGATGGGAGCGACGTTCGCTCAGGCAGCGGACACGGCCCCCTACAAATGACGGAGGCGTTGAGCGGTCCGGTGCAGGGTGTTCGGGTTAGGCGAGCGGGGAACGCACTTGCCGCGTCCGGTGCGCGTATTGCCGCACGAACCATGGAACGCGAGCGGGACGAGATGCACGAAGCCTTGTGTGCAAAGGGTTCGCGAGGCGGGCTGCGTTTCGGAAGCACCCGCCCGTGCAAGCGGGCAACGTCTTGGCGAGCACGCCGCGCAAACCGCGGGCTGATTCGGCAATATCGGCCCACGCAATCCGGCAAATCGGTTGCAGCGCTGAAACACAAAGCCGCGCTCGAAGCGCGGCCTGGGTGGTACATGCGTGCTGGCTGGCTGATGCGTCAGAACTGTTCCCAGTCGTTGGCATCGTTGGAGACCGCAGCCAGAGCAAGTTTGCCGGGCTTGGGTTCGGCTGCCACGGCAGCAGACACACTTGGTGCGGTTGCCGGCTTGGTCGGTGCGGCAAAGCGTTTGCGTGCCGCGCGTGCTGTCGCTACGGCGGGCTTGCGAGCAGTTGCCGGCTTGGTGGTCGGGTTCAGCGTAGCTGACGTGGCAGGCACTGCCTTCGTTGCGTTCACCGCCTTCGCCGTCGCAGACGCTCGCGCAGGTTCAGCATGCGTGCCCGCAGGCGGCAGGCGGAACGACGCCACCGTGTTGCGCAGCACGCCGGCCTGTTCTTCCAGCGATTGAGCGGCGGCGGCGGCTTCCTCCACTAGCGCGGCGTTCTGCTGTGTCACTTCGTCCATCTGCGTGACAGCCTGGTTGACCTGCTCGATGCCGGCGCTCTGCTCTTCCGATGCCGCGCTGATCTCGCCCATGATGTCCGTTACGCGTTTGACGGACACCACCACTTCGTCGATCACCGTGCCGGCTTCCGTCACCAGCGTCGAGCCGTTTTCAACGCGGCCCACCGAATCGCTGATGAGTTCCTTGATCTCCTTGGCCGCCGTGGCCGATCGCTGCGCAAGGCTGCGCACCTCGCCCGCCACCACCGCAAACCCGCGGCCTTGTTCGCCCGCGCGCGCCGCTTCCACAGCAGCGTTCAGGGCGAGGATGTTCGTCTGAAACGCAATGCCCTCGATCACGCCGATGATGTCCGCGATCTTCTTGCTGCTATCGTTGATGCCGGACATCGTCTCGATCACGCGGCCCACCACCTCGCCGCCCTTGACCGCGATGTCCGATGCGCTGCCGGCAAGCTGGCTGGCCTGACGTGCGTTGTCGGCGTTCTGCTTCACGATGCTCGTCAGCTCTTCCATGCTCGATGCAGTTTCTTCCAGCGACGAAGCCTGTTCTTCCGTGCGCTGCGACAAATCCATGTTGCCCGCTGCGATCTGCTTGGTGGCGCTGGCAATGGACTCGCTGCCGCCGCGCATCGTCTCGATGGTGCGGATCAGGCCGCGTTGCATGTCGATCAGGCCCTGGGTAAGCGCGCCCATCTCGTCCTGGCTGTTGACGCTGATGCGCTCGGTCAGGTTGCCTTGCGAGATCGCGCTGAAGTGCCCCAGCATGTTTGACAGCGGCACCGAGATCGCACGGTGCAGCCCGAACGCGCAACCCAGCGCCGCAGCAATGCCCGCCACGATGGCGCCGATGATCAGCATCAGGAATGCGTGCGAGCGAGCCGTCGCACTTTCATACGCGGCCTTGGCCTGCTCGACCTGGCTGCGGTCAAGCGCATCTGCGGCTGCAGACAGCGCGACGGACAGCGGCGGAATCGTATGCATCACCACCTTGTCTGCGGCGGCAACGTCGCGAGCGCGCAAGGCGCTCATCAGCGGCTCGATCCCGTCACGGAACAGCGCATTGCGCTTGGCTTCCATCTCGGCCGCCAGGCGTGCTTCGTCGGCGCTCATCGGCAGCGCCTTGTACTGCTTCCAGGCGTCATCCGACTTGGCGCGGTAGCCGTTGGCCTTGTCGATGATGGCCGGTACATCGGTGGCATCCGGGTGGAAGACGGCGCGGTCGAGCGTCGTGCGCACGATCGCCGCATTCAACTGCGACTTGCCCACCAGCGAAGTCGATGCCAACTGATTGGTATAGATGTCGTTGATATTCGCGTCGGACGCGCGCATCCCGACTACGCCAATGGTGCCGGTGGCTGCCAGCAGGACGGCCAGCAGCGCCAACGCCGCGTTGAGTCGGAAACGGATAGAGAGTCGATTGAGCATGGGAGTCACACCGGAGCAGCGAAACGAGTTGCGGCTCCCGCTATATCGACCCGCCCGCGCCATTCCTGAAGCTGGCGCGAGCGGCCCCATGCAGAAGTGGCTAGTAGGGCACTGCCATGTTGTTTTCGATGCGGGCGCGATCACCCGGCCGCAGTCCGTTCGGGTTGTTCTGCGTGAGCGTCACGCGGGA
>Ga0070659_100002172_pt1 | contig 13975 bp, 13 predicted proteins | sample KBSC23metaG_FD_64666 | JGI IMG/M metagenome (GOLD analysis project Ga0070659, IMG submission 64666) | Corn rhizosphere microbial communities from Kellogg Biological Station, Michigan, USA - KBS C2-3 metaG | ecosystem: Host-associated > Plants > Roots > Rhizosphere > Soil ...
CGTGAACTGGGGCAGCCTGGATCAGGACTTGCTCGCGCGGATCATGGACGAAAATGCCCAACGCGCGACGCCGTGGGATGCGCGCGCCGTGATGGTCGAAGCGCTGATCACCTCGGCCATCCAATCAGCGCAGAAGGCCGAAGAACTGGGCTTGCCCGGCAGCCAGATCATCCTGTCGTGCAAGGTCTCGGCGGTGCAGGATCTGATTGCCGTGTATCGCGAACTGGCGCGTCGTTGCACCTACGCGCTGCACCTGGGCCTGACCGAGGCCGGCATGGGCAGCAAGGGGATCGTCGCATCCACGGCAGCGCTGTCGGTGCTGCTGCAGGAAGGCATTGGCGACACGATCCGTATTTCGCTCACGCCGGAGCCTGGTGCACCGCGTGAGAAAGAAGTCATCGTCGCGCAAGAGATTCTGCAGACCATGGGCCTGCGCAATTTCACGCCGATGGTTATCGCGTGCCCGGGTTGCGGGCGTACGACCAGCACGGTGTTCCAAGAACTGGCTGCGCGCATTCAATCGTACCTGCGCGAGCAGATGCCGACGTGGAAGGTGCAGTACCCCGGTGTCGAAGAGATGAACGTGGCCGTGATGGGCTGCATCGTCAACGGCCCCGGCGAGAGCAAGCACGCCAATATCGGCATTTCGCTGCCGGGGACGGGCGAATCGCCGGCGGCACCTGTGTTCGTGGACGGCGTGAAGGTGAAGACGCTGCGCGGCGAGCGCATCACAGAAGAATTCCAGACCATCGTCGACGACTACGTGCGCACCCATTACGGCGCGACACAGACCGAGACGGCGGCATAAGGCTTCCCAGAACGAAGCGACAGGTCGGCCTGCATCAATGGCCGGCTTTTAACGTGACATCATGAGCGATACACAAAAACAACGCGTGCAGAAGATCGCCGGCGTCAAGGGCATGAACGACCTGCTGCCTGGCGACGCCCCGCTGTGGGAGCACTTCGACAACGCCGTGCGCAGCATGCTGCGTGCTTACGGCTATCAGCAGATCCGCACGCCGATCGTCGAGCAGACGCAACTGTTCGTGCGCGGCATCGGCGAAGTAACGGACATCGTCGAGAAGGAGATGTACACCTTCACCGACGCCCTGAACGGCGAGCAACTGACCATGCGTCCGGAAGGCACCGCCGCCGCCGTGCGCGCTGTCATCGAACACAACTTGCTGTACGACGGCCCGAAGCGCCTGTGGTACACCGGCCCGATGTTCCGCCACGAGCGTCCGCAGCGTGGTCGCTATCGCCAGTTCCACCAGGTGGGCGTGGAAGCGCTGGGCTTTGCCGGTCCGGATATTGATGCCGAAGTCATCCTCATGTGCCAGCGGCTGTGGGATGACCTCGGCCTGGTCGGCCTGAAGCTGGAGTTGAACTCGCTTGGTCAGGCGGAAGAGCGCGCGGCGCACCGTGCCGATCTCATCAAATATCTGGAAGGTTTCCAGAACATCCTTGATGAAGACGGCAAGCGCCGCCTGTACACGAACCCGCTGCGCGTGCTCGACACCAAGAACCCTGCGCTGCAGGAGATGGCCGCCGGCGCGCCGAAGCTGATCGACTATCTGGGCGACGAGTCGCGCGCGCACTTCGAGGGCGTGCAGAAGCTGCTCAAGGCGAACAACATTCCCTTCACGATCAACCCGCGCCTGGTGCGCGGGCTGGATTACTACAACCTCACTGTGTTCGAGTGGACGACTGACAAGCTCGGCGCGCAAGGCACCGTGGCCGGCGGCGGTCGTTACGATCCGCTGATCGAGCAGATCGGCGGCAAGGCAGCGCCCGCGTGCGGTTGGGCGATGGGTGTGGAGCGCATCATCGAATTGCTGCGTGAAGAAAAGCTCGAACCCGAAGCGCAAGGCTGCGATGTCTACATCGTTCACCAGGGCGACGAGGCGCAGGTGCAGGCGCTGGTGGCGGCTGAGCGCCTGCGCGATGCGGGTCTCGATGTCATCCTTCACGCTTCGGCGGAAGGACGCAACGGCAGCTTCAAGTCGCAGTTCAAGCGCGCCGACGCAAGTGGCGCATCCTATGCGGTTATCATTGGCGACGACGAAGTCACCCAAGGCGTGGCGCAGATCAAACCGCTGCGCGGCGATCCGGCAGCGGATGCGCAGCAGACCGTGCCGTCCGACCAATTGGTCGACCGCCTGATCGATGCCATGGTGGCCAACAACGATTAACCGCGGCGGCTGACTTCGGCAACGAACGACCGCGATTCACTTCCCATATTCAAGCTCTGCAAAGCATGGCCTACGATCTCGAAGAACAGGAACAACTAGAGAGCCTCAAGCACTGGTGGCGCGATAACGGCAACGTGATCACGTGGATCGCCATCGTGGTGTTGCTGGCCGTTGCCGGTTGGTTCGGCTGGAAGAATTGGCAGCGCAAGCAGGCGGGCGAGGCGTCCGTGCTGTATGAGCAGGTGCAGAAGGCCGTCGATAGCAAGGACGCTGAAAAGATCAAGCGCGCCGCCACCGACATGGAAGACAAGTTCGGCGGCACGGCCTACGCGCAGATGACCTCGCTAGCCGCCGCCAAGGCACTGTACGAAGCGAACGATGCAGCCGGCGCCAAGGCACAACTGCAATGGGCGGTCGACCATGCTCGCGACAACGAATACAAGGCACTCGCCAAGCTGCGTCTGGCGGGGCTGCTGCTCGACGAGAAAGCCTACGATCAGGGCCTCGCGCTAGTCTCCGGCGAGGTTGTGCCGGCTTTTGCCGGGCTGTACGCCGATCGTCGCGGCGATCTGCTCGCCGCGCAGAATAAGAACGATGACGCGCGCGCTGCCTACAAGCTCGCGCTGGAGAAGTTCGGTCCGGCCGACGCTTCGGCACGCCAGATCGTGCAGTTCAAGCTGGATGCCCTGGGCGGCGCCTGATCGGCGTGGCTTGCGCGCAATTCAACGCATAACAAAAGGATCCCGATTTCATGATTCACGCACTTGAGCAGGGTGGTGTCGCGCGCGGTATCGCACAGTCGGCACGCGTGGCAGTGCTCGCACTGGCAGCAACGGCTGTCCTTGGCGGTTGCTCGCTGTTCAGCAGCAAGAACAAGCATGAGCCGGCCAAACTGCAGGAAGTCCAGCAGGTGCTGGCTGTGCGCCAGGTGTGGAGCGTGAGCGTCGGCAAGAGCGGTCGCTACGTGATGCAGCCGGTCGTTGCGGGCAATAACGTTTACGTGTCGGCCGCAGGCGGCACCGTGACCGCGCTGGATGGCGCAACCGGCCGTACGATCTGGCAGGGCAAGGCAGATGTTGACCTGACCTCCGGCCCCGGCAGCGATGGCACGCTGACCGCCGTGGCGGGTGAGAAGGGTGCGGTCATCGCCTTCGACGAGAAGGGCGCGCAGAAGTGGAAGATCGCCGTTAACGGAGAGGTCCTGACAGCGCCGCTGGTAGGTCAGGGCCTAGTGGTCGTGCGTACGACTGACGGCCGCATCCTGGGTCTGGACCCGGCCAACGGTGAGCGAAAGTGGATCTATCAGCGTTCCCCGTCGGCGCTGAACTTGCGTAGCAGCCTGCCGATGGTCTTTGCTGGCGACAACATCGTTCTCGGCTTTGCCGGTGGCAAGCTGGGTGTGCTCTCGGCCAACAACGGTGGGCTGCGCTGGGAGGCCGCTGTATCGTATCCGCGCGGGGTATCGGAAATCGAGCGTCTGAATGATGTGACAGGCGCACCGTCAATCGACGGCTCGCAAGTCTGCGCAGCCAGCTTCCAGGGCCGTGTGGCGTGCTTCGATATGAGCAGCGGCGCTCCGCGCTGGGCGCGTGATTTCTCGTCGCCGACCGGCGTGACGCAAGATGACGGCGGCCTGTTTGCGGCGGATGAGAAATCGGTTGTTCACGGTTTCAATTCCCAGAGCGGTGCGGACCTGTGGAAGAACGACGCGCTGCTGTGGCGCGACCTTGGCACGCCGCTGGCGTTCGGCCGTGCGGTCATCGTGGGTGACTCCGAGGGGTGGCTGCACTTCCTGTCGCGTGATGACGGCAAGTTCGTTGCCCGCGTGAAGACGGACGGCAGCGCCATCGGCGCGGCGCCCGTCGTGGTCGGCCAGACGCTGGTTGTGCAGACCCGCGGTGGCGGCGTTTACGGCTATCTGCCGAAGTAACATCGGCTGCCTCGGCCCGCGTCGTGGGCTGCGGCGGCACATGCATCACATCAGGGCGGCACGGCTGCCTTGAACCTGCGCCCGCGTACCCCGCGGGCGTCTTGCATCTGTGCTATCCAGGCATTAAGCCGTACAGATGCCAACCGCAGTTGCAACAACCAGAATTTGCCGTGGCGCCATTCGCGCGCGGCACACAAGCATGAAACCAGTCATTGCCCTCGTGGGGCGGCCGAATGTCGGCAAATCGACCCTCTTCAACCGTTTGACGCGTTCGCGTGATGCGTTGGTCGCGGACATCCCCGGCCTGACGCGCGACCGTCACTACGGCGAGGGCCGCGTCGGCGAGCGTCCGTTCATCGCCATCGATACCGGCGGCTTCGAGCCTGTCGCGAAAGAAGGCATCGTTGCCGAGATGGCCAAGCAGACGCGCCAGGCCGTGGTCGAAGCCGACGTAGTGATCTTTATCGTCGATGGCCGCCTGGGGCTGGCGCCGCAGGATCGCGTGATTGCCGACTACCTGCGCAAGACCGGCCGCCGCATCCTCCTGGCCGTCAACAAGGCGGAAGGTATGCGGTACACCGCTGTCGCCAGCGATTTCTACGAGCTCGGCCTGGGTGATCCGGCTGCCATTTCGGCTGCGCACGGTGATGGCGTCAACGACCTGGTGGCGGAGGCGCTCGATCTGGCGTTTGCCGAGCGCCCGGAGCTTGCCGAGGCAGCCGATGCGCATGGCCATGGCACGCGCATCGCCATCGTCGGGCGCCCGAACGTGGGCAAGTCGACGCTGGTGAACGCGCTGATCGGCGAAGAGCGCGTGATTGCATTCGATATGCCGGGCACCACGCGCGACGCCATCTACGTGGATTTCGAGCGCAACGGCAAACCGTACACGCTGATCGATACGGCTGGCCTGCGCAAGCGCGGCAAGGTGTTCGAAGCGATCGAAAAATTCTCGGTGGTCAAGACGCTGCAGTCCATTGCCGACGCCAATGTGGTCGTGCTGATCCTCGATGCACAGCAGGATATTTCCGACCAAGATGCGCATATCGCCGGGTTCATCGTTGAGTCCGGCCGCGCATTGGTGATCGGCGTGAACAAGTGGGATGGCCTCACGGGCCATGCACGCGATCGCATCAAGCACGATATGGAGCGCAAATTGCAGTTCCTGTCGTTCGCCAACGTGCACTACATCTCGGCCAAGGAGCGCACGGGGATCGGCGCGCTGATGAAATCCGTGGATGCCGCCTACGCTGCTGCCATGGTCAAGCTGCCGACACCCAAGCTCACGCGTGTGTTGCAGGAGGCGGTCGAGTATCAGCAGCCGCGTCGCGCCGGTGTTTCGCGCCCGAAGCTGCGCTATGCCCACCAGGGCGGTTCCAATCCACCGATCGTGGTCATCCACGGCAACGCGCTGTCGAACATTCCCGAAACGTACCGCCGTTTCCTGGAAGGGCGTTTCCGCGAGGCCTTCCAACTGAAAGGCACGCCGCTGCGGATCGAATTTCGTACGAACAAAAACCCGTACGCCCAATCCAACGATTGAGCGTCGCGCGGGCGGTGCTCGCCGGCGAGAGCGTGTGACGCGGGGGCAGTCAAATGGGGGATCACAAAAAAGGCCGGGCCATTGCATGGCGGGGCCATCGGTTTTCCGTTTGCTTTCCCTGATTTCTAAGGCTAAATTCTCGAAACATGGCGCCTCACGGGGCCATGGCGTCGTTCAGACGCATCTGGCTGACTCTTTTGACGAACTTTTTTTGCGTCGCCTGCTTGAACCCGGGCTTCCGAGCCCCATAACCCATCACTAAACCTATAAATCTGGAGTGTGCCATGAGCAACAAAGGGCAATTGCTACAAGACCCGTTTCTGAATGCGCTGCGTAAGGAGCATGTGCCGGTGTCGATCTACCTCGTCAACGGTATCAAGCTGCAAGGCAATATCGAATCGTTCGACCAGTACGTCGTACTGCTGCGTAACACCGTGACGCAGATGGTGTACAAGCACGCAATCTCCACCGTGGTGCCGGCCCGTGCCGTGAATTTCCGCGTGGACGAAGCGGACGCCGCCTGATTCTGCCTCGCTCCCGCCGCCGTCCGCGCGGCGGGACGCACCCACCCTAGTTTCTCCCCTTCCTTATTTTCCCGCTTGGCATCCCATCCCACCTCCAGCTCGGAGCCGACACGCGCCATTTTGGTCGCGGTTGATTTCGGCAAACATGATTTTCAAGAAAGTCTGAGTGAACTGGCGTTGCTGGCCTCCACGGCCGGTTCTGACCCTGTGCGTGCCGTTACTGGCAAACGTTCTAGGCCGGATGCTGCGTTGTTCATCGGCGCGGGCAAGGCAGAGGAGGTGAAGATCGCCGCGGATGAGGAAGACGCCGAGATCGTCATCTTCAACCACGCGCTGAGCCCGGCCCAGCAGCGCAACCTCGAGCGTTTCTTCGGTCGCCACGTGGTGGACCGGACCGGCCTCATCCTCGACATCTTCAGCCAGCGCGCACAGAGCCACGTCGGTAAGGTGCAGGTGGAGCTGGCGCGCGTGCGCTATCAGGCGGCACGTCTGGTGCGAGCGTGGAGCCACTTGGAGCGCCAGAAGGGCGGGGTGGGCATGCGCGGCGGTCCGGGCGAGCGTCAGCTCGAACTTGACCGCCGGATGCTGGATGAACGTGCCAAGCGGCTGTCGTCCGAGTTGGACAAACTGCAGCGCCAGCACGATACGCAGCGCCGCGCGCGCAGCCGCAACGATGCGTTTTCCGTCTCGCTGGTCGGCTATACCAACGCCGGTAAATCGACGCTGTTCAATGCGCTGACCAAAGCGCGTGCCTACGCCGCCAACCAGTTGTTCGCCACGTTGGATACGACGTCGCGCCGGCTGTACCTGGAAGGGTTAGGCAATGTGGTGCTGTCGGATACGGTCGGCTTTATCCGTGATTTGCCGACACAACTGGTGGCTGCCTTCCGCGCCACGCTGGAAGAGACCGTGCACGCCGACGTGCTCCTGCATGTGGTGGACGCCGCCAGCACCGTCAAGCATGAGCAGATGGAGCAGGTCGATCGCGTGCTGGATGAAATCGACGCCAGCGGCATCCCGCAGATTCTGGTGATGAACAAGATCGATGCGGCCGAGGAGTTGCGTGTCGCGGGCCCACGCATCGAGCGCGACGAAACAGGTGCCGTGCGGCGCGTGTTCGTGTCTGCCATCGAGGGCGCAGGGCTGGATCTGCTGCGCGAAGCGCTGGTCGAAACCGCGATCCGCTTGCGTGAGCACCCGGCGCCGCATGGCGGCGACTTCGACCCGCGCTTCGATACCCGCCGTGATTCGCTGCCGGCACACCGTGACGAACTGTCGCAAAGCTTGCGTAGTGGCGGCTCTTCCGCCGAAGGTGACGAAGAGGGCTGATAGAATGCCCCGTTACTTCTTTGCAGCCAGACAATCAGGACAAGCCCGACCGCTCATGCCCGAGATTTCGATCCAGTCTTCTTCCATGGCTTCGCCCAAGTTGGCGCGGGGCGTGTGGCACCGCTTGCGTGTGCTGCTTTCGCTGAACGATCCGCGCTGGGGTCGCGGCGATAAGGAAGGTGACAGCAGCAACGCCGAGCGCCAAGACAAGGATGATCCGAAGCGCCAAAGCAAACCGCCTCAGGATGGTCCGCCCGACCTTGATGAGTTGTGGCGCGACTTCAACCGCCGTCTGAACAGCCTGTTCGGTCGTAAGGAAGGCGGTAATGGCAATGACGGCCCCACGCCGCTGCGCCCAGGTAACGGTCGCGGTGGTTCCGGTCTCGGTGTCGGCGTTCTACTGGCCGTGCTTGTGGGCCTGTGGCTGGCCAGCGGTTTCTTCATCGTGCAGGAAGGTCAGACCGGCGTGATCCTGCAGTTCGGCCGCTTCAAATATCTGGCAACGCCTGGCATCAACTGGCGCATGCCGTATCCAATTGAATCGCACGAGATCGTGAACCTGTCGGGCGTGCGTACGCTCGAGATTGGCCGCACCACGCAGATCAAGGACACGAACCTGAAGGACTCGTCGATGCTCACGCAGGACGAGAACATCGTCGACGTGCGCTTTTCGGTCCAGTACAACATTTCGAACCCGGTCGACTATCTCTTCTACAACCGCACGGACCGTGGCGGCGATGAAGAGCTGGTGACGCAGGCGGCTGAGACGTCGGTGCGCGAGATCGTCGGCCGCAACAAGATGGACGCAGTGTTGTACGAGGGGCGTGATGCCGTCGGCCGCAATCTGGCGGAATCGATTCAACGCATCTTGTCGGCGTACAAGACCGGCATCCGCATCCTCAGCGTTAACGTGCAGAGCGTGCAGCCGCCTGAGCAGGTGCAGGCCGCGTTCGATGACGTGACCAAGGCGGGCCAGGATCGTGAGCGCGCCATCTCCGAAGGTCAGGCCTACGCCAACGATGTGGTGCCGCGCGCCAAGGGTACGGCCGCGCGTCTGGGCGAGGAGGCCCAAGGTTACAAGGCGCGTGTCACGGCACGGGCAGAAGGTGACGCGGCCCGCTTTGCCTCGGTGCAGCGCGAATACGCGAAGGCGCCGCAGGTGACGCGTGATCGCATCTATCTGGAAACCATGCAGGACATTTACGCCAACGCGACCAAGGTAATGGTGGACCAGAGCAACGGCAGCCTGCTGTACCTGCCACTGGATAAGCTGATCGCGCAAACGCAGGGCGACACGTCGCGCCCGGCCGCCGCGCCTGGTACCTCCCCGCAGGACAGTGGCTCCGCGCAGAGTGTGCCAACTCCCTCCAACCCGTCGTCGGCGAACGACGCAGACTCGCGCTCGCGCGAGGCGCTGCGCAATCGTGACCGCGATTCGCGCTAACAGGAGGGCAATATGAATCGTCTGATTTCTGCCTTCGTGGCGCTCGTAATCGCTCTGGCGGTGTTTTCGTCGGTGGTGTTCGTGGTGGACCAGCGGCAATACGCTGTGGTGTTCGCTTTTGGTGAGATCAAGCAGGTCATCAAGGAGCCGGGGCTGCACTTCAAGTTGCCGCCGCCGCTGCAGAACGTCGTCTTCATGGACAAGCGCCTGCAGACCATCGATGTTGCCGGCGCCGATCGTTTCATCACGGCCGAGAAGAAAAACCTGTTGGTTGACTGGTTCGTGAAATGGCGGGTGTCTGATCCGCGTTTGTTCTACGTGAGCTTCAAGGGCGATAACCGCCTCGCGCAGGACAGCATGACGCAGAAGATCAACTCCATCGCTCGCGATGAGTTCGCGCGCCGTACGGTCTCCGACGTGGTGTCGACGGACCGTGAAGCGGTGATGCAGAGCATCCTCAAGGGCGTGCAGGAATACGGCAAGTCGGTTGGCATGGACATCATCGACGTGCGTCTGAAGCGCGTGGATCTGCTGGCCAGCGTGACGGAATCCGTCTACCGTCGCATGGAAGCCGAGCGCAAGCGCGTGGCCAACGAGCTGCGTTCGACCGGTGCCGCCGAAGGCGAGAAGATCCGCGCTGATGCCGATCGCCAGCGTGAGGTCGTACTGGCCGACGCCTACCGCGACGCACAGAAGATCAAGGGTGAGGGCGATGCCCGCGCCGCTGATATCTACGCTGACGCATTTGGTCGTGATCCGCAGTTCGCCGCGTTCTGGCGCTCGATGGAGGCGTATCGCGCGTCGTTCCGCGATCGCAAGGACGTGATGGTGTTGCAGCCGAACAGCGATTTCTTCAAGTACATGCGCAGCCCTAACGGCGGAGGAGGCTCGGCGGCAACGCCGGCTGCCCAGACAGGGCGCCATCGCTAGTACAATGCGTCGCTGATCGAATTTGAGGCGGACAGACCCCGGCTTGCCGGGGTTTTGTTCGTTCGCCTACTGCATCCCATGGAAGAGTCGCTCCCCACCGTTTTGCTGGCTGCGTGCGCGCTGGTGCTCGTGTTCGAGGGCATCCTGCCGTTCGTCGCCCCGCAGGCCTGGCGTCGGGCCTTCCAGGCCATGACCGAACTGCCTGATGAAAAGCTGCGCGTGATTGGCCTGGTGTCGATGGCGGCGGGGCTGATCCTGCTTCGGTTATTGCATCGCTAGACCTCTTCCTGCGTTTTTACGAATTTCCGCTGACCCTCGATTCCCCGAGCGAGACCGCCATGCCGACCAATTGGCTGCTGCCTGAATCCATTGCCGATGTGCTGCCTTCCGAAGCGCGCAAGATTGAAGAATTGCGCCGCCGCATGCTCGACCTGTTCCGCAGCTACGGCTACGAACTGGTCATGCCGCCGATGCTGGAATACATCGAGTCGCTGCTCTCCGGCACGGGGCGCGACCTGGACCTGAAGACCTTCAAGCTGGTCGATCAACTCTCGGGCCGCACCATTGGCCTGCGCGCCGACATCACGCCGCAGGTCGCCCGGATCGACGCCCACCTGCTGAATCGTGCCGGTGTGACGCGGCTGTGCTACGCAGGTTCGGTACTGCATACGCGCCCAAGCGGCTTCCACGTCACACGTGAGCCGCTGCAGATTGGCGCTGAAATCTACGGTCATGCCGGCCTGGAAGCCGATCTGGAAATCCAGGATCTGATGCTGGCCGCACTGTCGGCCGCTGGTTTGGCCGACGTACGGCTGGATCTCTGTCACGTGGGCGTGCTGGCCGCCTTGCTGGAACAGTCGCCCATCGCTTTGAGTGTTCAGGATGAGCTGTTCACGGCGTTGGCGTCGAAGGACGTGCCTGCGCTGCGCGCCATCGCGGCTGATTTTCCGGCCGCCCAGCGCGACGCGATCAACCTGCTGCCGTCGCTGTACGGCGGTGCCGATGTGCTGGCCCGTGCGCGCGCTCAATTGCCTGCGCTGCCTGCCATCGGTCGCGCGTTGGACGATCTTGCCGCGCTGGCCGCGCATGCTGGCGGTGCAACCGTCAACATCGACTTGGCCGATCTGCGCGGCTACCACTACCACAGCGGTGTGATGTTCACGGCCTATGTGGCTGGCGTGCCGAACGCCGTGGCGCGTGGTGGTCGGTACGACAAAGTGGGCGAGGCCTTCGGTCGTGCGCGCCCGGCGACCGGCTTCTCGCTGGATCTGCGTGAAGTCGCTGTTATTTCTCCCGTGGAAGCGCGCGCAGCCGCCATCCACGCCCCGTGGTCCGGTGACGCCAAGCTGCGTGAAGCGATTGCCGCTCTGCGTGCCGCCGGCGAGATCATTATCCAGTCGCTGCCGGGCCACCCGGAAGATCTGGAGGAGTTCGCTTACGACCGCCAGCTCGTCGAAGAGGGCGGTCGCTGGATCGTCAAGCCCCGCAACGCTTCGGTCTGAGGCTGTTGCATAACGTTGTGTAAATACCCGGTAATTTCAGGGAAGGCCCTGGCAACAAGGGTAGAATACGTTTTTAACCCATCTGCAAATTCAACATGTCCGCACCAGCAGTGAGCCAAGGACGCAATGTCGTCGTCATCGGCACCCAGTGGGGTGACGAAGGTAAAGGGAAAATCGTCGATTGGCTGACAGATCATGCGCAAGGCGTGGTTCGTTTCCAGGGCGGACATAACGCAGGCCACACCCTCATCATCGGCGGTAAGAAGACGATCCTGCGTCTGATTCCGTCGGGCATCATGCGCGATGGCGTCGCGTGCTACATCGGCAACGGTGTGGTGCTCTCGCCCGAGGCGCTGTTCAAGGAAATCGACGAGCTCGAATCGGCCGGCGTGCAGGTGCAGAACCGCCTGCGCATTTCCGAAGCCGCCACGCTGATCCTGCCGTACCACGTTGCCATCGACAAGGCGCGCGAACTCAAGCGCGGTGCCGCCAAGATCGGCACGACCGGCCGCGGTATCGGCCCAGCCTACGAAGACAAGGTGGCCCGCCGCGCGCTGCGTGTGCAGGACCTGTTCGATCCGGCTTACTTTGCCGAGCGTCTGCGCGAGAACCTGGACTTCCACAACTTCGTCCTGACTCAGTACCTGAACCACCCGGCCCTGGACTTCCAGCAGACGCTGGACGAGATGCTGCCGTACGGTGAGCGCCTCGCGCCGATGGTGGCGGACGTGTCGGCCGAGCTGTTTGCTATCAACGCCGCTGGCAAGAACCTGATGTTCGAGGGCGCGCAGGGCACGCTGCTGGACATCGACCACGGCACGTACCCGTTCGTCACGTCGAGCAACTGCGTGGCCGGCAATGCCGCAGCCGGTGCAGGCGTGGGCCCGGGCCAGCTGCATTACATCCTGGGCATCACCAAGGCGTACTGCACGCGCGTGGGCTCCGGCCCGTTCCCGAGCGAGCTGTACGATGCGGACAACCCCGCGCGTCAGGACCCAACTGGCGTGCGCCTGGCCAATGTCGGCAAGGAGTTCGGCTCGGTCACGGGCCGTCCGCGTCGCACCGGCTGGTTGGATGCTGCCGCGCTGCGTCGTGCGATTCAGATCAACGGCGTGTCGGGCCTGTGCATTACCAAGCTCGACGTGCTCGATGGCCTGGAGACCATCAAGCTGTGCGTCGGCTATATGCTCGACGGCAAGGAAGTCGACATCCTGCCGCGCGGCTCTGATGCCGTGGCGCGCTGCCAGCCGATCTACGAAGAATTCCCGGGTTGGAATACGTCGACCTTCGGTCTGAAGGAGTGGGATGCACTGCCTGAAACCGCACAGGCTTACCTGAAGCGCGTTGAGGAAGTTGCCGGTATTCCGATCGCTATGATCTCGACTGGCCCCGACCGCGACGAGACCATCCTGCTGCGTCATCCATACAAGGACTGACGCGTTGCTCCCAGATTCGCCCGGTGATTCCGGGCGAATTTGCATGGAGCGCCGTTTTTCATAGAACACGACAGCGGCAACCCACGCCGCATCTACGATGATGCAAAGAGGAACACCATGAACCAGCCGATCAACGATGACTCGCACCTGTGGGTGTCCTGGGACGACTACCACGGCCTGATTGCGCGCCTGGCGCTGGTCGTGCACGAGTCTGGCTGGAAGTTCGACAAGATTCTGTGTCTGGCGCGTGGCGGGCTGCGTGTAGGGGATCAGCTTTCGCGCATTTACGACCTGCCGCTAGCCATCCTGGCGACCAGCAGCTACCGCGAAGCTGCCGGCACGCAGCAGGGCGATCTCGACATCGCGCAATACATCACGATGACGCGCGGCGAGCTGTCGGGCCGCGTGCTGCTGGTGGATGACCTGGTGGATTCGGGTATTACGCTGGAGCGTGTGGGCCGTCACTTGAAGGAGCGCTATCCGGCCGTGACGGACGTGCGTACGGCGGTGCTGTGGCACAAGGGATGCTCCAAGATCAAGCCGGACTACGCCGTGCAGTTCCTGCCGACTAACCCGTGGATCCACCAGCCGTTCGAGGAATACGACACGCTGCGTCCGCACAACCTGGCGGCGTGGATCAAGCGCGGCAAGGCGCGCTCGAACGGTAATGGCGAGGCGCCGGCGGCTTGAAGCGTTGGTCGATCGCGTCGGAGGCGCGAATGGAGTGACGTGTGCGGCTTGCGTCGTGCGTGCCACTTCGGTAACCTCACGACACGGGCCGCAACATTGGCCCGAAACCCGCGCACGGATTGGCTTTGCAGGATGCGCCAATACGGGGTTGCGCGGTTGATCGAAGCGTGGCGTGTCTTTGTGGATGCGCTGGGCTTCGAACCCACCCAGCGTTTGGGGCAGATGAGGCCGGTGATCCTGGCTCGGCCCTGGCGCGATAGTCAAGACACAATGCACGTTGCCCTTCGCGGAATGTCGCGTCAGCTACTGAGGAAGAACAATCCGATCACGGAAAAGAAAAACGGCGCAACTTGCGTTGCGCCGTTCCTAAACTCTGGTGCCCAGGAGAGGACTCGAACCTCCACGGAGTTACCCGCTAGTACCTGAAACTAGTGCGTCTACCAATTCCGCCACCT
>Ga0070659_100002186_pt1 | contig 13918 bp, 15 predicted proteins | sample KBSC23metaG_FD_64666 | JGI IMG/M metagenome (GOLD analysis project Ga0070659, IMG submission 64666) | Corn rhizosphere microbial communities from Kellogg Biological Station, Michigan, USA - KBS C2-3 metaG | ecosystem: Host-associated > Plants > Roots > Rhizosphere > Soil ...
GGAGGCAACCATCCGCAGACATGGAGTTGAGCTATGGATGAGATCCACTCCAAGAGTGTATTCGTGTACGGACAGGTCAAGCGCGCCCTGCGGTCAGGGCGCTACGCACCCGGGCGGCGGATCGATCCGGCCACACTCGCCGCAGAGTTCCACACCAGCCCCACGCCAGTTCGATTCGCGCTGTACCGTCTGGTCGGGGAAGCCCTGATCGTCGATCATGCCCGCGACGGACTGCACGTCCCGTTGCTCAATGAGGTCACACTGCGCGACCTCTATGACTGGATGGAACGCTTGTTGCTGATGGCATGCGATATCGGCACAGCGCCGGCAGCCCGGGAGACGGAGCAGTTGGAGCTTGCGTCCGCTGACGAGGATCTGGTCAAGCTGACGTGGCAGCTGTTCGACACGATCGCCCGCATGACCGCCCATTGGTCCTTGCACCTTGCCGTGAAGCAGGCCAACGACCGGCTGGCGCCGATACGTCGGGCCGCGCAAGGATTGCTCGAGCACCGTTTCGAAGAGCTTTCGGAACTGAACCGGCACTGGCGGGCACACGACATGCCGACCCTGAAGTCCGCACTGCGCGACTACCACGAACGCCGCAAGCAACTCGTCCCGCGCATCGTGGCGTTGCTGAACGAGCGCAGCGATTACTTTCACTAGCGCGCCCCCGATCCGGTGCCCTTGTGGGTCACCGTGTGTGAGGGACATTAGGCAACCGGCGTCCGCCGTTGATGGAGCACCTCCCACCTGTACGGTAATGACGGCGTGGCGCGATGATCGAATCATCCCGGCGCGTGGTAGCCGGAGAAGCGCGAAGCGAGCCGGCGTCGGGGGGGGGGCGAGCGTCACGCTCCCGGGATAATTACCGGATAACAACGCAATAATCATTTGAAAATCAAAATTTCCCACTCCTACGCTGGTCGCGTCATGGGACAGCCATGACGCGAACGCAGGAGATTGAGATGAAGACGAACGAGAACATCCGCAACGACGCGTCGGAAGACGTCATCGAGCTCGGTGTCGCCAGCGTCGAAACAAAGGGCGATCTGATCGGAGTCGAGTTCATGGGCGACGACCCCGGGCAAGGGATTTCCGACCAGTGAAGTGTAGGGGCGCACCGAAAGGTGCGCCCCTGTTCGCCAGCCATGGCTTATCGACTTCGTCAAAACTTGTCCTTCTGCCTCGTGGGCGGCCATGTGGTGTTTCTGGATATCGCCGACGACAGGTATTTCCGCCTGTCAAACAACCTAGAACACGCATTCATCGCCCACCTTGCAAAAAACGGAGAGTGCCGTGCCTCCGATTTAGGCCGTCTTGTAGATCTCGATGTGCTCGTGGAATCTGACTCAAAGATCAAAGATCCGATTGAGGCAACCAATGTCGAAATACCGTGTCGCAGCACCTTGGAGCAAGCAAGCTCAGGCACGGCGGTCTCGATCGCAACGCAGTTGCATGTGCTATCGATCGTCGGCAGAACGAAGCTGGCGCTGAAGACTCACACGCTTGAGGGTGTCTTGGTCGCGATAACTCATGACCGGAAGCGCCGATGCGACGGAAGCAACCACGGCGTAGTCATGGACGATGCGCAGTTGCATGCGGCAGCGGCCTTGTTCAATCGCGCGCGGTTGAACTTGCCCTTGAAAACCTGCTGCTTGCTTGATTCGCTCAGCCTGTTGCGATACCTCGCCACTCGCCGCTTGTTCGCACGACTTGTTCTCGGTGTAACTGGCGAACCGTTCTCGGCGCATTGCTGGGTTCAAGCAGGAGGTTTGGTGCTCAACGATACCGTCGGGAACGCCAGAGCCCACACCCCGATACGAGTGGTCTGATGAACTATCGCTACCTCGCATTCATCGGCAGCCAAGATGAGGCTAGCGCGCTGGAACGCGATCTTGCCAACAGCGGGATGCCACTATGCTTCGCGACAGGATCGATGAATCTCTTCATCGCAAGGGACACTCCATGGCTTCCTCTGCCATGCGGTGGTGCCGCCATCGGTCGCATGTTCTCTCGTGATGGTATCCGCATCCGCAGGCCTGACCAACTCGGGACGCACGCAAACCCGACGGAAACACGCAAGTATGTCGTTGAACACTGTTGGGGTGAATACTTATTGATCCAACCCGGATCTGATGGCAGTAACGGTGTCACCGTGACCCGCGATCCCGCCCCTTGCGGAGAGTTTCCGTGCATCTACTCGCTTCAGGGCGGCCTAGGTTTCATCACCTCCGACATCTCGATTCCGATCGATCTCAACATCTACCGTAAGCAGATCGACTGGGAAACGGTCGCTCATTGCCTGGCGTATCCGCAGATCAAAACGAGTCGAACGGGAATGGCAGGTGTTCGTGAGCTGCTGTCCGGAACCACGTTGCATATTCGGGGAGACGACGTCCAGGCAAAGCAGGAATGGTCGCCGTGGGACTTCGTAGGATCGGAGCGCAGACATACCGACCCCCGAGAGGCGGCAGCCCAAGTACAACACGCCGTCTCTTTGGCAGTGAGGACATCGGCGAACGCCGGGAATTCCATCCTGCTTGAGCTCTCAGGCGGCCTGGATTCGTCGATCGTTGGGGCATGCCTTCGAGGAACCAGCGCGCGCGTTGTCTGCTGCACCCTGCTGGCGCCGGTGCCCGGCGCCGACGAACGACATTACGCGGCTCAAATCGCGCAATTGCTGGGCACCCCACTTCATGTTGCGGATCTCCGCTTGGAAGAAGCCAGTTTTAGCTTTCCACTTACGGCCCCTGTACCGACACCCAAGGTCGGAGCACTTCAATACGCGATTGACCGAACCATGCAAGCTGTGGCCAACAGGCACGGGATAGAGAGCTTCTTTACAGGTGCGGGGGGAGATACCGTCTTCTCCTACCTCAAGACAGCGGCCCCAGCAGCCGATGCTCTCAGGGAAGGAGGATTGAAGGCAGGCCTAGCTGCGATCCGCGATCTGTCCGAACTCCATCAATGCTCCTTATGGACCGCAGGCAAACTGGCGATCCGGAAGCTTCGACGGCACCGAAGTTTCGAAACCCCGGATCGATCGTTCTTGGCTGCAGGCGCAATAAGCGGCCCTTTGGAGGGCCATCCATGGCTCGACCCACCTGGTTCTGCATTTCCAGGAGACGTAGAGCGGATATTCGGTCTCGCCGCCTCGCATATGTTCCGCGACAGCGCCCCGCGAGGGACTACCCGACACCTTCGAATGCCGTTGCTTTCCCAACCCGTAGTCGAGGCCTGCCTCCGGGTGCCAAGCTGGATGTGGATCGCCGACGGACGAAATCGCGCGATAGCAAGAGCGGCATTCACCGGAGTACTTCCCCCAGATATCCTGAACCGTCGAAGCAAAGGTACTTTCATGAGCTACGTTGGCGCCGTCTACGAGCGCGATAAAAGAGGCATGCTGGATTACCTCCTGACCGGCCGGCTCCGTGCCCATGGGCTCATTGAGCCGGCAAGTTTGCGGCTATACGTCGAGGGCAACGGGCCGACTCGAGATCGCTCATTCACCAGGATATTCGATCTCTGCATGGTCGAAAACTGGGTACGCCATCACTTGTGACGGCGCTTCTGTGGTTTCGCGGTGCCCGAAGCTTGCAGCAACCCGTTTTTCATTCCCCTCCAGCGAGCGTACTGGGTGCTCTTCCCAGGATTCGGATCTTCCTCACCGCGGAGCCAGAACCTAAACCAGTCAAGGTTCCGCTCGTAGACCGCCAACTTGTGCCTGGGCTGAAACTTCTGATGGGGTTCGTTCGGAAAGACATACATGTCAGCCAAACCCGAACGAATCAGGGGGATCGCATAATCGAGCACGTACATGTACTCCTGCTCAGGCATCTGCATCAGGAAGGGAATCCGGAGTCGATCGAGGTTGAACACGGGTGACATCGTTCGCCACCGCGCATCGGTTTCATCCTTGTCTCCAAGCTGCCAGTACGCGTCCAGCCGTTGCTCGAATGCGTCGCTCTGCAGGCCCAACAGGAGGCGTAACTGCGGAGAGAGCATTGGCGAACTTACGGATGCCGCGGCCAAGACGTTCGAATACATGGCTGTCCATATGGTTACCTCCGTCCCAAAGCTCAGGCCACCCATGCCCACCTTGTCCCGCTTCACCAATCCTTGCGAAACCAGGTGCTCCACAGCGCTCTCGACGGCAGAGCGCCCCAACTCATAGCGCTTGACGGCATCCACGCGCACGGGTGCCCGATTGATGCAGAGCGCTGCGATGCCTTTCTCGGCAAGCGACGCGAACGGCATCTCGTCGCCCAAGCCCCCGCGCACGAAACCGAGACACCAGTAGTAACTGATCACCAAAGGAGTCGGCCCATGGTTCCATCCCACCGGCGTAAAGAGCTGGCCGGTGTAAGTCGTTCCTTTGTCATCCGTCCATCGGAGCAAGCGCACCGGGACACTTGCCATGTCCCACGCGAGGGACTCGTTGGGATCGTGAAGCACGCGACGCTCTCCAGACGCAAGATCAATGCGCTCGAGCCGTGGCGGCCTGTTCGGGTCAGCGGTTACGCATGCCAGCGCCGTAGACGACAACCCGCAGGAACTGAAACGGTTGCGTCCGCCATTGACCAACCCCTGCCCATCGACAACCCGATGCACGATATTCGCGTCGACATCCCACCGAAAGATTGATTGGGCGTAACCCCTATCAGGACTGCTCACCGTGAAGATAACGTCGCTGCTATCGGGCCTCCACTGGATATTCGTGATCGACACCCCGGTGCACAAAGGCAACGCACATGTGACCCGGCCTCGCCCCCTGCGGCGATCGATGACGGAGAGTTCCACATCCGGGGGAGCCCGCAACCCTCGCTTCTCACCGACGCGGGTCAGCACTGCGACACGGGTGCCGCCAAGTTCTCGCGCAGTCTTCCAAAACCCACCGTCTCGCGTAAGCAATGCTTGCTGTTCGTCAACGGCACTAGCGCCTTTCGCGACAGGCTTCTTTGCCCCGGTGGCAAGGTCGATCGAAATCCATCGGTCGGCGACGTCAGCCAACAACGGGTGGCGTATGACCCCGTTGTCCTTCAGTCGCTGCGTCGCAAGCCTCTCTTCAAGGAATCCCGAACGAAAGAGACCCTGGCCGATTGGAATTGATTTGTCTATGTGAATCCCGGCGTCGTACTCTGCCAACTCAGCGTCGCGCACCTCCTTTCTGGTCGCTCCCACGCTGTAGAACAGCGTGAGGCCGTCGTCGCTCAACCGGAATGCCCTGACATCGGCTTGGTCTCTTGTGATCGGCCCGACAACAGCCCCATCCACAGCAGCACGCCATACATCGATTCTGCCGCCGATCAAGGCCCGGTAGTAGATCCAGCGGCCGTCCGGGGACCACACCGCCTGCGCAGCAAGTGGTACCCCTGAGGAATCGCGTAATGGAATGCCACCATCAGCCAATCTCCGTGGTGGCGCCAAACCATCCATGCCCGCGACATACCAGGCAGTCTCGTAAGTGTTTCGCTCGACGGAGGCCTGTTCGACGCGGTATGCCACCATGCGACCGTCAGGTGAGATCACTGGCCCACTGATATCCGCTATCTCGACCAACTGCCGCGGAGACACGGCATCGGCATCGGCGACGCACGCCATCATTGCCAGCCCGAGCCACAGGACTGCCATCACTTTCATTCTCTGTCTCATCGCCACAGCACCCCTCCGCACCGGCCATGCTGTCAAACGTCTGTTGTGGGTCAACGTATCCATGCTCACCAGTGCCTCGTCACGGAAACGCTGACGAAGCGCCCGATGGGCGAGAAGTTCGTTGCGTCGTAGGGAGGGACCTGGAACGGAGTGACTGTGCTGGTCGTGTGCAGCGGCGGGGCGCGGTTGAACGCGTTCTGCAACGAGAGGGCGATCTCCCATTCCGGCGAAGCATCTTGCATCGCTTTCCACGCGTAGCGCATGGTGGCATCGACCGTGGTAAACGACGCGGTTTGCTCGTTGGCGACGACGTTCCTCAGTCCCGACTTGTGATTGACAAAGGTCGACGCCGTCAGCGCCCCGGCAGTCCACACGGCACCGAATCGCCCAGCAAAGGTCGGCGGGTTGAAAAGTGTTCCCGCCAAATCGAACCTGGTAGTCGAAAACTGCTGCGTGCTGTCGAGCCAGCTCGCAGAACCACGGAAGGTCAGTTGGCTGCCCCCGAGGTCGAACCGATAAGAACTCGAGAGATCCAGTCCCCGGATGCGCTGCGCTACCGCGTTGCGAAAGTGGAAGTAGACCACCCCGACCACATTGTTCGGGTCATAAGGACTACCGGCTTGATTGGTAATTACGCCGTCCCCATCGCGGGCGATGATGGCCGCCTGTTCCCCGGGGGACGGAAACATCTGAATAAACTCGGCATAGGCGGGATTGCTCAGTGCTTGAGTCGGATCGGTGATCGGCTGTACCACGCGACCGGTGTAATCGATGTCGAAGTAAGTCAGTTCCGTCTCCAGGCCAGGAAGCGCCTCCGGGTGGAACGCGATGGAAGCCGTCCAGGTACGGGCTCGTTCTGGCTCCAGTTCCGGATTTCCGCCGTCCAGGTACAGCACCGTGGCATTCGGGGGAAAGCCGACTCCTCCGCTTCCCTGGGCGGATCGCAGCACTACCTGTTCGCTGCGCAGCAACTGGTAGAGCGTGGGCGTCTTGAAGGACTTCCCCCAAGAACCCTTCAGTGTGAAATCCTCACTCGGCCTGTAGACGACGCCGAGCTTCGGTATGCTGACCCTACCGAAGCTTTCGTAGTCTTCGCCGCGCAAGGCCAAAGACAGATCCAGCCGCCCCGCGCTCCCCGTGCTTGAGCGAGGCCCCAGCAGAGGCAGGTTAAGCTCGGCATAGGCAAAGCGGCTTGCTTCATCACCGTCGATAGTTGCCGCGCGAGCGACATGGTTGTACTCGAGGAAGTCGTTCCTCCGGTGACCGCTGCCAACGGCCAGACGGGCCTCGCCGGCTGGCAGCGTGAACAGCGGCCCCTCGGCGCTTAACTCGACAATGCGGCTTTCAGAACAGACACAAAGATCGGTCACCGATATCGTGCCCGTCGCAAGTCGCTCAAGGGACTGATATTGTTCGTGGCGATTCTTTGCCCATGCCCCCGAAACCGAAAGCGTCCAGTCGTTCGGCAGGAAAAAGTCGACGCTCGGCGAAGCCAGCCAGGTCATGGTGTCGGGTGCGGCCAAGACGAACTGGTTTCCCAGATCGTTATAGACGCCGTAGCGTTGCGCGCGAGTGGTTCTGAATGCGTCCAAACTCAGCTCCGCGATGTCGCCAAGTTGCTGATGGATGCTGAACAGAGCACTGCGTTGGTTGCTCTTGGGATAAAGCGTCCAGGGATCTCTCAGATACGCCGTGTACGCCCGCTGGCGCGCATAGATCGGATCGGTGGCGACATCTTCGACCGTTGCAATCAAGCCTCCGCTGGCCCAGGTGGTTCCGGCGGTTGCGGCGTACTCGCGCGTGGTCAATCCGCCATCCGTCGCGCCACCGAGGCGTGCACTGACGGATGCACCATCGAAGCTGCGCCTGAGAACCACGTTTGCAACGCCACCGACGGCATCAGACCCGTAGATGGCGGATGCGCCATCCGGCACGATCTCAATGCGCTCCACCGCCTGCACTGGAATCGCCGATATATCCACGCCCTGTGACACACCCCCATACGCCATGCGATGACCGTTGAGCAGCGTAAGCGAGGCATCCTGACCGAGCCCCCTCAGGTTCAACGCCGAACCGCCCGTAATGTTCTGGTTCTGCCCCCCAGCGCCTGAGATCGTGAACGGAATGACCCCCGGATTCTGTCCACCCGAGAAATTCTGCGGCACGCTGCGGATGACCTCGCCGAGATCCGCGAAACCCTCCTGTTGAATTTGCTCGCTGCCGATCGTGATGACCGGTGACGGCGAGGCACCGCCGCGGATGCGCGTGCCGGTAACGGTCACGGTCTGCAGATTGGTTGCCGCTGGCGCCGCAGACTTGTCGGTCGACTTTTTTTGATGCGTCTTGGCCGGCACCTCGGTCACCGGTGCCCTACCCTGCGTGACCGTGTCTGTCGTGGTGGTGTCCTGGGCCATGGCCCACTCGCTCGCGCCGGTGACGGCCACGAGCAAAGCGATGGAAATGGCGTTGCGTAGCGTGCGTGTCTTCATGCTGCGTCCTTTGCTTTCCCCTGATTGACGCCTTGCTGGTCGCTGCTTGATCACAGGCTCGGATCGCGCTTCTCGGCGCTTACAAACCTGCCGCCAGCTAAGCCGCCATGTCTCTGTCTTCCCCCTCACTGGCTCCGGCTGGATTGCATTTGCGCCGGATCGCCAGCAAAAGGCCCCATAGCTACGATAAACGTAGCTCCGTTAACACTACGTTTTACGTAGTATCAATGTCAAGCGCCCGTCGGGAAGCTGCTGCATATCGAAACTGATATGCGCTTATGACCGAGAAGTGCCCGGCAACCATCTACGGCCGTCGCCTACGCGAGGCACGGAAGAGCTATGGCTTCTCTCAGGAAAAGCTGGGGATAGCGGCGAGACTTGATCAGTCAGTAGCGGGCAGCCGCGTCAGCCGCTACGAGACGGGCAAGCACGAAGTGAAGCTTGGGCTGCAGAAATTGTTCGCCAAGGCTTTGGCTCTGCCTTTGAAATATTTCTACACCGAGGACGACGAGGAAGCGCGACTGATCGCGGAAGCTTCGCGCAGCGACAAGCCGGCCAAGCTGAAAGAGGCGATCGAGAGGAAAATGAAGGGCAAGTAGATCCCCAGATGGGAACGAACCCTCGCCATCCCCCTGGCTCTCGACCCTCGCGTAAACGACGTGCTGGAGAAGTGCGGCCGCCGTGCGATCGGCTGTCATCATGCCCACATGCCCACACGTGTACCTGGACTTCTCAGTTCGCCAAACATTACTACGTTTAACGTAGTATCGCATATGCGCGCGTATCTGGAAGCTTCCACACATGGAAGTTCAAGACGCACGCGACCGTGGTTGAGAAGGGATCACTCCCTGTGTATAGCCGTCGGCTGCGCGAAGCACGCGAAGCCTACGGCATTTCACAGCGCGCCCTAGGTATCGAAGCTGGATTGGACGAATTCGTCGCCAGCACGCGGGTCAATCGCTATGAAACTGGTGTGCACCAGCCCGACTTGCAGACCCTGCAGCGCCTCGCAGCAATCCTCAAGCTACCGGTGGCCTACTTCTACGCTGAAGACGACGATCTCGCGCAGCTAATCAAGGACTTCAAGCCCCGAAGCAGATCCAAGCGCTGACTCGACTGCTCCTTTCGCATTCATGGTGATGATGACGCAGTAGATCGCTGGCACACTGATCATCTTTCGACGTAGTGGCAGAGATCGGCCAATTTCAGCCGTCCGCGATCGTCGTCATGAGCAGCTGATTTGCTGATCCGCAACACCTGTCTGAGTTTCAACGTACAACTGCTGGATCATGCAGCCTGGACGGTTGACGATATTGCGGCGCGCGGCAGCACTCTGACCGACGTGGCCGCCCGGTTGTGTCCGGAGCCCATACCAGGCGAAGTTGACATGCTCGGATGCGACGCGTAAAAGCTCATAACTGATCTTTTATGCGCTAAACGGATCATATAAGAACCATGAAACGCCAGGAATCCGAATTCGCCAGCCCGCCAACCGCAGCCACCGCGCACCATTTGGGCACTTTGGTGCGACAGGCGCGCGTCGCACGCAACTGGACCATGGCCGAACTGGCAGAGCGCGCCCGGGTCAGCCTGGCTACGCTCAAGCGCATCGAGGGCGGCTCGTTGTCGGCATCGCTTGGTGCCTGGCTGGCGGTGTTCGAGCGCGTCGGGCTGATGTCGCGTCTGGCGGAGCTTCGCGATCCGGCTTCCGAGGCGTTGCTCAACGAGACCAGGGCCAAGCGTCCACGTGGCCGGTCGGCAAAATCCGATCTGGACTTTTGAGTCATGTCTGAGCGCATCGTATTCATGCATCTGCCGGGTGAAACCGAGGCAGTGCCTGCGGGTCGACTGACCATGATCGAGCAGGGCCTGCAGGTGCAGGCCTCACGCTTTGCCTATGGCCGCCGCTACCTGCAACGCGCCAATGCCGTGCCGGTAGATCCCGTTGCCTTGGCGCTTGCCGATGGCGGCGGTGATGCGGAGCTGGTGCCACCCGATGGCCTGGCCCTGTTTGGAGCGCTTCGCGATGCCACCCCCGACGCCTGGGGGCGTCGAGTCATCGAGAACCGGCTCAGGGCACCCCCCAATGGCTTGCCGGAATCGACCTATCTGGATCATGCCGGCCCGCACCGCGCCGGTGCGCTGGACGTACGGCCGACACCGACCAGCCGGCCGGCCGATGGTGCACTGCCATCCGTGATGGATCTGGGCCACCTGCTCGATGCCGCCGCTCGTGTCGAGGAAGGCGAGCCGGTGCCTGCGCATCTGGAGGTGTTCTTTGCGGGTGGCCCGTCGGTCGGTGGCGCACGGCCCAAGGCCGTGGTTCACATGGATGATCGCGAATGGATTGCCAAGTTCCCCTCCGTGAATGACCGCTTCAACGTGCCGCTGATCGAACGCGCCACACTGGAGCTTGCTCGCGAAGCGGGACTCGACGTACCCCGCATCGGCATCGAGTCATTGGCCGATGACCGACAGGTCATGCTGATTGAGCGATTCGATCGCCTGCCGTTGCCGACGGGTATCGGTCGCCGACACATGGTCAGTGCGCTGACCCTGCTGGCGTTGCACGAGCAGGATTCGCCCGATTCCAGCTACGCCGCGATTGCCGATGCATTGAGTCAGCATGGCGTAGGCGGGTACATCGCACGTGATCGCGGCGAGCTTTATGGCCGCATGGTCTTCAATATCCTGGTGACCAATGACGATGACCACCTGCGCAATCATGCCTTCCTCTACGATGAAAAGGCCGAAGGCTGGCGTCTCAGTCCCCTGTACGACGTGGTGCCCAAGCCACAGGCAGCACAGGAACGCATGCTGCATCTATCCGTCGGCCCGCAGGGCCGGGTCGCACGGCTGGACAACGCGCTGGCGGGCGCGGGGCGCTTTGGACTGCTGCCACCGGATGCGGCCGCGATTGTGAGCCGCGTCGTAAGAGCGGTGCGAAGCTGGCGGGACACCTTCGAACGGTTGGGCGTATCAACGCGTGATTGTGACCGGGTGGCCAGCGCCTTCCGGCGCGCCGGCGACATCGGCATGCGGGAAGTGGAACGCCATCTCTAGGAGCTTGGAAAAAGGTGTCAGGGACGAATGGTACTTACTTAAGATCGTCATCCCCGCGAAAGCGGGGATCCAGCGCCTATGGAAACCCCGAAGGCACTGGATTCCTGCTTTCGCAGGAATGACGAAAAGTAGAGCTTTTTGGCTTAAGTACGTGCCATTCGTGTCAGGGACGAATGGCACTTACTTAACGTCCGTTCGTCCCCGGATCGAGTCCGTGGCGGGCTCTGAGCGTAGTAGGCCGGAGGCCGCACGCGGAGAGTGGCCATGGATGGCCACGGCTTTGGGGAGCGAGGAAGTCGAAGGACGCACCATGATGGCCTGCCCACGCTGGGCAGCGCTTCGACTTCGCCCGCAGCGCGGGCTACGCTCAACGTGAACGGTTGCGAGTTGAATTGCCCTAAGCAAGTACGCGCCTATTTACTACGGACGGCGAAATGGCAACACCGTTCTTCGAGTCAGCGTTGCGGATCAATCACCGCTGCCATGCGGTCGATGTCTCCACGCGACGCCCCCTGTGCACGGGCCACCTCCCGCCACTGTGCAACAGCCTGGCGTACCTCCGACTCGATCTGGTTCAGCGCCTTCCCTTTGACTCGATAGAACTCGGCCGTCTTCCGCCACAGGCTGCTATCCGGGGTCGGTTCGACGTCATCGATCGCCAACACGTGAACGTCCTTCTCGGGATTTGGATTGATATCGAAGGCAGGCGACAGGCGCCAACCGTTACCCTCACGCAGGAACCCGTGGTTGCGCAGGTGATCGTCACGATTTCCCACCAGGAGGGTGAACAGGACGCGCCGGCACATCTGCTCCAGGTCGGCGCCAATATGGTTCGCGACGCCGTCGTTCTCGATGATGTGCACGATGTCCAGGTACGAGGCCCCCTCGCTATGGTCGCGATCCGCCAGCGTGAGCGCCGACGCATAGGCGCGGCGCGAGTTGCCTTGGCGGTCGAAGCGGCGCGCCAGGTAGGTATGGCCGCGCTCGGAGAGCCGCAGGATTCTTGCTTCGGGCACGTCGATGCCCGCCATCCGCGCGAGCTGGCAGGTGATGTATTCCCATAGCCCGATGTCGTGCCGATCGTCGTTGGACGGAAATTTCGCCAGCCAGTGCGACTGGTCGACTTCGCGGATGGCGGCTTTGGGGCGCGCGCCGCCGAGCGCGGAACCCGGTGCGGCCAGATGAAGAAGCCATTCGATGCGCTCGGGCGTGTCATCGGCGTCGTCGCGCTCCACTTCGGCCGTGATGGCCTCCAGCTCGCGAAGATCCGCCAGCGGCGGAGCCTGGAGACGGTCGCCGTCCACGAAGCGCTGCGCGTCCGGACTGAACAAGCGCAAGGCGCCCATGCGCGTCTCATCGCTGACACCAGCCAGGTAGTCCCATTCCGTCAGGCGTCGCGGCACCTCGCCCCGTTGCCTGGCTCGGATGCGCTCGCGTCGCTCGATCAGCATGCAGCCCCAGCGATCGGGCGAGGCATCCTGGAACGCCGGCGAAAGCTTGGCGGCGCCGCCTCGCGTGTACTGACGGCCCGGGCCGAGAAGCAGTTGGTGATCCAGTTCGAAGGGCGCGATGGGCGTCCTTCCCGCGACCCAGTCCTCGGCGTATTCGAAACTGATCGCTTCGCGGCCGCGGTTGCCTGAACGCTGCAGGTGGCCGACCAGAGCGCTGCCGCCCAGGCTCTGGTCGTCGAGCCTCACATCGAACTCGGTCATGGTGTGTTCGTTTCTTTGGTCGTGGACGACCGCGTCGCCGGCGCGCCGGCGCGCCGGCGTGAGGGGCGCGGCGGCGCAAGCTCGCTGTCCTGCAGTTCCCTGCCGAGCTTGTCCTCGGCCCCGATCTTGTCGATATCGCCCACCAATCCCAGGACGGTCAAAACACGGATCATCGTGGCAAGGCTGGTGGAAGGGTCGCCCTCCTCAAGCTTCGACAGGGTGGGGACGCTGACGCCTACGCGCTCAGCCATGATTGCCTGCGTCATCCGCCGACGCAGGCGCGCAGCGCGCAGGCGTCCGCCGAGCGTTTGAATAGCTCGTCGGGCAGAGGGATGCGTCGGGGGTGTGCGCTTCGCCATCCAAAGTTAAATTACACTAAACACGTTCTCATAGCAATTTAATTTGGTATTTTACCGAATCGATGTTCAGGTTAACCTACGAGTGGCTGATCGGCCGTGCGTCGGAGGTGCCTGAGTGCTTGGCAGGCAACTATGTCGACGCCATCAATGATGCGAAGCTGATTGCCGCTTCGCCCGACCGGGTCGTCAGGGTGCCGCACTGGCGGGTGAGGGACAACCTGCCCGATACACGATGGTTCTCTGCCCGACGTAGTGAAAAAACGGCCGCCCTGATCCGCGCGGCCGACCCCAGCGTACCGCGTCTCTTCAGAGAGCTGACCGCCGAGTTGGGAGAGGATCTGCTGCTGCGAGCCGCGATATGGACGACTCTGCGTGAGAGCAACAGAAAAGGTGCCAAGGACAAATGGCACTTACTTAAGCTCCGTTCGTCCCCGGATCGAGTCCGGGGCAGGCTCTGAGCATAGGCCGAAGGCCGCACGCGGGGAGTGGCCATGGATGGCCACAGCTTTGGGGAGCGAGGAAGTCGAAGGACATGCCGGCGGCGGATGCCCACGCTCGGCGGCGCTTCGACTTCGCCCGCTGCGCGGGCTACGCTCAGCGTGAACGGTTGCGAGGCCGGTGGCCTTAAGTAAGTGGCATTCGT
>Ga0070659_100002187_pt1 | contig 13916 bp, 11 predicted proteins | sample KBSC23metaG_FD_64666 | JGI IMG/M metagenome (GOLD analysis project Ga0070659, IMG submission 64666) | Corn rhizosphere microbial communities from Kellogg Biological Station, Michigan, USA - KBS C2-3 metaG | ecosystem: Host-associated > Plants > Roots > Rhizosphere > Soil ...
TGCGGGCATGGCTTCGGCGGCATCCACGTGCCGGGCAACCGATTCATGGTCGCAAGGGTTGCTGAAGAATGAACGCGTGCGCGCAAGATCGAAAGGACGCACACCACGTCCATCGAAAAACACATTCAAGCGCACCTTCGCACCCAGGACCCAGGCTTGCGCGACGGTATGCAGCGTGGGTTGCAGCGAACGGCCGAACAGGTCCAGCGTCACGCAGGGCGCGCTTGCGAGGCCGCTCAGCAACGTCGACATCAACTCTCCTGCACCGACTTCAATGATGAGATCGATGCAATCCAGTTGCGCCGCCGCGTCGGTAAGACGTACCGGCGACACGATCTGGCTGGCAAGCAGTTCCCCTATGTCGGCCGATGTCAGCAAGTCGCCAGCGATGGTTGACGCCACTGCGCAATGCATCGGCCGCAGCGGCATGCCTGCCATGAAGCGGCGGAATGGTTCGACCGCAGCTTGCATCTCACGCGAATGAAAGGCCACGGAGGCAGGCAGCCGCACGATCTCGATTCCAGCAGTGCGCGCGTCTTTCAGAAGTGCCGCGATACGCTCGGCTGCGCCGGACAGCACGGTGGAGCGCTGCCCATTCAGACAAGCGACATCGACTCCATGACGCTGCGCCAGCATCAGTGCTTCAGGTTGCGGCAACGGTACGTGCACCATTGCGCCAGAGCGGGCGGCATCGCGCATGATCTCGCCACGCGCTTGCGCGATCGCACGGAAGGTGTCTGCATCGTAAACGCCTGCGGAATGCAAGGCGCTGAGTTCGCCGAAGCTATGACCGAGACAAACCGAGGGCGTTATACCTGTCGCCGCCATCAGGCCTGTACCGGCGATTCCGATCTCGGCGAGCAGGCGCTGCATCACTGCGGTATCGGCAAGATCGGCTTGCAGGAGCGTATTCAGGCGTTCCCCGTCAAATGCGAGATGCGGTAGACGGCGTTTCCAGGGCGCATGGTCAGCTTCCACATGTTGTCCCTGACCGGAAAAGACGAAGGCGATGCGGGGCGCACTCTTGATCGATGCGCGCCAACCATGCCAAGGCCCTGTAGTGCCGGTATCTTCAGCATCGGCCGCCGCTAGCGAATCGCGCAAAGCAAACAGGTGAGCTTCGAGTTGTTGCGGCGTTTCGGCGATCACATACGCGCGGCAGGTCGAAGGGTTCTGCCCGGCCAGCGACGCGGCCAGATCTGCCATCTCGGCGCGCGACAAGGTGCGCACCGCATCGATGAGATGTCCGATGTGCGCATCCAGCAGATCCCGGTTTGGTGCCGACAGCAGGAAGAGGTCCCCTGGCAGCGATTCACAATCGGGCTGCGCATGGGGAACATTCCATACCTGCATTGGCGATGGACCTTCCAGCACGACGTGCGCGTTCACGCCGCCGAATCCAAAGCCGCTTACGCCCGCGAGCGCGGGTCCCTTGCCTTCAAGGGGCGTCGCATCGCGCAGCACTCGAAGATATTCGCGCACGCCGTCTTCATTAGTCAGCAAGGCATGCGGTTGCCGTAATCCGGCCAAGGCCGGCGTAACGCGAGCGGTGAGCACCGACAAGGCATTCAGCAGGCCTGCCATGCCAGCGGCGGCCTTGGTATGGCCGATATTCGCCTTGATCGAGCCGATCGGGCGCGCGCGGGTTGTGCCGCCGACGGCGAGTTCATCGGCCAGCGCCCGTAATTCGATTGGATCGCCGGTGGGCGTGCCGGTCCCGTGGGCTTCAAAATAGTCGACGCACGCCGGACTCAGCCTGGCACGCCGATAAGCCCGTTGCAACGCCAGGCGCTGCCCGGCGGCGGTGGGGCGCGTGAGTCCGCCATGACCGTCAGTGGAAATGCCCCACCCGCGCAACCATCCGAGTACAGGCCAGCCCTGTTGTTGAGCAAGCTCCTCGGTGGCCAGCACGATGAAGCCGCATCCTTCGCCGGGCCAGAAACCATTGCTCGACGCATCGAAGACGCGCATGTCCGCGCGTGCCAATGCGCCGTTGCGCGTGAAGCCAATGAGCTCGAAAGGATCGATGCTTAGATCAATGCCCCCGACCACAGCGCAGCTCGCGTCGCCCGAGCACAGCAGGCCGCAGGCATTGGCAACTGCGAGCAACGACGATGCGCAAGCGCCGTCGATGGTATAGGCGCCGCCGCGCAGACCGTGAAAATTGCTGATGCGTCCGGCGATGGTGTTGGACAAGCCGCCAGCCAGCGAGTCTTCATTGGGCGCGGGGAACGCCGATTTATAGATTTGTTCGAGATCCGCCGCAATGCGGGCACGCGCATCGGGAAGCGGATTGGCATTGTCCAGCGCGCGATGCAGGCAATGCGACACAAATGGCCAGCGTCCGCGCATCAGCGCGGCGCGGCTGAATTCGCCGGTCAACGTATTGGCGACCACAACGGCGGTAGCATCGCACACGCGCTCGTCGCGGCCCCAGCCGGGCAGGCTGCTCAATGCCCGCGTGGCGACATCCAATGCAAGCCAGTGCGTAAGATCGGTGGCATCGAAGGTGGAACGCGGAATGCGGAATGCCGCACGGTCGAAATCGTAGCCTTCGATCAGCGCGGCTTCGATCGGGTGCAGCCCGTCGGGATCATCGTCACCGCAGCGCAGGTATTCCGCCATGCGCAACCTCTCGGCGGGAATCCTGCGGAAAGAACGGCGCTTGTCCAGCACCGATTGCCAGAGCTCGGCCGGTGAACTGGCGTCCGGGAACTCACAGGCGCTCGCCACGATGGCGATGCGCGTGTTCGCGCCAGAGCACGGGAGCAATGCGCCGTTCACCATGTCACCTCTTCAGAACTTCCCACAAGCCCAGTGCGGCGCCGGACGGATCGGAAATCACCGCGTAACGTCCCTTGCCTGGCACCTCCGAGGGGGGCACCATGGTTTTGCCGCCCAGTTTCTCGACTTCGCCGAGTTTGGCATTAAGGTCGGCCACTTCAATATACGGCAGCCAGAAGGCCGGTCCATGGGGATTGGCGGCTGGCATAATGCCGGCATCGATCGTTCCGCCGGTCTTCAGTTCGCTATAGTGCGGCTGGGAATCGGCGATCACCCAACCGAACAAAGTCTGGTAGAAGGACTTTGCTTTTTCATGATCGTGGGTTTGCAATTGGGCGTAACAAAAGGACATAGATGACTCCAAGGTTATGCGGCGCTAGCGCCGTAGTTTGAGGACAGCGATCATCGCGATTGACGTCATCGCAGCCGACGCCATCCCATTAATTTGGAAAGTGCCCGTGACGGCACCTTCCAGGGAAGATAAGAACCCGCCAACGACCGCACCCAGCGCGGTTGCCAGCGATTGACCGGCAACATTGACGCTCATGAAGCCGCCGCGCAGGTTGACTGGCACGCTACTAACGAGCAGCGCGTTCAGCGGTACGTTGCGCCCGGCCACCAGGCAGAAAAACAGGATCGAGGCCACCATGGCCGCAGGCAGACCGAAGTTGCCCAGGTTGGTGAGAGTCAGGATAGGTACGAGCGACAGCGCGGCCAGCCAGAAGAAGACTGTCGAAGCGCCGAAACGGTCGCTCCATTGACCTGCCCTTTTCATGAACAACATTGCCGAGAGCCCTCCCGCCACGTATATCAGGCTCAGTTCACTCGTTTGCACGCCGACATGGCCGACATAGTAAAGGCTGATGAACGGGATGATCAGGAAGACCGAGGCCGCAAGGCAGCCTGAAGCGAATAATGCTCCGGCATTGGCGCGGCAGGCCATGAGGTGATCGCGTATGGCGATGCCCATGCGCGACGGCTGAACGCTGGGCAGGACAAGCATGAACATGGATATCAGCAATCCGGCCGCGCCGATGCCGATGAAGGAGGCGCGCCATCCGAACTTGCTTGCCACGGCAAGACTCAACGGCACGCCGACCACGCTGGCAATGCCGAAGGAACTCATCACGAAGCCGATGGCCTGTCCACGGCGCTGAGGCGCTACGAGATCGCCAGCCATGGCGAGCGCCTGGCTGGCAAGCACTCCCCCGCATGCGCCCGCCATGCCGCGCAGCACGGCAAGCACGATGAGGCCATTGGCGCTCGCAGTGAGCAATGTGACGAGCGCCAGCGCCAGGCATGCGGAGAACAGCACGCTGCGCCGGTTGAATCGATCGAGCAAAGGCGCGGCCATCAGGCCGATCGCCGCGGAAACGAGATTGTAGACCGACAGCAGAACGCTAAACTGCGCGGTGTCCAGACCAAGCTCGGGCACGATCCACGCGCCCAGCGGATTCACGATCATCATGTCCACGACCTGAAAGAAGCTGGCGGCGATAAGCGGCAGCAGAGCATTTCGTTCGTCAACGGAGATGGATTGATTGATCATGGCAAATGAGCGATGCATTTAAGGGGAGCTCTTCCGGGCGCATGGCGTAACCCCGGAAGAGCCGGACGGTTCTTATTGCCTGGCAATCATGCGTTCCACCATGTCGAACGTGTCTTGCCCGTTCAACTGGATCTGCATATCGATCGGATGCGACAACGCGACGATGCGAGCCGGGCCATCGGCAGTCGTGCCGATGTGCGACAGGCTTTCGTACTTGCGCACCTCGTCGATATGCTCAAGAGGAATGCATTGACGGATGCTGACCGGGGTGCCGATGGGGGGGAAATCCACGACACGGCCGTAGCAAAGTACGCCATGCACTGCTCGAAACACGCCGAAACTTGTCTCCACCACGGCACAAGGATTGAAGAACAAGCGGGCAGGAAAACCGCCTTCCTCAGTGAGCGATTGCGCCACGCCCAAGGAGGGCATGAACAGATCCGGGTATTCCCGCTTGAGAGTCTCGCCAATGATGATGCGTATATCGCCAATCTCGGGATGCGACATGCGTGCGCTCAAGTTGAGAATCTGCAGCCATTGCGTCTGCAAGCCTTCCTGGAAGAATTCGGCAGGTTTCTGGAAGAAGTCTTCCTCGTGGATGGTATCCGGCAATTGGGAGCCGGCAGGCAGCGGCACCTTGATGCGATGCGGCTGGTTTTTCTTTTCATAGATGAACGGCTCGCTCCATGACACCGTCTGCGCCGCCATGGGCGACACTAATGAAATCACCTTGCCGTCGAACAGCGGTGCACGAAATTCCATGGTCATCATGAAGTGGCTCATATAGCCGCCCATGTTTGCCGGATAAAAAGGCTTGATCTGTTCACCCAACTGCTGGCGATGCAAGTCAACCCTTTTTTCGAGGTGAGACAGTCTTTCTGCAGCTACTTCACTCATTTGATCCTCCTGTTAAAAGAACAACGGCTCAACGCTTGCCAAATGTGAGCTCATCGACGAACGATGGCTCTTCCCCATAGTGAAAACGGAAGGACTTCTTCCAGTCGTCACCAAAGTAGATCAATCGAGGGCCTTGATAACCAGCGTGGTATGGCACGGTCTTTATGTACATGACGATCGCGTTCACATCTTCATCGCTCATCTCGGTGTAGAACTGCCACGGCATCGTGTAAGACAGGCTGCCGATGCGGCGACGGAGGCCGTGCGAGTCAGGCACCGGAACGCCTTCCCGAATAGCTCGCCTTAGTGCCTCCGGCGATGCGCTCTGCTCCGGTCCTCCAATGCCGAACACCGACAGATTGGGCGACAGGAGCGCCGCATAACCGGGATAGGGCCAAGCGGCGATGCCTTTCTCATCCTGCGTCAGAGGCAAATCGGGGCCGAGACGGAACATGCCGGTGACCTTGCTGTCAGGATGACCGCCAGCCCATTCGTGGATGACACCGTCGGACAGCCGGTACGAATGACACTCGACGCAACCAACAAGCGCCGAAGTGAGGTAGCGGCCACGCTCCACCGTTGCGCCTTTGGGCGAGACTTGCAGCGTCGATACGGTGTTAGGCATGATCGGCGCGACGGGGAAAGGCAACGACCTCGGGTTGATGCGGTTTTTCACCGGCGGCAGCGACTTGAGGTAGTAAGCCAACGCATAAGCGTCTGAGTCCGACATGTTTTTATAGAACACGTGCGGCGGGAAGATGAACAAAGCCTCGCCGTTCGGACGCACGCCATACTTCAGCGCGGCCACGATGTCATTCACCGACCAGGAACCCAGGCCGGTCTCGGCATCGGGCGTAAGATTGCGCGAGACGACCGTGCCGGATGCGCCTCCGGGCAACCGGATGATAAAAGGCACGCCGCCGGCCAGTGCCTTGGTCTTGTCGAGATAGGCTGTCCAGTTGGGGTTGGCGCGCAGTTGCGTGACTTCCAGCGATTGCGGTCCGCCGGCAGGTACAGCTGGCGGCGTATGACATGCCGCGCATACGCCGATCTGTGCCAGGTAGCGGCCTTGCGCTACGAGATCCCCTCGCCGTTCCCATTCGGCTCCGGCCGCAAACGCATGAGAGAGCGAAAAAACCGTCGTGCAAAGAAGAACCAAGAGTTTATTCATGGGAGTCCCTCATCCGTGATAGATCATGCATGTGCAAATTCAAACAAGGTACGGCTTCTTTCGGTCGATCGAGCGCCTGGCGTTGTGCTTGAACGATGTTCTTGAAGGCATTGGCATATTTGGCGGCGAACCACAAAGGCCCGTTGTAGGTGAGTTGCCCGCGCAGAACCGCACCCGCCGGCGACACTTCAGCGCGCATGACGGCGGCCCAGTGTTCCAGCGGACCGCAAAACTCTGGGCGATGCGCAGCCTTGGGGGCGGCGGCGATCATGCTTCCCTTGTCGTCCCAGCAGAGCACCAGCGTGCGCAACTCATCAGGCAGTTCCAGTGCGAAACCGATTTCACCGGCGCCAGCCATCGACGCATGCCAATGGAGATTCGCGTTCCAGTGCTCGCATAAGAGCCAGGCCCAATGCGCTGAAAACAGGTGGCTGGCTAACAGATCGTCGTTCATGATTTGCATGCTCATTGCGAATGCACCTCGCCCTTCACACCCAGCGGGAATATCGCCGCTTGAGCGCTACGCTGCCGCAGACGCTCCATCAACAGGTTATCGATCCACAGCAATGCGCCCCGCGCGGCGCACATCAGCGTCAGACTAAAGAACAGACCGAACACAATACCTGCATAGGACAGCAACCCGTACACCATCGCTGTAGAAAAGCCGAACAGCAGTTGCCCTTGGCGGCTGGCGGGGGATGTCATCGGATCGGTGATCATGTAAAACGTGAACAGCACAAAAGCCGTGCCCGTCATTGGCGCAAGCAGACTGAGGGGATGCTGCGATGTCAGTGCCGCACGCAGCAATGCCTGCGCTACGAAGCCGGTGAGCCAGGCGCTTATGAGCGGCAGCTTCTTCGTTGCACGCCAATTTAGCAGCGAACCAGTGCATACAATGAGTGCGGGCAATGCCCAATCAAAGATGCCGTACAAGCCTTCGGTGAACTGGTAAGGCTGCGCCACGCCGACCCAATCGCTGAATATCAGCAGCGTCACGGTAATGCCGATGTTCGACGGGTTCATGAAATGCACCGTAGCGTTCTTCGGTGCATTCGCCATGGGCACGCGAAAAAACGATTTCGAGAAAATGGCGAAAGCCGAGGCGAACGCAACGACAATAAAGCGTTCGTTCGTGTAAAGCAGCATCCCCACTGCCAGCCCCGTAATATGCGCAGGCAGCAGAAAGATGATTGTGTTACGAATGCCGCCTCGGAATCGGGCGCCTGACCAGCCACGCGACGCCACTTCCACCAACAGTTCGCACGAGTACGCCGCAAACAAGGATACGAACGGATGCAGCCATGACTGCTCAAAGCCCAGCACGGTATGCCCGAGGATATTGAGCACGCTGATGGCGATGGAAAAAGGGAGAATACCGGGACGCGGCCTCAACCTGGCGAAAGACGATGTATGTTCCTTCATGGATGCGCCTCCATGGATTGTGGTTGCAAGTAGGCGACGTAGTAGCGGCCCGGCTGCACGTTGTCGAATTGCACCGAATGCTTTTGCGCGTTCGGCCCCGAACGCCATTCAAATTCGATGCGAGTAATACTCGTGCCCTTGAGATTGCCCAATCCGAACAGCAGATCGGGACTGCGCTTGCCGGAGTGGCCATTACCTCCATCGACTTGCTGCTGAAGCACACGCCCGTCGCTCAGGTACAGCCGTGAAATCACACCGAACGCCGGACGCGACGCACGTGGATTGGCCTGAATGCCGGTGGATTCCACAAGCCCGGACTTGCCGTTCGCATCCAACGCGAAGCGCGGAACGATGCCGAGGAAGCCGTTGGCGAGCGCAGCCGATGATGTGTTGCGATGGAAGATCGGCGACGCGTATTGCCTCGCCACCACGTAATCGAGACGGCCATCCTGATCGATGTCGGCGATGGCGATGCCGCGCGATGGCGCCACCGGGTCGTCGATCGAGGGAAATACCTTGGAGGCCACATTCTCGTAATAACCCTTGGCATTCATTACGAAGAATGGATTGACGGTGCCGCCGCTCAAGTCGCAGCCCTTGGTCGTGCCGCCATGGTGATTCATGTCGAACCACGTCATTGGATACTTGAGCAATGCGTCGTTCACGGTAGCGAGTTCTTGCAGCAAGGACCAACAACTCTTGCGCCACGCAAGCGCCTGCCCGCCACGGTCTCCACGCGAAAAGCCCACAGCCTGCAAAGCTTCGGGCACGCCGTCATTGTCGAAGTCGGCGAGCTTGGCATCCCAGCCCCAACCAGTACGCGACAAGCCGAGGGCTTCGCTTTCGTCTGAATAAGGGGCGATGCCGCTTTTTACCAAGTTGGTATCGATGCGGTGGCCGTTGCTGAGAAACAGGAACTGGCTCTCTTGCAAAGCCCAGCGTTCAGTGATGTTGCTAACGAAAATATCAGGGATGCCGTCACCGTTGATGTCTGCGAAATCGACACCCATCCCCTTGAAGGAATCGCGTCCCAGAACTTTGGACGAGGGCTTTGTGAAACTGCGCCGCCCTTCAAGCAATTTGAAAGCGACTGGGCCGGAAAGAGGATAACAACCCATTTCCGCGCGCGATTTTCCGAAAGATTCTTCGGCGCGCGAGCAGTTGATCAAGAGGCGATCCGGGCCGAAGTCATTCGCGAAATAGATGTCGGGCAGCAGGTCGTTATTCAAATCCTGCGCACCGATAGCCAGAGTCCATCCGCCAGCGATATCAGCGGGGAAAACATCCCTGACATCATGAAATTCGACCATCGGATGTTCTCCGCCACTGGCAGAACGCCATAGCATGATCCGATTCGTTCCACCGTTGAATGCACGCGACATCGTATCCTGCATGACCGGATGCGGACAAACCGCTTCTGTGGTCTTGTCATCCAGAACGCGGCCTTCGTCGCAAAAGTAATTGCCGATGATCAGATCCTGGTGACCATCACCATCGATGTCGGCCATCGTTATGGCGTTGGTGAACCATCGCTGCCGCGCGTCGGCTATGTCTACCGGTGTAAAGGTATCGGCCCGCATCGCCAGCTGCCCGCCCTTGGCCTGCCGTGCCGAAGGCAAGCGCAGATACGCGACCGGAGGACGGCCCCAGAAATAAACCAGCAAGTCGGGCAAACCATCTTCATTGAAGTCACCGATCACGCAACCCATCGGCGCGACGGTGCCTGCAGCATGCGGGCCTGATGATAGGGGTATGAGAAAACTGGGAAATTTTTGCGTGAGCGAACGTATGATGACTGCGTCAAGGCGTGTATCGACATGGCACAAATCATCGGACTTCAAATCGCCATCAAGATCGCCCAGAGCGGCAGCGGCACCTACGGCGGATATCCATGGCGCAATGTGCCTCAAGTCCTTGTGGACGCGACGCACGTGGTGCGTGGGCAAACCGAAAGTCTCATCCAGGTCCGTCGAGTCGAACGAGAATCTCTTTTGCATTGCCTCTGCGGACATGGTCGGCTCCGGCAAACGCGCGCCAACAGCGAGAATCACGACCACTAACAAGCCGATAATCCGTATCTGCCAAATAGTCATGGCGATCACTCTGCTGTTGCCTAAGTTGCAATCATGCTATTCAAAATGAATTTGAGTGTCTATCCCATAGTCATGATGTTTTTGGGCAAAGTGGCAGTTTATTGTTATTTCTCAAATTTTTTCAGGAAGAAGCTTTCAATTTATTAATGATGTGCTACAGCCTGTTGTGATGGTATTTGCAGAGGATTCGGCAATGACAAACTTCAATTCCGACACAGCACGCCGGCTTCTTGTCTCGCTGTTCGACGCGGCAGTGAATGCTGCCCAACCCGCGCAATGCGTGCCGCCGCATTTGCCGAAGCCGCCTTCTGGACGAACCATCGTCATCGGCGCCGGGAAGGCATCTGCGGCGATGGCGCAGGCAGTCGAGCGGCATTGGGAAGGGCCGCTCGAAGGATTGGTCGTGACCCGCTACGGATATGCCGTGCCATGCGAGCGCATCGCCATTGTGGAAGCGGCCCATCCTGTTCCCGATGCCGCAGGCCAGGAAGCGGCCGCTCGAATGCTGAAGTTGGTCCAGGAGCTGAATGAGAACGATCTGGTCCTGTGCCTGATCTCGGGCGGCGGATCGTCGCTGCTCTCCTTGCCGGCGCCAGGCATCACGCTGGAAGACAAACAGGCCTTGAACAAGACTTTGCTGGCGAGCGGCGCCACGATATCGGAAATGAACTGCATCAGGCGGCATGTTTCCGCAATCAAAGGCGGCCGCTTGGCTGCGGCTTGCTATCCCGCCAAAGTGCTTACGCTGTTGATCTCAGACGTACCTGGCGATGATCCGATCGATATCGCTTCCGGACCGACCGTGTCTGATCCGACGACTTGCGATGACGCGCTAGCCATTGCGCTCCGGTATGGCATTGCCTTGCCGGCCAACGTGGAGCGGGTACTGCGAAGCGGAGAAGGAGAAACCGTCAAGCCAGGCGATCCCCGTCTGGAACGGGCGGAAACACGCATGATCGCCACTCCCCGCATGGCATTGGAAGCAAGCGCGCGCTTGGGGCGACAAGCGGGGCTGTCTGTCCATATTCTTGGGGACGCGATCGAAGGAGAAGCACGGGACGTAGGCACGGTCATTGGCGGTATGGCGAAATACATTGCCCGCCATGGACATCCATTCGAGCCGCCGTGTCTTCTGCTTTCCGGAGGAGAAACGACGGTGACCGTGCGCGGAAAAGGTCGTGGCGGACGCAACGTGGAGTTCCTGCTGTCGCTCGGCATCGCGCTCAATGGCGAAGATGACGTATATGCGATTGCATGCGATACCGATGGCGTGGACGGACAGGAAGACATCGCCGGCGCCTGTCTGTACCCCGATACCTTGCGGCGCGCATGGGCGAGAGGCATTCAGCCCAAGTCGAGCCTGGCCGACAACGATGGTCATGGTTTTTTCGGGGCGCTTGGCGACTCTGTAACGACCGGCCCCACTCTGACAAACGTGAATGACTTCAGGGCTGTACTGATCGGCAAGCCCGAATAACAAAGAGACGCCATGTTCGTGAGCCATCGCGGGTTGCTCCATCTGCTGCGACGAACACCACACCACTATTGCAGTAACGCCAATGCCGTTAAGTCGGCACTGCACGGCACCCACCAACACCTTCTTCCGTAACTTTCAAAAAATTGTTTCTTAACCATGCTTGTGTCTGGTGAAAGATCTGATTCTTGAGACCGCGTCTGCACAGAGCGCGGCTGCGCCGATTGGATTTGAGCGCAACTAACGGCTTTTCCGGAAAAGGCACGGACACAGGATAAAAATCTCCCTTGGTCATGGCCCCGGTGAAATCCATCCAGAATCCGTCATAGTCAAAGAAACGGTGGCCATCGGTCTTGTTTGCCTTGGCGATTTGCTGCTCGGCGCTCATGCCAACAATCGTATGGATATCCAGAGAAAGCGCGAGCGCCTCGGCAGCAGTGAGCAAGAGATAAACGGGTGCGCTGCCATGGCATATTTTCGTTGCTTGTCTGATCGAATCGATTTTTCCAACGGCACCTTGTATGACGCTGATCAAGAGAACATGGTCGCTTTACAGATTGATGGAACGACCGCAGAGGATTGTCAGCAAGATCGAGTAAAGCTATACGGCTCCGACCTGAAAGGTCAGACAGAGGTCTCCTTCGTAATCATTTTCTTTCGGAAAAGAGAGTGTGATGCCAAACGATTGGCCGTCGATGCATTCTTCCCATATGACGGGGCTTTCGTTATAAATGCGGACTAGTGCGTGTGGGGCAACACAATTCGACAGGTATCTGTAATGATTGGCTATGACATCCAACCGGCTATTTCTATCGAAGCGACGAGCCAAATAAGGCGCAAGGTATCGATAGCCTAAGCGTGGATGACATTTCATCAGTCCAATGATGTGGGGATGCATGAGGGCATCAAACAGACCCATGTGCCCGGAAAGATTGCCAAGAATCGACGCAAAGCGAAAACAGGCGCGCACACTCAGAACCCCTCTTTCCTTGATCACCGGCAGAATCAGCTTCAAGGCTGATCCGAGGGTTGCCTTCAGAATGCTTGATGCAGGCTGAACAGCTTGTCCCCTCAACGAAATCATGTTGCGACGAATCATGGTGACCGCCTTTCCACACATGAGACAAACGCAGACGAAAATCGTTGTCAGGGTATAGACAATTTAGTGCCTATCCCAGCCAGGGCTGTTAACTTCTGATCAAGTGTGTTAACGCTGCGCCCATCGAAACAAGAAGGCGGGAAGAAGCGTGGTATTTGGAGGCGTATTACAAACTGTGAGTGTCTGCGGCCCAAGCTGGCGCGCTGTCACGTTTCCCTCCCCCAAGCAGGTCCGCACTGCGTCGGGTCGGGTGCCTTGCATCGCGGCCGGCCAAGACCACATCCATCTCACAGTTTTTATGTGCGGGTAATCAGCAGTTGTAAACGCCCGATGCACAACGTCGCGCGGTTCTACGTGCGACGCCAGCGTAACTCATCGGCGTTAAAGGGCGACCGACAACAGCCTCTGCGGTGGGAACGAAGCTGCGCACGCCCGGGATCTCAAACCGCTCGCCTAATTCCAGGCAAATACCACTGACTATTAACACCAGCAAACCAACACCAATGCGCTTTGCCATGATCACTTTGCTCCTTTAGCCGAGAAAAGACTGGGTATTTCATTTAGCTCGGGAACCTCGTCCGGCATTAACTCCTTGGCAGAGGCAGGAATCTCCAATTTGAACCCATCGGAGGCAACTTCAGTGCCCGTTTTCCACGCCCAAATATCAACAGTGTACTGCGGCCACCCAGTAACCTTCTTACTTGTGATGACATAACGACACGGATAAGGCCGAGCTCCTTGCGCAATCCACATCTGCCAATCGACCTCTTGCGTCCTAAAAGCAAGGTGATCGCATTCGACACCATGGATTACCCCACTTCCCAGGTCCTTCACATCGATAACCTCCGGCATCAGCTCCTTATAAGGATCCGACATCAGCAGATCGGCAGCTGGAACGGGTCTATGGTATTTGTCACGCAACACATCGACCAATTGATCGAGCGTGCCGGGCGCTTCGACTTGAGCATACTTGTTGGTGTTCTTGCCCAACAACGTCAACGTTTTCCCGTCAAAGACCATTTCGACACTCTCAAATCCGCCTGTACGCCTCACATGAAGCTTATCGGGACGCATAAGCGTCAAAGTACCGGAACTCGCCAATGCTACTTTTTGTTGTTGTGTACTAACGATTTCGAGATTCGAATCAAAATCGAACGATATTGCCTTTTGCGCGGCGAGATAGTCAGACATCGCCTTAAGAAGCCTCTTGGCATCCGCTTCACTGGCATGAGCAGCCGTTTCCGATAGCACTGCAGCCAGAATGATTACCCACGTCTTGGCACTTTGCATGAAACGTCCGCAATGGTGGCCTCCAGTCATAGTTGACTCCTGTCGACAGAGAGCTTGTTATCGGCCTTTACCGCGCAAGGTTCCCCCTCCAATCCGGCATGCAAATTTCCCCCATGCCAAGTGCAATGGCCAAGAGG
>Ga0070659_100002191_pt1 | contig 13905 bp, 4 predicted proteins | sample KBSC23metaG_FD_64666 | JGI IMG/M metagenome (GOLD analysis project Ga0070659, IMG submission 64666) | Corn rhizosphere microbial communities from Kellogg Biological Station, Michigan, USA - KBS C2-3 metaG | ecosystem: Host-associated > Plants > Roots > Rhizosphere > Soil ...
ATAGATGGTAAGGGATCTAACGATGCCGGCGCTGCTCCGGCCAAGGCTGTCGCTATGGTTTTGCCACTGCCATTAATATAGCTTACACTTACCTGCCCATTCGGATCAACCACCATATTTTTCAGGTAATGTTCGGCGTAACCGACATCATTACCAAATAACTGGTCAAGTTCCCACTGGTCTGGCTTACCATAAAAGTACTTAGTCGTTTTGCTGGCGGCGCCACCAGGTTGAAAAGTTTGCCCTACACCACCTTGTAGTTTTATCCGCCCGGTATTGTCGGCAGTATATTGCGTTACGGATAATGGGTAACCTAAGGCATCGGGTACATAAGCAATACCTTTGCCTCCGTAAGTTCCGTTTAAAAATGGATTATTAGCAGAATAATAATTTGCCGCACCGCCGCCATAATTTAAACTACCCTGTTGTGTGTTATTGGTTCTGGGTGCATCATCTAATGCATCCGGTGTTATTTCACAATTTGTAGTACTCAGGCCACCTATATTTTTAAAGTTATAACTATCTGTTTGCCCGCTTAAGAGATTGGTATGTGTGTTAAATTTTGGAAAATATTGAAGATAAACATCCGTTGCAGGCGGTATGTATACTGGTGCCGGTAAAATACTTGCTGCCGGGCGGCCAAAATCGTCATAAACATTTTCCTGTACTACAGGCACATTGTCCGAGTTGTTAATCGTAACGGTTTGCCTGCCACGTAACGATCCGTCGAAGTAACTGATTACTTCTTTCTTCTTTCCATCCTCGGCAAATGCGGCGGAGTATTGCCAGTTATACTTTTCGTGATACCAATAAGGGTTGGATGAGTTACTGATATTGAATGCCATATAACCGGCTTGTATATTGCCATAAGCATCAACAAACTTGTAGTTCCAATCGCCTTCCTGCCGTATGCCATCAACAGTATATTGAACTTGCCGTACCCTGACCAGCAAATAATTGTTATTGTAAATCAACGATATTGTATAACTATTCCCTGTTGTTACGGTTACGCGTGTGGCATTGTTTTGGAATGGTCTTTCTATTGGTCCCGTGGGTGATCCTGTAACCATACTGCCTGCAATATCTTCGTTTTCGTCACCCTCATCCAAAGTTGTCCATTCAACGTCATATTCTTCGGCGCTATATATTAATGACTGGGCCTTGGGTGCCCACGAAACCACCAGTTGTTTATTTGGAACAGCGGTTGTTGTTCCTGCCGTGCTTGTTGCATTTTGGGTCGAACCCGGCCCGACATCGGTTTTTATAACTGCTGCAAGGCTTGTTATCGGGTCGGTTTTAGTAAAAGGGTATTTACGATTTACAATAATAGTTGCACTCAAATTAACAACCCCGGGTTGTACCGGATCGGTACTGGTTATGGTAGGGGTGCCAATAACGGTTATGGTTATTGAATATGCACCCGGGTGCTGAAATGTGGTGTAGTCGTCCTGTCCTTTATAACTTATTCCCTGCCCTACTTTATAATTTACTGTAAGCGTAGTAGGCTCTGAATATATCGTACCTCCTGGCGACGTCTGGTAATCAATCCTTACGTCAACCGAACAGGTAAAATCAGCTGTGATGCGCACATTATCGTTTACTTTTAAGCTTACAACATTTTGAACAGATACATTTATAAATGAGCCCCAATTGGGCGATGTGAATTTACCGTCGGAAACGGATGTTGTGGTAACACCACTTACAAAAGGCCAGGGTGCCAATAGGCTGGTATACGAATCGATACCTGCAAAGCTTTTTATTGCAGTTATCAATATAAATACTGATAATAATATAGTTTTTGTATACCTGTTCATATCATGTAACCGGGTTTATTGTATGCGTATCAGTTCGTAATTTTTATATAAAGCTGTTAACTTTAGTTGCTTGCCATCCTCTACTAAAATTTTATCTACGGCAATGTGGCTGTCAATATCAGCGCTGTTTTGCCAATTACTAAAAACAACATCAAGTATTTTTTCCTTATTCTTATTTAGAGGATCGCTAAAATTTGTCATTCTTGCATGTATGCGGGCTACCTTATAGGTTGTGGTATCAAATATTATAGCGTATTGCTTACAGCTAATGTGCCTTTCGTTAAGCAACGTAAGTGTTTGTAACGGGCCGGTTGTTTTACCAGATAAAGTGTAATTCTCACTAGCCAGATCGTTGGTTAAATTCCTGCTGCTTGTAAAATCGGGAACTGAAATAACCTTTTGCCTCCCCACCAATACCTTTTTATTGCCATGATCTATATACAAGTAAAGTCCCCTGTTATTCAGCGTTTCGGTATTACCCATTTTATAATAGCAACTGCTATCTTTTTTACAAAATAGAAAACTCACATTTTTTGCCGAATTAATCGAATCCGCTTTATCAATGATGTTGATCACGCCTGAGTATGTGCATGCCTTATCCTTAATATTTATAGCCGCCTCTATCTTTTTAAACTTAGCCAGCAATACCGTATCGTATTTCTGTACCGGCTCATTAATTACGGGCACAACCGCCCTTTTTGCTGGTTGCACTTTACGTGGAATTACTTTATACGCAATGGCCAGTGTAGCCGCCGTAACGCACACCGTAATAATGATGGTAACCGATAATGCTTTGCCCTTATTTATTAATTTCATTTTATGCTGTTAATATATTATGGCTGTTTTTTGTACGATGAGCGGCTTTCTTTCAAAGTCATTATACCTCGCTCGGTTTCCTTTTTAACCCGTATCAATAACCCCTCGCTATCGTACTCATAAAAAGTAGCAAAGTTATTTTCATCCATTTCGGCCATCAGACGTAAATTAGAATAATCGTAGGCATACGTTTTCATATGCGAGTCTTTAGGATGTATCCTGATATCGTCAATATATATATTCGGATATGGGTCAGTGGTTGCCCCTGGCACTATTGAGATATTAAGTTTATCGCCATTAGCATATGCGCCTAGATCTATTGTTCCTTCAACAAGTTTCCATCCTTCAACTATTGCTTTAACTTTTAATAGAATAGGTGCCGAATTAATTGCACTACCATTTACGTGAGTTCCGTTAATTGACAGCGTTAATGAATTATTAACAGATTTCAGGTAAGGATCATGATCCTTAACCCATGCGCTAAAAATGTATTGTTGCCTAGGAACAGGTTCAAAACCATTTGGATAAAGCCCCAACGTATGGGTTACATCCTGTAAATTAGGTTGAGTTTTTATAAATTGGTTATTACTATCAAAACTTAGAAATTGAACAGTTTTCTGTTCGGTCGTATAAACCTGGGTAGCCAAAGTTACTCCCGAAGGGGGTAAGCTAATGCTTGTTTTTCCTGAATGACCCAAATTAGCTGTAATAACATAATAATTAAACGACGGATAAAAATCTCTTTGTTGCGCAATGCCACTGGTTAAATTTGGAACTAAATTATTATCCTCGTAGCTGCCATAATATATCTCACGGTTCCTTGCATTTGATGCTACCGCAGCAGGTAGTTCACCTTTAAATGAAAAAATAGCTGCGCTATACCGGTTTAACGCATCTTTGTTTTCTAATTGCTGACCAAATTTATCATAAACAGTTACAGTATTGGCAATAGTCCAACGGTTAGCGCCTATTGCTGTATTTTCTACCCAGGGAGTTCCATCACCTAAAGAATACCAATTGGTATAAAATTTATCAATATAACCGGCATTCTTAACATTTACATTAGGGCTTCCTCCGGTTAAGTTATTATATAAACGGTTCTGTTGGAATACTTTAGACTTATACGGTCTCCAATTACCTTTAAATCCATAAATAAACGGGTTAATCGTGGTTGGAGGATCAAAACAAGGCAAAACAGGGGTGTGAGCAGGATCCGTATAGTAATAGTGGTAATAGGTATTATTATTAGATGTATAATACGCTTGTAAATTTGTACTACCAAGTAAATCCTTTAATGAGAATCTAACTAGATTTGGTACCCCGTTAACTCCATCCAGATCTTCTTTAGTATTATCAAGAATTTGTAAAGCAACTACATTTGACCTGTTACTAAGGCTGTTTATACTGTATTTTAATAGTTCTACTTTAAGTGTATGTGTTGTATTGGGGTTTAAGTTAATTGGCGTAAGCCTCCAGCCCCAATGAGACTTGGGAAATTGCGTATAATCGAAATAGTCAGGTACACTTGGATCTGTTACACAAACATTATCAATAAAAATCCTCATCGCTATGTTAGATTCGTATCCTAAATAGAAATCGCCTGAGTTATTATGTCTGCTATTGTTTAAAGTAAATGTAGTATAAAATCCATATACATCTATTGTTTGCGGAGCAATGTAACCATTACTTGAATTATCCGGCAAAGGGAATACACCATCAAAAGCAAACTTATAACTATAATCCTGGCGACCATTTGGAGTGGAGGGATAAGGCGGATATAAACCATATGAGTAATAGCTATCCAAAAATCTATTATCATATATTTTACCTCCTCCTTGAGTAGAATTGCTGCTTGATATTCCATTATCATCATAACAATCTGCAGTATAACTCAGATAGCTCAATGAAGCCGATGACGGCTTATATAATTGCCATTCGTGAGTTTTATCCTCTATCATTTGATAATCAGGCTGCTCCACAGACCAGTTCTCATCATAAGTTGAGGCCGAAGCGTTGATAACTTTTAGATCAGTAATGTCGGCAGTTGCATTTTGGTTTAAAGCTGTTTGTGCAATTCTTAGGTGTGTAATTCCATTATCCATTATTATTGGATTGTTAAGGCAAACAATACTTGTTAAGCCTGCACCTAAGATATTACGATAACCTGATCGAACTACCTTAATTAGCCCAAAAGCAATAGATTTTTTCATTTTTCCCGACCTATCTATTATATACTTAACTTTAGTATATCCTACCGAGCCGTTCGATGGGAGATAACCAGTCGTGCCTGGTGCATACGCTGGCTGATGGGTTGAATTATCGATCATTTCTTCAACTACCCAGTAATGGTTACCTCCTGATGTATCATGCAGGTCAATAAATTCGTCGCCCGAAGCGAAGTATTTATATAACGGATTTGTGCTTGCAATTTCACCTGTACTGGTTGTAGTTAATCCTGATATTAAAGCACCCGAGTTTTGGTATGCTCCTCCCATTCTGTTATATGCCCAATTAGCCGGTATATTAACCGAATAAATATCCTTTTTAAATTCATTTTTGGTTTTGGTGATAACCGGATCTCCGGTAACCTCATCATAAGCTATGTTTTGCGTAGTAACGGAGGAGCCGTTTTGCGTTTTAACTACGCTATCTATAATGCCGTAATATTGGCTTAACTTAACCGCGCATACTGAGCGGAATCGTTTATACTCTTTATTGTCCCCCACGGGCCAGTGCGGTATGGGTATACCAAACGGGGGAACAATGTCGGCTCCAAGATTAAGGGTATTTCCATCGTTTATGGTATATTGCTCTCTGAAATCGGTGAAAAACTCTACGTCCCGTCCAATCACCTGGTCGGGCGCTGTAACCGTCCCGTCCGATTTAACGATGCTTACCGTGTTTTTCAATTTAAACTTATCCCCAACCTTATCGGCATTATAATAATACACGGCTGATGATATTTCGGCACCGTATTTATTAAAAACACGCTCGGCCCTGGGCTTGCCATGCATATCGTTCAGTTCAATAGCATATCCCTGCGACATACACAAATTAATTACCGACCATGTATTTAATGAAAAATAAGCGTTATGCTGGGTCGGGTCCCGCCGCTTTAGATCAGAAACCGAAACCCTGACCGGAAAATCCTTCGCGGTATAAAACTCTTTAACCGTGTAGCCCGTTTTAAGGTCCGTATCTGGTACAGCATCCCCCGTGCTATTCACCACAATATCCGTAATTTTCACCTTGCTGTAAACCACAGATGGTGCCGGGTAAAACGATTCGCCAAACGGAGTCTCGATATCAAAATAATTGCTGATGGCACCTTTCGTTCCCTGTTGATAGTTAACCGGTTCCTTTAATGCATTTTCATCGCTACCTACCGCCGGCTCATATGCCGCAACGCCGCTGCTTATGATATGTTTATCTTCGGTGGTGGTATAATCATAAGCCTGTCCATATAGATGTGAGCCGCCACTCCATTCATCGCTTATCATTATTTTTTTCACCCTTACACCGCCGCCCAGTTTTTTTCCATCTACTTTTGCAAGCCGGATGAAACATTTATTGGCATCTACACTATTGCCATAATGAAGCCTTTCGGCCTTCTGATACAGGTTTTCGGTAAGTTCATCCATATTACCAAATGCACTGCAGATTGCCCTTACTGCACTAACAAACGATTGTTCTGCTGTACCGCTGTTGGCACGCCGGTCAAAACCGGGGTAACAATACCTTGGATAATCCTCTTTCATCCGTTGCCAGGCAGCAAAAACTACCGGGTTTCTGACAGTTGCCCCCAACCATCGGCCCCATCTGCTATCCTGACTGCGCGTTTGTAAAATGACATGGGCAATATGCGTGTTATTGTCAATAACCAAATGCTCTATATCAATGCTTGAAAAACAGGGTACATAGTCATATTCGGCCAACGGTGTCTCCTGGCTGTTTGATGTGGCCATTTTAACGGCCATTTTCGAGTATATGTATTTGGAACCATTTAAATAATATCGTATAAAAGAAGCAGCGTCGGTAACATAGGCCGGGTCAAATGGAATATTAAAACCACTCATATCCTGCAGATTAGGGATAATAGCGCGTCCATAACTATCAGTTGATGCCGTAAGTGCAGGATACGATTTAATATGTGTAATGGGGTCTTCTACCGTTGTGCACATGGTAGCCGGCACCATAACATCGGCACGCTTGTCCTGCACGTAAGCATAATCGTCCGACTCGTAGTTAATACCTATTATGCCACCGGTAGGCAACGATATTTGCCGCAAATGCCACATAGAGGCGTATAGATCGGCGTTATCTTTATTAGTTGTAGATCCGGGCATGTCCTGAAGTGTGTATGGGTATTCGTCGTTAGGTTTGCTAACAACATTTGGTTTATATACCCCCCAACGATCTGTGCTTAGTGTATTATATGGCGCGTTGTGTGATACATTGTCTGTTTTGCCCGCATTTAAAAAATCTGTTTGATCGCGCAGAACGGTTTGAGCAACCGCATCAGTAGTGTATGTAAATTTGTAAGGGTGATTCTCGCCCTTTTTTGTATTTCCATATTCAAAATAAACTTCGGTTAGTGTTAATTTACCTGCTGTAGGATTATTCGCATCGGGCTCAAAATTAGGTACGCCGGGGCACAACTGATAAGAGTATTTAAATTTTACAGCCTTTATAGGTTTAGAATAATCGGCCTTGGAATACAGGCGAATCTCTATTAAGCGTTTTTGTCTTTTACTTGCGTCTTTACCACCAAACAAACCAGTAACACCTAATGCATCACACCTGTCGTCGGTAATAAAGAAAGCTATCTTGGTTTTTGATTCTATGCTGTGAACATAGTATGTTTCTTTTTCGCCGTAAACAATGCTTGCTTTATCATCGTCTTTATCAGCCAGTAAACACTTATTTACGGTAGCATTCTGATACGGCGTTCTCCATTTTATATTAGGCCCTTTTGAATAGTGGAACTGGATAGCCGTCCCCAAATCATCATCCGTTACGCCATCGCCGGTTTTATCCACATAATCGGGCGATAAAATTGTCGTCAATAAAAAGCTGGCAGCGTAGCCGGGTTGATGTTCATGATGATAGTAATTATCAATCCCCTTTCCGGCCCCGTTAGCTGATGTGGTCTGCACCTGGTTATTATTGAGTACCGTATATCCCGGCGTCGCAGTATTTACTGATGGATCGCTTATCGCAAAAGAATATTCATCCTGTTCCAAATTATAAACCGGAATGCCATAAACCATACGCTTACCCTGGTCATCCGTTACTGATATTTCAGAAATATGGTCCTTATTACTGGTGGTACTAAGCCCCGGGATAGCGGTCCTGGAGTGATAATTCCATACCTGTTTAAGATCCGATGGTGGGGTAAATACCGGGACTCCGTTGCTATTAACTATATATTTATTTTCATTGTAATAGCTTATCACTTTATCTAAACCTGCTGCCACAGCCTCACCTGCGGTTAAATACGATATTACGGTTCGCTGTATATCTCGCTTTTGTTTGGTTATTTTACCACTGAGCCAATTAGGCGTGGTAGTACCAATCCCACTTATCGGAATAAATACATTTTGAACACCGCCAAAGCGCGCAGTCATATCGGCATCTTCGAGCGTTTTTTCGCCCACCAGTTTAAAAAATGCATGTTGTGCCTGGGGGTTTGTATACGATGGATTCTGAAAGTCGCCGTCTTTTAAATAATTATTGTCTGTCCATTTGCTGGTGGTGTTCGATGCTTCCTGATCGAACCATGTTACACCGCCGTGGATGTAGCTGCCAATACCTATGTCCAGCCCTAACGTTTCGGTACTGGAATTATCTTTCGCTTCTGCATCAAAAAAAGCCCCGGTACCGCCCCTGTATAATTTAAACTGTCCGCCGCCCGTTTGACTGGTATAGCTAAAAATATCCGGTGTATGTACGGGTAAAGCCAGGTTAGGGAGATCCGGAGTTATGGGGTTTTCTTTTTCGCGAATAAAATCCATTATCGCGTTTTTATCAAATTTCCCTCTTTCGGCATATAAAAGGCCATATTCGGGATTACGGTGTTCTTTATTAGTTACCTCCCTTACGCTTTTATATCCGGTGCCTCCGCCTCCGGAAAAAAGCGTGATGGCTGCCCCCCCGATATCAAAACTGAATGATCCATAGGTTGAACTATAAGGCACTGTAATTTTCGGGTTTACAGGCTCATTACTGTAGGAAACGCTCGACCCGCCGACAGTATAACCACTACTACCGCTTCCGCCTTTTTGATCAACGCTATGACCAAGGTGTTCATTGGTTTCACAATCGTACCAATCGGTAGTTTTTGTATCCTTAGTACCTGCGGCATTAAAACTTGTTCCTAAGGTGAAATCTTTCATGCCCGAACGGGTATTGTAACCCAAACTTGCGCTTTGACTGGCCTTCTCAGTCATATTTTGGTATTTAAACAACTGCAGACTCACATTTGCAGAGGGTGAAAGATCGACCCCGCTTGTGGTGTTCGACAGGATACCCAACCCCAAACCTGCGGTCAGCACGCCGTCATTACCAAACGTTATACCCGAGTTAACACCAATTTCGGCTCCTATGCCCGTATAGCTATCGCTGAATATTCCGATGCTGAAGCTACCCTGAACTTTAACCGGAGATTTAGACGGCGAAATAACATTATGTACGATATTTAAATTATCATTCGATTCCGTGGTTGATTTTGTCTCACTCCCCCCCAGCTCTGCTTTTAATCTCAACCTGCCGCCCACGGTTACTTTAGGTTTGGTATAATGCTCGGTTACAACCTCATCGCCAGCCATATCATCGGGCACCCCCCTCACCTGCCTGTTGATCGCACCGGGATTCAGGCTCCAGCCTAAACCTACCCAACTGGCTTCATCATCCATACTCACACCCGATTGATAGTTAAGATTAATGGGGTAACCATCAATATCCAGCAATGGTATATTATACTTAAAGTCGCCGGTTTGCAAATCAACCATATCTGTCACACCGGCCGGCTGAAAGCCTTTTGTTTCGGGTTGTGTAGGCCCCGATGTTAGTGCGTACACTGTAGTAGGTGTAAGTATATTGACAATCCAAAGGGTTAACAATCCTAATGCTATTTTTCTTGGGCGGGTAAAAGTGTAAGCCATAAAATATGTAACTGTAAGCTTTCGCATTAATTAAGTTTAACTGGCACTATATATGTTTTTCGATTAATATATTTATCGTGATATACTATCTTTATGCTATCTTTTCTATCCGCTTTCGCCACATCAAATGCCAAAAGATATTCAAATGTGTCACTAACCCCATTTGCTACCGGCTGTACTAAAGATGCATATGTTTTGTAACTACCGTTGTTGATGTAAAAACAGCTATCCATGCGGTAAAGCAAATTATTCTTCTCACTTCTGTTTATTTCAATCATTAATTTTTTATCGGGTATAACCCTGGCTTTATAAGTGAGCGTTGAATCTCCGGCATCGTCTTTAAGCTGAATAACCTGAATGGTTATGTCTTTATCTTTAAACTCATTAAAAGACGCGTTTTTATGTTGGCACGAAAACATCAATGCCATAAAAGCCCCAACAAAACCATACCATTTAAGCCTCATTTTTCTTCGAGATAAATAAACCGCAAGCTCCGTGTAGAACCATTAGGTAACCAGGCGTTTAAAACATAATACTCGCCGCTTTTCAAGTTGGTTAAGGATAAATCAATCTTGATCTGATTGAGGCCACTAATTATTTTAAGCTTAGGTAGCCTTCTTATTTTTTTATCAGGACTATTTAATGGTAGGATGGTGTATTTCAGGTCCTGCGCCTGGTAAGGATTAACCAGTGCGAATTTGAGATAACGTGAAGCGATATAATAGTTTCCTTTAGAAAGGTCTTCGATATCCCTGTAGCCATCGTCAGCCACCTTCTTCACACTATCCTGGCAATCCACTGTAAACTCCCATATCTCTGACCGGTTCAGTACCGTCTGATCTTTATAGGCGGTTACCTGCCATGCATATTTTTTACCTTTTACCAGTTGCGGCGCGATAGACGGATATGGCAGTATAGGTGCGATGATGTGCGACTGGTTGATCACCGGCAGGTTATAATTCAATGCTTCGGTCGGGTTCTGCCCGGTTTTAATTTCGGAGAGCACCAACTGATAAAACGATCCGGGGATACCGGGGATAAGCGGTTGCCAGGTTAGCAGCGGCCGCTGGTCGCATATCTTGTCCTTATCATAGGGGTCTATCAGGTTCAGTTCTGCAAATGGCGCCAGCACATAGTTAAAGCATTGCTCGGTAGGTAACAGGTCAGCATGCGGGTAACTCAGTGTAAAACAATAGTCATAGTCGCCCTGGTCAAAGGCCCGGTTCAGGCTGTTGAGCCGTCCACCAGCACTACCGCTAAACTGTACCGCCGCAGCACGCACCGCAGCAAAAGGCACAGGGTTGCTGCCCGGCAGAATGGTAAACTCCGGTGTTCTGACGACGCAGATGGTGCCGCCCTTTCTTTCGGTTACCGTAATGCTCAATATGGCGCTCAGCTTAACACCGGTATTAATGGTGTTACATTTTAACAGGCCATCCACATTGCGCCCATATAGTTCGGGTATGAACTGCACCGTACTTTGCCCGAATACGGCAGAGGCCAGGAAGATGAATAATAGGGTAATATTTCGTTTTAACATCCTGCTCAATTCTTTAAATGATATTTTAAGGATAACTCTGCCCGGCAGGCTGCGTACAGGTCGGGGTATAAAGGGGTGATCATATTTTTCCGGATATCGATATAACTGCCCAGGTCAAAATGACTGCCGGCCGCCAGTTGTATACTTTGCCTGATGCCGGCCTGGCTGGCAATACCGGTATTGTTTAAATAGGTAAGCCCTGATGACATGTTAATTTTCTGGAACAGGGTATACTGGTAACTCAGGTCGGTATTCAGCATATTGCCCAGCAATTGCAGCGATGACATTTCTTTGTTATACAATATCGTGGCGGTTAAACTGTTTCGGTTCATAACCATGCTTTGGGTATAGTTCAGCAGGATCATGCTTCCACCCGATGATGATACATAACTGTTGGTGAAGTCCTGCTTGCCAATGCTAAAATGGCTCACTGTATAGTTTTTACCTATCTTGTAATTGACGTTCCCGTCCACCTGCAATTTCTGAAAAGAGTATACCGGAGTGCTTATGTTATCTATCTGTTTATCCGTACCGCTGCTGGTATATTTTAAGCTCATGTTGAATTGTTTGCTGATGGTGTAACGGCTATCCAACTGTACCTGGTAATTTTTCCATTGGTCGTTTGTGGTATAGCTGATCGGGGTGTTACGCATATCGGTGCGTAAATTCAGGATCAGTTTGTTTTTATAGAACGACTTGCGCACACTGCCTCCCAATTTCATCCGGGCACCGCCAAAACCATTGTTTCCCGGGTTTTGATAGCCCATACCAGCGTAATGGTAATACACATTATCGCTAAAACCAATATCGGTGATATCCATATGATGAGTAACACCCACGCCCACCGCCTCGAAGAGGTCATTGTTCGGATTAAGGTTAATGCCCGATTTTTTTGCCAGCAATACATCGCTGCCTATCTGGTAATTATTGTTATATAAGGTGGTGGATTTGGACACATCAAAGGTGAGGTTACCCAGCCTGCCCATGTTCATTTCTTTACTCATGGTAATGGCTACATTATCTGAGGCCGAAGACGAGGCGCTATAGCTGTTATTGCTCACACCGGTGCCAAATGAACTGGCCACAGCTATTTTTACATTACCGAATACGCCCCTGTTGATCTTTGCCCCCAGGTAGGTAATGGTTTTAGGCGAACTATAAACAGAACTCTGGTAAGCCGCGTCTTTGGCGGTACCGATATCATTATTATTGCTATAACCTGCGGTAATGGGTGTATTGCCTACTTTAACGGTTATATGGGTACCCTGCAAAAACATATCCTGCCCTTGGGTATTACCCGGCACCTCGTTGCCGAAGGATCCTATTTTTAATGCCTGGACTTTAGTAAAAAGGGATTGCAGCCCTCCGGCAGGTTTGGCCGACATTAAAGCCGCCGCCGCTTCTGTGGATGGCAAATTGCCGCCGTTACGGTCCATCAGTTGCTGGATCTGCTGCATTTTATTCACATCGATCCCCTGCTGCTGCAATGCGGCTTTTATACCGCTGAGGCTTTGCGCGATGGTATTGATCTCTTTTTCAGGATTAACGGTACCTGCAATACCGGTAGATACCTGTCCGGCTTTTTGACTGAATAGTTCCGCTGTATTTACCGGCTTGCCGTTTTGCTGCGTGGCCACCAGCTGATGGGCCAGGTTTTTAATGGCTTCATCATGCGCCATCGAATGTTCTGCCATTATCTTCCGAACATAAGCATCAAGATCTAAATCCTTAATGGGGATAAGGATATTCAATGTACCGGTGGGCTGTGCGGATGATTGTACGGGCGTAGTTGTAAGCGCTGAAAGGTGCTGAACCAATTGTTGTTCACTCATCCCCTGCAGGGCTTTAATATTACCCGGATGATTAAGATATTGTACCAGGGAACTATTGCCTGATAATTCTTTTTCCGCGCTCGCTTTTATCTTTTGTTGTTCCAGTGCTAATTGCTTTTGGGCTATCCCTTGTACCGATTGCAGCGGGTTGTTTTTATTGATCGCGCCCAGCTCTTTTACCGGCAATTCTTTCTTTGCTTCTGTTTGCGCTATGGCGGTTAGCTTTTGTTTGATCTGCCCTTCGTTCATATTCAACAGTTCAGTAACCTTTGCCGGATCACTCAGGTATTGCGCCAGTATACTGTTGTTTACTTTACCACTTAAAATGGTTTGCCCCTCCTTAAGCTTTTGCTGTACCACGTTACGGGCATACCTCCCCATATCCAATCCGCCGAAGGCATTCTTCCGAAGATCGTAGTATTGCTGTATGTCGCTTCGCAGCACCCCGGCCAGCTGGGCAGGATCAAAATTAAGCTTAAACAAGTCGTTACTTAAGGCGCCCATGCCGGGTGCTCCGGCTTCAGCCCTTGCATTACTGTAGTTAAATGTGAGTGGGATGCCGAATGCCTGAACGGTGCCCCGTACATATACCTGGTTAATAAATTTTTGCGTAGGATCGGTGGCGAATGCCACCGGCGCGGGCTGGTACTTTACCGCCTCTTCGGCCGAAAAATTAAAGGACAGCGATGGCTTTTTAGCCGCAGATAGTTTTTGCGATAAAGCATCCCCTGCTTTTTTAA
>Ga0070659_100002195_pt1 | contig 13892 bp, 15 predicted proteins | sample KBSC23metaG_FD_64666 | JGI IMG/M metagenome (GOLD analysis project Ga0070659, IMG submission 64666) | Corn rhizosphere microbial communities from Kellogg Biological Station, Michigan, USA - KBS C2-3 metaG | ecosystem: Host-associated > Plants > Roots > Rhizosphere > Soil ...
GAACTGGCCGACGAAGCTCGGCCGGCCGAGCGCTTTCTCGACCGAATCCTTATTGTCGACGCCGGGCTGGATCGCGCTCGAGATTTGCGGATCGAGCACCACGCCCTTGTGCTGACGGATTTGCGAGCAACCGGCGAGCAGCACCGCACCGAGGATCATCGCCGTCTTCAACATCGCAAGCTTCATGCAAAAAGAACCTTCGCTGGGACGCTCCGCCGCGCCTGGAATTGCCGCCTTGCCTCAGAGGGCCCGCGCCTCAATATGCGGGAGGCGAGGAGCGACGCAAGCTTATGCTCTCTCTTATACGCACTTAAGGCGCAAAGGACCTATGCTGGGTTTCCTGTTCCGGGGATTAACGGCCGGGCCGGCACACGGCGCTGCGCTGTTCGACGCACTCACCGCCGAGGCGCGGCGACCGCACTGGTATGTCGAGGGCGAAATCCCGGATACGCTTGATGGCCGCTTCGCAGTCCTGTCTACGCTGACGGCACTGGCGCTGGTACGCCTGGAGGCCGACGGAGACGCCGGAAACCGCATGCCCGTAGCGCTAACGGAGCGGTTCATCGAGGTGATGGAGAGCGAACATCGCGAGCTGGGGATCGGCGACCCGACGCTCGGGCGTACCGTGCGCAAGCTTGTGAGTCTGCTGGCGAAGCGGACAGAGCAGTGGCGCACGGCAGATAAAGAAGGCTGGACCGACGCCACGCGTGAGAGCCTGTACAAGGACAATGTTGCCGCGGGCGCGTTGGGCCACAGCGCCGAAGTCTTGAAGCGCTTCGCAAATCGGCTGGAGGCGACGTCGCTCGAGCGACTAGAGCAGGGGAAGATCGCATGAGCGACCGATTCGCCCATCAGCTCCGCCTCGACCAGATTCGCGACGGCGAGCGGCTCGATCTCATTGCCGACGAGGTCGAGCGCGCAGCGATCGCTAAGCGCCTCGGCTTATCCTGTCTCGAACGACTGGAGGCCCACGTCACCCTGTCCAGAACTGGCGACATCGTTCGTGCTTCCGGACGCCTTGCCGCGGTCCTCGAGCAACATTGCGTGATCACCAACGACCCTGTTCCGGCACATGTCGACGAACCGTTCGAACTCATCTTCATGCCCGAGGCGCCGGTCTCGACGCCCGAAGAGGAAATCGAGCTCGGCGAGTCGGATCTCGATGTCGTTTTTCACGACGGCGCCGTGATCGATCTTGGCACTTCGATCGCCGACACCCTCGCGCTCAGCCTGAACCCCTACCCGCGTAGTGCTGGGGCTGACGCCGCGCTGAAGGAAGCCGGCGTGCTCTCTGAGGAGCAGGCGAGCCCGTTTGCGGTTTTGGCGAAACTCAGGAAGAACGACGAAGCCTAGAAGGGAACGTCGTCGTCCAGGTCAGTGTCGAACGCTGCCGGTTGCGGACGCGACTGCGGTTTCGACGGTGCGCCGCCGAAATTGTCCCCCCCGAAGTCCTCGTTAAACGCGCCGCGGCCGCCGCCCGAGCCTTCACGGCTGTCGAGGAGCACCAGCTCGCCGCGAAAGCGCTGAAGCACGACCTCGGTCGTATATTTGTCGTTGCCCGACTGATCGGTCCATTTGCGGGTCTGCAGCTGGCCCTCGAGATAGACCTTGGATCCCTTGCGCAGGTAATTCTTGGCGACGCGGCCGAGATTCTCGTTGAAGATCACGACATTGTGCCACTCGGTCCGCTCCTGGCGGTTGCCGTCCCGGTCCTTCCACTGCTCCGAGGTAGCGACGCGGATGTTGACCACTTCGCCGCCGTTGTTGAGCGAGCGCGCCTCCGGGTCCGCGCCCAGATTGCCGACCAGGATCACTTTGTTCACGCCCGCCATTCGACTCTCCTCAGCTTGAGGACAGCTATAAACCGAGCGCCACCGCCGTCCAGTATGTCAGGCCCGCGAAGGCGTAGGCCAGCACGAATAAATAACTCACCATGAACAGCGGCCATTTCCAGCCGTTGGTCTCGCGCCGCGTTACGGCGATGGTCGAGATGCACTGCGGCGCGAAGACGAACCAGGCGAGGAAAGCGAGTGCGGTGGCGAGGCTCCAGCGATGCTGAAGCCGATCCTGGAGCTTCATGGCGCCGCCCTGATCGTCTGCCGAGTCGATCGAATAGACGGTCGCGATCGCACTCACCGCCACTTCACGCGCCGCCATCGCCGGCAGCAGAGCCATGCTGATATCGCGGTTGAAGCCGATCGGCTTCACGACGGTTTCAATTCCCCGCCCGATCTTGCCGGCGACCGACACGTCGCTCTGCTTCTGGCCAGGCCCCGCCTGAGGAACGCTGGCGAGCGCCCAAAGGACGATCGTCGTTCCCAGGATGATCGTGCCGGCGCGCTTCAGGAAGATGTGCGCCCGGGTGAGGATGCCGATGGCGACGTCCTTGAGCAGCGGCCATTGGTATTTGGGCAGCTCCATCATGAAGCCGCTGCCACTGCCCTTGAGCAGGCCGCGGCGGAGCACATAAGCTGCGAGCAGGGCTCCCGTGATTCCGGTGATGTAAAGGCCAAACATCACGAGGCCCTGAAGGCCTACGCCCCAGGCAACGCGCGTGTTCGGGATGAAGGCGGCGATGATGAGCGTGTACACGGGAAGGCGCGCCGAGCAGGTCATCAGAGGCGCGACGAGGATCGTCGTCAGCCGGTCCTTGGGATCGTCGATCGTGCGCGTCGCCATGATGCCCGGCACCGCGCAGGCGAAGCTCGACAACAAAGGAATGAACGCCCGGCCGGACAGGCCGACGCCGTGCATCAGCCGGTCCATGAGGAAGGCGGCGCGGACCATGTAGCCGGTGCCTTCCAGCAGCAGGATGAAGAAGAAGAGGATCAGGATCTGCGGCAGGAAAGTGATCACCGCGCCGACGCCGGCGATGGCGCCGTCGACGATCATCGAGCGGAGAAGGCCGGGCGGAAGCGCGCCGGTAACGCCATTCGAGAGCGCTGCGACTCCGTCCTCGATCCATGACTTGGGCGTCTCGCTCCACGCGAACACGGCCTGAAACATGACGAACATAATCACGGCGAGGATCACGGGGCCGAGCGCCGGGTGGAGCAGCACCGAGTCGAGCCGGTGCGTCCAGCGGCGGACCGGAGTTTCGCTGATCACTGCAGCAGTCGCGATCTCCCGTGCGCGGCGCTGAAGGTGGATGAGGTCGCTCTTCACATGTTCGTGGACGCCGCAAAAGGGCGCAGACAGCATGTCATCGAGCGCGGCCTGCAACTCGGTAATGCCGCGGCGCCGCACGGCCACTGTTTCAATCACTGGCACGCCGAGCTCGCGCTCCAGCGCTCTTGGATCGAGCTCGAGGCCGTCGCGCTTCGCGAGGTCGACCATATTGAGCGCGACGATCGTCGGCAGGCCGAGCTCGATCAGCTGGAGGCAGAAGCGCAGATGATTGTCGAGGTTGGAAGCATCGACGACGATCACCAAAGCATCAGGCTGCCGTTCGCCCTTCTGTTTCCCGAGCAAGACGTCGCGGGTGACCGCTTCGTCCGGGCTCGCCGGGTCAAGGCTGTAAGCGCCCGGTAGGTCGACGAGTTCGACCGGTCGCCCGTCGGCGAGCATCAGCTTTCCCGAATGGCGCTCGACCGTGACTCCGGGATAATTGCCGACCTTCTGACGCGCGCCGGTGAGCGCGTTGAACAGCGCACTCTTACCGGCATTGGGACTGCCGGCGACGGCGACAAGCGGATGGGGGTTCACCGGATCGGAAGGACGTGGATTGCGCCAGCGTGCCGCCGCCGAATCGCGACGGTCATTCGCCCGACGCGAATTGCGATCGGGTCGCGCCCGAAGGGGCCAAGGTGCAAGGGCTCGACCGTAACGCCTTCGTCGAAACCGAAATGCCGCAAGCGGCAGGCCTCGCCCTCATCAAGCGCAGCCCAGTCAATGGCCGAAACGCGCGCCCTGGTCCCGACCTTTAGAAGGTCGAGGCTGATCACGTTGGGCTGGAACGGCGCATTCATTGTTGCGACTGATTATCATTTACGATGGCGGCTGTGAAGCGCCTCAGCGCGGCGGGTAGCGCAGCCGTCCGAGGAATCGCGAGATACTCAGCCGCTCGGACGAGCCGCGCCACTCCGCCTTGAACTTCTCGAAGCGCATTACGTCGTCGATCCGGCGGTCGAGGAACGCTCCAGTCTCCAACCACCCTTCACTCTGGTCGTCGAGCCAGACGAGCAAAGTTGAGGCATAGACCGCGCCGAGCGTCATCCGCTTCGTATAATGGTTGAAATCGGTGCTCGTGTCGCCCGCAATGCGCCACATGAGGTCGGTTGTGCGCCAGCCGATGCGCATGGCGAGCGGCACATTTTGCGGCATCGCGAGGGTCGCCAACGCCCGCCGCACTGCCTCCCGTGCCGGGCCCATCACTTCGAGCCGGCGCCAGACCAGCGCGCGGATCTTCTCGCGGATCTTCAAGCCTTGCAGCCGTTCGGCCGTGAAATATACCTCGAGCGCGCGGTCGACCTCCTGAATGTAGACGTCGATCATGCCCGACTGGGTCTTGGGCATCGCCAGCCGCGCCTGCACGGGATCGATCCCGAGCTGCCCGGCGGCGGCATCGACCGCGGCCTTGGTCCAGCCGTCGAACACCGCATTTTCGCCGACCGCGAGCGCCAGCTGGCGGCGCAGGCGTTCGAGGGGACTCGGGGTATCCATGCGGATCAACTGGGCTGGACGGCGGCCTCGCGCAAGCCCCGCTGCGGGAGCCTGACAAGGACGAGGGCAGCCGCAATGGCTGCGGCGCCGAGCCAGTCGACCGGGCGCAACTTCTCGTCGTAGATGACCCAACCGACGAAGCCGGAGATCGCGGGCTGCGTGAGCAAGGCGAGGCCGACCACCAGCGGGGGCACGTGGCCGATGCCATAAACGAGCAGTCCCTGACCGATTACCTGGCTGCCGATCGCAAGCAACAGAACATAGGTCCAGTCGTGGGGGATCACCTGCTCACCAAGTGCGAGCGACACGGGCAAGAGCATCACCGCGCCGATGGCGCTTGAAAGAAAGAGGAGCGGCATGGGCTTCAGCGACCCGCGGCCCTGCTGCACGGCGATCAGATAGCCGACGTAGAGCAAGCCGGCAGCTAGGCAAAGTAGATCGCCGAGGAAGTTGCGAGGCGACAGCTCGAAGCTGCTGCCCATAAGCAGGGCGGCGCCAACCGCCGCAAGCGCCAATGCCGCTCCCTGCACCGGCGAAGGCCAGCGTCGCGACAGCCAGAGTCCCCACGCAGCGAATCCGAAGCTCGAGACATTCCCGAACAGGGTCGCATTACCGAGCTTGGTCATGTGGATACCGACGTGCCAAGCGGCGAGATCCGCGGCGAAGAAGAAGGCGGCAACGGCGACCAACGCACCAAGCTTTTTGCCCGGCCAAACCACTGGCTGGCGCGTCATTGTAGCAATCAGGAAGAGGAATGGCAGGCCTAGCGCCAATCGCCAGAATCCCGCGGCGACGGGACCGACTCCGGACAAGCGCACCAGCCACGGACCGAACGCGAGCGCGCAGCTACCGATGACCACGGCCGGAAACGCGAAACGATGATCGGACGAGCGGCTCACATGTGCCGATTAGAGGCATTTGCCCCGCGCAGAAACCCGGAAGCGCAAGAGCGGCAATAAGGTGGACTTATCGTCTACCCGGCAAATCAGCGGTTGAAGCGTTTCAGACCGAAACTATTTGCACCGCCGGGCCGCGGGGAGGTCCGCAAGGAGAATAGTTTCGCATGTCTGCTTTGTTTGATCCTCTGAAGCTCGGCGCGATTGAGGTTCCCAACCGCATCGTCATGGCGCCGTTGACCCGCGCCCGCGCCGGCATGGAAGCCGTCCCCAATGATTTGATGGCTGCATATTATGCGCAGCGCTCAAGTGCCGGCCTGATCATCTCCGAAGCGACCGGCATCAGCCGCGAGGGCCTCGGCTGGCCGAACGCGCCGGGCCTTTGGAACGAGCAACAGGTCGAAGGCTGGAAGCGCGTCACCGGGGCGGTTCACGAGCATGGCGGCCGGATCGTCGCGCAGTTGTGGCACATGGGACGATTGGTCCATCCAAGCGTCAGTTGTCTGCAACCTGTCTCCGCCTCGGCGACGACGGCGCCCGATTTCGCTCACACCTACATGGGCAAGAAGCCGTACGTGCAGGCTCGCGCGGCTTCACGCGACGAGATCAAGCGGATCGTAGGCGATTATGCGACTGCCGCCCGCAACGCGATCACGGCCGGGTTCGATGGCGTGCAGGTCCACGGCGCCAACGGCTATCTGGTCGATCAATTCCTACGCGACGGCGCCAACCTGCGCACGGACGAATACGGCGGATCGATCGAAAACCGCCTGCGCTTCATGACCGAAGTGCTGGAGGGTGTCGGCTCGGCAATCGGCATGGACAGGGTCGGTATCCGCTTCTCGCCCAACATCTATTCGCAGGGCGTCGAGGACAGCGACCCGACCCGGCTATTCACCGCGGTCGCGAAGCGATTGGAGGAACTCAGGGTTCCCTGGATCGAGCTGCGCGAGCCGCTGCAGCCGACCTCAGCCGGAGCCGCGCCGACCGAGCCGGTCAGCCCGGCGATGCGCCCCCTCTATTCGGGCGAGATCATCATCAACAGCGATTACGACTGGTCCAGCGCCTGGGAGCGAGTCGAAGCGGGCAATGCTGATGCAGTCAGCATCGGGCGGTTGTTCATCGCTAACCCCGATTTGGTGCGGCGGATCGCGCTTGGCGCACCGCTGAACGAGGGTGATTCTGCGACTTATTATTCGGGCGGTCCCGAGGGCTATCTGGATTACCCCACGCTCGACGAAGCAAAGGCGGCCTAGGGCGCGTACTGCTCGCGGAGCTCGTACAGGGCGAGCGCAGCTTGCGCGGCACCGCCGCCCTTGTCGAGCTGGCTGGGGTCGCAGCGGACGATCGCCTGCGCCTCATTCTCGACGGTCAGGATGCCGTTGCCGATGGCGAAGCCCTGCAGAGTCAGATCCATGATCCCGCGCGCGCTTTCGTTCGACACCACTTCGAAATGATAGGTCTCGCCGCGGATCACGACGCCGAGGCCGACGAAGGCGCAGAAGCGGCCGCTGCGCGCGGCGAGCGCGATTGCGCCGGGGATTTCGAGCGCACCGGGAACGGTCAGCGTCTCATGCTTGTGTCCGACCGCCTCAATCGCTTTGCGCGCGCCATTAAGGAGCATGTCGTTGAGATGCGGATAGAAGCGCGCTTCGACGAGCAGGATGGTGGACATGTCAGCCCTCGACCTTGATCGGCCGCTCTTCGACGATGGCGAGGCCGTAGCCTGACAGGCCGACCGGCGAATGATGCGTGTTCGAAAGCAGGATCATGTCGTGGATGCCGAGCGCCGCGAGGATCTGCGCGCCGGTACCGTAACCGCGCACCGCGTCGCCGTCGGCCGCGGGCTTGCCGGCCCGGATGTCTATCGAGCGCGACAGCGAGCCCGCAGCCGCGGCGTGCAGCGCTACCACGACGCCCGAACCTTCCTCCTCGATCATCCGCATCGCACCGTGGAACACGCCGGACTTGGGCCCAGGCTCGCCGAGCACATCGGCGAAGAGGTCGAGGCTGTGCATGCGCACCAGCGCCGGCCCGGTGGGGTCGAGCGTGCCGTGGATCAGTGCGAGCTGCTCTTCGCCGCTAGCCTTGTCGCGAAACACCTGCGCCTGCCATTGCGCGCCGCTGCTCGAGGTGAAAGGCGCGGCAGCGACGCGTTCGACCAGATGATCCTTCTTGAGGCGATAGGCGATGAGGTCGCGGATTGTGCCGATCTTCAGGCCGTGCGCGCGGGCAAAATCCATCAAATCGTCGAGGCGGGCCATGGTCCCGTCTTCGCGCATGATTTCGCAGATCACACCGCTTGGGTTGAGGCCGGCAAGACGAGAGACGTCGACCGCAGCCTCGGTATGGCCGGCCCGAACGAGCACCCCGCCAGGCTTGGCGACCAGCGGAAAAACGTGCCCCGGCGAGACGATTTCCTCAGGCCCGTGCGTTGCATCGATCGCGACGGCGATGGTTCGCGCGCGGTCGGCCGCGCTGATTCCGGTGGTGATACCCTCCTTGGCTTCGATCGACACGGTAAATGCGGTCTCCATTCGGCTGCGGTTGGTCCGCGCCATGGGCTCCAGGCCGAGCTGGTCGGCTCGCTCCTTGGTCAGAGCGAGACAAATCAGCCCGCGACCAAGCCGCGCCATGAAGTTGATCGCATCGGGAGTAGCCATTTGTGCCGGGATGACGAGATCCCCCTCATTTTCGCGGCTCTCGTCGTCAACGAGGATGAACATGCGCCCGTTGCGCGCTTCGTTGATGATCGCCTCGGTCCCGACGAGCACGTCCGTAGTACCGCGCTGGATCAGCTTTTCGAGCCGACCGAGCGTATCGGCGGTCGGATTCCAGTCTGGCTGCCCGAGCTTGCGCAGCGAATTGGGGTGAAGTCCGGCGGCGCGGGCGAGGCCGGCGCGGCTGACCTCGCCGGTCTCGATGATCGCATTGATCTGCTCGATGAGGGTGGTGCTCATAGACGCGATATATCACATTGCAGTGTGATAGAAAGAAGGAACAATTCTGTTCCTATTGTGATCGGACTGCAAGCATCCGGTCGATATACCGCGCCAGCACGTCGACCTCGACATTTAGCTGTTGCCCCGCCTTAAGCTCGCCGAGGGTGGTGTGCTGCGCCGTATGAGGGATGATGTTAACCGCGAGGTGCGTGCTGCCGTCTTCGGCGTCGCGCACTTCGTTGACGGTTAGCGAGACGCCGTCGAGCGTGATCGAGCCCTTGGGCGCGACCATCGGCGCCAACGCCTTGGGAACGCCGATTCCGATGCGCGTCGAATCGCCTTCCGGTTGCGTGCCGACGATCTCAGCGACGGCATCGACATGGCCCGTGACGATATGGCCACCCAGTTCATCGCCGAGGCGGAGCGCGCGTTCGAGGTTGAGCTTCGCGCCTTCGCGCCAATGATTGGCCGCCGTTTTGGAAACGGTCTCGCCCGAAACGTCGACCGCGAACCAGTTCTCGCCCTTGTCGACAACCGTCAGACACACGCCGGAGCACGAAATGGACGCGCCGAGATCGACGGTGTCCAGATCGTAGGATGTCTCGATTACGAGCCTTAGGTCGCCGCGCTGCTCTGCGATGCGAACGGTGCCCACGTCAGTGACGATCCCGGTAAACATTGAGGGCGCTTAGTCCCGCCGCACGCGCTCGTAAACTTCGAGCCGGTCGACGCCCAGGCGCTCCTCATTGACGAAGCGCCAGCGCTCATGCGCGTCGGCGATCGCGTCGAGACCGACATAGCCGAAGCTCGACTTGCCTTCGCCGACGATGATGGGCGCGCGGTAGATCAGGATCCGGTCGACCAGATCTTCGGTGAGGAATGCGGTCGCGGTGCCCGAGCCGCCCTCGACCAGCAGGTCGTTGACGTCATGAAGCCGATACACATCCTGCGGATTTCTCAGGGTTTCCCAGCCGTCCACGGCCTCGCCGCGGGTGAGCAGCGCCCGCCGCGGAGAGCGGTCCTCCAGCCCCGGCAGGCGAACGTCGAGCCTCGGCGCGTCGGCGAGATAGGTACCGCGCCCCACCAGAATCATGTCGCTGTGCGCCCGCTCGACGTGGACGTTGCGGCGCGCGTCCTCACCGGTGATCCATTTCGATTCGCCCGAGGGAAGGGCGATCTTGCCATCGATCGACAAGGCGAGCTTGAGCGTGATCCGCGGCCGGCCGAGCTTCAGTCGGGTCAGCCAACCGGCGAGCGAACGCCTCGCCGCTTCGCGCCCGACGCCGAGGGTGACTTCAATCCCCGCGCGGCGAAGGCGATGGATTCCCTTGCCCGAGGTGCGCGGATCCGGGTCCTTCAGCGCAATCACCACGCGCGCAGGCTTCGCGGCGAGCAGCAGATCGGTGCACGCCGGCCCGCGCTGACTCTGATGCGCGCAGGGTTCGAGGGTCACGTAGACGATCGCGCCTTTCGCGCGCTTTCCCGCCTGCTCCAGCGCAACAGCTTCCGCGTGGGGTCGGCCGCCCGCGGCGGTCGCGCCGCGGCCGATCACTCGTTCGCCGGGCGAGGCAATCACGCAGCCAACATTCGGGTTGGGCGCGCTCCGGCCGCGCGCCTCCTCGGCCAGACGCAGCGCTTCCTCCATGAAGCGCCGGTCGGCGGCTACATCCCCAGCCGGTTCTCGAGCTTCTGGAATTGCCGTTGCTTTTCTTTTTCGAACGCCTGTCTCTCAGCCATGTCTTTCTTCTGGTCGGCGATGATCTGGGCGTCCGTGCGGTTGGACGGGTAGAGCTCAACCTCGACCACCTGAGGCGGCAGCGCGGTACCAATTTTCGCATCGACGACAAATTCGATGACGATGATCGCCGTCACCAGCAGCGCAAGCGCGGCGCCGATTCTTTGTTCGCGGCCGCTGTGGCGGATCACCGCGACGAGATCGCGCAAAGCGGCGCGCGGACTCGACGGATTGGGAAACCAGGACATGCACAGGAAATAGGGCTGGCGCGGGGGCGACGCCAGCCCTTGGGGCAAATTCAGCCGTCGAGCTGGAAGCGCAGCGTGATGGTGAGCGAAGATGCGATGGCGCGGCCGTCCTCGGTGGCTGGCTGATAGCGCCAGTGCGCGATCAGGTGGCGACGAGCCGCTTCGAGAAAGGCACGATCGGCGCGGCCGACCGGATCGACGCCAATCACCCGGCCGCGATCGTCGATCGTAAGCCGCAAGGTCAGCACCGCTTCCTCTTCGCTCAGCAGCTTCGATGCCGGGTAGGGCGGCTTTAGATCGGAAGCGGGCGTGAGCAGGCGCGGATCGTGGTGGACCGGCGTGAAGGCTTGCTTCGGAATGAACGGGATGGTTGCTGTACCCCCGCCGCCCAAGACGGCTCCGGTATCGGACGTAGCCTGGGCATCGCCCTGCTGATCGGTGACGGTCGGAGTAGTCACTTTCGTCTCGGGATTGTCGATTCGGTCGTTCGTCTGCTGCGACGGGGGAGGCGTCTGCGTCGTCGTTGGCGGGGGAACGGGCGGCTTGGGTACCCAGAAGATGTCGATTGGCGGGGGTTTGATGCCGCCTGGCAGGTCCATCTTCGCGCTCATCAATACGGCGAGCAGCGCGACGTGAACGCTGATGACGACCAGTAATGCGTTTGGACTCGACTGGCGTTTGCCGGGAACCGGGCGATTTGCTGCATAGGCCAACATCTAAGAACCTCCTCTCCCAAAGCGGCTCGATGATTTGTATGTTACATCATAACATAGCTGTGGTGAAGAGGCTTTGTTGCAGGAGAGGTGAAGAAAAATTCGCTAGCGCTTCGCGGCAGCCTCGAGGCGCCTGACTGCGCGGTCCCGGCCCATTCGGGCAACGAGACCGGCCATCTCGGGCCCACTCTCGCGGCCGGTCAGTGCCAGCCGCAGCGGGTGGAACAGTTCGCGGCCCTTTTTGCCCGTTGCACGCTTGAGCTCGTCGGTAAGCGTGCGCCATGGCTCGGTCGACCAATCGAGCTTCTCGGCAATGGCGCCGGCGTCCTTCACGAGGAGCTGTTCCTCATGACTGAGCTCGGGTGGATCGATCTCGCCCCTGAGCACCGCAAACCAGCCGGCGAAGTCGCTCAGCCGTTCGAGGTTGGGCCGGAGTAGGAACCAGTCTTCCTCGACCGCGCCAGGCGGAAGGCGGTCGGCGACAGCGGCATAGTCGAGTTTATGCAGGAGTCGCGCATTGATCAGCTCGACTTCCTTTGGGTCGAAGTGCGCCGGCGCGCGGCCGAAGGTTGAGAAGTCGAAATCGGCAGCAAGCTCGTCGAGGCTGGCGACAGGCTCGACCGGCTGCGACGTGCCGATCCGAGCCAGCACCGACAGCATCGCCATTGGCTCGACGCCCTCGGCGCGCAAATGCTCGGCGCCGTACGAGCCCAGCCTCTTTGACAATTTGCCCTCCGCTGCGACGAGCAGCGCTTCGTGCGCGAACTCCGATCGTTTCGCCCCAAGGGCGTCGAACATCTGGATCTGCGCCGCGCTGTTCGACACATGATCCTCACCTCGGACGATATGCGTGATGCCGAGGTCGACGTCGTCGATCACGCTCGGAAGCAGATACAGCCAGCTGCCGTCCTCGCGACGCACCACCGGGTCGCTCAGCAGATTCGGATCGAACCGCTGCTCGCCGCGGATCAGGTCGTTCCAGACGATCGGCGCCTCATGATCGAGCTTGAACCGCCAGTGCGGTGCGCGGCCATCCGGCACCGGCGCGTCGGCAGGCTTGCGCTCATAGACCGGGGGAAGACCGCGCCCAAGCAGCACCTTGCGGCGAAGATCGAGCTCCTCGGGCGTCTCGTAGCAGGCATATACGCGTCCCGCCTCCTTCAACCGCTGAAACTCGCGCTCATAGAGGTCGAACCGCTCCGACTGTCGATAAATGCGGTCAGGCGTCAGTCCCATCCAATCGAGGTCGTTGCGGATTGCCTGGTCGAACTCGGCCGTCGAGCGCTCGCGGTCGGTGTCGTCGATCCTGAGCAAGAATGTGCCGCCATGTTTCCGCGCGAAGAGGAAGTTGTGCAGCGCCGTGCGGATGTTGCCAACGTGCAGCCTGCCAGTCGGCGAGGGAGCGAAGCGGGTGACGACGCTCATCGCGGCAGCCTGACCTTGGGACCTGTGTGGAAGAAGTTGCTGATCGGGTAGCGGCGGTCGCGGCCGAAATTGCGGTTGCCGATCTTGACGCCCGGCGGCGCCTGGCGGCGCTTGTACTCGGCTTTCAACAGCTTCGATTCGATGTCGCTGACCAGAGCGATATCCTCGCCGGTCGCATTGGCGACCTCCTTCACCGACATTTCCTTGTCGACCAGCCCTTCGAGGATGCGATCAAGATCTGCATAGGGAGGCAGGCTGTCTTCGTCCTTCTGACCCGGGCGAAGCTCGGCTGTGGGCGGCTTGGTGATCACGTTCTCCGGCATCACCGGCCCATCAGGGCCAAACGCGCCCTCCGGCCTGTTGCGGTTACGCCAGCGCGAGAGTGCGAACACCGTCGTCTTGTAGGCGTCCTTCAGCACCGAATAGCCGCCCGCCATGTCGCCGTAGAGCGTCGCATAGCCGACGCTCATCTCGCTCTTGTTGCCGGTGGTGAGCAGCATCTGCCCCTCGGCATTCGACAGCGCCATCAGCGTGACCATTCGCAGCCGCGCCTGGACATTCTCTGCGGCGAGCCCGGTGAGCTGGGGCAACATTCCGTCAATCGCGTCGACACCCGGCGCGATCGAAATGACGTCATGGCGGCAGCCTAGCAGCCGAGCGCACTCACGCGCGTCCTCGAGACTTTCCTCGCTCGTATATTTGGACGGCAGCATTACGCACCAGACTTTGTCCGCGCCGAGTGCGTCCACCGCAACGGCTGCGGATAGGGCGCTGTCGATCCCGCCGGATAGGCCGAGGATCACGCCGGGGAAGCCGTTGCGCTCCACATAATCCCGCAGGCCCACCATCATCGCCCGGTAGACGTCTTCGGGGAACGTATCGATCGCGTGGCTTTCGCGCGTGGTGCAGCGCCAGCCCTCCGAAGTCCGCTCCCAATCGGTGATGAGCAGCGCCTCGTCCCAGTCGCACAACTGGACCACCCGCTCGCCGTCCGGATGAAGAATGAAGGAGGAGCCGTCGAACACCAGTTCGTCCTGGCCGCCGACGCGGTTCAGATAAGCAATCGGAAGCCCCGTCTGCAGCGCGCGCGAGCGCACGAGCCGATAACGGATGTCGTCCTTGTCGAGCTCGTAAGGGCTCCCGTTGGGCACCAGCAGCATTTCCGCGCCTGCCTCGGCGAGGTGGGCACAGACGATCTCCTGCCAGATGTCCTCGCAGATCGGGACGCCGATCTTCACGCCCTTGAACTCGATCGGCTCCGGCAGCGGCCC
>Ga0070659_100002196_pt1 | contig 13886 bp, 7 predicted proteins | sample KBSC23metaG_FD_64666 | JGI IMG/M metagenome (GOLD analysis project Ga0070659, IMG submission 64666) | Corn rhizosphere microbial communities from Kellogg Biological Station, Michigan, USA - KBS C2-3 metaG | ecosystem: Host-associated > Plants > Roots > Rhizosphere > Soil ...
GAGCGACGAACCCGGACCGATGACGGTGCTCGAACGAATGGCTCCTGTCCGGGCGTCGAACAGCCAGTAGATGCCGCTCTTCTGGCCCGCCCCCACGACCAGTTGCGGCGCGCCCTTGCCGTCCTTGATCGTCAACAGGTTTGCACCGGATCCGAAGTCGAAATCAGGGCCCGGAGACGGCGGGCAATTTTGCGGCTGCGAACCGAGGAAGCAGGCCACATTCCAGGCGTCGAACCCCTGGACGCCGGTGGCCCACTTGATCCGACCCGTCGCCATGTCGAACGCCATCACCGAATCGATGAAGTCGTCCGGGCTCAGGCACTGCGCAGCGGTGCCGCCCCCGGTCTGGCATGTCGTGACGGCTGCCGGCACGGAGTAGTTGTTGCCGGTCGTGGTGTAGACCGTCCCCGAATTGGCATCGATGGCCGGCGTGCTGGACCACACTCCCCCTCCGCTGTACCCGCCTGAAATGCCGCCGTTGTCCGGCACCGTGTAACTCGTCCACTTGATGCTTCCCGTCGCCGCATCGATCGCCGAGAACGAGCCGCGGAAGGTACAGCAGGGGTAGTTCGGGATGAAGGCCGCATTGGCTTCCTCGGTGGACGCCGCGCCGACGAAGACCGTCCCCGCATACACGACCGGCGATTGCGTGATGATCGCGAACGCGCCGGAATTGATCTGCGTGCTCCAGAGCAGATTCCCGGTCTTGGCGTCGATCGCCAGCAGATGCGCGCCGTTCTGGTCTCCGATGTAGACCACGCCGTCGGCCACGGCCGGACTGGTGCGCGACGTCGCGCCCTGGGGTTCGCCGGCGTACGTGTCGAGGCGGCGTTCCCACAGCAACTTGCCTGTCCTGGCATCGCGCTTGGTCAGATAGCCGCCCCAGTCCGGGAAGTACACCGCGCCGTTGGTCACGGCGGGCGTGGCCGAAACATCGCCGTGCGTCGGTTGCGACCACCTCAATGCCAGCGACCCGGCCGTGCTCACGCTGATCTTCTGTTGCTGCGATTGGTGGCGGCTGTTCTGAAAGTTCTGCCCGCCCATGGGCCAGTCGCCAGGAACGACTTCACCCCACGCGAACCCGGTGGCTCCAAGTGCCAACCCCGCGCAGCCCGCGACCTTCGCGGCTCCATCCAGCACTGCCCTGCCTCGACCATGAAAAAAAGAACGTGTCATTTTTCGGCCTCCAAGTCGCTGTTTAGTGACAAAGTGCACGGATCGACCGATCAGCGCGGGCTGATTTGATGCCTTTCATTCACACGAGGCAAGGGAAATATCGCCCGCCGCGAGCTGCCCGCAGCGAATGGCGGCCGGGGCATGGGGCCTGGAGAAATGCCGTCTGCACCGCGGCACCGCGATCGCTGAGGATGTCGCTTGACATGGCGCTGGAACGGCTTCCTCCACAGCCCGCCGCACAAGGAGCCCCGAACTTTCGAGCGTCAGACCGTTCGTCGCAGACGCGAAAACCCGCATGGCGAAGTCCCTGATGTCAATTCCTGCAGGGTAATGAAACATGGGGGGGGCGCCCTGGAAATGGGTGAACCACCATGCGTCGTCCCGCCGCACAAGGGCTCGGACGACGCTTCACTTCTCAGGAGTCGAAGTTGATGAGAACGCAGAAATTGCTTGCCTCGCGGGGCGTCGTTGTCCTGGCATCGGCACTGGCCATCGCCGGCATGGCCTCCGCAGCTCCATCAACGCCTGGCGGCGTCGAGGTATCGAGCGGCGAACAGGCGCATCTGATGTCGCTTCGGGGCGCGATGCCGAAGAACGACGAGTTCAGCAAGAGCCGGGTGGATCACTCGGCACGCCCGCTTCCATGGCTCGACGGACCGGGCAGCCCGACGGACGGCGCTCAGCAGAACCAGGTGAGCGTTCCTGCCGCACCCGTCGTTGGCATGGGCTTCGACGGCGTCGGCCAGGGCTTCACAGGACCCCAAGGCACATTCACGGTCAATTCAGCGCCGCCCGACACCAATGGCGCAGTCGGCACGACGCAGTATGTCCAAACGGTCAACTCCGACTTCGCCGTCTTCGACAAGTCGACCGGAAGCGTGGTCTACGGGCCTGTGCAGATCAACACGCTGTTCCAACCTCTGGGCGGCGCCTGCGCGGCCGACAACGACGGCGATCCGGTGGTCGTGTTCGACAAGCTGGCCAAGCGGTGGGTCATCTCGCAATTTGCCGTGACGGCCGCTCCGTACTACCAATGCGTGGCCGTGTCGAAGACCGAGGACGCAACGGGCGGCTACAACCTCTACGCCTTCAACTACGGCTCGGTCTTCCCGGACTATCCGAAGATGGGCGTGTGGCCGGACGGCTACTACATCACCTTCAACATGTTCAACGGCAACACCTTCGCCGGCGCGAAGGCTTGTGCCTACGATCGCAATGCCATGCTCGCCGGCACCGCGGCCACCCAACAGTGCTTCCAGCTGTCCTCCAGCTATGGCGGCCTGCTGCCCGCCGACGTGGACGGCCTCACGGCGCCGCCCTCGGGCGCGTCCGAGATCTTCCTGGGACGCGGCACGACGCAGCTGTATCGCTGGCTGATGCACGTGAACTGGACGACTCCGAGCGCCAGCACGTTCTCGAGCACGCCGACCTCCATCCCGGTCGCGTCGTATGCGGCCGCATGCAGCGGCGGCACGTGCATCCCGCAGGCTGGGGTCTCCCAGAAGCTGGACTCGCTCGCCGACCGCATCATGTTCCGGCTCGCGTACCGCAACTTCGGAACCTACGACAGCGTGGTCGTGACGCATTCGGTGCAGATCGGAAGCGTGCACAAGAACGGCAACACGGCCGTGCGCTGGTATGAGATCCGCAACCCTGCCACTGCCAACGCCGTCTACCAGCAAGGCACCTACAACCCGGACACGACGTCCCGCTGGATGGGCTCCATTGCGCAGGACAAGCAGGGCAACATGGCGCTCGGCTACAGTGCATCGAGCTCGGCTATCCATCCCGCCATCCGCTTCACGATGCGCGGCGCCGGCGATGCGCTCGGAACGATGCAGTCGGAAAGCTCGATCATCGAAGGCACGGGCTCGCAGACAGGCAACAACCTTTCGCGCTGGGGCGACTACAGCGCCATGACGGTCGACCCCGTTGACGATTGCACTTTCTGGTACACCAACGAGTACATCAAGGCCAATGGATCGTTCAATTGGTCGACACGCATCGGTTCCTTCAAGTACCCGGGCTGCGTGTAGTCACGTCGGCAGCTCCCTGAAAGGCGCCCGCTGATGCGGGCGTTCTTTTTTGCGAAGAGGGATGCAAGGGCTCTGCGCCCAACCGTCACCGTTGGCATGCGCGAAGCATTGCAGCGAAGCTTGGCGACTAAGTAATCGTTCAGCGGTAGAAGCTTCTGGAAGGCCTCGCCTCGCCTGTCGAGGGCATCGACCTTGCTCGGAAGAAGCACCCCCGGAAGGCGCCTCGCCAGAGACGACCCGGACATTCTTCAACCTCAAGGAGTTCCCGACATGGCAAACAATCAAGGCGGCAATCGCAGCGACAAGCAAGCAAGCGACGGCTCGCGCCAGCAATCGCAGGGCGGCGGCTCGCAAGGCCAGCAAGGCGGCGGCCGCGGCTTCGCCGGCATGGACCCCGAGCGCCAACGCGAGATCGCCGCCGAAGGCGGACGCGCCGCGCACGCGAGCGGCAATGCCCACGAGTTCAATTCCCGCGAGGCGCGCGAAGCCGGCTCGCACAGCCATGACGGCCAGCAAAGCCAGCAGGGCGGATCGCGCGGCCAGCAGGGCGGCGGCGGACAGGGCGGACGCGGCGAGTCGCAGCAGAGCCAGCAAGGCGGTGGCCGCGGACAGCAGGGTGGGGGCCAGGGCGGCCGCGAGCAACAAAGCCAGGGCGGCGGCTCGCAGGGCCAGCAAGGCGGCGGCCGCGGCTTCGCCGGCATGGACCCGGAGCGCCAGCGCGAGATCGCGTCGGAAGGCGGCCGTGCCGCGCACGCCAGCGGCCACGCGCACGAGTTCAACTCGCAGGAAGCGCGCGAGGCCGGCTCGCACAGCCGTGACGGTGGCAAGAGCGGCGGCGCGCGCTAGGCGCTGCTGCCGATTCGGAGCCGCCCTCGCGTGGGGGCGGCTCCTTTTTTGGGCCGTCCCCGGGGATTCTCCGGGCCCCGATGGCGAAGCACCCGGGCCGCGCGGGTTCAGCGCGTGCCACGCAGAAGGACGCGCTCCTTGGCGAGCGTCAACTCCCTGCGACGCCCCTCATGATCCATCCCAGCCTGCTTCGCCCAGCCACCACGCGCACCGGGCGCCCCACCATCGTGGTGCTCAGCCATCTGCGCTGGGGCTTCGTCTTCCAGCGGCCGCAGCACGTGCTGTCGCGCCTGGCGGCACGGTGCGACATCCTGTTCGTCGAGGAGCCGGTCTGCGACGCGACGGCGCCGCGGCTGTCCGTCGCGGCGGCCGCGCCGGGCGTCGAGGTGGTCACGCCCCACCTGGGCGATCCTGCGCCGGGCTTTGCGGACGTCCACTTCCAGCCGCTCGGGCGGATGCTCGACGAATTGCTGGCGCAGCGTCGCGTTAGCTCGCCGCTGGTCTGGTTCTACACGCCGATGGCGCTGCCGATCCTGAAGTACCTCGAGCCCTGCGGAATCGTCTACGACTGCATGGACGACCTGGCGTCGTTCCGTTTTGCGCCGCCCGAACTGATCCGGCGCGAAGGCCGGCTGCTGGACCTGGCCGACGTGGTGCTCACCGGCGGCCCGTCGCTGCACGCGGCGCGCAAGGGCCGCCGGCCCGATGCGCACTGCCTGCCCAGCGCGGTGGACGTCGCGCACTTCGCGCGATCGGGCCTGGACGCTCGCGCCGACGCGGCCGCCACCGCAACCGCGATGCACGAGGGCATCCCCGGGCCGCGGCTCGGCTACATGGGCGTCATCGACGAGCGCCTGGACCTGCACCTGCTGGACGACCTCGCTTGGCACCGGCCCGACTGGTCGTTCGTGATGGTCGGCCCGGTCGTCAAGATCGATCCGGCCAGCCTGCCGAACCGTCCCAACATCCACTGGACGGGCATGGCCGCCTACGCGGTCTTGCCGTACCTTCTGCCGCATTGGGACCTGGCGCTGATGCCATTCGCCCTCAACGAGGCCACGCGCTTCATCAGTCCCACCAAGACGCTCGAGTACCTGGCCGGCGGGCTGGCCGTTGTCAGCACGCCGGTGCCCGACGTCGTCTCCCTCTACGGGCATGTCGTGCGGGTCGCGTCGGGCGCCGACGGTTTCGAACGGGCCATCGAGCAGGAGCTGGCGCGGCCGGCCGCGGGCGATCCCAAGCATGTCCAGGAGGTCGACTCGCTGCTGCGTTCGTCGACCTGGGACGCGATGGTGTCGCGCGTGGCTGCCGCCATCCAGCCCTGGCTGGGCGAGCCCTCGGAAGAAGCCGCCGGTCGCAGCCGCGGGGACGTCGTCCGCGAGCCGGCGGCCTCGCACGCCAAGGAGGCTCGTCCCGTCAGGGCTTGACGGTCGGCGCGCTCAGGCCGGCACGCCCGCGTCGCTGGCCGTGCGGGGCCTGCAGGGCAGGCGTACCAGCACGGTCGTTCCGGCGTCCGGTGCGGACTCGACCTGCAGCAGTCCGCCGATGCTGCGCACCCGTTCGGCCATGCCGCGCAGGCCCCAGCCGCTGGGGTGGCGCGAGACGTCGAAGCCGATCCCGTCGTCTTCGACGGACAACTGCAACTCGTCATGGCGGCGGGTCAGCGTGACCGAGACATTGCGTGCCCGCGCGTGCTTGACCACGTTGGTCAGGCTCTCCTGCGCGACCCGGTAGAGCGCCGACTCGCTCTCCTCGTCGAAGCGCTCGTCGCCCAATTGCAGCAGCAGCGCCTCGGCCGCGATGCCCGATTGGCGCGACCAGTCCGCCACGATGCCGGGCAGCGCCCCGGCCAACCCCAGTTCGTCCAGCACCACCGGGCGCAACGCGGCGATGATGTCGTCCAGCTCGCGATCCACTTCGGTGGTGATGGCGTCCAGGTGGTCGATGCGTTCGCGCAGCTGCGGGTCGTCGACGGCCGGCGCCAGCGCGCTCAGCGCGAGCTTGAGCGCCGTCAGGTACTGGCCCAGCGAATCGTGAAGCTCGCGGGCGATGCGGCGCCGCTCGTCTTCCTGCGATCGCGAGAGGCGGTGCAGCAATTCCTGCTGCAGGATGGCGGCTTGGGCCAACGCGGTGGTGCGCTGGTCGACCTCCGCCTCGAGCGCCTGGCGTGCGGTCTGGTGGCGCTCGATGTCGGTGGCTGATCCGAACCATTGCTCCACGCGCCCGTCACGCCGGGGCATCGGCGACATGCGCGCGATGAACCAGCGATAGACACCATCGTGCCGGCGCAGCCTGAACTCGTGCGGCGAGAGCCGGCTGCCGCTGACGGTGTCGCGCATCCAGGCCTGCGTGTCTTCGCGGTCTTGCGGGTGGACGAAGCTCATGTCGTCCTGTTCGCTCTCGTCGCCGGTGAAGCGCCGCCACTGCTCGCTGCGCCACTCCACCTGGCCGTGGGCGTCGGTGCGCCACAGGATGTCCGGCACGAGATTGGAGATCGCCTTGAACTGGGCCTCGCTCGCCGCCAGCGCCGCCGTGCGCGAGGCCACCTGCGCCTCGAGCTCGCGGTTGTGGTCGGTCAGGCGCCGATGCAGGGCCCGCCGGTCGCGCGACAACCGCATGTGGGCGCCGACCCGTGCGAGCAGGCCGCTGGCCGCGAACGGCTTGACGATGACGTCGTCGGCGCCGGCCTCGACCGCGTCGGCATGCGCCAGGTCGCGCGCATCGGAAGACAGCAGCAGCGCCGGCACGACGGCGCCCTGGCTCGATGCGCGCAGGCGACGCATGAATTCCAGCCCCGGCAGCCCGGCGTTCTCGCGATCGACCAGCACGAGGTCGGGGGTGCGCTGCCGCACGGCCGCCAGGGCGTCCGGTCCGACGGCCAAGGACTGCACCCGGTAATGCGAGCGGAGCAGGCCGGTCACGTAGTGACGCAGTTCGCGGTGCTCGATCGCGACGACGATGCGTTCGCGCGTCGTCGGGCCGACAAGGCCTTCGGGTTCGCCATCGGTCTGGGGCGAGCCTTCGGGCAGCGTCCAATCCAGCACGTCGAGGCGGCGCACCCGCGCCGTGCGGGTCGGCAGGTCGGCCACGTAGCGATGCGGCACCGCCCGCCCCGGCTGCCCCAGCATCGGGATGCAGACGCGAAAGCGCGAGCCCTGGCCCGGCGTGCTGGTGGCCTCGATGTCGCCGCCATGCAGGTGGATCAGCTCGCGCACCAGCGCCAGCCCCAGGCCACCGCCGTCGCGGCCGTGGGCGTGCTCGAAGCGGTCGAACAGGCGCGGCAGCTCGCCCGGGTCGATGCCCCGGCCGGTATCAGCCACTTCGAGGGTCGCCAGGCCGGTCTGGGCGCGCAGGCTCACGCGCACTTCACCCCCCGAGCTGAAGCAAAGGGCATTGCCCAGGAGGTTGACCACCACCTGCTCCCACTGCTGCCGGTCGACGACCACGGGCTGCGGCAGGCGCGGGCAATCGATGGTCAGCGTGATGCCTGCGGCCATCGCGGCCCCTTGGAAGAGACTGGCGATATCGCGCGTCATCGCGGCAATGTCGATCGGCAACAGCACCGGCTCGACCCGGCCCGCATCGATGTGCGCCAGGTCGAGCAAGGCCTCGACCAGCCACTTCAGCCGATGTCCGTGCCGCAGCGCGACCTTGAGGCTGGTGTCGCCGCCGTGCCGCTCCACCGCGGCCTCGAGCGGCCCGAGGATCAGCGTCAGCGGCGTGCGGATCTCGTTGCAGACCTTGCCGAAGAAGGCCGAGACGTTCTGCTCCCGACGTGCGAGCTCCTCGGCGCGCGCCTGTGCGGCCTTGGCCTGATGCGCGCGATCGAAGGCATCGGCCAGCGACTGCGCGACGCTCGCGATCAGCAGCGTCCGCGCCGCCGTGTCAGCGCCGAGCGTCTCCAGCCACAGCCAGCCCACGACCTGCGTGCCGCCGATCATCAACGGGACGACGTGCCGCCTGGCGGGCAGCGCGGTGTCTTCGACCGCGGACAGCGGCTGAGGCGACGCCAGATCGGGCGACGGCTCCAGCCAGTGCGGCGGCGGCCCGCCGCCCGGCGACGTCCCTGCGCAGGCCGCCACGGCGGCGCGCATGTCGGGCGTCTCGGCCCGGTAGACCGCCGCGAGCGGCACATCGCCGCAGTGCTCGACGATGAGCTCGACGACGGCGCGCGCACTGTCGAGAAAGCTCGCGCCCGTCTTGCGGCACGCGCCGATCGCGTACAGACAGCGCAGGTAATCGGCCGCGCGGTGATCGGCGTCGGCGATCGCGTCGTCGGTCGGCAAGAGTTTCAAGAGGAGCTCCGGCATGCCGCAGTTCATTCCAACTTCTCCGTGCACGGCGCCCGCCAGCTGTCGATGATAGGACTCGACCGGGCAAACGAGTGGCCTCGGCCTCCCGGGCTTTCCCCGGCGGCGCCCCGGAATGAATGCGGGGGCCCGGCAAGGACAGCGCTTTGGCCCCGATCACAGGCCCAGAATGCGATTTGCCAATCCACCAACATCATGCCCTCTTCCCAATCCGCACCGTGGCGAGTCCTGCTGGCCGATGACCATGCGATGCTGCGCGAAGGCCTGGCGCTGCTTGTCAACTCGCAGCCGGACATGGAAGTCGTCGGCCAGGCGGGCGACGCCAAGGAGGCCATCCTGCTGGCCCGCACGCTGCAGCCCCACATCGCGGTGATCGACGTGTCGATGCCCGAGGGCGGCGGCGCCGAGGCCGCCGCGGCGATCGTGCGCGACTCGCCCGATGTCCGGGTGCTCGCCCTGACCCGGCACGCCGACCAGGCCTCCTTGCGCAAGATGCTGGCCGCCGGAGCCTCGGGCTACGTCGTCAAGCGCGCGGCCGCCCAGGCCTTGATCGGCGCGATGCGCTCGGTGCTGGCGGGTGGCACCTATGTCGATCCGACCCTGGCCGGCGACCTGGTCGCGCGTGCCATCCAGCCCGCGGGCGTGGTTCCCGCCAACACCCGGCGCGGCGCCGTCCTGAGCGAGCGCGAGGAGGAAGTGCTGCGCCACATCGCCTGGGGCAAGAGCAACAAGGAGGTGGCGTCGGCGCTGGGCATCAGCGTCAAGACGGCCGAGGGCTACCGTGCCAACGCGCTGGACAAGCTCAAGCTGCGCACCCGCAGCGACATTCTCAAGTACGCGTTGTCGCAGGGCTGGCTGGCCGACGAGGACGAGTTCCGCTGAAATCACCCGGCCGGATCGCGCGGGCGGCGCTGCGGCCGATCAGGCAACAGCCGCTACAGGCTTTCCCCGGGTGCCCGCGAGCCCGCGAGCTCGACGCTGCCGCGCGGCAGGACCGTTGGCGCGGGATGTGCCTTCGAGAGAGGCGTGCAGGCCCACGGGCTGCGCCGCCGCCGCGGGCCTGTCCCGCCGGCAGACCCGACACCCCGCATGGACGCCGCTGACGGATCGAGAGGACACAGCATCATGCAACGCAAAGAAGCCATCCTTCTGGCTGCCACCGAACACTTCGGCCGCTTCGGCTTTCGAGGCGCCAGCCTGCGCGACATCGCGCGCGACGCAGGCGTGTCGCTCACCCTTCTCAACCATCACTTTGGCAGCAAGGCCAGCCTGCTGGCGGCCGCCGTGGATTCCCAGGGCCGACGCCTGGACCAGCGCGCAGCCGCGCTGGCGGCCGTGCAGCGGGGCGCTGCTGGCGGCTGGGGCGTGCGCGAGCTCGTGCAGGCTTGGGTCCGCACCGATTTCGCGAACGCCGCGACGCGGGACGGCCGCCTGTTCCTGCAACTCGTCGCTCGCATCGGCGCGGACACTTGCAACGAGTTCGATCCGTCGATCCGCGCCGGCCTCGACCGCGCGGCCCCGGTCTTCATCGAGGCGCTGCAGCGCTGCCGTCCGCAGGCCTGCCGACGGGCGGCGGAGTGGGCGTGCCTCTGGGTCGGTGCGGTCGTCGAACGGTCGCTGCCGCCGGCGCAGCCCTGGTGGGGCGAGACCGGGCGCGAGGACGCGTCAGAGGCGGACGAGCGCGACGACGAGGAGCGCCTGGTCCGCTTCCTCACGGCCGGCGTCGAGGCTGCCGTGGCCGCGCCCGCCCGCGCTCCTGCGGCCATCCACGCCGCGACGGCGCCCGCGACGCAGGAGTCGGCGCTGACGGCCTGAGCGCCTCTGCGGCGGGGCGTCAGGCGCCAGCAGGCCTGGGCGCCAGCGGCAGTCGGACAGTGAAGGTGCTGCCCTTGCCCGGCCCCTCGCTCGAGGCCGCGACACTGCCCTCGTGCAGCGTCACCACGCTGCGCACCAGCGCCAGTCCGATGCCCAAGCCGGCGACGCCGTCCCCGCCAGGCTCGCCACTGCGCCACAACGCGTCGAACATCGAGTCGATGGTGGCGTCGTCGAGTCCGCGTCCATCGTCGCTCACCTCGATGACGCACTGGCCGTGCTCCGCGCGGGCGCGCAGCTCGATGTGGCCGCCGTCGTCCGTCCAACTCGCCGCATTGACCAGCAGGTGCGACAGCGCCCGGCCCAGGCGCTCGGGGTCGGCATGCAGCCAGAGGACCTCGTCCGGCAAGCTCACGCGCAGTTCGTGGCGGCGGCGCTCAAGCGCCGGCCGTGCCGTCACCAGCGCACGATCCACGATGTCGGACAAGCCGATCGCCTGGGTCTCGAGCGACAGGCGGCCCAGGCGCTGGCGAGAGACGTCCAGCAAGTCGTCCAGCAGGCGGCGCATGGCCTGCACCTGGTCGGTGACGACGACGCGGGCGCGCGCCTGGCCTGCGTGGTCGAGTGGCTCCGGGCCGTCGAGCAGCGACGCGGCGCTGGTGATGGCCGCCAGCGGCCTCTTCAATTCCTGCGCCAGCGCGGCCAGGAAGCTGTCCTTGGCCAGGTCGGCGGCAGCGAGCTGGCGCCGCGCCCGCTGGTTGTCCTCGAGCGCGGTCACGAGTTCGCCGCGGCTGGCCGCCACCTCTTCGCGCGAGCGGCGCACGTCGCTCTGGTCGCGCAGGATCTTGACGAAGCCGATCGTCTGGCCGTCGTCGCCGCGCATCGGCATCAGCGCACCGGTGGCCCAGAAGCGCTCGCCGCTCTTGCGCTGATGCTGGCGCTCGTCCATCGCCCGTCCTTTTGCCAGGGCCTGCGCGGCCTCTTTCTCCGGAACGCCCTGCGCGCGCTCCTCGTCGATGAAGATGACGTCGCACGAGCGCCCGAGCATCTCGGATTCCGACCACTCCAACAGCCGCTCCGCGCCCGAGCTCCATGACGTGACCCGGCGCGCCAGGTCGGTCGAGAAGATCGCGTACTCGGTGGCGTTGTCGATGATCAGTCGCAAGTGCTGTTCGCTCAGGCTCAACGCCTCCTCGGCCCGCTTGCGCTCGGTGACGTCGATGCACACGGCCAGCAGACCGCCCCGCGCATCGTCGCCGGAGAGCACCAGCGAGGCGCTGACGTGCATCCACACCACCGACCCATCCGCACGCAGCATGCGCGTCTGCACGTCGAAGCTTCCGGTGTCGGGCAGCGTCGCCAGCAGGCGCTCGGTGCGGCCCCGGTCGTCGCGGTGGACGATGTCGAGCATCGAGTGCCCCACCAGATCCTCCTCGCGGTAGCCCAGCGCCTCGCACAGGAAGCGGTTCGCGAAGGTCGTGACGCCGGAGATGTCGGCCTGCAGCAGTCCGACGGCCGCCTTGTCGGCCACCGCACTGAAGCGCTCCTCCGACATGCGCAACGCCTTCTGGCTGCGCTTGCGCTCGGAGATGTCGACCAGCGTGAGCACGATGCCGGCCACGCGATCTTCGCTGGTGCGGTATGGCAGCATGCGCGCCAGGTACCAGCGCTTGCGGGCGTCGCTGACTTCGCGCTCGATGGGCACCAGCTCCTTGAGCACGCGCTGCGCATCGGACTCGAGCTGCGGGTAGTCGAGCTGGTTGGTCAGATGCGCCAGCGGCCGCCCGATGTCTGTCGGGATCAGGTTGAACAGCGCGACGGCCGGCGGCGTGTAGCGCGTCACGCCCAGCTCGCGATCGAGGAACACCGTGGCGATGGCCGTTGCGTCCATCAGGTTCTGCAGGTCGCTGTTGGCATGCCCCAGCTCGTCCACCCGGCTCTTGAGCTCCTGGTTGACCGTCGTGAGCTCCTCGTTGACCGAGCGCAGTTCCTCGCGGCTGGTCTCGAACTCCTCGGTGGCCGAACGCAGCTCCTCGTTCATGGTCTGCAATTCTTCGTTGCTGGCCTTGAGCTCCGCGGTCGAGGCCTCGTACTCCTCGACGGTGTCGCGCAGGCAGGACTTCAGTCGTCGGATCTCGCGATCCACCAGATCCGCCAGGGGCTGGGGATCGGCTTGCGAGCCGGCCAACGACGGGGCCGTGCCGTCGGCCCGGTCGGCACCAGGGTCGATGATGACCAGGAACATGTCCGGCGCCACGTCCGACATGGGGACGACCGCCAGGCTCACGGTCTCCGCCTGCCCGTGCGTGTCGACGGCAACGGGTCCCCCCTCGGCCCGCGCCTGGGTTTGCGACGCCTGGTAGAACGCGGCGCGCAGGCAGGTGCGCAGTGCGGGATGGATGAGCTCGAAGACATCGTTGCTCGACTCCCCCCCGGTGAATCGAAGGTAGCGCCCGGCGCTGCCGGACAGGTGCATGACCGCGCCGTCGCCATCGACGACGAGCGATGGCGGCGCCAGCAGTTCCACCATCCTCAGGTGCAGTTGCGACCACGAGGTCGGCCGTGTTCCCGGCGCGGCGACGCCCGGCAGGCCGGTCACGTCGAGCGCGCCGTCCCCGGGCGGTGGTGGCTTGTCCGCGGCGGAGCGCAGACGCGCGACCGCACGCTCGTCGGACAGGGCTCGTCCCGGCTGCACGCCATAGAGACGATGCTTCTCGTCGAGGACATGGAACAGCCCGCCATCGCCTTGCGCCACGCTCTCGGACGCGCCCAGGAACAGCCGCCCCGCGGGCACCAACGCGAAGTGCGCCGCCTCGAGCACGCGCCGCCGCGCCGCCGCGTCGAGGTAGATCAGCAGGTTGCGACAGGAAACGAGGTCCAGCCGCGCGAACGGGGAGTCCTTCAGGATGTCGTGGACGGCGAACAGCACCTTCTCGCGCAAGTCGCGACGCACGCGATAACCCCGCTGCTCGCGCGTGAAGAATCGCCGCAGGCGCTCCTCCGAGACGTCGGCGGCGATGGTGGATGGATAGACGCCCTCGCGGGCCACGCGGATCGCGTCCTCGTCGAGATCGGTGGCGAAGATCTGGATCCCGGCCGGTGCCTCCAGCGTGCGCGCATGCTCGGCCAGCAGCATCGCGATCGAATAGGCCTCCTCGCCCGTGGCGCAGGCCGGCACCCAGACCCGGATCACGCCGTCCGCGCCCTTGTCGTCGAACAACTCCGGGATCTGCCGTTCCAGCGCCTCGAAGCACTCGTGATCGCGAAAGAAGTTGCTGACGCTGGCCAGAAGATCCTGCAGCAGCGCCTTCGCCTCGCCCGGCTGCGTGCGCACGCAGGCCAGGTACTCGCCCAGGTCCCGCAGGGTGTTGACGCGGATGCGCCGCCCGATCCGCTGACGAACCGTGCTGCGCTTGTAGCTCGAGAAATCTAACCCGGTGCGCTCGCGCAGGAGATCCAGCACGTCGCGCAGTTCGTCCTCGGTGATGGCCTGGTCCGCGGGACTGGTGCCGGCGCGCTGCCCGCGCTCGAAGTAGCGAGCCAGACGCGCCGGCATCTCCGCCGCGCGCAGCACCCAGTCGACCATGCCGGTGGCGATCGCCGCCTGCGGCATGCCGTCGTGCTGCGCCTCCGTTGGATCCTGCGCGATCGTCAAGCCGCCGTGTTCCTTGATGCGCTTGATGCCGATGGCGCCATCGCTGTCCAG
>Ga0070659_100002198_pt1 | contig 13882 bp, 15 predicted proteins | sample KBSC23metaG_FD_64666 | JGI IMG/M metagenome (GOLD analysis project Ga0070659, IMG submission 64666) | Corn rhizosphere microbial communities from Kellogg Biological Station, Michigan, USA - KBS C2-3 metaG | ecosystem: Host-associated > Plants > Roots > Rhizosphere > Soil ...
CGCCGCGAAAAGCATCTTCGATGCATGGCTCGAACCGTTCAAGGACTTGAGCGCCCGCAAGAACGTGCATGCGGGCATCGGGAACACGGATCACCTCAGCTTCATCGCGGAGGGGATTCCCGCTTTCAATCCCATTCAGGAGTACGCGAATTACGACGTGCGCATCCATCACACGAACATGGACACTATGGAACGCATGCGCCCGGAGGATTTGAAGCAGGCGGCAGTGATCTTCGCGGCCTTCGCGTACAACGCCGCGATGCGTGATGGAATGTTCCCGCGACAGGCGAGCGTGAGGCCGTAGGGCAGCTCGGCAGCTCGGCAGCTCGGCAGCTCGGCCGAGTAGCCGAGCCGCCGAGTAGCCTCCTCTCACAGCTGCTCCAGCCTCTTCACCTCGCCGACCAGCCGCAGAATGTGCTCGCGCACGTCCTCCGGCCACGTGTCGATCAGGCTCTCGAGGGGCGCGTCCGCCTCGCCGTAGAGCGCGCGGGTCGCTTCCTCGAAGTGGGGCAGGTCGCCGCCCATCGACCACATGAAGCGCGCGATGCCGTCGCGAAGGCGGCGAGCCCGCTGGGCTCCCGGCTCTCGCTTGCGTGCCTCGTCGACCAAACGGCGGATTGCGGCCGAGATGCCGTTCGGCTGGTCCTCGAGCCAATCCCAGTGACGCGGGAGCAACGAGATCTCGCGTCCGACAACGCCGAGCTTTGGCCGGCCGGGACCGGATTTGGGAGACCGGGCGCGCGCCCGCTCGAGAACGTCATCGAGCGATCCGCTGAAGTCGAAGTCGACCTGCTTACCGCTGATATCCTCGAATATCAGCACGCGATCGTCACTACTGTCGGTATACTGCTTGATTTGAGACAGGATACTGTCTCTATTTCCGGCGGCTATCCGCCGAGCTCCGGCGAAGGCGGTGTACATGATCTCCTCATCATTCGGGTCAGACATGACGAGAATTATATCCAGGTAAAATAGAAAACGCAATATCTCCCGGATAAAATACATCCTGGATATCGCGATTGGCTCTGTTCTGAAACCATGTCAGGCTGCATAATCGGGTTCCAAATCTCTGATTCACCGTCCACGGTCGAAGCGGAGGCCACGATGAAGAAAAAGGGCAAGCCAAACATCCCGGACTTCTCGCGAAAGCGCCCCGGTCTTCCGACGCCGGAACAGCGTGTCGCGGCGCCGGCGCCGCCCACGCGGACGCCGATCGTCAAGCCGCACTCGACGTCGTCCAAGTCGGGGAGGCGCGGGCAGTAATCCGAGCTCGCGGCGAGGGGGTCTAACTCGCCGCGCCGCTTTGCCGGATCCGCCGCTCGAGAAATCGTCGCTCCATCGGATTCCGCGACAGCTGGATTGCCGCGGCAAAATGCTCGCGCGCGTCGGTGGCGTTTCCTCGCTTGAGCTCGAGCTCGGCGAGCGCCGCGTGATAGAAGGGATAGGCGGCGAGACGGTCACGATCGTCGATCTCGTCGAGTGCGGCGAGACCCGCTGACGCGCCGTCGAGCTCACCGATCGCGATCGCCCGGTTGAGCGCGACGACGGGCGATGGCTGCAACGCCATGAGCTGATCGTACAGAGAGACGATGGTATCCCAGCTCGTTTCGGCGAGGCTCGGCGCGCGTACGTGCTCGACCGCGATGGCTGCCTCGAGATGAAACGACGTCAACTCGTCTCCGCTCATCGACCGATCGAACAAGCTGAGGCCATCGTCGATCAGGCGCGCGTCCCAACGCGAGCGGTCCTGTTCCGGCAGCCGATTGAGATCGCCCTCCGCGTCTACACGGGCGGCGAGACGAGCGGCGTGCAGATGCATCAGCGCGGCGAGGGCCCTCGTCGCCGGCGTGTCGGCCGGTGGGTACTCGCTGAGGAGCGTCACGAGCCGAATCGCTTCGGCGCATAGCTCCGCGCGAATCGCCTGCTCGGCGGACGATCCGTGATAGCCTTCGTTGAACAACAAGTACAACGCGCGTTGAACGGCCGCGAGTCGCGGAACGAACTCCGCGTCGGCGAGATCGAAGAGAGTCTTGCTTGTGGCCAGCGTCTTCTTCCCACGCGCGATTCGTTTTTCCATCGCGGCGCGCCCGATGAGAAAGGCCGACGCGACTTCGCCGGCTGAGAAGCCGCAAAGAATGTTGAGGATCAGCGCAACCTGTACGTCCTCACCGAGCCGCGGATCGCAGCACGAGAACATCATGCGAAGCTGCTCGTCGCGAATCGTGTGGACGTCGAACGCTTCGTTCACCGCCGGTCCGAGCGTCCATTCTGTGTCGAGTAGCCGCCCCATCTCCGGGGGAGGCGCGAACCTGAGCGCGGTCCGCTCACGTCGAAGCATGTCGAGCGCGCGATTCTTGGCGGCCGTCATCAACCAGGCGGCCGGGTTGTCCGGCACGCCGCGCATTCGCCAGACCTCGAGCGCCCGAACGAACGCGTCCTGCACGACGTCCTCGGCCAGCGACAGGTTGTGCACACCGAAGATTCGCGTGAGCGCGGCGACCATCCGTCCCGACTCACGCCGGAACAGATGGTCGTCGAGCTCACGCAAGGCTTCGTCGTCCAGCGTCATGCCATCGCCGCGACGGGCCGGATCTCCACGGAGCCTTCACCGGCGAGCATCGGACAGCCGCTGGCCAACTCCACAGCTTCCTCGAAGTTCTTGGCTTCGATGACCGTGTAGCCGAGCACGAGATCCTTGATCTCGACGAACGGACCGTCGGTCACGGTCTTGGCCTGGCCGCGAACTACGCGTCCCTCTGTTCCCAAAGGATTGCCCGGATTCTTGATGTGGCCCTTCGCCTCGAGGCCGCGCATCCAGGCGAGCCAGGCTTGCATGCTCTGCTGGGCGTGCTCCGCGGACATCGCCGCGCGACGATCCGCCTCGCTCGTGCGGTAGAGATAAATGAACTCGCTCATTGTTCGAACCTCTGGATCGGGTTTCTGAGAAGGACGGCGTATCGTCCCGCCATCCGCTGATTGTACCTCTTCGACGCGTGAGCGGCCCGCGTCCGGACAACATTCCTCGACGCGGTTCGTGGCGAACCCTCGGTTGAGCCGCGCGAATGTGCAAGGTAAGTTTGCCCGCCCACCCTTCGCCGTCCTCTCTCGATCAATCTGGCGTGAACGCTGATTTCACCGGCCGCGTGGCTATCGTCACCGGGGCGGCGCGCGGCCTTGGCCGCGCCGCCGCCGAGCGGCTGCATGAGCGCGGCGCGTCGGTGGTCGTGCACGTGCGGGACCAAGCGCGCGCGGACGCGGTCGCGCAATTCATCGGCGAACGTGCGTACGGCGTTGGCGTCGACATCGCCGCGGATGGCGCATCCGAACTGATAGTTCAGCGCACGCTCGACCGTTTCGGCCGCGTGGACATTCTCGTCAACAACGCCGCGCTCGCGCTCACGACGCGCTTTCCCGATCTCACGCCCGAGGAGTGGCGCGCGGCGTTGGAAGTCAATCTTACCGTGCCCTTTCTGCTCACGAGAGCCGTGCTGCCCGCGATGAGGGCGCAGCACTACGGTCGAATCGTGAATGTCTCCTCGTCCGCCGGCCGCACCGTGAGCACGCTCGGCGGCGCTCACTACACGGCGTCGAAAGCCGGGTTGCTCGGGCTCACTCGTGCCGCGGCGAAGGAGCTTGGAAAGTTCGGCATCACGGTGAATGCCGTGTGCCCTGGCATGATCGACACCGAACTGACGCGCGAGAGCGCGAGCGCGGAGACGCTCGACCGTCTCGCGTCGAGCTACCCGGTGCCTCGACTCGGCACGGCCGTCGAGGTGGCGGATCTCATCTGCTTCGTCGCATCGGAGGAAGCGGGATACATCACCGGCACGTCGCTCGACATCACGGGCGGCGATCTCATGATGTGAGAACATGAAAGACGGCACGCGCGTTTTGCTCGCCCTCGCGGCTGCGTTGGTGATCGGTGGTCTGCTCGCCGTGTCCGGCTCGGCATCGCTTTTGGCGGCGGCCGATTACGCGGCGCCGATCGGCAGCCTGTGGGTCAACGCGATCCGCATGACCGTCATTCCGCTCATCGTCTCACTCGTGATTGCCGGCGTTGCGTCGGCCGCGGACGTGACGACGATTGGCCGAATGGGCGTACGAACACTTCTCGTGTTCATCACGTTGATCGCAGGTCTGGCGCTGGTGTTCATTCCGCTCGCCGCCGCGGCGTTCTCGGTCTTGCCGCCGCTGAGCAGTCGTCCACCGCTTCCGTCAGGCGCGGCGGAAGCAGCGGCTCAACTCACCGCGGCACAGCCGCAGACCTTCGCGGTCTGGGTGACGTCGCTCATTCCCGCGAACCCAGTCGGCGCCGCGGCCAGCGGCCAAATGGTGCCCTTCGTGCTGTTCACGCTGTTGCTCGCGGCGGCGATCGCGAACACCGCGCCGCAGAGTCGCACGACGCTCGTCGGATTCTTCAAATCCCTCGGCGATGCCATGCTGACGCTCGTACGTTGGGTGATCGCCGTTGCGCCGATCGGCGTTTTTGCGCTCGTGCTGCCGCTCGCCGCGCACGCGGGGGCGAGCCTCGTCGGCGCGATCGGTTTCTATATCGTGGCGTATTCGGTGGCGAGCCTATTTGCCACGCTGCTGCTGTATCCGGTCGCGCTCCTTGGACGCGTGCCGCTTTCTCAGTTCGCGCGGGCCGCGTTGCCGCCGCAGATCATCGCGTTCAGCTCGAGCTCGTCGATCGCGGCGCTTCCGGCACTCGTTGAAAGTGCCGAAGAGAAGCTCGGCATCGAGAACCGCGTCGCCGGATTCGTTCTGCCGCTGGCCGTATCGACGTTCAAGATTGCCGGTCCCGTCTCGTGGACGGTGGGCGCAATGTTCGTCTCGTGGTTCTATGGTGTGCCGCTTCACGCGCGCGAGCTCTCGATGATCGCGTTCGCGGCCGTATTTCTTGCCTTCGCGGCGCCCGGAATTCCACGCGGCGCGTTCATCATGCTGGCGCCGCTCTTCGCGGCGATCGGCCTGCCTGTCGAGGGCATCGGCATTTTGATCGCGGTCGACGCGATCCCCGACACGTTCGCGACCGTGCTCAACACGACGGGCAACTTGGTGGCTACGGTTCTGGTGGCGCGCCGGGACAGCGCGTCAACCGGTAAGGGCCCGTAAGCGGGTTCGGCTCCGGCGTTAAGCGCTGTGTAAGTGCCGAGAACGACCTTGTACCACGCGTGACGCGGGTCTGCGTCCGTTCATCGTTCTCGAGGAAAACGTCCATGGATACCTACCACATCGCTCTCTTCCTGCATATCGTCGCGCTCATCGTTGCCGCCAGCGCGACCGCGGTTACCAAGCTCGCCGTCGGCCGGCGAATTCGCGCCCGTACGATTGGAGAGTCGCTCGAATGGCTCAACGTGCAGATCTCGGCCTCGGCGGCTTTCCCGATCACCCTCGCTGCTTTCGTCATCACCGGCTCGTACATGGTGAGCAAAGGCGGCCCGCACGCTTGGGCGAGTGGATTCGTGGTATCCGGGCTTGTCGGCGTGGCCTTCCTGCTCGCGAGCGGTACCTATCTCGGAATCAAAGGCAAGGCGCTCAAGCAGGTGCTCGAGGGCATGGCGAAGGCCGGTGCCGACAGACCGGCGCCACACATGGCTCCGCCGAAGCTCGTCGCGGTCCTTCCGCTGGCAAACACCGGGGTGGCGCTCGGCGTCGTGTTCGATATGGCGGCCAAACCGGCCAGCATCGCGCTCGCACTTGGCATCGTCGCGGCCGGCGCGGCGATCACCGTGGGATTGTCACGACTCCGCAAGTCCACTCGAGTCGTTCAGTCGACGGTCGTCGAGCGCGCCTGAATCGCGGCTCTCGGCAGCCGAGAGCACCGCGGAAGCGTTTCGTTGTAGACCCCGTAGCTTCGCGCGCTTCATGGGCGACCCCCTGAACGCCGCCTGAAAATCCTCATCGCGCATTGCCAGAATTTCGCGCGCGAGCGTTCGCGAATCCTTGTTCGCAATCGCCGCGCGCGCCCCGAATGCGGGCTCCACAAGCCCGCGACTAAACTGCACGTTCCACGGGCACACCTCCTGGCAAACGTCGCAGCCATACAGTCGGTCGCCAATCACCGGCCGTAGTGCTTCGTCGATGTCTCCCTTCAGCTCGATGGTTAGGTAGGAGATGCAGCGCGTCGCGTCGAGCACGCGCGGCTCCGGGAACGCGTTCGTCGGACAGGCGTCGAGACAGCGACGACAGGTCCCGCATCGGTCGGCCTCGAATGGGGCGTCCGGCGCCAGCTCGAGATCGAGCAGCAGTTCACCCAGAAAGAAAAACGACCCGAGTCGCGGATTGATCAACATCGTGTTCTTGCCGAACCATCCGAGTCCGGCGCGCCGCGCGAGATCGCGCTCGAGAATCGGGCCGGTGTCCACGTACGCTTTGCCGGGGATTTGACGGCCGACGACGGTGTCGACGTAGCGATGCAGCGCGTTCAGGCGATCGATCATGACGTCGTGGTAATCGTCACCGCGCGCGTAGCGAGCTACGGGACCGGCTGGCTCGCGACCACCATAGTCCATTCCGACGACGATGGCGCTCGTCGTACCGGGAACCGGCCGTCGAGTGTCGGCGCGCTTCTCCGCGCCGCGCGCGAGATAAGCCATGTCGCCGGCGTAGCCCGACGCCAACCAGTCCTCGAACGCGGCAGACGTCTCGACCGGTCCGAGCGTGGTGATCCCGACGAGATCGAAGCCCAGGCCGAATGCCTGGGCTTTGATCATCTGCTCGAGTGACGTCGCGAGTGGGGCGATCATGGCTCGCGCACCGCCCAACGCGCGTACCGCACGATGTCGTCCGCCGGTGGTACTACGTGTTCGTCACCGTATGCCGTGTACATCCGCCAACGCACATACTGGCGGTCCGGCAGAGGCAGGAAGGGAAAGCGTCGATACCAGTCACGCGAGCGAAAGCGCCAGCCGACCCGAAGCAGCGCCGCGGCTGTGCGCGGATTGCGCACGGCGCGCCACGTCAGCACTCCAACCAGCTTCGTCCAGCTTCCGTTCGCGGTCGTCGCCATTGCATGAACGGTAGCTACAGAAACGACTCGCCGTCTAAACCGGACGGCACGGGAAGCCCGAGCGCCGCGAGCGCGCTCGGCATGACGTCCACTGTTCGCCGCGGGGCTCGCTTGGGCGGATGATTCAGCAGCAGCGGCACGAGCATGTGCTCGCGATGCAATGCTCCGTGCGAGCTCACATGTGGAATCGGCTCGTACCGGGCGCGAAAATCCCAATCGCGCGACGCCGACAGAATGATCTCTCCCGACCGTGGCGCTGTCGCCAGATGTACGATCTGCACGATGCCGTCGGGATAATCGGAGTCGAACGTGGCGTCGTACGCGTCGTCCATCGTCGCGTCGCGAAGATCGCCGCCGAGTCCGAGCGGGTCGCCGGACTCGCGACGATACTGATAGCCGCGCTCGTCACGCCAAATGCGCGCCGAACCGCGCTGTCGCGTGTGAATGACCGCTCCGCTGTCCGTCGGCGTCATGAGAAGATCGACCGACGGGCGATCGAGCATCATCTCGACCAGCGAACGAATGCGATCGGTGCTCGCAGCGGGCCGCTGGCGCGCCGCGACGTTCATATAGAGGTGCGCCATCGCGTTCCCGCTCACCATCACGGCGACTTCGGGCGCGATGTTGTAGACCCACGGATGCGACATCGTCCGGATCCCCGCGGCCTCGATCAGTGCGGCGAGATCTTCGTGATGTTTGACGCTTGAATGGCCGTGGTCGCTGACGATCCACAGCGACATGTCTTCCCACCGTCCGTCGCGCTCGGCGTCGCAGCGAATTCGCGCGGCGGTGTCGTCTACGATTCGCAGCGCGTCGAGCACGGTCGACGACTCATGGCCACGCGAGTGCGACACCTTGTCGACGCCCGTCAACGCGGCGAAGGTGAACGCCGGACGATCGACGCGCACACGCTCGACGACTTGATCCGCCACGTCACGGTCGATGTCGAGCCAGCCGGCGACGTTGCCGCTGAAATGCGTTCGCGCGGCGCGGAAGGCCGATCGGGCTGTGATGGCGCCGATCCGTCGATTCTTGTCCAACCCGCGACTAATCACGCTCAGCGCCGCCAAACTTTCTTTGCACAACTCGAACATCGTCGGCGCGTTCGGATCGAGGTCGCGATCCACCGCCGACATCTGATAGCCGACGTAGCTCCTCGTGTAATCCGGAAAGCGGCACGCGGTTCGTGCGCGATCGAACCAACGGAGTCCGGGCAATCCGATCGGACCTGGAAAGCGCCCCATGAGGAAGGGCGTGTATGCCGGGCCGGTGACCGACGGAAAGCACGACGTGACGGAGCACAAACTCCCCTCGTCGCGCAATCGCCCGAGCGCGGGCAGTGCTCCGTGTTGCAGCGCGGCATCCAGAGTATCCGGACGCGCGCCGTCGGCCAGCAGGATGACGACGGACAATGACGGGCAGCGTGAAGGTGGAGAAGGCAAGCTCGCCTCTGTGCGCACCTGCCTCAACCCCGTAAACTCTACGCATGGCACAACGAGAGAAGCGCGCGCCGAAGCAAAAAGTCGCGCGCACCGCTAGCGGAAAGAAAGCGAGTCCCCAAGTCCTCGCCGAGGCGTCGGCTACGGCACGCGAAGGGACGCGAGAGCGCACCGAGGCGGGCCACCGGGCGGCGGGCCGCACGCCACCCTCCGAGAAATCGGCCGCGCGGTCCTCCGGCGCCGTCAAGGTCATCGACGATTCGATTCGCTCCTACGCCCCGATCACCGAGGACGAGAAGCTCCTGCAATCCGGGAGCGACCGCGAGGACTTCACGCGGACCGACCCGTGGCGGGTGCTTCGCATCATGGGCGAATTCATCGAGGGATTCGACAACCTCGCTCACGTGCGGCGAGGCGTCAGCATCTTCGGGTCGGCGCGGACACACCCCGACGACCCGCAGTATCAGGCCGCGCAGGAGGTGGCACGGCTGCTCGCCCAAGCGGGGTTCGCGATCATCACCGGCGCGGGCCCCGGGATCATGGAAGCGGCGAACAAGGGCGCAAAGATGGCCGGCGGCGCGTCGATCGGCTGCAACATCGAGCTCCCATTCGAGCAGGGCGCGAACCCGTACGTCGATACGCTCATCAACTTCCGCTATTTCTTCGTGCGAAAGACGATGTTCATCAAGTACTCGAACGCCTTCATCATCTTTCCCGGCGGCTTCGGCACGCTCGATGAAGCATTCGAGGCGCTCACGCTCATTCAAACGGGCAAGATTTACCAATTTCCCGTCATCATGTTCGGACGACACTACTGGGCCGGGCTGATTCGTTGGATCCAGTCGCGCGTGCTCAGCGAGTCGAAGATCTCGCCGGGGGACCTGGATCTCATTCTGCTCACCGACGATCCGCAGGAAGCCGCGCACGCGGTGATCCAGGCGTGGGAGGCACAGAATGCCCGCTAAGCGCCCGAGCGCGGCCGGTCCCAAGGGTGACCAGAAGCGCGCGGCGGAAGAACGCGAGCGCGCCGGCGCCAAGCACACGTCGCATGAACGCTCCAAGTTTTTGCGTGGTGAACGTATCGAGCCGAAGCCGATCAACGGTGCCGAGACGACAGCCGATCTGATCGACAACGCGTTCCTCGCCTACAACGCCGCGCGGCTGCGCGAAGCCTGTCAGCTCTTCACGCGAAAGATGCTCGACGCCGACGTCACCGTCGGTATGACGCTCACCGGCGCGCTCACTCCGGCGGGGCTCGGAATGGCCGCGCTCATTCCGCTGATCGAAAGCGGGTACGTCGACTGGATCATCTCGACCGGCGCGAATCTCTATCACGACACGCACTTTGGTCTCGGCCTCGCGATGCACCGCGGCAACGCTCAGGAGTCGGATGTCGTGCTGCGCGAAGAAGGAGTGGTGCGCATCTACGACATCTTCTTCGACTACGACGTGTTGCTGTCGACGGACGCCTTCTTCCGCACGATCATCCAGGGCCCGGACTTCCAGCGCGCGATGTCGAGCGCGGAGTTTCACTATCTCTGTGGCAAGTACGTGCGTGAGCGCGAGCGCGCGCTCGGCATCGGTCAGAAATCGCTGCTCTCCGCGGCCTACGCAGCCGCCGTTCCGATTTACACCTCGTCGCCGGGCGATTCGTCGATCGGCATGAACGTCGCCGCGCTCGCCCTCGAGGGGAACAAGTGCGTCATCGATCCCAATCTCGACGTGAACGAGACGGCGTCGATCGTCCTCGCCGCGAAGCGTGGCGGTGGAAAATCCGGAGTGCTCATCTGCGGCGGCGGCAGCCCGAAGAACTTCATGCTGCAGACCGAGCCGCAGATTCAGGAAGTGCTCGGGATCGACGAGAAGGGCCACGACTACTTCTTACAGATCACTGACGCGCGTCCGGACACGGGCGGACTCTCCGGCGCGACACCAGCTGAAGCGGTGAGCTGGGGCAAGATCGACCCCGATCGCCTGCCGGACGCCGTCGTCTGCTATCTCGACTCGACCGTCGCGCTCCCGCTGCTGACCGCCTACGCCCTCGCGCGCCACGAGAAGCGCCCATTGCGGCGCCTCTACGAAAAGCGCGGCGAGATGATGGATACACTCCGCAGGGAGTTTGCTAACGCGACCGGCGAACCCGTGGCGGCCGAGAACGCCGACTCCACGCTCCCGATGCACCGCTAATTCGGCGTGACGGAAACGTTTCGATGAGGCCGGCGACAGTGGCTTGACCGCCCGGGGTAGGGGCCGACATAGTCACTGACTGACTATGTACGACGGCCACCGGCCCACGCCCCAGGAGACTCTCGTGTCGCGACGCGCGCTGTTTATCCCGTTGATTCCGGTTCTGAGCCTCTCGCTCGCCGCGTGTGCCGACCGAAGTGTCCCGAGCGCACCGATGGTCAGTCCATCGGCGAATTTCGCGAAGGAACCTGGCGAACCCGAGGCGAAGAAGCTGTTCAAGGAATACGTCGCCATGGGTTCGTCGATCGCCGCCGGATTCATGTCTGGTGGAATCAACGACTCGACGCAGCGCCTGGCGTATCCGGTCATTCTCGCCGAGCGAGGCGACGCGAAGAAGTTCGACATTCCGCTCCTCGCGAAGCCGGGTTGTCCGCCGCCCTGGATCGCGCCGATCACGCCCTCGGCGCCCAGCTGCGCCGGCCGCGCGAACGACGTGCTCCCGCCCGACGCCAACAACGTGGCCGTTCCCGGACTCCGTGTGGCGGAGGCCCTGGCCGCTCCGACGAACGCCGCCGACATCTACAGCCTGTTACTCGGCGGCAGCTCCGAGGTCGCCGCGATGCTCGCCGCAAAGCCGACGTTCGCGACGGTGGAGCTCGGCGACAACGACGTTTTCGAAGCCGCCCTCGCCGGAACGGTCGGCCCGATCGGGCCCGGCGACAGCGTGCTCACCAGGCTCGCCAGCTTCCAAAACTCTTATGGGCAGATCGTCACGGCGCTCGCGAGCGTGAATCAGCTTCGCGGCGCCGCACTGATTGGCGTGGTCGATCCGTTGTTCGGCTCGCCGATCCTTCAGCCAGGCGCGTACTTCTTTCTCGCGCGCGACCCAGCGACAGGCCGCTTCCTCGGGAAGTTGGTGAACGCGAATTGCTCGCCGGTAACCGCATTGGGGGCGCCGAATCCGCTGGCCGCGAACGTCATATCGTTCCAGGTCCTTCTCGACGCGAACATCCCGGAGATCAATTGCGATCCGGCGGCTTTTCCAGTCGGCGATCCGCGCCGTGGCGCGTATTTGCTCGATCCCGCGGAACAGGGCCTGATTCACACGCGCGTGCTGCAGTACAACGCGACGATCGCGCAGCTCGCGGCAGCCAACGGCTGGGTTTACGTCGATCCGAACGTCATCGTGGCGGCTGCCCTTGCCTCCCGCACCAACGGCCGCGCGGATCAGCTTCGGAAATGTCAGGATCTCGCGACCGCCACGACGGCCGCGCAATTCCAGGCGGCCGTGTTGAACACCTGCCCCGTGACCGGTCCGACCGCTGCTCCAAACTTCTTCGGCGCGCTCAGCTCTTTCGACGGTGTCCACCCGTCGGCGCTTGGTCAGCGAGCGATCGCGAACTTGATTGCCGCTGCCGTCAACACGAAGTACGGGACGTCGCTGGCGACCTTCTAAGGTTCGCACGCCAGCAGAACGGATCGGACCACGCCGGCGCCTGAGACCGTGGAGAGTTGGTACGGTTGGATACGGGACAACTAGGATTGAACGGGAAAAGCTACAGGGGCCAGCATTGGCGCGAGAGACCGCGACCAACAGTTCAAAAAACAACTTCCTGTTTGGTGTCCCGTTCTGTTTCCGAGTTGTCCCGTATCCAATTGTTGAAATCGTCCACGGTCTGGGGATGCTCCGTGGTCGCGACCTCGACGCTAGCCGGCGATTCGGCGACGCACGGCGCGAACGAGATTGCGACGGGAGTAGCCGCCGCGCGACACGACCGCCGCGAGATCCTCGCCGCCGAGGACGCGACGGACGATCGTCGCGTCCTCATCCCCGCTTCGAATTCTTGATTCGATCGTCGCGAGGGTGGTCGATAGCCAGGCGATCTTACGATCCAGGGCATCGATCGCTGGCGCGACAAGCCCGCGATGGGCGTCGAACATGCGCTCCGGGCCGAGGTTGCGCAGCACGCGCAAACTCTCGACGATCGCGTACGGATCCTCCGTCGCGTGCACCGTGCGCGCGCGGACGCCGAGCCAGAGGTCTCCGGTAAACGCCGTTCGCGTGGAAGCGTCCCAGACGATCTGGTGGTCGCTCGAGTGGCCGGGCGTGTGAACGCAGACGAGGCCCTCGAGCTCCGGCGCGCGAATCGGCGACGAGACCGAGGACGGCGTACCCCACACCGCGCGTCGATACAGCTCGATGCGCGGAAACGAGCGCAGCGTGGCTTCCGTATCCGCGCGCAGGAGGACCGGTGTGCCCAGTGACGCGAGCGACGCGACGTTGCCGGCGTGGTCCTCGTGCCAATGCGTGACGACAGCGCCTCGAACGTTCAGCCCACGGACGGCGCGCAGTAGCGGCTCGAACGCGTGCACGAAGCCGGTGTCGATCATCACGCCGCGCACGACGTACGCGCTCACGTCGATACCGATCGTTCGGCCGGCGGCGCTCGTCATGCGCAGCCGCGTCACGTCACCGTAGCGCTCGACTTGAAGCGAAGCCAACATCCCTACCGTTTGCGACGGTTCGGCGCGTCGAGTAACTTTTTAAAGCCTAACGCGCCCGGCCCTCCGGCCGGGCGCTCAAGTTTTGTCCTACGACTCGCGCGGTCCGCGTATGATCGAAGCACTGAAGCAAAAGTTGGGGGAAGAAGTCGAGAAGCTCCAATACGAGCTCAACGTCATACTGCCCAACGAGATCAGGAAGGCGGTCGAGCTCGGCGATCTTCGCGAGAACAGCGAGTACAAGGCCGCGCTCGAGCGGCAGCAGTTCGTCCAAGCGCGTTTGGGACAGCTCCGGCAGCGCCTGAGCAAGCTCTCATCCATCGATCCGACGCAGATCCCGCGAGACAAAGCCGGCTTGGGGTCGAAAGTCGTCGTCGAAGACCAGAAGACCAAACAGCGCGAAACCTACTATCTCGTCTTTGGCGACGCGCTGGAGTTCCAGGAAGGCCACGTCACCATGGCTTCGCCGATCGGACGCGCGCTGCTCGGGCAGGGTGTGGGCGACGTCGCGTTTCTGAGGCTGCCGTCGATGGTGCGGCAGTTGAAGGTCGTGGAGCTCAAAACGCTCCACGACGTCGGCGAAGGCGATATCTAGGGCTCGTCAGCTCGCGATCGCGATCGCCGGCATGTGTGCCGGCAGATCGTACAGGCGCGTGGCGCGAATGATCCGCTCGAATCGCGCCAGCAGCTCCGGATCGAACGTCTTGCCGCGCTCGGCGGCCATCATGATCAAGGCTTCGTC
>Ga0070659_100002199_pt1 | contig 13876 bp, 15 predicted proteins | sample KBSC23metaG_FD_64666 | JGI IMG/M metagenome (GOLD analysis project Ga0070659, IMG submission 64666) | Corn rhizosphere microbial communities from Kellogg Biological Station, Michigan, USA - KBS C2-3 metaG | ecosystem: Host-associated > Plants > Roots > Rhizosphere > Soil ...
TCCAGACCCGAAGATCGGCTTCCTGGCCCACGCCAACAAGTACGCCGACGCCATCGCCGCCGGCAAGCTGTTGGCTCCGGCCAAGTCGATGGCGCAGATGCAGCAGGTCGTGCTGAACGATCGCATCGACGCCTTCCTGTGCGGCCTGTTCATTCTGGTGGTGGTGAGCATCGCGTGGTATGGCGTGCGTACGGTGATCAAGGCGCGCGCGCAATCGCGCCCAACCGCCAACGAAACGCCGTACGAAGCGCTGGGCGCCTGAGCACCGGCATGCGCGAAGAGCTCGAAACCTTCGGCCGCTATTTGGGCCAGACGATGCGCCTGATGGTCGGCGTGCCGGACTACGACACCTACGTGCGCCACATGCGGGAAACGCACCCCGACCAGCCGGTCATGTCGTACGAGGATTTCTTCCGCGAACGCCAGGATGCCCGCTACAAGGGGCGCGTCGGCCGCTGCTGTTAAGCGCAACGCCGTAAAAACAAACCGCCAGTGCGTGATGCCTGGCGGTTTTTTCCTGCGCATTACATGGAAGGTCTTGCCGCGGTAGGTGGATCGCCGTGCTTGGCGCGGTAGGTCTTTTCCACCAACTCGCGCAGCTTGGCCAGCGCACCCACGTCGCCCTGCGCCGCTGCACGGCCGTACCAGGTCTTGGCTTGCTCGATGTCCTGCGGCACCACGCCGGGCTCGCCGCGCTCGTAGTAGCTGCCGACGATGTATTGCGATGGCCCATCGCCGCCCTCGGCCGCTTTCTTGTACCAGGTGAAGGCGCGCTTGTAATCACGCGGCACGCCGCGGCCGGTGAAGTAATTGGTGGCCAACGCGCGCTGCGCTTCTGTGTGTCCGCCCGCAGCGGCACGCTCGTACCACTTGTTGGCCTCTTCCAGGGAGCGCGGCACCAGCTCGCCGCGCTCGAACAGTTCGCCGTAAGCAAACTGCGCGTGGGTCATCTGGTTGTCGGCGGCGCGGCGCAGCCATTTGACGGCTTCTTCGGGCCGCGCGACGGTACCTTCGCCGCGCATCAGCATCATCGCGTAGTTGAATTGCGCGAGGCGGTTGCCGCGTTGCGCGGCCTCGGCAAACTCGTCGAACGCGTGGCCGAAGTCGTTCTTTTCGTAGTGCGCGATGGCGATCTGGGTGAGGGCGGCGGCATCGCCCTGTGCGTCCTTCGGCGACTGGGCGGCGAGTGCAAAAGAACTTGCTGCGCTGAGCACAAGCACCAATACCGTCTGCAGCATGCGCAGACCTCTGCGCTGGATCTGTCTGCTCATCGCGCGCTCCTCACAGGAAGATGACCCAGTGTAGCGCGCCAACCCAACGCCTGTGGAGGCACTCAAATCGCTGCACCAACGGCGCATATGAATGCCGAGGCAATCAGCCTGCGCGCACCCGGTACACCGCCACACTGCCGCGCCAGTTGGCACCCCAGTGCACCACGCTGCCTTCGTGCAGCACCACGCGATCGAGAATCACCAGCCCCACCTTTGGCGCCAGCGCTTCAAAGTCGCGGATGGTCAGCACGCGCACGTTCGGCGTGTCGTACCACTCATACGGCAGCGATTCCGACACCGGCATGCGCCCGCGGAAAATCGACAACCGGTGCGGCCAGTAACCGAAGTTCGGGAACGACACGATGCACTCACGCCCCACGCGCAGCATCTCGCGCAGCACCTGCGCCGTGTTGTGGATGGTCTGCAGCGTTTGCGAAAGGATGACGGTGTCGAAGCTCTTGTCTTCGAACAGTGCCAAGCCGCCTTCAAGGTTCTGCTGAATCACATGCACGCCTTTCTGCGTGGTGGCCAGCACCCCCGCATCGTCGATCTCGATGCCGTAGGCCAGCACGTCGAGTTCGTCCTGCAGCACGCGCAGCAGGCTGCCGTCCGCACAGCCGAGATCGAGCACCGACGAGTGCGGTTCGATCCAGCGCGCGATGGCGCGAAAGTCCGCGCGGTCCGCCAGGATGTTCGGCACCGACGACGCTGCGGTGGATGCGGCATTCGGCGCATTCAATGTTTCGGTAGTCATGCGCCGATCTCCTGAGCGATGCGTTCGTAGTAAGCGCGCACCAGCGCGTGGTAGCGCGCGTCTTCCAGCAGGAAGGCGTCGTGGCCGTGGGGGGCGTCGATCTCGCCGTAGGTGACGCGGTGCTTATTGTCGAGCAGCGCCTTGACCAACTCGCGGCTGCGCGCCGGGGCAAAGCGCCAGTCGGTCATGAAGCTGACGACGAGGTAGCTGGCCTGCGTGTGCGCGACCGCCTTGGTCAGGTTGCCGCCATACGCCAGCGCCGGATCGAAGTAATCGAGCGCACGCGTGATGAGCAGGTACGTGTTCGCATCGAAGTATTCGGCAAACTTGTCGCCCTGATAGCGCAGGTAGCTTTCCACCTGGAACTCGACGTCAAACGAGAAACGGATGTCTTCGGCCTTGAGTTCGCGGCCGAATTTCGCGGCCATGTCTTCATCGGACAGATACGTGATGTGGCCGATCATGCGTGCCACGCGCAGGCCGCGCTTGGGCTTGACGTTGTGCGCGTAGTAATCGCCGCCGTGGAAGTCGGGGTCGGACAGGATCGCACTACGCGCCACCTCGTTGAAGGCGATGTTCTGCGCCGACAGCTTGGGCGTGGACGCCACCACCACGCAGTGCCGCAGCCGTGCCGGATACATCAGACTCCAGGCCAGCGCCTGCATGCCGCCCAGGCTGCCGCCCATCACCGCGGCAAACTGCTGGATGCCGAAGCGATCGGCCACGCGTGCCTGGGCATTGACCCAGTCTTCCACCGTCACCACGGGGAAGCGTGCGCCGTATGGGGTGCCCGTCTCGGGGTGCAAGCTCATCGGCCCGGTCGAGCCGAAGCACGAGCCGAGATTGTTCACGCCGATGACGAAGAAGCGGTTGGTATCGACCGGCTTGCCGGGGCCGACCATGTTGTCCCACCAGCCGACCTCGCCTTCCGCATGCACACCCGCCACGTGGTGCGAAGCGTTGAGCGCGTGGCAGATGAGCACGGCGTTGGAGCGGTCGGCATTGAGCGTGCCGTAGGTTTCGACCATCAGGTCATAGCCGCTGATCTGCGAACCGTTGCGCAACTGCAGCGGCTCGGCAAAGTGCATGCGCTCGGGCACGACCAGGCCGATGGCGTTGGCTGGTTTGCCGGTGTGTGCGGATGGAGCCGGGGAAAGCGTATCGGCCTGGGCCGCAGTGTCTGCGGTGGCCGCCTGGATGTCTGTCATGGCGCCAAAGAAAAAACCCGACCGGCAACGCTGTTCACGCAACCAATCGGGTTCTCATGTGGCGCACGTGGGGCGCTTACTTCCACTGCCCCCGTTCTGACCGAACCTCTTTAGCCGCATTTGTAATGAGAGCCAGGCGGCACATGCCGAGGCTCCCGCGCGCCCGCAAGCCAGTCGTCAAATCGGCGCGCCAGAGAGTGGTGATTATAGAGCAAGCGGAGACGGACGCATCACGATTGCATGATGCGTCCGATCGCCCTCGCCGCGATCAGGTCAGAGCCCGGCCATGTTGATGTACTTGATCTCCAGGTACTCGTCGATGCCGTACTTGGAGCCTTCGCGGCCCAGGCCCGATTGCTTGACGCCGCCGAACGGCGCTTCCGCCGTCGAGATCAACCCCGTGTTCACGCCCACCATGCCGCTCTCCAGCGCCTCCGAGACGCGCCACGCGCGGCCCAGGTCACGCGTGTAGAAATACGCGGCCAGGCCGAACTCGGTGTCATTGGCAGCAGCCACGGCTTCGTCTTCGGTGTCGAACGGGATCAGCGCGGCCAGCGGGCCGAAGGTTTCTTCATGCGTGAGCAGCATGCCCGGCTTGGCATCGACTACGACCGTCGGCTCGAAGAACGCGCCGCCCTGCGCCGACAGCGCATGCGGCTTGCCGCCCACCAGCACGCGTGCACCTTGCGATACCGCGTCGTCCAGGTGCTGGCGCACCTTGTCCATCGCACGCATGTGAATCAGCGGGCCCTGCTGCACGCCGGCTTCGGTGCCGTTGCCCACGCGCAGCGCACGCACGGCATCGGCCAACTTCGAGGCAAACGTGTCGTAGATGCCGCGCTGCACATAGAAGCGGTTCGCGCACACGCAGGTCTGGCCGGCGTTGCGGTACTTGGCGACCATCGCGCCTTCCACGGCGGCGTCGACATCCGCATCGTCGAACACGATGAACGGCGCATTACCGCCGAGTTCGAGCGAGAGCTTCTTGATGTCGTCCGCGCACTGGCGCATCAGCAGCCTGCCGACAGCCGTCGAGCCCGTGAAGCTGAGCTTGCGCACGATGGGGTTGGAAGTCAGCTCACCGCCAATCGCTTGCGAATCGCCGGTGATGACGGACAGCAAACCCGCCGGCACACCCGCGCGTGCAGCCAGTTCGGCAAACGCCAGCGCGGAGTAGGGCGTCTCCAGCGCGGGCTTGACCACCATCGAGCAGCCCGCCGCCAGCGCCGGGCCGACCTTGCGCGTCATCATCGCGATCGGGAAGTTCCACGGCGTGATAGCGGCCGTGACGCCAATCGGCTCCTTCTGCACGACGATGCGGCGATCGCCCTGCGGCGAGGGAATCGTGTCGCCATAGATGCGGCGCGCCTCTTCGGCAAACCATTCAATGAACGACGCGGCGTAGGCGATCTCGCCTGCAGCTTCGGGCAGCGGCTTGCCTTGCTCGGCGGTGAGGATGGCGGCGAGGTCTTGCTGATGCTCCATCATCAGGTCGGCGAGCTTGCGCAGGATCTTGGCGCGATCGCGTGCGCTCACCTTGCGCCAGGCGCGCTGCGCGACCTGCGCGGCCTCGATGGCGCGGCGCGTTTCTGCCGCGCCCATGGCGGGCACGGTGCCGATGGTGCGACTGGTGGCAGGGTCGGTCACGTCGCGCGTGGCACCGTCATCGGCATCGGCCCAGGTGCCGGCGAGAAACGCCTGCGTGCGCCACAGGCCGGGGTCTTTGAGTGCGATGGGAGCGCCCGGCAAATCGGTGCGGGTCATGGTGTCAGCCCTCCAGTGCGCGTTGCAGGATGGCAAGGCCCTCTTCAAACACCGCGTCTTCAATCGTGAGCGGGAACAGGAAGCGGATCACGTTGCCGTACACGCCACACGACAGCAGAAGCAGGCCGGCTTCGAGCGCACGTTGCTGCATGCGCTTGGTGAAATCGGCGTCGGGCTTGTCGTCCGGCGTATTGAACTCCACAGCAACCATCGCGCCCACGCCACGCACTTCGGCGATGCGCGGTTGCTTGGCCTTGGCGGCGTTCAATGCATCGACGAGGCGCGCGCCCAGCGCAGCGGAACGCTCGCACAGCTTTTCGTCGGCGATGATGTCGAGCACTGCGTGCGCAGCCGCCACGGCCAGCGGGTTGCCGGCATACGTGCCGCCCAGGCCGCCGGGCGCGGGGGCGTCCATGATTTCCGCACGACCGGTGACAGCCGACAGCGGTAGGCCGCCGGCCAAGCCCTTGGCCATCGTCGTCAGATCGGGCAGCACGCCGGTGTGCTCCATGGCGAACAGCTTGCCGGTGCGGGCAAAGCCGGTCTGCACTTCGTCGGCGATCATCACAATGCCGTGTTCATCGCACAGCGCACGCACGGCGCGCACGAAGTCGGTGGGCATTTGGTAGAAGCCGCCCTCGCCCTGCACCGGTTCAAAGATGATGGCCGCGACTTGGCGCGGGTCGATATCGGCCTTGAACAGGCGATTGATGGCGTCGAGCGAATCCTGCGTGCTCACACCATGCAGCGCGACCGGCGCCGGCACGTGATAGATGCTGCCCGGGAACGGCCCGAAGCCCGTCTTGTACGGCACCACCTTGCCCGTGAGCGACATGCCCATGAACGTGCGGCCGTGGAAGGCCCCCGTGAGCGCGATCACGCCCGGACGGCCCGTGTGCGCCCGCGCGATCTTGATGGCGTTCTCCACGGCTTCCGCACCGGTGCTGAAGAACGCGGTCTTCTTGGTGTGCGTGCCGGGCGTGACGGCGTTCAAGCGCTCGGCCAGTTCAACGTACGAGCCGTACGGCACGATCTGGAAGGCGGTGTGCGTGAACTGATCGAGTTGCTCGCGCACGGCCTGCACCAGGCGCGGGTGGCGGTGGCCCGTGTTCACCACGGCAATGCCGGCCGCGAAGTCGATGTAGCGACGGCCTTCCACGTCCCAGAACAGGGCGTTCTCGGCGCGCTCGGCGTAGCGGTCGGTCATCACACCAACGCCGCGCGGCGTGGCAGCGAGGCGGCGTGCATTCCATTGGGCGTTCTGTTGCGGGTCTCGGGCGTTCATGGCGTTGGGATGTGTTGGGTCAAAGAAGATGCGATGCGGGGCAGTTTGGCAGCCATTGGCCCCGTACAATGAGACCCAATCACGTTTTTCTGATGGAGCCACTTGGCCCCACCCCCCTGCCATGGCAGAACACTCCCCCGCCCACCGCGCCAGCATGCTGGTCGACTATCTGCAGCGCCGCTTCGACCGCGCCGACCCCGGCGACGAGCCCGACCACCGCCGCCTGTACCGGGTGCTGCAGGAGGGCATCCTGCGCGACGAGTTGCAGCCCGGCACGCGCCTGCCGTCGTCGCGACAGTTGGCAACGGAACTGGGCATCGCACGCAACACCGTCATCCACGTGTATGAACAGCTTGGGGTGGAAGGCTACGTCTCGGCGGGCGTGGGCAGCGGCACGTTCGTCGCCGATACCGCGCCAGATCGGCTCGACAACACGCCCGCGCCTGCCGCAGTTGCCGTGGCGCCGATCACGGAAGCGACAACGCCCTCCGCACCGATGCTCTCCACGCGCGGCCGCGCGCTGGTGCGTGATGCGGGTGCCAGTTCGCGCCAGTGGGGCGCCTTCATGCCCGGCGTGCCGGAGGTGCGGATGTTTCCGGCGCGCATCTGGTCGCGGCTGCACAACCGGCTGCTGCGCAAACCGTCGCCCGCGCTGCTGACGTATCCGGTGGGCGCCGGCTACCTGCCGCTGCGCACTGCGCTGGCCGATTACCTGCGCACCGCGCGCGGCGTACGTTGCGAGCCGGAGCAGATCATCATCACCGCCGGCATCCATCCGTCGCTCCAGCTCATTGCGCAACTGCTGTGCGATGCCGGCGACAGCGCGTGGATCGAAGACCCCGGCTACTGGGGCGTGCGCAGCGTACTCACCGCTGCGGGCATCCGCACCGTGCCGCTGCCGGTGGACGACGAAGGCATGCGCTTCGACGTCCCGGTTCGTGCGGGCGGCCGCCAGCGCGCCAAACCGCCCAAGCTGATGGTGGTGTCGCCCTCGCACCAATACCCGCTCGGCTCGGTGATGAGCCTGGCGCGGCGCCGCGCGCTGCTGGCCACCGCGCACGCCACCGACGCGTGGATCGCCGAAGACGATTACGACAGCGAATTCCGCTACGGCAGCCGCCCGCTCCCGTCATTGCAGGGCTTGGACGAAGGCGGGCGCGTGCTGTACATGGGCACGTTCTCGAAGGTGCTGTTCCCGAGCTTGCGCATCGGTTATCTGGTGGTGCCGCCCGCGCTGGCCGATGCGTTTGCGACCGGCCTGTCGGAGATGTTCCGCGGCGGCCAGATCCTGACGCAGGCGGTACTGGCGGATTTCATTGCGGAGGGGCATTTCGTCTCGCATATCCGACGCATGCGCGGCGTGTATGCGGAGCGACGCGAAACGCTGCTCGCCGCCATCGCCAACGAGTTCGGCGATGCGTTGCCGGTGCACGATGGCGCATCGGGCCTGCATCTCGTGCTCGGGCTGCCGGCCGGCACCAACGACGTGGCCGTCGCCGACCTGGCGCTCGCCAACGATGTCGTCACGCGCCCGCTGTCACGCTATTACCAGGACGAGGCGCGCCGTCAGCCTGGGCTGCTGCTGGGCTACGGCCATGTGGAAACCGAGCATATTGCGGCGCGGTTTCATACGTTGGCGGAGGCGGTGCGCACGATCGGGTGAATCTCGATCGCCATGAAAAAGCCCCGCAATGCGGGGCTTCGTTTTGTGCGGCGAACCTTCAGGCCAACAACACCCGCAATTGCGCATCCGCCCCCTCCACCGGCGACTTCCGGAAGCCGCTCTTGGCATACCGGTGCCAGCGTCCCAACACCGCGCAAACGATCAGATTGGCGCGCGAAGCAATATCGCTGTCGGCAGGCCAAGCGCCTTGCGTTACCGCCATGCGCAAACTCTGCTTGAGCGACGCCTCAATGCGGTCCAGACACTGCGCCATGCGCTCGGGCAGGCGCTCGTCTTCGCCGACCAGCGCATCGCCCACCAGCACGCGCGTCATGCCCGGGTTCTTATCGGCAAATGACAGCAGCATGTGCGCAATGGCGTGCGCCTGGCGCAAGCCGTGCTCTTCGCGCAGCGTGATCTGATTGATGAGGCCAAAGACGGTCTGCTCGATGAATTCGATCAGCCCTTCGAACATCTGCGCCTTGCTGGCGAAGTGGCGGTACAGCGCCGCTTCCGATACATCCAGCCTGGCGGCCAATCCCGCCGTTGTGATCTTTTCAGCACGAGGATGCTCCAGCATGCTGGCGAGCGTCTGCAGGATCTGCACGCGGCGCTCGCCCGGGCGGGGGCGCTTGCGTATCGGTGGTGCTTCTATCGCGACGTCCGCGACCGGCTCAGCGGTCGGAAACTCCGTTTGCGCGTTGCTCATGACTTCCTGGCCCCTCTCCCGTTCCGAACGCGGAGTTACCACTGCCTAGCCGCGTCGAACAAGCCTTCGTTTTAGTTGAAGCACCGATTTTACTTTCACGCTCACATAGCCGGGCCGGTTGGCGAACAAAATCGGTGCGGCGGCCTGCCGATGTGGCGAATTTGCACGCGTACCCAGTGCTGCGGCTTGCATTGGATGCAATGCATCGGCAGCGGACGTCGGTTGCGCCCCGGGCGCTACCGACGCTGCCACCGCCGGTGTCACCTTCCGCAGGTAGCCCGTCACCCATACCGTGCCGATCCCCAGATGCCGGTAGCGCTTGAGATGCGAGAGCGTGTCTTCCACCAGGATGGCGCGCGACGGCGCAATCCGCTCGCGCGCCAGCAACCGACGCAGCATCAGCGGATCGGGCTTCGGGCGCAGGCGCCGGTGCACCCACATATGCTCGACGGCGATCTCGCGGGCAAACGCGCGCCGCAGGCCGATGAGCCGGACCACCTCACGCGCGTAGGCGACCGGCGCGTTGGTGAGCAGGATCTTGCGCCCGGGCAGCGCGCGCAGCAGTTGGGCGAGGCCGCGCTCGGCGCGCACCATGGCACGCAGGTCGTCAAAGGTATGTGCGTGGGCGAGGAAGTCGGCCGGGTCCACGCCATGATGGCGCACCAGGCCGAGCAGGGTGGCGCCATAGCGGCGCCAGTAGTCGACGCGAACCTGGCTGGCGGTGATCTCGTCCGTGTCCAGCACGCGCGCCATGTAGGCCGTCATCAGCCGGTTGATCTGCGGAAAGATCGCGTGCGAGGCGTGGTGGAGGGTGTTGTCGAGGTCGAACAGCCAGACCGGCTGTTGCTTGGGCGGCTTGGGTGCCACCACCTCGCGCGGCCAGGCACGTGCAAGACGCCGCGCCCGGGCCGCTCGGGGGTTTCGCATCAATGCGAGCGGATCATCGTGCCGAACGCCTGTTCGGTCAGGATTTCCAGCAGCAGCGAGTGCTCGATGCGGCCATCGACGATGTGCACCGAGTTCACGCCGCTCTTGGCCGCATCCAGCGCGGACGAAATCTTCGGCAGCATGCCGCCCGAGATCGTGCCATCGGCAAACAGCTCGTCGATCTCGCGCGCCGACAGGTCGGTCAGCAGGTTGCCCTTCTTGTCCATCACGCCCGGGATGTTGGTCATCATGACCAGCTTCTCGGCCTTCAGGATCTCGGCCATCTTGCCGGCCACCACATCCGCGTTGATGTTGTAGGCCTGGCCTTCGTCAGAGAAACCGATGGGCGAGATGACCGGGATGAACGCGTCGTCCTGCAGCGCCTTGACCACGGCCGGGTTGATCGTCTCGATGTCGCCCACAAAGCCGATGTCGATGAACTCGCCCGGCTTTTCGCGGTCCGGCATCTTCAGCTTCTTGGCGCGGATCAGGCCGCCGTCCTTGCCGGTCAGGCCGACCGCCTGGCCGCCGTATTGGTTGATCAGCATGACGATGTCCTGCTGGACTTCACCGCCGAGCACCCACTCGACCACTTCCATGGTCTCTTCGTCGGTCACGCGCATGCCCTGGATGAAGGTGCCTTGCTTGCCGACCTTCTTCAGGGCTTCGTCGATCTGCGGGCCGCCGCCATGCACCACCACCGGGTTCATGCCGACCAGCTTGAGCAGGATCACGTCGCGCGCGAAGCCGTGCTTGAGCTTTTCTTCCGTCATGGCGTTGCCGCCGTACTTGACGACGATGGTCTTGCCGTGGAACTTGCGAATGTAAGGCAGCGCCTGCGCAAGAATTTCAGCCTTCAACGCCGGCGCGATGTGCGCGAGTTCGGGGGCGAGGCCAGCAGGGTCGGGGGCAGCAGCAGAAGCGGTCATGACGGTGACATCCGGTTGAGCGGACTGATTGGACGAATTGGGCGGGTATGATGGAGCGCCGAATGTCGCGTGCTGCACAAAAGCGTTGCAGCCCATTTTCGGCAGGCGCGATTTTACAAGAAAAGCCGGTATGGTCTGATGGCACACCTTACTTGCCTGCTATACCGTTGCCACGAAAGAACACCCCAGGGGAAACATGGCCATCGCACCGGACCAACTCGACGCCTTGCGCCCTCACCTGCTGCGCTTCGCGCAACTGCAATTGCGCGATACGGCGCTGGCCGAAGACACCGTCGCCGACACAATCCTGGCCGTGCTCGAACACCCGGAGCGCTTTGCCGGCAACGCCTCGCTCAAGACGTACGTGATCGGCATCCTCAAGCACAAGATCGTTGATGCGATCCGCTCTGGGCGGCGCGAAGTGCGCGTCTCGCTACTCGCGGGCGGCGAATCGGATGACGCCGATGCGCGCTCGGACGAAGCCGTGTTCGACAGCCTGTTCGTCGCTGACGGCCACTATGTGAGCCCACCGTCAGACTGGGGCAACCCCGATGCAGCGCTGTCGCGGCGGGAGTTCTTTGACGTGCTGCAGATGTGCGTCGACCGCCTGCCGCCGCGCGTGGGCCGCGTGTTCATGATGCGCGAGTGGCTCGAGCTGGAGACGGACGAAATCTGTCAGGAATTGGAAATCACCGCGACCAATGCCTGGGCACTGCTTTATCGTGCCCGCATGCGCCTGCGCGAGTGCCTGGACCTGCACTGGTTCGGCAATCAGCCGACTGCCGCGTGAGTTGCACGCATGCACCCGTAAGCCGCACCTGAGCCGCATCACCGAGAACGCATCATGCCGAACCGCTGGGGATTGCCCACCTGCCACGAAGCCCACCGCATGCTGGTGTCGAAGATGGACCGCGAGTTGTCCACTGGCGAGCGCCTGCGCCTGCGCGTGCACCTGTTCGCTTGCGATGCGTGTACGCGATTCTCACACCAGATGGGTTTTTTGCGGCGGGCGATGCATCGGCTCGGCCAGGATGACGACGGAAGCAGCCGCCCATGAGCGAGCCCCCCGCGAACACTGTCTGCGCGATCTGCGGCGCGGAATTGCGCTGCGGGGCCATCGGCAACGGCACGCAGCCCGATGCAACGTGCTGGTGCATGACCGAAGCGAATTTGCCCGCCAGCGCGCGGCACCCCGGACAAGGCTGCCGCTGCCAGCGTTGCCTGCGCGAGGCGATTGCGCAGGCGCGCGCGGCTTCTGAATCGAACGAGCACTAATTAGTCTTTGCTGTCGTCGTCCAGCGTGCGCAGTGCGCGGCGGACGTCGCTCCGGCCGCGCTGGCGTTCAGCGTGGCCGCCCTCGGTGTGGGCGCCGGCCTTGCGGCCGCGGGCAAGCGGCACCAGGAAGTTGCGCGGGCGCGCCGTGCCAGCCCGTGTGGAGGGCTCGATGCGGAAAGTCAGTTTCTGACGAGTGCCAAGCGTCTTATTAGCCATGGGAATGTGTTCCTTACGTGGCTCGAAGCGACACTCGCCGCAAGCCATCAATGCTTGTGTTCGCCTCCGTGGTTCATGGCGGGCATGTTGCCGGCGGTCAGGTCGCGCACCTTGGCTTCCACCCTCTGCTCGACGACGCGCTTGTCAGCCAGTTCCACCTTGAGCGTGATCGGCACAGTGGCGTCCTTGACCAGCGGCTGCTTCACGTCCATCAGCATCACGTGGTAGCCGCCCGGCTTCAGTTGCACGGCCTGGCCTTTGGGCAGGTCCAGCGACGGCAGGGCGCGCATGCGCATCACGTTGCCTTCCATCTTCATCTCGTGGATCTCAGCCGTGCCCGCCACCGGCGTCGACACACCCACCACCTTGGCGCCCTCGGCCGATTGCAGCGTCATGAATGCGCCGCTGGACATCTGGCCCGGCACCGTGCCGCGCACCCAGGCGTCTTGCACCGTGACCTGGGCAAACGCAGTGGCGCTGGCGAGCAGGCCAGTAGTCAGGCCAGCCATCAGCACGGCCAGGCGAGCGGAAGAACGGATCGATCGGGACATCGTCATGAAGGGCTCCTGTCGGGGACAAACGTGCTGCGCATTAAAGCACAGCGCTTGTGGGGAGATAGCTTGGGTGCACAATTGTGCGGCCGATTGACGCATCGCCGCGCGAAGAGCCGCAGCGTGCGCACGTTTACACTTGTCCACCATGCTTTCCACCCTGTCTCTTGCCGCGCCACTGCTGGATGCATCCAGTCTACGCCGCCTCTTTTGGCTGCGATGGAGCCTGCTGGCCACCCAGCTCGTCCTGATGTTGCTCGCACCGCTGGTGTTTGGCGTGCAACTGCCGGTGCTGCCGCTGTTGAGCGTAATGGGCCTGCATGCGCTGTTCAACCTGCTGACCGGATGGCGCGTGCGGCGCAACCGGCCCGTGCAGCATATCGAGATCACCGTGCAGTTGCTGGTGGACCTGAGCGCGCTGTCCGCCCTGCTGTACTTCACGGGCGGCGCGACCAATCCGTTCGTCTCGTTCTACCTGCCGGCGCTGGCGATTGCTGCCGCCATGCTGCCGATCGCCCACGTGGTCGGCCTGACGCTGTACGCACTGGCCGCCTACAGCATGATGCTCGGCAACTACATCCCGCTGAAGCTGCTGAACCCGGCCGATGCGGTGGCGTATCACCTGGCCGGCATGTGGATCGACTTCGTGGCCAGCAGCGCGATGATTGCCGGCTTCACGGCGCGCCTGTCCGCCGCGCTGCGCGAGAGCGATGCGCAACTGACCGAAGCGCGCGAACGGCTGCTGCGCGAACAGCGTATTGAAGCGCTGATGTCGCAAGGCGCCAGCGTGGCACACGAGATGGGCACGCCGCTGTCCACGGTGGCCGTCATCGCCGGTGAATTGCAGCACGATGCAAAGCAACCGAATTCGCCGCTTGGCCCGTACCGCGAAGATCTGCGCGCCATCGAACAGCAACTCGAACTGTGCCGCGCCGCACTGGCCCGCCTGCAGCGCAAACCCAACGACGGCGCCCCTGAGCCGCTCGGTCAATGGCTGCCGGGGTTCACGCAGACGTGGCAATTGCGCCATCCCGACATCCGCCTGCACACCGAGACCTCCCCCGCCGCGCAAGCCGTCGAGCTGGATGCCGTGAATGTCGGCCAGATCCTTACCATCCTGCTGGACAATGCTGCACGCAGCCAGCAGCACGCGGGGCGCGATCTGGTCCCGCTGCTGCTGACCGCCAAGATCGACGCCAATCCTGATGCGCTGCGCACGCTTGGCAACCACAACATACCGCCGCAGATCGTGCTGTCCATCGTCGATACGGGGTTGGGTCTGCCGGAGGATTTGCGCACCTCGCTGGGCCGCACGCCGGTGCCG
>Ga0070659_100002202_pt1 | contig 13860 bp, 10 predicted proteins | sample KBSC23metaG_FD_64666 | JGI IMG/M metagenome (GOLD analysis project Ga0070659, IMG submission 64666) | Corn rhizosphere microbial communities from Kellogg Biological Station, Michigan, USA - KBS C2-3 metaG | ecosystem: Host-associated > Plants > Roots > Rhizosphere > Soil ...
GGGGGGGGGAAGACTCGGAAGAGGATGGTGGCTCGGGGGAAAATGCGCCAGCGGGTGTTTGTGCGGCTGATTTCCCGGTGGCATCTTCCAATGACTGCCCAATTCCCTCGGAGCCCGGAATGACTTCAGCTCTTCGTTCCCGTCGATCCTTGCTCGGTGCGTTCGCTCTGGCTGTTTTGCCGGTTCTTGCGGTCGCCCAGAGCACGATTCCGTCGAGGCTTACCGACAAGGAGCTCTGGCAGCTCAACGCGGAGTTCTCCGAGCCGGGCGGGTATTTCCGCTCCGACAACCTGCTCTCGAACGAGACGGGCTTTCAGGCGGTGATTCCGGGGCTCCTCGAGAAGCTCAAGCCGGGTGGCGTTTACCTCGGCGTCGGGCCCGAGCAGAATTTCACGTACATCGTCGCGCTCAAGCCGAAGATCGCCGTCATCTTTGACATCCGTCGCGGCAACATGGTGGAGCACTTGATGTACAAGGCGCTCCTCGAGACGTCGGCCGATCGCGCGGAATTCATGTCCAAGCTCTTCTCCCGGACGCGTCCCGCCGGGTTGGACACCGCCTCCACCGCGCAGCAGCTGTTCGACGCCTACAATCGCGCCGCGCCAGACTCGGCGCTCTTTCGCAAGAATCTCGTCGCGATCAAGGATTTCCTCAGCAAAACAAAGGGCTTCGCGCTCGGCGACAGCGACAGCAAAACGCTCGACTACATCTATGCCGCATTCTACGGCGGCGGTCCGCAGATCAACTACAACTACAGCAGCGGTGGAGGAGGAGGCGGCGGCGGGTTCGGCGGAGGATTCGGCGGCGGCATGCCGACGTACGCTACACTGCAAACCGCCACCGACACTGCGGGAAAGAACTGGGCGTATCTCGCGACGGAAGCGAATTTCCGCTGGCTCAAGGATTTCGAGTCCAAGAACCTGCTCGTCCCCGTCGTCGGTGACTTTGCCGGACCAAAGGCGATTCGCACCGTCGGCCAGTATCTGAAGGACCACAACGCCGTCGTCTCCGCCATGTACTGCTCGAACGTCGAGCAGTATCTCTTCCGGCAGGACGACGACTGGTCGCGCTTCTATCGCAACATCGGCACGCTCCCGCTCGACGCGAACAGCAGCTTCATCCGCTCGATCAGCGGTGGAATGCGCGGTGTGTCGCCGCAGGGTGGCTTCGCCCGCTACGGCGGCCGTCTCGCTAACGTGACGAGCTCGATGGCCGAAACCGTGAAGGGATTCAACGAAGGGAAGATTCAGACGTACACGGACATCATCATGATGTCGCGGTGATGCAAGAAGTTCACATCGTCGGCGGCGGACTCGCCGGTAGCGAAGCGGCGTGGCAGCTCGCCGAGCGTGGACACGACGTCGTCGTCCACGAGATGCGCGGCGTGCGCGGCACGCCGGCGCACAAGACCGATCGCCTCGCGGAGCTGGTCTGCTCGAACACTTTCAAGAGCACCGAGGTCTCTAACGCGCACGGCCTGCTCAAAGCCGAGATGCGTCTGCTGGGCTCCGTGGTCCTGCAGTCGGCGGACGACGCCCGCGTCCCGGGCGGAACCGCGCTCACGGTGGACCGCGACGTCTTCTCGGCCGGTGTGCACGAGCGAGTCACGGGACACTCGCGTATCACCGTCGTGCGCGAGGAGGCGACGTCGCTGCCGAGTCCCGGGCTGATCGCGACCGGGCCGCTCACGTCGGACGCTCTCGCCGATGTGATTCGCGCGCGGCTCGGCGTGGCGGGGCTCGCGTTCTATGATGCCATCGCGCCGATCGTCTCCCACGAGTCGATTGACGAGAGCGTCGTCTTTCGCGCGTCCCGCTACGGTAAGGAAACGATGGATGCGCCGGACGCTCGGGAAGCGGGAGCCTACCTCAACTGTCCGTTCACGCGCGAGCGGTACGAGGCGTTCATTGACGCGATGACGGCCGCGGATCAGCACCACGGCCACGAGTTCGACGAGGTGCCGTACTTCGAGGGGTGCATGCCCGTGGAGGAGATGGCGCGCCGCGGACGAGAAACGCTCCGCTTTGGCCCGATGAAGCCGGTCGGCCTGCGCGACCCACGCACCGGGCGAGATGCATACGCGGTAGTTCAGCTCCGCATGGAAGACCGCGCGGGACAGATGTGGAACCTGGTCGGGTGTCAGACGCGCCTGCGAATCCCCGAGCAGCAGCGGGTGTTCCGGATGATCCCCGGTTTAGAGAACGCTGAATTCCTGCGCTACGGGTCCATCCACCGGAATTCGTACATCAACAGCCCCGCGACGCTGACGCCGCACCTGTCGCTGCGCGACGACCCGATGACGCTGTTCGCCGGCCAGTTGACCGGCGTCGAGGGCTACACGGAGAGCACCGCCACCGGACTCGTCGCGGGCATAAATCTCTCGCGCCTGTTGGCCGGCGAGCCGCCTGTCGTCCCGCCGCCGACAACGATGCTCGGCGCCCTCTATCGATATCTGCGCGAGGCCGACCCTGCCCATTTTCAGCCGATGAACGCCAACTTCGGCCTGGTCGACGAGCTGCCGGAACGCGTCAAGGACAAGCGCATCAAGCGCGAGAAAATCGCCGAGCGCGCATTGTCGGAGATGACGCACTGGCGCGACGCGCACGCGCTATCAGCGCTCGCGAGTCCAGAATAGGAGCACGCCGCACGACGAGCCGGTGCGGTTGTACTGTATCGGAATGGTGCTCCCGCCCGGATAGTACTCGATCCCGGCGTACTCGTTGACGCGCATCTTCTCCAGATCGTTGTCCGTCGACGCCGCGCCGTCGACGTAGATGTCGAGCGGGCACTCGCCGCCAAGAACGGCGTACTTCTGCGGTTGCCGCATCGAGGTCGGGTAGCACTCACCGCGGCGCGTGCCAGAGCGCGGACAGATGATGTTGATGTTGGGCAAACGCCGGACGATGTTGGTCATCTTCGCGTTGTCGGCCTTCCGCAGCTCTGCCTCGGCAATGAAATAGCCGAAGCCCTTCGCGCGACGCTCCTCGAAGTCGCGCAAGCCGGGAGAGATGTACCGCCGGGTGGAGTCCGTCGTCGTCATCTTCGGCAGGATCTGAGCGGCGGTGCTGAGAACGACCGTCAACGGAACCGTGTCGGAGGGCGAGACGGCGACGACCATTGTGACCGGCTGGTATCCGATCTTCTGTACGCGAATCATGCTTCCGCCGTCGGGCAGAAAGCTGAGGGTGGTCGTGCCGGTCTTGGTCGTTCGGACGCTGGTGCGCGCGAAGACGTCGACGACTTCCGCGCCCTCGATCGGCTCGCCGGTGTCGGCGCTGAACACGCCGACGAGCCGGTGCCGATAATCCAGGATAGCCGGCGGGGCGGGGGATCCAGCCGGCTGGCCCGCCGGCGTCTGGCCGGCAAGGTTCGTCGCGACCGACGCCGCGATGAAGAACACCGAGATATCGTAGGCCCACCGCCCACCGCCCATATTTAGAATATGCGCGAACTGCCGCCGGAGGTCACGGAGTATCTGAACCATCTCGCCAAGGAGCGTGATGTCTCCCCGAACACCGTTCGCGCGTACGGCCGGGACCTGGACGACTTTTCGGCCTTTTTGGCTCGCTATTACGGCGAGCGCCCGTGGACCTGGCAAGGTGTCGACCGCCTGGCGATGCGGGCGTTTCTCGGGGACCTATCGAAGCGTGGCCTGAGCAAGCGATCGATGGGGCGCACGCTGTCGGCGGTGCGCAGCTTCTACCGCTACATGCACCGCAACGAGATCGTGGACTCGAACCCCGCGCGTGCCGTCGGGGCCCCTCGCCTCGAGAAGTATCTTCCCGGATATCTGGACCGCGCGCAAATCGATCTCCTGTTCCAGATCGCCGAAGTGCGCGCTTGGGAAGGGGGCTTTGTGGCTGTGCGCAACCTTGCCATCCTCGAGCTTTTCTACTCGACGGGCATGCGCTTGTCCGAACTTCAAGGGCTGAGTCGCTCGGATTTGGACATGGTGTCGCAGCAGGCGAAAGTCCGCGGAAAGGGACGAAAGGAGCGCATCGTACCTGTAGGCGACCATGCCGTGCTTGCGTTGCGAAACTACGAGGCAAAGCGTGACGAGCTGCTGCGCGCTATTGGAGCGAAGGGGGATCGAAACGCCGTGTTCCTTGGCCGGACGGGACGGCGGATCGGCGTGCGCGCCATCCAGAAGGTGGTGACCGGGCTGCTCAACCAGATCGACGAGGACGCCGGATTGAGCGTGCACTCGTTGCGGCACACCTTCGCCACGCATCTGCTCGATGCCGGCGCCGACCTGCGAGCGGTACAAGAGCTCCTCGGCCACGCCTCGATCTCGACGACGCAGATCTACACCCACACCAGCGTCGAGCGGTTGAAGCAGGTCTACGAGAAAGCGCACCCACGGGCGTAAATCCTGCTTCCTGAGCCCGGTCGAGCGAGGTCGACCAGGTTCAGGGCATCCATGCGCATTGAATTCATCCCGGTCATCATCGGGGCTATCGTCTGCCTAGTCGGCCTTGGGCTGATCTTCGACGCCTGGACGCCGGACGACATCATCGTCAAGCGTGAGCGTCGCCGCCGGCCGCGCGTGGAGCGGAGCCGGAGCGGAGAAGCGTCGATCGGTGTTGGAGTGATCTGCATGGGCGCGGCGTTCATCGGGCGCGACACCTGGCGCTATTCCGTGGTCGCAGTCATCGTCGGAACGCTGTTCCTGCTCATTGGAGCCATCGGGAATCGTCGCTATTTCGCGCAGGCGATCGCGAACCGGGGAGCGCTGCGTCGACGTAACCGGCCGTCATAACAGTAGGTTAGCCGTCACGCTAGTTTTCGGGCATGTCGAGCTCCACGTACGTGCTGCCCCGAATTCGCGCGACGACGATTCTCGCCGTTCGCCGGAACGGCAAGGTGGCGATTGGCGGCGACGGTCAGGTCACGGTCGGTGAGACCGTGATGAAGTCGCACGCCCAGAAGGTTCGTCTGATTCGCGGCGGGAAGATCGTCGCCGGATTCGCCGGCGCCGCCGCCGACGCCATGACGCTGTTCGAGAAGTTCGAGGAAAAGCTCGAGCGCTACCCCGGCAACATGCCTCGGGCGGCGGTCGAGCTGGCCAAGGACTGGCGGAGCGACCGCGTGCTTCGCCGACTCGAGGCGTTGCTCATCGTTGCCGACAGGGAGCACGGCTTCATCGTCTCGGGCACCGGTGAGCTGATCGAGCCCGACGACGGCATTCTCGCGATCGGCTCGGGCGGATCCTACGCTCTCGCGGCGGCACGCGCACTGGTCGACAACTCGACGCTCGATGCGCCCGAGATTGTGAAGCGCGCGATGAAGATCGCCGGCGATATCTGTATTTACACGAACACCAATATATCGGTACTGGAGACGACCTGACGCGCGGATTCATCGCGATTCGGGGAACTCAACCCTCGGTGGTCTCAGGTCCCTGGTCTCTGGTCTCAGGTTGAACGCATGCCATCTCCCCGTACTCAGCAAGCTCTCGCTCGTCTCGCCGACCTGACGCCTCGTCAGATCGCGAGCGAGCTCGATCGTTACATCGTCGGCCAGGCCGATGCGAAGAAGGCGGTCGCTATCGCGTTGCGCAATCGGTGGCGACGCCAGCGCGCGCCCGAATCGATTCGCGAGGAGATCTCGCCGAACAACATCATCCTCATCGGTCCCACCGGGGTGGGGAAGACGGAGATCGCTCGCCGGCTCGCCAAGCTCGCCGGTGCGCCGTTCATCAAGGTCGAGGCATCCAAGTTCACCGAAGTCGGCTACGTGGGACGCGACGTCGAGTCCATGGTGCGCGATCTCGTCGAGAGCGCGATCGACATGGTGCGGAGCGAGCGCGAGTCGGAGGTCGAAGACCTCGCGCACGAGCGCGTCGATGAGCGCTTGCTCGACCTCTTGTTGCCGCCGCCTCCCCCCTCTCCCGCGCCAACACCGACGGAGAAGAGTGAGCCTGGTCAGGCCAACGGTCACGGCGCCAAGTCCGAGGACGACGCGCTCGGCGTGTTCCTCGTCTCGGGCAGCGGCGCCGTCATCAAGGAGCAGGTGGACACGGCGCAGGAGCGCTACAAGCGCACGCGCGAGAAGCTCAAGAACCTTCTACTCGACGGAAAGCTCGAGGAGCGAGAAGTGGAGGTCGAGGTGACGCCGGCGTCCGCGCCGATGTTCGACGTTCTCGCCTCGCAGGGCGCGCCCGAGGGCATGGACAACATCTCCGACATGCTCAAGGAGATGCTGCCCAAGCGAAAAAAGAAGCGGACGGTGAAGGTCAGCGAAGCACGACGCATACTTTTCGAGCAAGAGCTCGAAAAGCTGATTGATCTAGAAGACGTCACCGCCGACGCGCTCGAACGTGTAGAGACGCTCGGCATCATCTTCCTCGACGAGATCGACAAGATTGCCGGCGAGCGCTCGCAGATGGGCGGGCCGGACGTCTCACGCGAGGGTGTGCAGCGCGACCTCTTGCCGATCGTCGAAGGCTCGAACGTGCAGACGAAGTACGGCATGGTGAAGACCGACCACGTGCTGTTCATCGCCGCCGGCGCGTTTCACGTGTCGAAGCCGAGCGATCTGATTCCCGAGCTTCAGGGCCGCTTCCCGATCCGCGTGGAGCTGAAGCCGCTCACGGAGCAGGACTTCGTGCGCATCATGACCGAGCCGGAAAACGCGCTCACCAAGCAGTACGCCGCGCTCGTCGAAGCCGATGGGGCGAAGCTCGATTTCAATGCTGACGGCATCGCGGAAATCGCTCGTATTGCCGCGCTCGTCAACGAACGCATGGAAAACATCGGTGCGCGGCGGCTTCATACGGTTATGACGACGCTGCTCGAAGACGTCCTGTTCGACCTTCCCGACCAGGCCCACAATGGCTCGATCGTCGTCGATCAGGCGAGGGTTCGCGAGCGGCTCAAGGCTGTGGTGGAGGATGAAGACTTGAGAAAGTATATCCTATAGTGGTGCTCGGGTTTGGTGCGCATTAATCGCGTCAAGCGTTTGAGCGGACTTTTGGTCTCAGGTCTCTGGTCTCTGGTCCCAGGTTGAAACGTCGCCACCGCCGTTACACCTGAGACCCGAGACCAGGGACCTGAGACCGACACTTCTCACTCCGAGAGAGACGTCGATTAGTGCGGACGAGTGTTTACCACACACCGAACTCGATCCCCCATTGAATTGGCCTGCGCGGTGATTAGAGTTCGCCGCACGCTCCATTGAGTAGCACGGGCAGGTGTTCATCCGAAGTGTGACGCGCGCGCGTTGACGTCGTTTGAGGGCCCCCCGCGCGTCCCGGTGGATGTCAAAGTAGGACTGCGCTGAGGTCGCCGCGCGCTCGAGAGTCGAGCCGACCACGTGTGTTGTCCCGTGTTCCCACTGCTCCACCAGAACCTCCCCGTTCGTTCGCGGCTTCGCGCACGCCCATAGGCGTCGTCGAGGGGCGCGCGCGCGACGGTGTTGGCACCAACACCCTATGAGGACAGTCATGATGACAGCGTTCCAAACGTGGCGAGCGGGCAAGGGCCTGCGCGCTACGCTTGCCCTGTTGGCGTTGGTCGCGTTGCCCGCTGCGGCGCGCGCCCAGGCCACGATCACGGGTAAGGTCACCGCGGCCGGCCAGCCGCTCGTCGATGCGCGCGTGCTCGTGCGCGGCACGAGCCTGACAACCAACACCAACGGGGCCGGGGAGTACACCCTGCGCAACGTACCCGCCGGCACGCAGTCGCTCGAGATGCTTCGCGTCGGCTACCGCGCGCAGAACGCGACGGTCGCGCTGACGGCGGGGCAGAGCAAGGAAGTCAACTTCACGACCGAAGCGGCGGTCATTCAGCTGCAGGAGATCGTGACGACCGCCACGGGCCAGCAGCGCCGCGTGGAGTTGGGCAACGCGATCGGCGGCGTCGGCGACGTGAGCAAGCGCGTCGAAGAGTCGCAGGTCAAGAACGTTGCGGACCTCCTCGTCGCGAAAGCCGCGGGTGTCTCGGTGCTGCCGGGTAACGAGACCGGCTCGAGCGCCGTCGTTCGCATTCGCGGCACCAACTCGCTCTCGCTGTCCAACGCGCCGATCTACGTCGTCGATGGCGTGCGTATGATCTCGAGCTCCGTCGGCGTCGCCACGGGTGGCACGACGACGAGCTTCATCAACGACCTCAATCCCGACGACATCGAGGACATCGAGATCGTGAAAGGTCCCTCGGCCGCCACGTTATATGGGACCGACGCGGCCAACGGCGTCATCGTCATCACCACGAAAAAAGGCCGCGCCGGCTCGACGCGCTGGTCGTACTACGGCGAAAAGGGTGTGGTCAGCGATCGCAACAACTATGCGGACCAGTACGCGGTGTTCGGCAAGAACGCGGCTGGAACCACCACGCGCTGCGTCCTCGAAACGATCGCCAACAAGACCTGCTTCCCGGACAGCACCTCCTCTTTCAACCCGATGAAAGACCCGGAGCTGTCGCCGGTGCACAGCGGTCACCGTGATTCGTACGGCGCGAACGTCTCCGGCGGCTCGGACGCCGTCCGCTTCTTCGTCAGCGGCGACATGGAGAACGAGATCGGCCCGATCAAGATGCCGGCCTTCGCCCGCGCGTTCCTCGACTCGATCGGTGATCCCGCGAAGGATCACGAGATCTACCCGGAAGCGTTCCAGCGTCAGACGGTTCGCGCGAACCTCAACGCCGCGCTGAGCCCGACGTTCGACCTCGGCGTCAACTCCGCGTGGACGAACCGCAACCAGCGTCTTCCACAGACCGATAACAACACCGTTTCGATCTTCGCGACCGCGCTCAAGAACCCGGGCTTCCGTCCGTCGGCTATCTGCCGCACGAACACTGCAGCGTGCCTCGGCTACTCGCCGATCGGCTCGCTCGGCGAAGACTTGCGCGGCTACGCCAACTATATGCCCTCGCAGACCTTCCAGGACAAGCTCTGGGAAGGTGTGCAGCGCTTCAACGGCAGCGTCGACGCCAATTGGCGTCCGTATGCCTGGATGCAGAACAGCGGAAGCGTCGGCGTCGACGTCGCGTCGCGCAGCGACTGGGAGATGTGCAAACTGAGCCAGTGCCCGAACTCCGGCACCACGCGCCAAGGCTTCGTTTCCGATCAGCATTCGATCAACCGCAACTTCTCGGCGAAGTTCGTGAGCAACGGCTCGTGGCAGGCGGCCCAGTGGGCGAACCTGAAGACCACCGTCGGCGCCGACTACACGAACACCATGAGCGAGTTCACGGCGTCGAGCGGCACGAATCTACCGCCGGGCGCGCAGAACGTCGGTCAGGCCGCGGTGAAGAGTGGCTCGAACCAGCTCCAGACCGCGAACAAGACACTCGGCGTCTACGTGCAGGAGCAGGCTGGTTTCCGCGATCGCCTCTTCGTCACGGCGGCCGTGCGCTCCGACCAGAACAGCGCGTTCGGCACGAAGTTCCAGCGCGTGTTTTACCCGAAGCTCAGCGCGTCGTACCTCATCTCCGACGAGAGCTTCTTCCCCAAGTATCAGTGGCTCGATCAGCTCCGCTTGCGCACGGCGTACGGCGCCTCCGGCGTGCAGCCGGGCGCGACGACCGCGCTCCAAACCTTCTCGGCCGTGACGCGCACCGCGAACGCGACGACGCCGGGCAACGCGACGGGCACGGATCTCCCCGGGCTCGCGATGAACGCGCTCGGCAACCCGAACCTCAAGCCGGAAACGTCGGCTGAATGGGAAGGCGGCTTCGAGTCGCGCATGTTCAACAACCGCGCGACGGTCGACTTCACGTACTACTACAAGAAGACGAAGGACGCGCTGATCGCGCAGCCGATCGCCGCTTCCGCCGCGCCGTCGGCGACGACGATCACCGGCAACTTCGGCTCGATCATGAACAAGGGCGTCGAAGCCGTCGTGAACCTCACGGTCATGGATCGCCGCAACTTCGGTTGGGACATGACGTGGAACGGCTCGCACACCACTAACAAGATCCTCTCGCTCGGCGTCGATGCCACCGGCAAGCCGAACCCGACAATCGGCACGGGCACGACGCGTGATTCGGTCGGTCTGCCGGCCAACGGCTGGTTCTTCAAGCCGTACACGTACGCCGACAAGAACGGCGACGGGTTGATCGACGACAGCGAAGTGACGGTGGGCTCGAGCGACCAGTACATGGGGTACTCGCAGCCGCGCGACATCCTGTCGATCCAGAACGGCTTCGACCTATTCGGCAAGAAGCTGCGCCTCACCGGGCTGCTCGACTACAAGGGCGGGTTCAGCGTCTACAACCAGACGGTGCAGTTCTACTGCTCGAATCAGCCGACGTGCTACGAAGAGACGAACACCGGTACGCCGCTCTGGCGGCAAGCGCGCGTCATCGCGCAGCGCTACACGGCGACGAAGACGCAGGCCGGCTACCTCGAGAACGGCCAGTTCTGGCGCCTGCGTGAAGTGTCGGCGATTCTGTCGCTCCCGCAGCAGCTGGCGGCCCGCGCGCGCGCCAAGGACGCGAGCCTCGTGTTCGCTGCCCGCAACCTCCACATCTGGACGAAGTACACGGGCACCGATCCGGAGTCGAACTACGCCACCGGTGACGTGCAGACCGATTTCGAGACGGCCGCGCCGCCTTCGTACTTCACCGTCCGTCTCAATCTCCACTTCTAAGCGTTACTGAGGATTATTCGATGAAGCGATATCAGCCACGCGTCCGGGCGGCTCTTGCCGCCGGCGCGGCCGGCCTCGGATTGATGCTCGGCGGTTGCAGCGTGAAGGACGAGCTCCTCGCGCCGCAGCAGCCCGGTGTCATCAGCCCGGGTGACGTAATTGGACCCACCGGTGCCGACGGTCTCTACGTCGGCGCCGTGGGCAACTTCAAGAACGCGCTGCTCGGCGGCAGCTCGAACACCGAGACGATCTGGCAGTTCGCCGGCCTGATGACCGACGAGTTCAAGTCGGCCGACACGTTCTCGCAGCGCAACGACGCCGATCAGCGCACGACGCAGACCAACGACGCGCAGCTCTCGCCGATCTACACGTCGCTGCAGCAGGCCCGCGGCTACTCGCGCACGGCGCTTGGCTACCTCCAGCAATACAAGCCGACGAGCTCGAACGCGCAGCAGGCGGAAATGCTGTTCACGATCGCCTTCGCCGAAATGCAGCTGGGCGAAGACTTCTGCAACGGCATCGCGCTCGGTGAGACGGTGAACGGCGTTCCGCAGTACACCGCGCCGCTGGCGGCAAAGGACGTCTTCACCGCGGCGCTCGCCCGCGTGGACTCGGGCCTCGCGCTCGCGACCGGCGCGGATGCCGCGACCATGCAGGTGAAGAACGCACTGCTCATCACCAAGGGCCGCCTCCTCGTGGACCTCGGTCAGTTCCCCGCGGCTGCTGCCGCGGTCGCCGCGGTTCCGGTCACGTTCCAATACGCCGGCACGTACTCGCAGACCACCAACGACAACGGCTGGTGGATCATGACGACGAGCAGCAAACGCTACACGGTCGGCGACAGCGTCGACGCCGCGGGCAGAATCGACAACGCGATTCCGTTCGTATCGGCGAAGGATCCGCGTGTGCCGACGACGGCGAACGGCAAGGGCTTCGACACGACGACGCCGTTCGTTGGGCAGAGCATCTGGAACCGCGATGATCCAATCGCGATCGTGGACGGTCTCGACGGCCAGCTCATTCAGGCCGAAGCGAAGCTGAACGCGAGCGACATCGCCGGCATGACGGCGATCTTGAACGCGCTCCGCGCCGCGCCGCCGACGCAGGGCATCTTCAAGCCGTCGGGCGCGCTCGCTCCGCTCACCGCGCCCCTGACCCAGGACGCCGCGGTCTCGCTCTACTTCCGCGAGAAGGCCTTCTGGACCTTCGGCCGCGGCCAGCGCCTCGGCGACCTCCGCCGCCTCGTTCGTCAGTACGGCCGATCGCAGGACAAGGCGTATCCGAGCGGCACGTTCTTCAAGAACGGCTCGTACGGCACGCGCGTCGCCTTCCCGGTGCCGGATCGCGACAAGGCGAACCAGCAGTTCACCGGGTGTATGGATACGAACGCGTAAAAGGCAGGCTCCGCCAGTTTCGTTGGCCCGTCGGTTCTTGGCATCCAAGGATCGGCGGGCCAATCGATTTTTCTCGTCCGACTTTTTCTTTCGCGGATCGTCGTCCTCTTAGCAATCAACTCCTGTATCGGGACGCCCTGCTGAACTACTTGACGCAGAGGCGCAGAGGCGCAGAGGCGCAGAGGCGCAGAGGCGCAGAGGCGCAGAGGCGCAGAGGCGCAGAGGCGCAGAGGCGCAGAGGAGCAGAGGCGCGGAGGAGCGCCGAAGGCGCACACGGTTCCTCGCACAACGAGCCCGGACGAACTTTTCTTGGGGACAACCGCTCGGGAAGCCACGAGGGACAACCCGAGCGGCTGTTCCCAAAGAAATCCCGGCTCGTGGCGCGCGGAGTTGGACCGATCGACGAGCCCTCTGCGCCTCCGCGGCTCTGCGTCCTCTGCGTTAAGTAGTTCATCAGCGCATCCCGGTAGAGGGCTCACGTCCGGGCGCATAGAACTCGCCCCCCGGTCTAGATAAATTCAGGAACGGTCCCGAGATCGCTCGGACCGTCCCAAATCTTACGCGCCAAACTGGAATGCCCTCAGCTTCGCCCGCTGTACGCAGAGCTCGCCGCGACGAGGAGTCGCTCCGCGATCACCGCGACTTTCTCGCGATCCCCGATTTCACGACCGACGAGCTGTACGCGCTGTTCGACTTGGCCGAGCGAATGCGCGATGGGCGGTACGACAACAAGCCGCTCAAGGGCAAGTCGCTGGCGATGATCTTCATGAAGTCGAGCACGAGGACTCGCGTCTCGTTCGAGGTTGGAACGTACCAGCTCGGCGGCCACGCGCTCTTCCTGTCGCCGCGCGACGTTCAGCTCGGCCGGGGTGAGCCGATCGCCGACACGGCGCGGGTCCTCTCGCGTTACGTGGACGGAATCATGATTCGCACGTTCGCGCACCAGGATATCGAGGAGCTCGCGAAGTACGCCGACATACCGGTGATCAACGGGCTCACCGATCTGCTCCATCCCTGTCAGGTGCTCGCCGATCTTCTCACCGTGCGCGCCGAATTCGGAAAGATCGACAAGCTCAAGGTGGCGTGGATTGGCGACGGCAACAACATGGCGAACTCGTGGATCAACGCCGCCTACCGGTTCGGCTTCGATCTCGACATCGCCTGCCCGGAGGGCTACGAGCCGGCGGATCATTTGCTCGAGCGCGCGCAGAAGAACGCCAAGGTGCGCATCGTACGCGATCCGGCCGAAGCGGCCGGCGGCGCGCACGTCGTGAACACCGACGTGTGGGCGTCGATGGGGCAGGAGGACGAGCAGAAGGAGCGACAGCGCTCCTTCAAGGGCTTCACGGTGAACAAGAAGCTGATGTCCGCCGCCGACAAGAAAGCCATCTTCTTGCACTGCTTGCCCGCGCACCGCGGCGAAGAAGTATCTGCCGACGTCATCGACGGACCGCAGAGTCGGGTGTGGGATGAAGCGGAGAATCGCCTGCACATCCAGAAGGCGATCATGGCCGCACTGATTGGAAAGGAGTCGGTCGGGCGCTAGTCGCGGCGTGGCCGCCGAAAATCACCAGTGTGATTCCCAGCACAGTGAATTGGCGCCGGCGCATCTAGAATCCCGCGCCGCTCGCGACCGAGGCAACCGATGTAGGCTCCGACAGCCCCGGCGGCGTCTCCCCACCCGAGGTCGCCATGCATCGCGACTGTCGTACGCCCGTCACCTGATTTCTTCCAGCAGTACTATCCCGGCTACGTCACGGAGGCGATGCCGGCCGCGGCGCAGGGCCACGTCGCGCATCGCACCACACCGGCGCTGTTTGGTTTCGGATTGTTGGAAGCCATTCCCGCCAGCACCATCATCGCTCTCGCCGACAAGAA
>Ga0070659_100002203_pt1 | contig 13857 bp, 13 predicted proteins | sample KBSC23metaG_FD_64666 | JGI IMG/M metagenome (GOLD analysis project Ga0070659, IMG submission 64666) | Corn rhizosphere microbial communities from Kellogg Biological Station, Michigan, USA - KBS C2-3 metaG | ecosystem: Host-associated > Plants > Roots > Rhizosphere > Soil ...
AGTGCGTACCGCTTGGCTGATATAGCCCAACAATAGAGCGGACGGGAATTCGTGGAGCAAAGCTCGAAATTCTGACTCTCCACTTTTAGGATGGTACCCCCGAATTTATAGGGATTAAGAGGTGCGAACCACGTTATGATCTGTTCGATCGCGGACGTGAATTCCACGCCTTGAATATAATCGGGCCTGGCAATTGCCATGCTGTCGGTATCACAGAAGCTCCATTCGAGATTATTTTCAACGATAAGTCGCTCAGTGATAGCCAACATCAGACGCGCCGCGCCTGTGGTGAGGGTCGCTAAGAGGGGGTGAAAGAAACGGCCGGGCTCCTCGCGCTTATCCGTCTTGATGGGGTATGGCTGAGCCGAAGCGGAATGAACCGTGGCGGGCGCAGTGCAAGCCAGTTCCTTCACATTCATTTCGACGAAACAACCGTAGCTCGTGGCGTTGACAGCTATCTTCACGGCCGCCTGCCGGACGTCGAGGTCCTCTCGTTCATCTCCGGAGCTCATATCTCGGTCTATCTTGATGGCCTGCCGAAACTCCACCATTCTCTTATAGAAATCGTCGCTCTTAGGATTTACGCGGTATCTCGCGTCGCCACCGATGCAAACAATTCGAAGGTTGGGCTGGGACTCCTTCGGTGAAAAGGAAATCGCGCGTAGCACGCGAGGAGCCTTCCCGGTGAGAAGCTTCGAGGCCACGCAGTCGGCGAGTGTGAACCAAAGCGGATAATCGCTCGAAAGGAAGTTGAGGCCGATGGTGGCCTGTGCGTCCTCACCGTACTTTGCCCTAGCGGGCAAGATGTCAGCCTTTGCGTCGATCTGAACTAGCATTGTCAATCGCCGCCAGACTGCGGGATCGCGAAGGTCGGCCAGCGAAAGCGTCTCTAGCAGCTCCTGGGCTTCCCACGCCGCATCTTGCCAGGCCATTCCCTCCGCAACTACGAACTTCCAAAGACCCATAAGCGTGCATACGGTCGGGTACATTGACAGGAAATCGCAGAGGACCACCTGTCGTATTTCGCGACGTATTCGAATCTCCGAGCGTCCTCCATAATAGCTGGCCATTATTGCGGCCAATATCTCAGATGGAATATCGGTTTGTACTTCTCGCCAAGGCTTTATACCCATGGCCTTGAGGTAACCCTTACCTATACTCGCTTCACTATAAACCTCCGAGAGCGGCGTGTCTTTTAGACCGAGGACCGCGTAGTGCTTCGCCAAACCCTGGTAACAATCCCACGTCGCCTGTACGTCCATCAGAGCGTAGTCGATCATTTCGGGTGTTATCGGGCCCTCGAACTCTTCGAAATCCAACTTCCGATTTGGCGTTTTTAGGAATGCGCATAATGAGGCTAGAGAAAAAGAGCGGGAGTAGAGGGCGCCCGCAGCCGTGTGCACGTCGATGAAAAACCCTCGACGCATCGGCCTTCGCTCACCGCGCTTGCGCTCGCTACGCGCGTTACGCTGCTTGAATGGGGCCGCGAACCTGATCAGCGCAGCGCGCCGGTAGAGGTGTTTAACCTGAACCGCCGGTCGCCGCTTGTCGCTGGTGAGCTTGAGGCTGAAGCCGGATCGCATGTCCCTTCGCGCGGACCCATGCGCGATTGCAATTCGTGAAAGATCGAAGGGTAGGTTGAATCCGATAATTTTGGCGCGCAGGTCATATGCAACGCCGTAGAAAATCTCCTTGACGAACGTCTCTCGGGTTAACAGCTCGGTTCCATGTTTGACAGAGTAGGCCGATAGTGTGGCGAGGTCTGCGCCTTCTGTTTCGTGGAATAGGCCAGAGCGCCATATTGTGTCGCCTTTGCGGACCTGGAACGTGCCGAAACGAAGCTGTTGACCCGCGTCACTCATCGTTTCCGTGTCAAAAACGAGAGACCATTCAGAGGCGAACGGTGGCGCGTGTCGGCCCTCAACCCGATCTCGCCTATAAGGTTCGGCGCTCTCGACGTAAGCGCGGATGCAGAGGTCGAGGTAGTCCTGTTTCGTCGGAGGCGTAGACAATATCATGGATGCGCGTCCGCTCGCTCGGCTGCAAGTGCGATGAGGGTTTCGCCAAACTCCATGAGTTTCGCGACAACGAGCCGAAGCAGCTCGGCGACGCCGAGCAGGAAGTGACCGATTGTATCCAGCGTCGCGTCGGCATTGGGCCCAGAACCGGGGCGGTCCTTTTGTTCGTCTGACACCTTCCGATGGCAGTTCGCGCAGATCACGACTGTGGCAAGATCCCGCCCGCCGCCCGCCACATGGTGCAACTCAAGGCAGCGGGGATCGCGTTCCGGGCAGCAGCCGCATTGCGGCTCTCTGCCAAGTCGCTCCAGTCGATTGGCCATGCGGCGCTCCGCCGCGAGCGGGTCTTGGTTCATTGAACACCTATTGAATAAGCCGGTAGACGTTTTCGAACCCTTCGCTTCCGGCGGCAGCAAGGCGGTAAAGGACGTTAGGTCGTGTTTCGAGCTGGTGGACCTGTCCGCTCGTGTCGGCCACCACCCAACCCTCCCAAGGCTGTAGATGTGAGATGTTATTTGTGTCGAGGAACGTCCGGACGGCAGCGCGGTGTTGCATTACCTCAGACGCGGCCTCGAACCCGGCAACGGTGATAAAGCGCCGCTGCCCGTCGCTAATCGCGAGGACTTCGCGAGGCCGCATATCGTTAAGCTCCCACCGCCGACCCGCCCATCTGGCGAGCTGATTTTCCCGCAGGAACCGCCGAAACCGCTTTACGGATATCGACTGCGATTTGGCAGCCAAAGTCTGATTGTGCGTCGCTCGCAGGACACGGAGGGCTCTGTTCAACCGTTCGTCGAACTCCGAAGCGGGAACGGGAGGCTTGATGTAAGCCTCATCACGCTTTGGATGCCCTCTTGCCTGAGAGCGACTCAGGCCGGTGGCAGCGGCCTTCGCAAGCCGCCTTCGATATTCCTCCTTGTAGTCGCGTATTCGCGCCATGCTCCACCCACGCGTCGTTCCCGGCGCGCATTAGGGCGAGTGAGTCTTGGATTATGCCACTGAATCAATTGGCAAATTAATTATTGCCCGTTTCCGCCAATTCCTGCCGGTAGCGGATGATATATGTCCGCAAGGCGCGCTCACTCACTGCAGCAGCCCGCTTGTTCGGTGGAGAGAACAAACTGAGGTAGCGCTCGTTAAATACGTCGAGAATGCCGGCGGCTGACATATCTCTGTAGTTGTGACTTTGGCCATAAAGTTCTTGAAGGACATGGCACGCCTTTTTGTAATTGCTCGGACGGCCGGCCCGGCCTTTTGGGGAGGAAGACGGTATGGGGGCAGTGAACTCAGTAGGCGCTGGATTGGCGTTCGTAATGCCAAGAACCCGGACGTCTTCAAAAGTATGCCCAAGACCGCGTATTTTATTATTATCCCAATCGAATTGTACCGCATCCGATTCAAAGAAGATCAGCGGAATTTTCGATACATGGGTATCGGGTGAAGGTTCGACCCTTATAGCGAGGGCGATCAGTTCACCCCGAAATGCGAACTCGCGCACATAGCTACGCATCAGCTCTCGCAAGCTATCCATTCTGGGTTTCGAGCTTGCGCCCCGATACTGATTCTTTATCGCCTCCGGTGCGTAATGAAACCACGCTTCGTGCAATTTGACCGCGCGGCTCCAATTCTCGCTAAGTGCCAAATCCGGCTCAAAATCCCACATCTTGTATTAACCTTCAATATAGGTGGAAATTGAAGCGAAATGGACTAAATTCGATTGATCCTCGCGGGCTGTTAGGAAGGACTCATGGGCGCAACAATGCCAACCATCAAAAATTTGGCTGATGAGGAGATCGAATGGGAAGAGCACGCTCTTCATTGGGCGCATGAACTCTCGAAATCGCGAAGGGACCGGAAGCGGCGCGAGCGAAACCCAAATCCGCTAATCCTCTGCGGCCATGGCGCCTCACTACGCATCGATGGCGGGTCGCTATTGGTTCGCAACGGCTTCACCCATCACCCCCAGAGCCAGGAGATATGGCGCTTCTTTCGCGGCAGCCTGGACCTTCCCACGCGCATTATCATAGTGGACGGCAGCGGAACGCTTTCATTCGACGTACTTAGTTGGTTGGGAGAGCAGAATGTCAGCCTGATCCGGATTGACTGGCGTGGGAAAGTGGCCATGGCGATGGCCGGGTATGGCTTCGCCGCAGATAAGGAGAAGGTGGCATGGCAGATCGCCACCCGAGCGAACGAGGCCAAACGCGTTGCGTTTTCGACTGAGCTAATGAGGCAGAAGATTGCGGCGGGCATTGCAACCATCGAACAGGCGCTACCCGCATCGAAGCGGCGCGACCTTGTGGTCCTAAAGCTTAGGGGCGACTTACAGCAGCTCGTCACGACTCCTCGCGACGTTAAGGTGCTTCGCGGGATCGAAGCTCGGGCGGGAGCCGCGTACTTCTCCGCTTGGCACGGGACGCCATTGAGGTGGGGAGCAAGCCGTCATTCGATACCTGATGAGTGGCGCGAGATTGGGCCCCGCTCAGCTCTCCGCGTCGGCAAGATCGCCAAGAATGAGCGCGCGACTCACCCTCTAAACGCCTTACTGAACTACGGCTACGCTGTCCTGCAAAGCCGACTCCAGATCGACGCCGTAGCGCAAGGCTATGATCCGACGCTTGGTATCATGCACCACAGCTATCAGGGCTCTCCTGCATACATCTTCGATTTGATGGAGCCCGAGCGTGCTGAGATCGACCGATGCGTTCTGGCCCTGGCGTTAACGGAGCGGCTGTCGCGCGCCGACTTTATTTTGACGCCGGACGGTACGTGCCGGGTTGCTCCAAGTCTCGCCCGATTTCTAGTCCAGAGGATTGCCAGCCTTCTCGACACGGTGGACACGGCAGGACGAATACAGCGTAATGGCGACGGCTATCCCATCACCAGTGTTCGAGGGGCGGCATAGCAGGATCGGGCTTGCGATGCCGACACTTCACGCAGGTAACGTATCCCCAATAGTGTTGGCTGGGGACGTACTGATGGCGCCGCAACAGATGGCACAGCAGCTTTCTGAGCAGTTTCCAACCGGCGCACCGCCTCCTTGGCGCATACAGTGAACGCGGCATTATGACCTATCCAGCACCCACAGATTGCGCCGTGTCGAGCAGTCGCCCTAATGCAAAGGATGCGAGTAGCTAGGCGGTCTGCGGTTGTGGCGAACCGGGGTGTTGCCCCGGCCGTTGTGGCAGAAGGGCGATCAAGAGCACGATCACCACGGAAAGCGCCAAGGACGCTAGCGGCCGACTAAGTGCGAGGCCGCCGTGGCTGTGCGGCTTGTCGAGGAAGTCGCCGACCGTAGCGCCGAGCGGACGGGTAAGGATGAACGCTGCCCAGAACAGGAACACGCGCGAAACCTTCGTCGTGAAGAGAAGAACAGCGAGCACCAGGAGAGCCGCGCCAAAGGCAAGCGCCCCGCCCGCGTACCCGAGCCCAGCGTCTGCGGCCCAGTCGCCGAGCGCCGTGCCGAGCGTCTGTGAGAAGGTGATGGTGATCCAGTAGAACGCTTCTTCGCGGGGGCCGGCGACGGTGTTCACGTCCACCGTGCCGAGGGTCCGCCACCAGACGAAGAGCGAGGTCAGCACACAAGCGAGAAGCAGGAGCGAACCGCCCGGATACCCGATGCCGAGGGAGCGGTCGGCGAAGTCAGCGAGCGTCGTCCCGGCGGTGGTCGAGGCCACTATGGTGGCCCAGTAGAGCCACGGCCTGAATGTCCGCGCTTTGATCTGCGCCCACACTAGTCCGATCAGGAGCGCCCCAAAGATCGCGGTGCCGATCAGGTAGCCGGGATGCCACGACACCGCGCTAGCCGTGGGCGTCGTCTCGCCGAGCCAGGTCATGGTGACGGTGTCGCCGCCGGTCTCGCCCAACGTGGTCGCCAGGACCTTGATGATCCAGAAGCCCAGGGTGATCGCCGGGACCTTGCTGAGCATCTCTCGCTGTTCGGCAGTCATGACGTCCTTTCGCGGGGCTCACCGCCCTCGGGAACCACGAAGTGTGCATAAGGTTCAACGGGCATCGTGGGGAAGATGGGCGTCCCCCGCAAGGGAAACGCCCAGCCCAATCAATCGTGCTCGGCGGCTTCTTTGGTGGCGCTCTCCGCGCCGTTCTCAAGAACCTTGCCGGTCACCGCATCGATACCGACTTCTATGGTCTTGCCCTTGCTCACGATATCGAAGGAGTAGCGCAGGCCCGAGCCCCCACGCTCCTTTTCCAGTTCCTTGTCCACGACGCGGCCAGGGCGGGCCTTGAGCGCGAGGGTCGTGGCTTCGGCCAGGGTGATCTTGCTCTGGCTAGCGAGTTGGTGGCCTTTGAAGTGGGAAACAGGGGTGGTGGCGTTTGCGGACGCTGCGGTAAAGGCAGCGCAGACCGCTAAGGCGGCGATGTACTTCATGGGAGTCCTCCGGGGGTTAGGAACCGGAGTTCGGCAGCTCGGTAAGGCGCTTGTGGGGCCCTTCGGTGTCGATCACCTGTCAATAAGCCCTGTTTCACCCCAGTTCGCCGAAACCGCTTCATTTCGTGCGCGATCCCGTCCCGAAGGCATCGTTAGGTCCGATGGCGCGTTAGGCCCGCGTGATGACGGCCCAGCCGGGTGTTTGGGGATGCACGATCGTGCAGATGTTGAACAAGGTCCCGGCCATCACTCTGGCGTTCTGGGTCGCCAAGACTTTCGCCACGACGGTAGGCGAGACGGCCGCTGACTATCTCAATTCAAACCTCCACCTGGGCCTAACCAACACGTCCCTGATCATGGCCAGCTTGCTGGCCATCGCCTTGCTGATCCAGTTCACGCGGCGGCGATACATCCCGGTGGTCTACTGGATCGTCGTGGTGCTGATCAGCGTGGTCGGCACTCTCGTGTCGGACAATCTGGTCGACAACTTCGGAGTTCCGCTCTGGGTGACGACAGTGCTGTTCAGCGTCGTGCTGGCGGCCGTGTTCGCTTGGTGGTTCGTCAGCGAACGAACGCTTTCGGTGCACACGATCGTCTCCACGCGTCGCGAGGCCTTCTACTGGGCGGCCATCCTGTTCACCTTCTCCCTCGGCACCTCGGCGGGTGATCTCGTGGGTGAGCAATTCGGCCTGGGCTACGCCATCTCCCTGGCGTTGTTCGCCGGGCTGATCGGCTTGGTGGCGCTCGCCTACTTCGTCTTCAAGATCGATGCGGTGCTGGCGTTCTGGGCCGCTTACATTCTGACCCGGCCGCTGGGGGCATCGGCGGGAGACCTGTTGTCGCAACCCGCGAGCGCTGGCGGCCTTGGGTTAGGCACAACCTGGACAAGTCTGGCCTTCCTGGTCGTTATCGCCGCCTTGACCGTCCTCATGACCGTCCAGCAGCGGCGCGAGATGTCGCCTGGCGAACCGGCGATCCAAATCTGAGCACGCCGAAGCCCAACTCGTCTCGCCGACTCGCACGTTGCACCGATCTGCCCACTCAAATCACCGTGATGGCCTCCTAGGGGCTAGCCGTTCCCACGATTCAGGCGGCAATCGCCGCTGCGGGGTGACGACGCCGGGGGTTGTGAGGATGCCTACGAGCAGCCGCTCTAGCGACTGGGGCAACTCCACCTTACTTTCTGGAGCGCAGAAGTGTGGTCCTTCGTAGTAGCGATAGCTGGTTTCACTATACCCCCTCCCGCGAGGGGAGAAGGGAAGTCACTCCGCCGCCGCGATCGCCCCCCGCGCCCAGCCGGACAGGGCGCGCCTGGACGCCAGCCCAAACCGCTGCTCGTCCTGCCGCAGCTTCCAGCCCGTCCACGCATCGGCCACCAGCGCCCCGGCCACGAAGCCCAGCACCGCGCTTCTGCCGGCTATCGGTCGGCGCGGCGAGCGCCAGCGTGCCGAGGTCGAGCACGTCGCCTGCCACCCGCGACCACACACCCGCCTCCGCGTTGGCCGGCCGCGACAGGATCATCGCGCCCGCCGCGATTTCCCTGAGCCCCCAGGCGCGGATGAGGTTGGGCCGCTCCAGCCCCATGCTCTCGCCCACCTTCCTGGGCGCCAGCAACTCCACCGCCCCCAACACAAAGCTGAACAACCCCAACCCCTTGGCGACCTGACGAACCCTCATGGCGACGCTCCTTCACCTCATCCGGCGAGTGAGCGTGGGTAACTGGCGAGCGGGGGAGGGGGTTGCGGACGGAGTTGATAAGCACGGCAGTCCCGCTATACTCAAGGTTGAAACGGGGGCTCCTATGGCGCGTCAACCGAAAGAGGGGTCGCTGTCCGCAGACGAAAAGCGGGTTGTGAAAGCGCTTCTCTTGCGTGGATGGCGTAACCAAGACATCCAAGCACTCGTAAATATTGGCCGGCCGGCTACGATAAATGGCGCACGGATTACGGAGGTGAAGCAAAGCACGCTTCGCCCCGCATCCGACGAGATGACAGACTTTTTCCTTCTCAGAAAACGAAGTTACGATCCGCGCACGGGTTTGAATTTATATGACGACGAGCGGCTAATTCGCTCCCGTGAGGCAATGATCCTCGCCGTGCAAATTTTCAACAGCCCAATGCTTAAGTTTAAAACAGAGGTATTCGCGATTCTTGCTAACGTGGCTTGGACCTACCTGCTGCACGAATATTATCGCCGCCGCGGTATGTCTATTCTCAATGAATCAGGCAGAGCTCTTTTGTTAAGCCAAATGGTAAAGCGCGATGATTGCCCGCTCTCTAAAGGTATTAAGAATAACTTAGAAGATATGAAGGTAATTCGAGATGATGTCGAGCATAAGCTGCTAGGGAGGGGTGATGCGCGCTGGTTTACGCTCTTCCAGGCTTGCTGCTTAAACTATGACAAGACCATATCTGAATGGTTTGGCGAGCGGGTGTCACTCCAAGGCGATCTCGCGTTCGCGCTCCAGTTCGCCCGCCTGAGCATGGACCAAATCACTACAATTCAAAAGTACGAAGTTCCGCAAGAGATCGAGGCGCTCGACGCTATGTTGGACGGACGGCTCACAGAGGAGGAGCGGACCGACTTAGAATATCGGTTTAGAGTTGTTTATACGTTGGATAGCGCTTCAAAAGGTCGATCTCACATTGAGTTCTTGCATCCTAGTTCGGACGAGGCCGAGCAGGTCAGAAACATACTCGTTAAGTACAAGCTCTCAGATGAGCTTTATCCTCATAAACCCGCAACAGTGGCCAAGCTGGTAAGGCGGAAGTCCGGTAAGAGGTTTACAAGTCACAATCATGTTCAGGCGTGGCGTAAGTTCGCCGTGCGGCCACGAAACAGAACCTCCAATCCGGGAAATACGAAAAAGGACTATTGCGTTTATCATGCCGCGCACCGCGACTACACTTACTCAGAAGCTTGGGTGGATTTCCTCGTGGATCAGATATCCACTGAAGAGGGTTATCGCGCTATTTTGAGTCAACGCGTTTGACCGCCTCTGATATTGTTGGCTCGTCGCGGCTAGCATTCTCGCTTTGAAGTCGCCGTAGGTTACTTAGCTAGGCCACCCCGCCCCTAAACACCGCCAGCTGATCCGCGAACGCCCGCTGGTACGCCGGCCGGGCTTCTCCCCGGGCGATGTAGGCGCCCAGCGTCGGGTGTTCTTCCAGAAGGCCCGAGCCTTCCAGCCTGCGCAGGACCGTCACCATCAGGAGGTCGGCGGCGGTGAAGTCACCGTCCAGCCACACCGCCTCGCCCAGCCGCGCCGCCAGCTGGCGCAGCCTCACCCGGACGCGGTCGTCGAGGAGGGGGAGGCGCTCAGTGTGCCAGGGTTTGTCGCGCTCCAGGAGGACGGCGTTGCTGCGCTCGACGATGGGCGCCTCGACGGTGTTCAGCGCGGCGAACATCCAGGCGATGGCGCGGGCGCGGGCGTTCGGCTCCTGCGGCAGCAGGCCCGCGTGGCGCTCAGCGATATGGAAGACGATGGCGCCCGTTTCGAAGAGGGCGAGGTCGCCTTCCTCATAGGTCGGGATCTGGCCGAACGGATGCAGCGCCAGGTGCGCCGGCGCCTTCATTTCCGCGAACGACAGCAGCCGCACCTCATAGGGCTGGCCGACCTCCTCCAGCGCCCAGCGGACCCGCATGTCGCGCGCCAGACCCCGGCCGCGGTCGGGCGAGCTTTCGAAGGCGGTGATGGTGGGGGTCATGGACGGGCTCCTGATCGCGGAGCGAGCCTAGCGGAGCGGCGCGAATGTGTCGTGGTTCGGCGACTTGTCCCCGGCGCTTTGTCCGCCCCGATACTGGCCGGTCGCGAAGCGAACCCCGCCGCCGCGCGTTGAGCCCCAGCATGACCCGAAAAGCCCTCCTCCTCGCCGCCCTCGCGCTCGTCGCCTGCGAGCGCCGGCAGCCTTCCGCGCCCGCGCCTGTCTCGACCCCCGCGCCTGCCTCCGTCCCCACACCCGCCTCGGCGCCCGCGCGCATGCCTGCGGCCGCCCCTTCGCCCGCGCGAGAGACCGGCCAGGCCTCCGACAACTGGCGCGACTACGCGAAGGCCGACGACGCTGACCGCCTGTCGCGGCTCTCCGGCGCCTGGGACGTCGCGGTGAAGCTGGCCAGAGCCAAGGGGCACGCCGATGAGCTCGCCGCGCTCGGCCCGCTCGCCGATCCCCACGCGCATGCGTTGGCGCATCCGCAGCCCGCGCCCGGGGACTACCGCTGCCGCACGATCAAGCTCGGCGGCTCGTCAGGATTTGTTTCCTATCCGTGGTTCCGCTGCCGCGTGGAGCTGACGCCCGGCGGCGACCTGACGCTGACCAAGGTGACCGGCAGCCAGCGCTCGGCCGGCAAGTTCTATCCCGACACCGACAGCCGGCTCGTCTATCTGGGCGGTCAGGCCTGGAGCGCGGACGAAGAAAAGGCGCCGGCCTACGGCGCGGCGCCTGAGCGCGATCAGATCGGTGTTCTCGAGCGGATCGGCGAGACGCGCTGGCGCCTCGCCCTGCCGTGGCCGAGGGTCGAAAGCGACCTCGACCTGATGGACATCCGCCGTTAGCGGCAGATCCGCCGGGTGGTGTAGCCGCCGTAGTACGGATCCCAGCTGCGGGTGGTGTAGCAGCGCTGGTAGCCATAGCCGTTGCCGTAGTAGGGGCTGTAACCGTTGTTGCCGCCATAGTATCCGCCACCGTAGTAGGGCTGGCTGTAGCCGTTGTTGTAGTATCCGCGATTGGAATAACCGCGATTATAGTAGCCGTTGTCGTAGTAGCTGTTGTTGTTGTGGCTGCTCGCCAGCGCGGCGCCGATGACCAGGCCGATGACGCCGGCCGCGATGGCGGCGCCCGCCACGTCGTTGTTGTTGTCGTGGCGGTACGAGTAGCGGTTGTAGTCGCGATAGTCGTAAGCCGAGGCGGCTGTCGAGAACGCCACCGCCGACACCGCGGTCGTGGCGGCGAGGGCAAGAGTGAGGGTTTTACGCATAGTGGGGGCTCCTTCGCTGCGGAGCATGGACCGCCCAATCTGAACGCTGCTTGAATGGTTTCGTCAGGTTAACCCTGATCGGCCGAAAGCAGACGGATAAATCCTGACGCCGCCGCGAACGGCAAAGCTTTCAAAGGTGGGCGGTTCCGGGCTGACGCGGAGAGCCCTGATCGCCTATATCGGGCGGGTGGAAATCGACAGCGAAAACAGACTGAAAGGCGCCGATCTCATCCGCGATGAGGTCAAGCGCCTGCCCGATGCGCCCGGCGTCTACCGGATGATCGGCGAAGATGGGGAGGCGCTCTACGTCGGCAAGGCCAAGTCGCTGAAGAAGCGCGTGATCCAGTACGCGCAGGGCCGTTTCCACACCAACCGCATCGGCCACATGGTCGCCGCGACGCGGTCGATGGAGTTCATCACCACCCGGACCGAGACCGACGCCCTGCTGCTCGAGATCAACCTGATCAAGCAGCTGAAGCCGCGCTTCAACGTCCTGCTGCGCGACGACAAGTCCTTCCCCGAGATCGTCATCCGCCGCGACCACGAAGCGCCGCAGCTGCGCAAGCACCGCGGCGCCCATTCGATCAAGGGCGACTACTTCGGCCCGTTCGCCTCGGCCTGGGCGGTGAACCGGACGTTGAACACCCTGCAGAAGGCGTTCCTGCTTCGGTCTTGCTCGGACAGCGTCTACGAGACGAGAACGCGCCCGTGCATGCTCCACCAGATCCGCCGCTGCTCGGCGCCCTGCACCGGCCTGATCGCACTGGACGACTACCAGAGACTGGTCGACGAGGCCGAGGCCTTCCTGCGTGGCAAGAGCCGGGCGGTTCTGAAGCGCATGGGCGACGAGATGCAGGCCCTCTCCGACGAGATGGAGTTCGAACGCGCCGCGCGCCTGCGCGACCGCATCCGGGCGCTCTCCTCGGTGGCGCAGGAAACCCAGGTGAACCCGGAGACGGTCGACGAAGCCGACGTCTTCGCCCTCCATGCCGAAGGCGGCCAGGCCTGTGTTCAGGTCTTCTTCTTTCGGGCGGGCCAGAACTGGGGCAACCGCGCCTACTTCCCCCGCGTCTCGACACTCGTGGAGGAGGGGAGGGACGAGAACGCCGAGATCATGTCGGCCTTCCTCGGCCAGTTCTACGAGGACAAGCCGATCCCTCGCCTGATCCTCGTCAACGTCGAACCCACTGACTGCGCGCTGCTGTCGGAAGCCTTCTGCATCAAGTCCGGACGGAAGGTGGAAATCTGCCTGCCCAAGCGCGGCGAAAAGCGCGGGCTGGTCCACCACGCGCTAACCAACGCCCGCGAGGCGCTGGGCCGGAAGATGGCGGAGAGTTCGGCCCAGTCGAAGCTGCTGGCCGGCGTATGCGAGGTCTTCGGCCTCGACGGCAAGCCCGAGCGGATCGAGGTGTACGACAACAGTCACATCATGGGCACGAACGCCGTCGGCGGCATGATTGTCGCCGGCCCGGAAGGCTTCCAGAAGAACCAGTACCGCAAGTTCAACATCAAGAGCACGGAGCTCACGCCCGGCGACGACTACGGGATGATGCGCGAGGTGCTGCGCCGCCGGTTCTCGCGTCTGGTTAAGGAGGAAGAGGCGGGTGAGCCCGTCGCCCGCCCCGACCTCGTCCTGATCGACGGCGGGGCGGGGCAGCTGGCGGCGGCGACCGAGATCATGGCCGACCTCGGCGTCGACGACATCGCCGTCGTCGGCGTCGCCAAGGGGCCGGACCGGGACGCGGGGCTGGAGCGGTTCTTCATGCCGGGCAAGAAGCCCTTCATGCTCGAGCCCAAATCGCCGGTGCTCTACTACCTCCAGCGCCTGCGCGACGAAGCCCACCGCTTCGCCATCGGCTCGCATCGCGTGCGCCGCGCCATCGACATGAAGAAGAACCCGCTCGACGAGATCGACGGCGTCGGCCCGGGCCGCAAACGCGCCCTGCTGCACGCCTTCGGATCGGCCCGTGGGGTCAGCCGCGCCTCGGTGGAAGACCTGGCGAAAGTGGACGGGGTGAGCCTGCCGCTCGCGCAACGTATCCACGACTACTTCAGGAAGGCGTAAGCTGCGCTGTAACGAAGCTCAGCCTGAGGCGTTACGGTCGAACCATGAAGCACCTGCCCAACATCCTCACCGCCGGACGGCTGGTCCTGACGCTGTTCATGTTCATCGCCCTGGCCGCGGTGGCGGGCGGCGTGCCGTGGCTGTCGGCCAACCTGACGCCCGACGCCCAGTTCAGCCTCGAACGCTGGGCTTTCTGGGCCTTCGTGATCGCGGCGGTGACCGACTTCTTCGACGGCTGGCTGGCGCGCAAGCTCCATGCCGAGAGCCTGTGGGGCGCGATCCTCGACCCGATCGGCGACAAGGTGCTCGTCTGCGGCGCGGTGCTTGGGCTGATGGCGTTGAACGCCCAGCCTCAGATCGTTCTGCCCGCCGCGCTGATCCTCTTCCGCGAATTCACCGTCAGCGCCTTG
>Ga0070659_100002204_pt1 | contig 13856 bp, 12 predicted proteins | sample KBSC23metaG_FD_64666 | JGI IMG/M metagenome (GOLD analysis project Ga0070659, IMG submission 64666) | Corn rhizosphere microbial communities from Kellogg Biological Station, Michigan, USA - KBS C2-3 metaG | ecosystem: Host-associated > Plants > Roots > Rhizosphere > Soil ...
GTTTCGAACGAACGCATCCAGAACGAATTCTTGTTGAACAACGAATCCTGATTCGGGATCCAGGTGTAGCCTGGGTGGAATTCGAACTCGGCTCCGACGCGCGCGTTGGCGCCGAGGTTCGTGATCGGAGAGGCAATGCCGAACGTCTTGATGTTAAAGCCGGTGGCCGCATCGTACGTAGTGGAATCCGCTTCCGTAAGCGGAATGCGGTAAGTCTGCAAAACCTGATTAGGTCTGATCACTTTGTTGATCGAGTCAAAGAAAATAGCCTGGAACACAAAGCCGTCGGAGAAACCGTAAACCTGCTGGTTGTTGCTTTTGAGGACGTTTACAACAAGGGTGTCTACGATTGTCGCGTCGGTGTTACGCACGTAAGCGTATTGCAACTGAATGGAGTCAAGCGTGTAAACGTTACCCACCGTAAGCCAATGACACGGCATGTTGGTAGGATCGATCATCGTAGCGGCGGCGTGGTAGAAAACACCGAACGTGTCACCGGCAGCGTTCCAGCCGCTGATGAGGGTGGAATCCGGGAACAACGGGAACACGGTGGACGTCGGGTCCGCGGCACCGCAGTTGGTGGCGTCTTCAACGTAGTTCAACCACATGCTTTCGGTGCTGCGGGAATTGTCATGGTGTTTCAACGAGGGTCCGTTCACCGCACTGACGCGGGTGGAATGGCCGGGAACCGCCATCCCCTGATGCATGGTTTGGGCCTGCGTCGATACGGCAGCCAAACCGGCAAATGCAAATAGGAAAAATTTTTTCATAGATAAAGTTTTGGATTTTTTTGTAGTCCTTTTAGGTTTGGCCGCTAAGTTGAAGAATTTTTAGGAAAGATGGGTGTTTTGATTGTAAAAATTGTGTCAGACCCTTGCGGGGTAACCCGGTCTGCCGCCGCACACCGGCGATGAAACGGCCGCGGGAAGTGGACAACGGTGGCGTCAAATTCCTTTACTTTGCGCTTTAATTTTTTATGAAACAACTCACCGCTTTTATCGCTCTGTTCCTTTGTGCGGCCACCGCTTCGTTTGCCCAAATCGGCGCGCACGCTGGTATCCATGGCATGTTCAACACCCTTTGGATCATCAACCAGAATTCCTACGGCGCCGAGGAATACGACTATACGCTGAAGACCGGCGTCGGCGGCGGTTTGGTGCTGGGCTACAATTTCACCGACCACATCGGTTTGCAAACCGAACTCAACTCGATCAAGATGGGCCAGAACTACGAGAACTCGCACGGCACCGGTCAGGTGCGCAAGTACAACACGTCATATATCGGCATCCCCCTTCTGCTCAAATACACGAGCGGCGAAGGCACTGTGAAGTTCTACGGTCAGATCGGTCCGCAGTTCAATTTCCTGAGCAACGCCAACATCGAGTATACCGATACCAGCGCGACCACGTCGGTGACGATTTCGGCCAAAGACCGGTTTTCGAAAACGGACGTTGGCCTCAACTTCGGACTTGGAGCGAACATCGACATCCTGCCGCATCTGTACCTGAACGCCGGTCTGAGCTTTTATTACGGCTTCACCGACATCAACAGCAAAACCGCGACGGCGGATCCACTGGCTTACGATCCGAACGGAACCGGCAGCGGCACATGGCGCTGGCCTTCGCCGGTGAATCACAAATACGAGGCGTCCCACAACGGTTACGGCGGCCTCGACGTCGGCATTCATTACATGTTTATTCACTAGAATGTCTTGGATAAAAGTAAAAGCCCTCCGATTATCGGAGGGCTTTTACTTTTATCGGCAGAGACGTTTACGCTTCGACCGCTTTGGCGGCACCAACCGGAACCACCCAGCCGTACGGGTCGTCGATCTTGCCGGTCTTGATGTTGTCCAACGTGGTTTTGATTTTCTTGTACCAGGTGCGGCCTTCGACCGGCGTGAGCATGTGGTCTTCGCCGCCGTAGTGGATCAACGAAATCGGAGCGACCGAAGCGGCCGTGCCGGTGCCGAATGCATCTTGCAAACGGCCTTCTTTGTTGGCCTGCACCACTTCGTCCATGTCCACTTTGCGTTCTTCCACCGTGGCTCCCATTGAACGCGCGAGTTCGATCACGCTGTCGCGCGTGACGCCGTCGAGGATCGTTCCTTCGTCCAGCGACGGGGTGACGAACACGTCGTCAATCACGAAGAAGACATTCATCGAACCGATTTCTTCAGCGTAACGGTGTTCCAGCCCGTCGAGCCACAACACCTGGTCGTAGCCCGCTGCGATGGCTTCGCGCAACGGGAGCATTGTGCCGCCGTAGTTGCCGGCCGCTTTTGCAAAGCCGACGCCGCCTTGAAAGGCGCGAACGTATTTGCTGTACGTGACGACTTTGACCGGCTTGTTGTAATACGCTTGCGCCGGCGACATGATGATGATGAATTGAAAACGTTCCGTCGGTCGAATACCGATGAACTCGTCGGTGGCTAACATGTAAGGACGGATGTATAACGAACTGCCGGCGTCTGTCGGAATCCAATCGCGGTCGATGTCCACCAGGTCGTTCAGCGCTTTCATGAAAAGATCCGCCAGTATTTCGGGCATGCCCATGCGCTTCGCGCTTATGTTCATGCGGATGAGGTTTTGGTCGGGTCGGAACAACAGCGGGTTTTCCTGCGCGTCTTTGTAAGCTTTCATTCCTTCGAAAATCAACTGACCGTAATGCAACGCCGACGTGGCTGGGTGCATTTGCAAATCGCCGAACGGCACGATGCGCGAGCCGGACCATTTGCCGTGATCGCATTCCGCGAGGAACATGTGGTCGCTGTAATACTTGCCGAACACGAGGTTCTTTTTATCGATGTCGTTGATGCGGCTTTTTTCCGAGCGCGTGATTTTAATGGAGTGTGCCATGAGGAGCTGACGAGGAATAAACGATGAAGTTGAAAGGTCGTGTACGCGGCAAATCTAGGCAAATCGCTTCTACCGAACGTCGCATCTTTGTGCCCGAAACCGCTATGAAAGACGCCGAAGCCCTTACGCGCAAACTGTTCGAAAACCAAACGTTGTACGTGCCGGCGACCGACGAAGCCGCGTACCGGCTCCAATCTCAATTGCAACAAACGGATGCCAACGTGGTGATCGTTTCGCGGTTGGACAACGAAAAAGACAAAGCCGAGCAACAGGAAATCTTCAACCGCATGCTTTCGCGTTTGCCGGATCCGACTTTAACCACCAAGGTGATTTACACGGATAAAACAACCGTCGACGTAAACGTGTTTTCCGCGTTGACCCAAACGCAACGGATTCTGTTGTGCGGCGTCGAGTTGCGGCACGGCGAGACGGTGTTCCCGTTGAACAAAAACATCAGCCGCGACCGGATGCAACTGCTTCCCGTCACCGACATCGCGTTCATTGATTTGGATCCGCCGCTCAAGAAAACGATGTGGTTGGAATGGATGAAACAGTTCAGTCAATGATCGAGCTCGTTTTCGCCACGCAGAATCAGAACAAAGTAGCCGAAGTCCGAAGCGTGTTGCCGAAATGGTTGACGTTGCTGTCGCTCGGGGATTTGGGTTTTCACGACGAGTTGCAGGAGGATCATGACACGTTGGAGGAAAACGCGAAGCAAAAGGCCGAGTTCGTCTACCAACGTTTTCAGAAGCCTTGCTTTGCCGAAGATGCTGGCCTGGAAGTTGATAGCCTTGGTGGCCAACCCGGCGTTCGCAGCGCGCGTTACGCCGGCGCCGGCAAATCGTCCAGCGACAATATCGAACTGCTTTTGAAAAACCTCAACCAAGTCCAAAATCGCAGCGCGCGTTTCAAAGCCGTGATCGCATTTTATGACGGTCGACAAATCCAAACGTTCGAAGGAACCTGCGAAGGCACGATTGCAACGGAAGCAAAAGGCCCTGGTGGCTTCGGTTACGACCCCGTTTTCATACCAGCGGGTTACGATCGAACTTTTGGAGAATTGCCGTCGGAAGCCAAACACCGCATCAGCCACCGTACAAAAGCCATGGAACTGTTTATTTCGTTCATCGAAAAGCGTTTGTCTCCTGTTTCATAAAGCTTATTTTTACCCGTACCTGCAACGTATCGACGTGTCTCATCATCTAAACAACACCAAAGCGGATGCTTTCGAAAAAGCCCGTACCGTTTAGCGACGACCAATTGCTGGATGGCTGTTTGCGCGAACACCGTGCGACGCAGGAAGCGTTGTACAAGAAATACGCGCCGGTCATGTTTGCCATTTGCCTCCGTTACGCGGTCGACAGGCCTCAGGCGGAAGACATCATGCAGGAAGGATTCGTGAAAGTGTTCACCCACATAAAGCAGTTCCGTCGTGAAGGCTCTTTCGAGGGCTGGATGAAACGCATTTTCGTGAACACCGCCATCGAATGGCTCCGCAAGAATTCCGTGATGAACCAAATGCTGGACGTGGACGTGACTCCCCTCAACCGCGTGCAGCAAGACGATTTCCACCAACTGTCGGCCAAAGACCTCATGGGATTTGTGCAGTCACTGGCTCCCGGTTATCGGACCGTTTTTAACCTGTACGCCGTTGAAGGCTATTCGCACCGGGAAATAGGGGAGATGCTGAACATCAGCGAAGGCACGAGCAAATCGCAGTTTGCCCGAGCCCGCTACATGTTGGAGAAGATGGTGTTGATCGCTCAAAAACCGGCTTATGCGGCGGCTGTTTTATAACGACGACGAGTTCAGCCAGGCGTTTCATTCGCTCAGGGACTACCGCGAGGTACCGCCGGTTGGTAACTGGCGCGCCATTAACGCCAAACTGGACAAGCGCAAAGCGTACCGTTACACCGGTGTCGTCGGCGCAGTTACCGTGTTGTCCATCGTGGTCGGTTTGGGGCTGAGCATTTACTTCTCGACGGAGCCGGCGCGTTTACGCACGCAGGCTCTCAAACATGAGAGTCTCACCCGACCGCCGTTGGCCGCCGAACCCGTGATTGCCAGGCCGTCTGCGAGGTCGCAACCAAACGTCGACGCCGTTTTGGATAACACGAAGGTTTCCGGAACGTTGGAAAACGTGAACGCCGCTTTGGCCATCATGGACGTGCGGCCCCACGACGTGATCAAACCGCTTCGCGCGATTCGTCGCACGGCTTTCATGGCACCTCTTAAGACGCTGGATTACCATGCGTACGAGATGCTCACGGGCTCGGGCGACGTTCCGGTACCGACGGAAATCAAGGACGAAGTTGTTTCCGCGTACGTGTGCCGTCCGTTTTACGTTGGCGTAAACATTCAGCCGCAACACACGATGCTGGCGGCTTCCAACGTCGTGGACAATCCAAACGTCGGTTACAAATTCTCGCCGGGTCTGGCGTACGGTGTTTCCGCCGGTTACCGCTTGAGCAGCGCCTGGTCGCTGGAAACCGGTGGGATGCTGTCGATGGAAAACAACCGCTACGAGGCCGTTCGGGAACAGCAAGCCAAGAAAGCCGCAAAAGTCAACACCACGCCGGACGCGCAACCGCTTCAACAATACAAGCTTGCGCTGAGCTACTACCGCATCCCCCTGATGGTGAAATTTCGCATGCCGTGGAATCCGAAGCGCCGCTCCATCTGCGAAGAATCCGTGAGCATGATCGGCGGGGTGCAATACGGTTACTTCCGCAACGGTTTCAATTCAAGCATGGCCCCGAACGGCGATACACAAAACAGCGACGTGGTGACGGAAGACATCAAGCGTAGCGACGTGCAGGTGTTGACCGGCGTCGAACGTTCCAGCGCGGTGTCTCAGCATTTCTCGCTCAACTACGGCTTTCGGGTTGGTTATGGCCTTCGTCAGATCTCGTCGCTCGAAACGGAGCGCGTGACGCGTTTCCAAAACCCGCACAACCTGAGCGCCGCGTTCAACGTGGCCCTGACGTTTTCCAAATAGCTTTTAGCAATTAGCCGTATACCGTTGGCTTTGATGCCTTGGTGGCGTGGCGTTTCCTGTTCGGTCGGGCATGTCGCTGGGGTTCCTTCAACGTTTTATTTAATTGCGAAATCATCCCGAACCTTTGGCTTTTTCAAGGTTTTCGGGGTAAGTTATCGTACCTTTGCACCTCCAAAAATTGAACATGTCGCAAAGCATCCGAAACATCGCCATCATAGCCCACGTAGATCACGGCAAGACCACCCTGGTGGATAAAATCCTGCACCAATCGCAGCTTTTCCGGGCCAACCAGGAAACCGGTGACCTCATTCTGGACAACAACGATCTCGAACGCGAGCGCGGCATCACCATTCTGGCCAAAAACGTTTCGGTGCGCTACGGCGACGTTAAGATCAACATCATCGATACGCCTGGTCACAGTGATTTCGGTGGCGAGGTAGAACGCGTGTTGAACATGGCGGACGGCGTGTTGTTGCTCGTGGACGCGTTCGAAGGCCCGATGCCGCAGACCCGTTTCGTGTTACAGAAAGCCATCCAATCCGGTAAGAAAGCCATCGTCGTCATTAACAAAGTGGACAAGCCCAACTGCCGTCCGGACGAAGTGCACGAGAACGTGTTTGACTTGTTTTTCAAACTCGACGCCACCGAAGACCAACTCAACTTCCCGACGCTGTACGGCTCGTCCAAGCAAGGCTGGATGAGCACGGACTGGAACAAACCGACCACCGATCTGACGCCGTTGCTCGACAGCATTGTTGAAAATATCCCGGCAGCGCCACAAACCGAAGGCACCTTGCAAATGCAGGTGACCTCGCTCGATTATTCCACCTACACCGGCCGTATCGCCATCGGTCGTTTGATACGCGGTTCCATCAAAGAAGGCCAACCCGTGAACCTGATGAAGCGCGACGGCGTGGTGAAAAAATCCCGCGTGAAAGAACTGTTCGTATTCGAAGGTTTGGGAAAAGCAAAAGTGACTGAAGTGAAAGCCGGAGAAATCGTTGCCGTGACCGGCATTGAAGATTTTGAGATCGGCGACACGATCGCGGACTTTGAAAACCCCGAAGCGCTCGAACACATCTCCATCGAAGAACCCACGATGAGCATGTTGTTCACCATCAACAACTCGCCGTTCTTCGGCAAGGAAGGAAAGTTCGTGACGTCGCGCCACTTGCGCGAGCGTCTGGAAAAAGAGCTGGAGAAAAACCTGGCGATGAAAATGATGGACACCGATTCGCCGGATCGCATCCTGGTGTTCGGCCGCGGCATTTTGCACTTGTCCATTTTGATCGAAACCATGCGCCGCGAAGGCTACGAAATTCAGGTCGGTCAACCGCAGGTCATCATCAAGGAAATCGACGGCGTGAAGTGTGAGCCGGTTGAGATCCTGACGGTGGACGTGCCTTCCGACTTCGCCGGTAAGGTGATCGAGCAGGTGAGCCAACGCAAAGGCGAAATGCTGATTATGGAACCGAAAGGCGACTTCCAGCATCTGGAGTTCAACATCCCGTCCCGCGGCATCGTCGGCTTGCGCAACAACCTGTTGACGGCCACGGCTGGTGAAGCCATCATCGCGCACCGTTTCAAAGCCTACGAGCCCTGGAAAGGCGCAATACAAGGTCGCAACAACGGCGTGCTCATCTCGCAGGACAAAGGCTCTGCGACGGCTTACGCAATCGACAAATTGCAGGACCGCGGTACCTTCTTCATCGACCCGCATGACGTTATTTACGAAGGTCAAATCATCGGCGAACACATCCGTCCGGGTGATCTTGTGATCAACGTGGTAAAAGCAAAGCAATTGACCAACATGCGCGCAAGCGGCACCGACACGGCCACGCGCATCGCACCGGCAGTGAAGTTTTCGCTCGAAGAAGCGTTGGAGTTTATTCAGGAAGACGAGTACGTAGAAGTGACGCCGAAAGCGCTTCGTCTCCGCAAAATCCAACTCGACTTCAACGAACGCGAACGCACCCGCAAGTCCGCGATGGCATAGGTGTCCCCGGATACGAATAGAAACAACAAATCCCTCGAAAGAGGGATTTTGTTTTTGAAGCGTTTGGCGCGAAGCCGTTACTTCCGCAACGGGAACTTCATTTTATAATCCACCTTCACGTCGCCTTTTGAAATCTTATCGAGCTTGGGCTTGAGCAACCGTTTCTTCAACGGCTTCACCAGGTCGGTGAACAGGATTCCTTCGAGGTGATCGTATTCGTGTTGGATAACGCGGCCGGTGAACCCTTTGAATGTTTTTTTGTGCGGCTTGAAATTTTCGTCGAGGTATTCCAGCGTGATCACGTCGGGTCGGGTCACGTCTTCGCGGATGTTCGGAATGCTCAGGCAGCCTTCGTTGTAAACCCATTCGTCCCCGTCGGCCTTTACTTTTTTCGCGTTAATGAACGCTTGCTTGATGCCTTTCTCGCCGGCGAATTGATTTTCTTCTTCAGGGTCTTCTTCTTCGAGTTGGTTCATGCGCTCCAACACCGACGCCGTGTCCACCACAAACAATCTAATCGACTTTCCGATTTGCGGCGCTGCGATACCAACACCCGAACTGCTGTACATCGTTTCGTACATGTCGTCGATCAGTTTGGGCAAGGTGTCGTACGTGTCGTCGATGTCGGTGGCGCGTTTGCGCAAAACGGGATCGCCGTAGGCTACGATGGGGTAAATCATTTCGTCTGCAAGTAAGCTTGTAAAATTATAGTAGCGCTGATTTTGTCGAGATTCCCTTTTTTGCGTCGTTGCATTTTTTTCATGCCGGATTGGATCATCGTGCGTTGCGCTTCCACCGAGGTGAACCGTTCGTCGACTTTCGTCACCGGCAGGTTGAATTTTTTTTCGAGTTGCGCTACGAACGCGTTGACGTGTTGCGTAATGGCCTGTTCGCGGTTCATCAGATCTTTTGGGTAACCGACCACAAACCGTTCAACCGTTTCGGTCTTCATGTAGTTCTGAACAAAGTCGTAAATCTTAGCGGTGTCAACGGTTTCCAGCGACGTGGCGATGATTTGCAACGGGTCCGTGACGGCAACGCCGGTTCGTTTTCCGCCGTAGTCGAATGCCATGATTCGCGCCACTAACTTCCGCTGGCTTTTTGTTCGATCAACGGCAGCAATTCCTGTTCGCGTTGCAACGCCTTGGTGAGTAGTTGTTTTGCGTCGCCGATGATGATGTCCTTTGCCCCTGCGTCTTTCAGACTGCTCGCGTTAACAACGACGTTTAAGTAAGCGCCGTAAACGGCCGTTCGCGCGCACAACACACCGACGCCGATATCCGTGATCGAATTCTGGTTGCCGTTGTGGGCCATGTCTTCCAACAAATCGAACGTTCTGTATGACGCCTTCATCGTGCGCCAGGGAACCTCGGCCGCGTATTGCGTGGCGGCTTGAATGACGGCGGAGCGCTGACTTTTTTCTTCGTCCGTTCCTTTCGGCAGGTTGAATGCTTCCATGATTTTGTTGAAAGCAGCCGTGTCCTCGTCAACGAGTCTCAACAATTCGTCCTTGATGCCTTGGCCTTTTTCGGCCCAACCCGAGAAGTACTCCCAACGTTCGTCCCAACCGCGTTTGTGAGACGACAAGTTGGCCACCATCGTTCCGAGCGACGCCGCCAAGGCGCCGGCGAAAGCCGCCACCGAGCCGCCACCGGGAGCGGGGGACTCGCTAGCAGTTTCGTCCGCAAACGCGCGGATCGTCATCTGCTGCAACTTTTCGTTCTTGGTGTCGCGCAGTTGGTATTCGATGATTTTTTTGTTCGGGTCGAACGGTGCGAGTTCGTCCAATCCCATTGACACAACCGCCATGCGAATCAACTCGGCTTCCGACACGCCGGCACTGCGCTGCTGCTTTTCCAAAAAATATTTACCCGCGTCGGTCAACGATTTCAACGGCACCAATCCCACCAACTCACTTCCGGTCACCCGCAATCCGCGCGCATCGGCTTTCCTGCAAACCTCGTCGAACGCAATGTGCAACGGCGTGACGTTGATGTTGGTGAGGTTCATGGAAATCTGCGCGATGCCGTATTCTTCGATGAACCAACCGATGGCCTTCACGGACTTCAACGTTCCCGGAATTGAAACGGGATTGCCGTTTGCGTCCTTTTCGATTTCTCCCGTCACCGGATCGCCTTTGCGTTTCACGCGACCGGCTTCGCGCACGTCGAACGCCACGCTGTTCGCGCGTCGCGTCGACGTCGTGTTCAGGTTGACGTTATACGCGACCAGAAAATCACGAGCACCGATAACCGTTGCACCGGACTTTGGGTTGAACTCCGCTTTGCCGTAATCCGGTTTCCACTCGGGTTGCAAAATCTTTTTCGAGTAACCTTCGTACTCGCCGGCACGAATCGTGGCTAAGTTTTTTCTTTCGGGTTTGGATGCAGCGTATTCGTACAGGTAAACCGGAATGTTCAATTCTTCGCCAACGCGTTTTGCCAATTGCTTCGCGAACGCAACGGCTTCTTCCACCGTCACACCGGAGATCGGAATCAGCGGACACACGTCGGTGGCTCCCATTCGCGGGTGTTCGCCTTGGTGGTTGCGCATATCAATGACTTCCGACGCTTTCTTGATACCGCGGAACGCCGCTTCGATTACGTTTTCCGGCGTGCCGACCAAGGTGACGACGGTGCGGTTGGTGGCTTTGCCGGGATCGACGTCGAGCAGTTTAACGCCGCCAACGGATTCGATGGCGTCGGTGATTTGTTTGATGACGTGCGGGTCGCGTCCTTCGGAAAAGTTAGGCACGCATTCGATGAGGCGGGGTGTCATAGGAAGCGGCAAAGGTAACGTTCGACGCGTTTCGCATTGCGCGACCAGGCGCGCGGCGACGAATCGCGGAACGCATCGCAGTGACCACGGCGCGGGTTTGCGCACGGCGATTGAACTTTGTTTTCTAATTCACACATTTGCGGAGCCATGAACGATCTCGAAGCTTATTTTAGAAACAATCCGGGCCGGCTGATTCACAAGTGGGCTCATTACTTCGACATCTACGACCGGCATTTCCGGCGGTTTCGAAATAAACCGGTGAACCTGCTCGAGATCGGCGTGTCGCAGGGTGGAAGCTTGCAAATGTGGAAGCACTACTTCGGACCGCAAGCCCGCATTTTTGGCGTGGACATCGACCCAAAATGCAAAAGCCTGGAAGAACCCAACGTGCAGATATTCATCGGTTCACAGACGGATCGCGCGTTTTTGCAAAAGCTGAAAGAACAGTTGCCACCCCTTGACATTCTCATCGATGACGGCGGCCACAAGATGAACCAGCAAATCGTTACATTCGAAGAGCTGTTCGGATTGGTGAAAGACGACGGGGTTTATTTGTGCGAGGACACCCACACCTCGTTCTGGATGGAATACGGCGGCGGTTACAAACGCAAAGGCACGTTCATCGAATACAGTAAAAACTTCGTTGACTTCCTCCACGGCTGGCATTCCCGGCAACGCGCTTTCCGGCCGAACGATTTCACGCGCAGAGTTGACTCGGTGCATTTCTATGACAGCGTAGTCGTGATCGAAAAGAAAAAACGACCGCCGTTGGAGAACCTTCGCACGGGTGCAAAAAGTTTTGATCGCACGAAAGTCGCGCTGGCGCCGGATCGGCAACGGGTGGAGGAAGCCAAGCGGCGCGCGCTGGCGGTTATCAATCGTGTTCTGATGGCCTTGCGTTTGCGCAGCTTCCGTTGGTAACAAACCCGTTGCTCAGCCGATGAGCACGCGCTCAACGAGGTCTTCTCCAAACCGATACGGCAAACTGTTTACCGATTCAACCGGTTTTGTGATTAAGATATTTGCGCGTTTACCAACGGCGATGCTTCCGACTTCATCGTCCAGTTCCATCGCGGCGGCACCGTTCAGCGTTGCGGCGTTGATGGCTTCTTCCGGCGTGAGACCGTACTGGATGCACATCAGCGACACCATTAAATTCATATTTCCGGATGGGCTCGTGCCGGGGTTGTAATCCGTCGCGACCGCAACCGGCAGACCCGCGTCGATCATCTTACGCGCCGGCGGCCTGGGCAAATCGATGAACAGCGCGGCGCCGGGAAGAATGGTCGGTATGGTGTTGGAGTTGCGCAGCAACGCGATGTCATTATCGTCGGCGTATTCAAGATGGTCGACGCTGACCGCATTCACCGCGACGCCGGCTTCGATACCGCCATGATGGCTCATCTGTTCCGCGTGGACTTTTGCTTTGAGGCCGTGCTTCGCCGCTGCTTCGAGTATTTTCAAGGTCTCGTCTTTTGAAAAATAATTGCGTTCGCAAAAGACGTCGCAGTAATCGGCCAGACCCTCGTCAGCAATTTGCGGCAACATGCTTCGCAACAACAAATCGATGTACCCGCGGCGGTTTTCTTTGAACGCCGTTGGTATAGCATGAGCGCCCAGGAAAGTGGCTTTGATCGGAATCTTTACGAGTGTTTTCAAACGTTGGATGACGCGCAGCATTTTTATTTCTCCTTCAAGCGTCAGGCCGTAACCGCTTTTAATTTCAACCGCACCCGTTCCCATGCGTTGCATGTCCGTCAGTCGGTTGTAAGCGCTTTCGAGCAGGTCGTCTTCGTGCGTTTGTTGCAGAAGTCTGGCGGAGTTGAGAATACCGCCGCCGCGCTGTGCGATCTCTTCGTACGAAAGTCCTGCGATGCGGTCCGCAAATTCCTTCTCGCGCCAGCCGGCGAACACGATGTGCGTGTGTGAATCGCACCAGGCCGGCAGCACCAAACGACCGGTGGCGTCAATGACTTCGTACGCGGGGTGCAAACGGTTGTCGAACTCCTGCGCCAGGTCCTGCATCCGCCCGAACGAATGAATCAGTCCGTCCCGGATAATCAGGTACGCGCTGTCGATGGACGGAAGCGTTTGCATTTCTTTGCCACCAACCCGTTTGATCGAAGGCTCGCGCACCTGCACGAGCGATTTGATATTTTTAACCAACGCATGCACGACCGCAAAATAGCTTATGTCCGGTAATACCATGGGTCGCTTGCTCCGGCTCACGACGTTCGGCGAATCGCACGGCGTGGCCATCGGCGGTGTACTGGACGGCGTGCCGGCGGGAATTGCGTTTGACCTTTCGAGGGTTCAACGTCAATTGAATCGTCGCAGGCCGGGACAATCCAGCGTCACCACGTCGCGGAGCGAAGCCGATGCGCTTGAAATTTTGTCCGGTTTGTTTGAGGACACCAGCACCGGTTCACCCGTAGCGTTCGTCATTCGGAACAACGATTCGAAAAGCCAGGACTACAACGCGCTCAAAAACATTTACAGACCGTCGCATGCGGACTTCACCTACCAGACGAAGTACGGCGTTCGGGATCACCGCGGCGGCGGCCGATCGTCCGCGCGTGCAACCGCCGCCATGGTTGCTGCCGGTGCGTTTGCGGAGCAGGTTCTCGATGCGCTGGCGGCGAAGGAAAGAAAGGAGTTGCCGCGCATCGTGGCATTTGTAAGCAGCGTCGGTGAAGTGGCTGTGAAAACGCCGGAACGGACGTGGGATCGCGACGACGTTGATGTCGACATCGTGCGTTGCCCCGAACCAGAAGCGGCGAAGCGAATGAAAGCTGCAATCGAAGAAGCAAAACGCCTTGGTGACAGCCTTGGCGGTGTGATTACATGTTCCATTACCAACGTTCCCGCGGGACTCGGCGAGCCGGTGTTCGACAAACTACAAGCCGATCTGGCCAAAGCGATGTTCGGCGTCAACGCGGTTCATGGGTTTGAGTACGGGATGGGATTCGGGGGAAGCCGGCGAAAGGGTAGCGAAGTGAACGACGCGTTCGAAAACCGCGACGGAAAAATTGTAACCGCCACCAACCACTCCGGCGGCATTCAGGGCGGCATCAGCAACGGAATGGAAATTTATTTCCGCGTGGCGTTCAAACCCACCGCAACCATTTCGGGCGAGCAACGAACGGTCGATGCGGAAGGCAACGAGACATCGGCAGCCGTCACGGGACGCCACGATCCTTGCGTGGTTCCAAGAGCCGTTCCGATT
>Ga0070659_100002206_pt1 | contig 13843 bp, 9 predicted proteins | sample KBSC23metaG_FD_64666 | JGI IMG/M metagenome (GOLD analysis project Ga0070659, IMG submission 64666) | Corn rhizosphere microbial communities from Kellogg Biological Station, Michigan, USA - KBS C2-3 metaG | ecosystem: Host-associated > Plants > Roots > Rhizosphere > Soil ...
CGCTTGTTGTAGGTGTAGGCCTCGTCGTCCGTGGAGATCAGGCATACCACGGCGCTGATCCCCTCGTCCTTCAGCACCTCGATCCGCAGGTGCCCGTCGAGGAGCTGGTACATGTTGGGGTCCGCGTCCCGGATGACGACCGGCGGCTCGATGATCCCGACCTCCCGGATAGAGGCGGCGATCTGCGCGTACTTCACCGACTTCTTCACGTTCTCAGGAACGGCCCGCAGCGGCAGGATCTGCGAGATCGGGATCCGGACGCTCGCGGCTTCGAACCCGAGCTTCAGCTTGTCCTTCACTCCACCGCCCCCACCAGCTCCGGTATTCGAGCTGCGAGGTTGGCCGGGACGGTGATCAGATCCTCCTCCTCGAGGATGGCGAAGAAGCCGTCATCCTCGATCAGGCTCCTGATCGCCTCGGTGATGAAGCTCAGACGCGCCTTCGCGAGCTCGGACCGCTTGATCAGGTCCTGCTTGCGCTGCGTGTCCTCCTCGTATGCCTTCACCAGCTGCTGCGTGGAGAGCGGCCGCCGGTTTCTCTGCTCGGTCCGGAGCCCCTTTCCGCGGCGACGGCGGAGCTCCACCAGGCGGCGGGCCGCCACGAGCTTGCGGCCCTTGAGCAGGTTCTGCTCGTAGGCGGATTGTAGGGCCCCCTGAATCTCGGTGTCGTCGCAGTCCGCGATGTCGACGGCGACGGTGATCGGGATCGCGCCGGACTCCACGGCGCGTAGCAGACGCTCCTCGCCGCGTCTCAGTAGGCGGCTCACGCCGCTGACATATTCGTAGGAGAGGCCGGTCTTCCTCGCGATCGCCTCGATATTGTACCCGCGCTCGCTCATCGCGCCGATGTCGTGGAGGAGGTCGAGCGCGCGGTGCTGCCGCCGCGCGCAATTCTCGACCAGGCTCGAGACGAGGCAGTCTTCCTGATCGGCCGTGACGACCAGCGCCGGCACCTCCTCGTAGCCAAGCGTCCTGCACGCCTCCACCCGCCCCTGCCCGCAGACAAGGTCGTAGAAGGTCTCCTCCCCCTCCTGCCGGCGCGTGACGGTGATCGGCCGCTTCAGCCCCACCAGCGCGATGCTCTCGACGATCTCGTTGAAGATGCGGCGGTTGCGGACCCGCGGATTGACGATCACGACCCGGTCGATCGGGATCATCTCGACCTGCTGCGCCGGCGTCGCCTCGGTCATGCCGCCCTCCGCAGCACCACCCGCCGCGCCATCTCGTAGAGCTTCTCCAGGGAGGTGAAGCGGTAGGCGTCGAGCGACAGCCCGTTATACTCGCAGAGCCGCACCACCGCCTCCCGCACGTCGATCTTCGGCAGGAGGTAGAAGTCGAGCGGGTGCTCGTTGCGGCTGTCCATCCGCACCGCGATCGTGAGGTCCGGCCGCAGGCTCCGGTCCAGCCGAACGTGCCAGCGAAGCGATCCGGCCATCGTCGGCCGGCAGCGCACGATCACCAGCGATGCGGTGAACTCACCGTTGACCCAGAGAAGGTCCGTGGTGCCGTCCTGCAGAACCCGCCCACCCGCGGCCCGGATGCCTTCGAGCACCCCCGCAACCACCTCCGGGTGCATCCGCCGGAGCGTCCTGTTGATCTCCAGGTAGCGATAGTCGTGCGCCGGCGAGAACCCCACCAGCGTGTAGGCGCGCAGCAGGCTGCCGAATCGGCTTCGGAATGCGCTGCTCGAGGGGCACTCCTCTGACTCGTCGATGATGATCCCCGAAAGGCTGCCGTTGCGCTGGAGAAGCTCCGCCAGCCGCTCCAGCATCTGCTCATCCGTCAGCCGCGCCGAGCGGGCCCCGATGATCGCCTGCGCCTCCATGAAACGCTCATGCTCTATGATTGCCTCGAAGACGCCGTCGGACCGGATCCACTCCTCCGGCCGATTCTCCTGCCGTGCCTGCTTCAGCTTGTAGGATGTGCGGCCCCAGACGTTGTTGCCGATATACTTCTCGTTGATGAGGAGCTGGTGCACCGTGCCCCGCGTCCACGGCCGCCCCAGGTCCGTCAGGAGCCCGCGTTCATTGAGTAGACCCGCGATCTCGGCCTCGGTCCGCCGCTCCTCGATGAAGAGCCTGTAGACCTCCCGGACAGTCGCAATCTCGTCCGGAGGACCAGGCACCAGGATAACGCGATCCGTGGTGATGCTCTTATGCTCACCCCGCGCCAGCTCCCCTTTCGGCTCCCCGTTCTGGTCCACGAGCAAGCGCCTCAGCCCGAACCCTGCCGGGCCGCCCTGCCGGAACCCCAAGCGGATGAGATTGGACTGGCCGGCGAACACCTTCACCGACAGCTCGCGGCTATATTCGCCGGCCATCGCGCGCTTCACCGTCTTGATGATCGAGGAGCCGATGCTCCCGTCATTCTCGAACTGCTCTGCGCAGTAGTGAACGGCGATCCCCGCCTTCTTGCACGAAAGCTCTATCGCCGCGGCCTCGTCCGGGTCCTGGAACCGCCCCCAGCGGCTCACGTCGTAAACGAGGATCGCCTTGAAGTCGGCGGTCTTGCCCTCGACGTCGCGCAGGAGCTGCTTGAGCGCATCGCGCCCGTCCAGCCGCAGGCCGCTCTTGCCCTCATCGGCATAGGTCCGGACGATTCGATAGCCCCTTTTCTCGGCGTAGCGGTGGATCGCCGACTGCTGATTGTCGGTGGAATAGCGCTGATGCTCCGTCGACATCCGAACATATTCGGCGGCCGGAACTAGGGTTGAGGGGGCCTCCGGCGTCTTATCCCAGTCAATCATGTGCGCTCCACCTTCAGCAGCCGCTGGCGACGGGTGGCAGCCCTAGATGATCGGAGCGGGAAAGATGTTGCGTAAGAAGGGCAAGAGATTTCCGGAACGCGCGCGCACCGGCGACAGCTACGCCGCCGCCATCGCCGACGCGCTACGCACCGAGCTCGGCGGCAGCCATCGGGCCACGAAGACCGTCATGCGCTGGACCGGCGCCAGCGAGCGGACCGTCAAAAACTGGCTAAGCGCGCGCTGCGGCCCCAGCGGCGACCATCTGATCCGCCTGGCGCGCGAGTCCGACACCGTGCTGGCAACCCTCCTCGCCCTAGCGGACCGCAACCACCACATGGTTGGCGGGGACATCCGAAAGATCCGGGACTCGCTCGATCAGGTGGTGCGACTGATAGACGACACGTTCCCGATCCCTAGGGACTCTATCTCCGATATCGGCCCTACCGAGCCCGGGAGCTAAGCAGCCTCTCAAGGCTGCTGAACAATACGAGCGTCATGGACCCGACCTTTACCGTTTCGATATGGCCCTCTTTGATGAGGAGGTAGAGCTTCGATCGCCCGATACCCGTAAGGCAGCAGGCCTCCTTCACCCGGACTGCTATCGGGCGGAATGTCGAAGCCGCTGGCCCAGGGGAGTGCCGAATGACGTTCATCAGCCGAGTAATCCACCAAAGCAAGCGGCCGGTGAACTGCCCCTTTGACGAATCCAGCAGACCCACGCCGCAACGGACGCGGGGCAGCGAGCGGTGATCTCACGGCGAGAGGAGGTGCGGCCGTTATGCCGACTGCTCGGGAACTCATAGCAGCCTGCGAGCTGCCGCAACACCTCGGGGTGAGGGTGGAGGCTGGTATGCGGGAGGACACCGACTGCGAAGGTCGCGCTGTATTCGACCTACGAAACGAGGGCGGAAAGGAAGTCCGCTACTCGCTCACGGCGCTTTGGGATGACCGCTTGCCGTTGCTGTTCGGAATTGGTTTCAACCCCGCGACGGCCCGTGCTCGACGGGTTGACCGAACCGTAAATCGCGTCATCAGAGCGGCGAGAGCCCGGGGGAGCACGGGAGCCTTTTTTGGGTAAATCTCTCCGCGCAGATGGAAGTCAAATCGGAGGTCTTCATCAGGGAAGGCCGGGTGGAGGGGCGGCTGAATACCCAGCAGCTTCGTAAGGTTCTGTCGGACTTGCTGGACGGTGAACTGAGGCGGGACATCTTGCTGGCTTGGGGCGGCGACGGTCCTAAGCTCGATCGGTGGCTCACGGCCACCCCCCCGGATCCACGCCTTCGCCTGCTGACCCTCGGTCTCACCAGCAGCGGGCGGCCGCGGCACCCCTCACGGGCCAAAGGGCCGCTCCAGTTCAGAGCGCTCTCGTGAAGGGATCAGCGGGTCTGCAGGAAACCGTGGAAATGGAAGCCGCGGGTCCGACCGACCCGAACCGGGCAGTAGGGCCAGAAGTCTCGCAGCACTTCCGCGTGCGGGTGGCGGTATCCCTTGTGCCCCGGATCGGAAGAGAAAATGCTGACGGCCGGCTGAATCGCTGCCGCCGCTCCCGCGTGCCAATTTCCCCGAGCACCGTGATGCATGACTTGGAAAATGCCTGCTCGATCGAAGCGGGCGTCGGCTGAAAGGTAGCGGCGGAGATCGTTGAGCCGCTGCGGGCTGTCAAGATAGCCGTCCCCCGTCAGCAGCTGTCCAAAAGCGTCCGCGCGGCGACTGAAATCTACGCAATCGGTGGCGTAATAGTGCCTGAGGGATATTCGGCCGATTGCTCCCGAGTAGAGGAACAAAGAGATCAGGTTCCGCTCTACGGGGCCTGATCCGAAGTGATGATCATAAACCTTCTTCAGTCTGGCCAACGCTCTGGACCGCCTGCTTGGATCGCCAAGAAAGATCCGGATGACGAGTCCTGCGCGGCGCAGGAAGAGCGGTGTCGCGTGAACGGCAGGCTGCGAATCATTGTACGGTACGAACTCCCAAAAGGAGGGGACCAGGAGACGTCCGCCCTTCTTGAGGAAGCTGACCCGCACCGAGGAAGCGTCCTCCACCGCCGGATCCCCCGCCGCCTCCGCGGGAGGCGATCCGTGTTCAACTTTTAGCTCGTCCACGGACCCGTCAGGCAACCCGTCGGGCGGGCTCTCTCCAGCGTCCGGCGCACCCGGAACCCTGTCGTCAGGACCGACGCCCGGCACGAACACGATTTCATCAATCTCGATGCCGTCCTGCTCCGACAAGTACGCGACCGGGTCCTCGAAGAACCGGATCAGCGGATCGGCCGCCCCGACCCCCTGCTCCATCGCGATGACCAGCCGCCGCCAAAGGGGCACGTAAGGCAGAAGGAACGTGCGAACAGGCAGTCCGCGGAGAAGCTCGACTACCCCGCTTATGTGGTCTTTGTCGAAGTGCGACAGGACCATGAGCGTGAGCCGGGAGGCGCCCCAAGTTTGGAGGCGCCTGCGATACTGAGCAATAGCGGAGGTTATCAAGGCTGCCGATGAGGTACTGCCGCAGTCATAAGCCCAGTGGACAGCGCTCCCATTGTTCAGACGAAGGGCTCCGGTCGAAAAAAGACCCTGTCCCACCGGCCACCAGTCAAGCGAGATATTTCCAATCGGTCGTGCCACGGAGCCTCCGTCTGATTCATAATAATCGTCGCCGGAAACGAAGCTGTGGTGGTCCATAGGCGGCATGCTTGCGGCCAGGGCCATGAACGAAAGTGTATCTGCTTGCGACGCGGGCGGGACGTGCGCCCAGCGCCAGCCCTCAGCGATCTCCGAGATGAGTCGATGATTCAGGTCCCTACCCGGCCGGGTAAAATAGGAGAGCACTGCCTGGTTGCTCGGCCGCGGGACGAGCCGGAGCATCCCGCGGATCAGCCCCACCTCCGCTAGAGTTACAGTATCAGCTCCGCTCATCAAGCACATCCGACGGTTCGATAGGCGACTGGCCTGCATAAGCTGCTCTACGGTGCGAGCAGCAGTCGGGATGCCGAGCAGTTGATGCGCACGGCGAATTTGAAGGATGCTCCGCCGCCATTCTCAAGTCGACGTTTGTGCTGAGAGCACAGCACCAATCTTCTCGGTAATCTTCAGTCCTCTACCATCCGCAGTTTGCCACTTCATATCCTTCGCATGTTCAAAAACCGATGCGATCGGCGTTGAAGGGTGTTGCGCGAGGGCGTTGGTGACGACGAACACAACGTAACGGCTGCGGTTTGCAGGCACCCGCATTTTCTCATATTCGTTTGGCGTCAGCTCACAAACCAGGGCTGAGTTGAGCAACCCCTTCACCTCGACAAGTAACGGTTCGGACCCGGTGAAGACTTCGAGGTCCCACCCCTTGGCCTCCTTTTCCACACTCACGACTGCGCAGTCGCTGCCGTACACGGCTTTGTAGTAGGCGACGGCATGGTCGACCGCCGACCGTTCGACTTTTTGTCGGAGTTCCGGATCGAAGTTCTTGGGCGGCTTCTTCGAAGGCTTGGAGCGCCGCGACGGACCCGTCCTGCCTTCCGATCGAACATACGCCCAGACCCGCTCGTTGACGGATTCGGAACCGTACCATGTGGGGTTTTGTCCAAACCCTCCACCCGGGAGGACTCGGCTGCTGCGAACTTCGAAGGTCCGTGCAACCGGCGGCAGAAGCTTCGCATCTTCGGTGCGCGTCACGACTGAGTAATCGACGCTTTCCCCATTCACCACCGTCCCCGACTCCCGAGCGCGCCGGTACACCGTGGCGTTCCGATACCAACCGACAATTAGGGTACGCCCAGTTCCCGGTTCACGGGCGAGCCAGACGGCGAGGACTCCCTCGGCCTCCGTGTCGGAGGAATCTGCGCCGAGCCGCTTCAGGTTGATCTGTCGGCGTCCCCCGGGCGGCCGGTATCCCTTGAGAACCCCATCTGGGCCGGACCGGAAATTGAAGCATTCCGCACCGTGTTCGTGGGAGCCGAGATAGCCGTGCGCGCCGATCGTCGGATCATCCGCGGCGGGTCCGTCGTAGCGCTTCATCCAGCCGATATTGAAATAAATCATTGGAGGACGCCTGTCGGCTCGGTGACCCGCGCCGCCTGCGCTTCGAAGACCTCGGGTCGTGCGAGGCGATCGAGCGCTAGGCGGTTCAGCGTCCATCTCGCGAATTATCGACCATATGCGGTCACTGACGGCCTTCCCGACGTTAGCAGCGGCTAAGTATCCCCGAAGCACCGGCCTTCCCCGCTGCTCCAGAACCGCGCTGATGTTGCGCATGCGGTACTCAATGCTCGGCTCTGTCCGATCCTTGAGGGGTCCGCGAACCAGCCATCGTCGCGTCTCGGACTTCGAGTAAGGGACGTCGTGTTCCTGCGCGCTCAACATACGAAAATACGCGGCTACTGCGCTCCGCAGCTCTGCGTCTGTCCAATCGGTCATTTCCACCTCTCTGCAGCGAACCTGCAATGCCCGATTTGAGATCCGGCAGGTAGCGTCGCCCAAGCCCGTCAAACTGCCCCGTTTTGTAGCGGGGCTCCTTGCAGTTGCACAGAAGGTCTACCGTCCGCGCGTCGAATTCGACGTCCGTCAGCAATGCTGTCCAACTTTCTATTGCAATTCAGCCCGATGCCGTAGCACCTTGCAACTGGGGCAGGAGCGGGCTGGGGGAAAACGAATTGTCGGCGGCGGATGCAGCGGAGGCTCAGCGCCAAGCCGGCGTGAGCGAACATGTAGTGGCGCGGCTCCTGGCGGCTATGGTCATGGCAGACGGGCACGCGGATCCTGCGGAGATCGCCATCGCCCACCAAGCCTGCGGGGAGTTCGGCCTGAGCGTAGAAGTTTTCGAGGCTGCCCTGGAGACCGCTGCCTCTGATCCGATCGGCAGCTTTAGCGAGGCGCTTGCCCATATCGGTGAGCCGGACCGCCGGGAGCGCTTGGCATCGGTCTTGTTTGAAATTGCCTCGGTGGATGAGCGGCTTGACCGTCGGGAAACGCAGCTGCTCGAAGCGATGCGGGAAGCTTGGGGCGTGTCCGTCAGCTTCCTCAATAAGCCGATCATCTGGGATGACGAGCAGAGGCAGGTGATCGAAGCCTCGCGCGGGTCCCGGCTGCTCGTGTCCGCCGGGCCTGGAATGGGCAAGACCGCAGTTGCTTGCTCGCGGGTAGCGCACCTGGTCGAGCGCGAGAACGTGGCAGACACTAATATCTGGCTGGTCAGCTTCACTCGGTCCGCAATTGCTGAGCTGAAAGGCCGGATCGGTGATTTCGCCGAGGATCCAAGCAACGTATTTGCGGTCAAGATCTCCACCATAGACTCCCACGCGTGGAAAATTCGATACGGTTTCTCAGCCGAGCAGGCGGAGGAGCTCTTCGGGGGTTTCGAAACCGGGATTGAATCAGCGCTCAAGCTCATGGACGAGAGAGAAGAGGATTTCCGCGACGCTTTTGGCGACCTCGAGCATCTCATAATCGACGAGGCGCAGGACATCACGGGCGGTCGCGCGCGCTTTCTCCTGAAGTTGATTTCCTTGCTTCCTCAGCGCTGCGGAGTCACCGTCTTTCACGATCCGGCGCAGGCAATTTACGACTATGCCGCCAAGGGCGAGGAGCTGTTTCGATTCACCGACGGGCTGCGGGAATCGCTTGAAGGCGGGCTCGCTGAAAAGCAGTTGAAGCGCATCTATCGAACGGATGAGCCGGCGCTTCTAAAGCTCTACGAAGATCTGAGGCTCGATATTCTCGGCAACTCGGACCGGTCGCCCGAGAGCTTCAAGGCAAAGGCCGACCTGGTTAAGCAGGCGGCGGTGTCCGTGCGTGACAAGGGCTTCGATCAGTCGGAGCTCACGGGGTATGATGATGCTCTCGTGCTCTTTCGTAAACGGATCGAAGTGGCTCAAGCTTCGGCTTTCATGGCGGGTTCCCAGATTCCGCATCGACTGCGCATGTCAGGCCTGCCGAGAATGCCCTTGCCCTGGCTGGCGCTGGTCCTTGGCGGGACACGAGGGCGCATGCTGTCCAAACCCGAATTTATAGACAAATGCACTGCGGCACGTGAGGCTTGGTCCTCCGATCTCTACGGCGAAGACATCGAGAGTAGCCGGCCTGAAGCGCGTTGGGATCGGCTTCAACGCTATGCCCGTGCGGGCGGAGACGTCGACCTGTTCAAGCTGCGGGGGAGACTCTCCTCGGCACCTCCCGACGAATTCATAATGCCCGAGTTTGGGCATCGCGGCCCCATCCTTGGAACAATCCATGCCTCGAAGGGCCGTGAAGCGGATCACGTTGTCCTCCAAATCAACGACAATTGGGGCGCGCGCGAACGCACGCGCGGAGATTTGGGAGAGGAGGCGCGCGTTCTCTTCGTCGGGGCGACGCGAGCAAAGCGCAGCCTTGCGGTGCAGGGGGGCTTCGCCATGCCGTTTGCCACTGAGACAAAGAGCTGTCGCGGCTACCGGCGGAGTCCAAAATACAAGAATGGACTGCAGTTTCAGATGGGGCTGCAGGGAGATTACGACCCGTGGTCAGCGGCGGCGCCGGGGATCTCAATCGAGGCTCTGGCTCGCTCGGCGGTGCCTTTCAAGTGCTCTGCATTTCTCGAGGACGAGACCTATGTCTATCGCCTTCGCTCCGGCGACGGCGCCCCCGTCGGCGCCCTGTCGAAGAACGTCAACTATGACCTCTTCGAAATCGCCAATTTGGACCGGAAACGGGGGCGCAAACCCCCCGCGAAAATCGACAACATTCATGTTATGGGATTCGGAACGATGGTGGCTGCCGCCGCAGAGGAACGGCTCAAAGGCGTGCGCCCGGATGCGGCGGAAAGCGGGTTTTGGCTGGTGCCGCAAATCGCAGGCCTGCCGATGGTTTTTCTCGCGTGGTGAACTCGCCTGAGGAAGCGCGCGCCCGGGTTCTTGAACGCCTCAAGGACGACCTGATCGGCCCGAAGGGCGGGGAGGGCGAAATCCTCGATGAGCGCCCCTCCGCACGTTATTTAAGCGGTATTCTGTACCCTCAGCAATGCGCCTTCGACGAGGAGGAGGATGACCGCCTTGCCGCTGAGAACGGCGGGGGCGGTGAAAATGAAGACGAGGGCCAGGAAGCGACGTCGCTGTTGCGTACATTCAAGCCGGCGACCTGCGGTTTTTCGTTTTCCGTCTCCATACGGGCTCCCGAGCCTCGATTGATCCTCGATGTCCGGTACGGGCGATATCGAGCGCGAGAACGCGTCACTGAGCAACGGGGTCGTAGGCTGGATTGGGAGCGGACGCCGCACGCTCACCCCGATCTCGCAGTCAGTCTCGAACATGGAGCAGATGTCACCACGATCGCCGAAGGCCTGGACATGCATCGCCGGGTTCGTCGTGAGGGCCCCGTCGCAACCGTCACATTGCAGTTTGTGAACACCTATCGAGAGGTGTCGGGAGATGCAGCAGAGAGCGCTGACGGCGCCGCTCTGCTCGTGACTGACATGGTCGGAGGCGAGGAAGCGTCCCTCTTTCAGTTTGCAGCGCGGGTCCGCTGCGACGGAGGCTGCAGCTTCGCGGCGCGCCCGCGCGCGTTTCGCGGCAACGACGAGGACGAGCGGATCGCCGACCTTATTTATCGCGACTGTGCGGAATACGCAGTCGGACACACGACATCGGCCTCTTGGACCCCTGTCGATGCTCCTGATGAAATCGAGCTCGCCTGGGTGCCCACAGCCGCAGTGAAATCGATGGATGCCGACGGTGATCCCGAACTGCAAAGGGCGATCGCAGATACAAAACTTGGTCGTCTCCATGGTCTCGAACTCTCGAATGCTGACGACCACGACCTCATTGAGGCGCTGAGGGGCATCAGCCATGGCTACGACCGCTGGATCAAAGCGCGCGGTGACGCGGTCGAAGAAGACTCGACTCTAAGCCATACGCAGAAGCTGCGGGCGCGCGAGAACCTGCAGCGGTGCGGGGCAGCCGCGGGCCGCATCGCTGCCGGGATAGAGTTTCTCGAGGCCAACAAAGACGCTCTTTCAGCTTTTCGCCTCGCAAACCGCGCGATGTACATTCAGGCGGCTTGGGCAGGGAAGCGGCCGAGCGCCCATGAGGATCGTGATCCGGCCGCTTTCGAATTCCACTGGCGCCCGTTTCAGATGGCCTTCGCGCTGCTCTGCCTGCCGTCAGCGGCCGACCGCCGACATGACGATCGCAGAACCTTCGATTTGATTTGGTTTCCGACAGGCGGAGGCAAAACGGAAGCCTATTTGCTGCTGTCGGCGTTCACGCTGTTCTATCGCCGGCTTCGCTACGGCGCACGCGGCGGCGGGGTCGGCGTGATGATGCGATACACGCTGCGCACGCTGACGGTACAACAGTTTCAGCGGGCTGCCGCCCTTATTCTCGCCTGTGAGCAGCTCCGGCTGACGAGGTCCGACTCCCTGAGCGATAAGAGATTCTCCATCGGGCTTTGGGTGGGGAATGACAGCACGCCTAATCGCTACGCGGACGCGGCCGAGGCTCTCGGCGACTACGATTCGAAGTCCACTCCTCGGCAGCTGACGAAGTGCCCCGCCTGCGGAGCATCGCTGGAATGGGAGGACGACAAGGCGGCCCGTCGTATAACGTGCCGTTGCCCCTCCGAGATCTGCGTTTCCGCTCGACCGGCGGGGGTCGTCCCGGTGCTTACCGTCGATGACGACCTTTACGATGAGCCGCCGTCACTGCTTATCGGCACGGTAGACAAGTTCGCGCAAATCGTGCGCAAATCCGAGAGCAGCGTGTTATTCGGGGTCGGCAGCGCGGGGGAGCCGCCGGATCTCATCATACAGGATGAGCTCCATCTGATCGGCGGGCCGCTGGGCTCCTTGACCGGCCTCTACGAGGCAGCGGTCGACCATCTGTGCAGCACGTCAGACGGTCCCCCGAAGATTGTGGGATCAACCGCCACGATACGCCGTGCGGACGACCAGATTCTCCACGTCTTCAACCGCAAGGCCTTTCAGTTCCCCCCTCCCGCGGTCGACTGGTCGAACTCGTGCTTTGCCAAGGTGAAAGAGAAGGATTCCGGCCGCCTGTACGTGGGACTCACCACCGCCGGCCGGTCAGAAAAATTCATGCTTCAGGCCGTCTCGGCCTCGCTGCTCCAATCCGGGGCCGACCCAGATCTTGCCGGCAGTCCGCATTTCGATGGCTACGCGACGCTCGTCGCCTATTTCAACTCGCTGAAGGTCCTCGGCGGCGCACTTGTGCTGATGGAGGACGACGTCCGAATCACAATAGCGGCCCTCGCGTCGCAACGGGGAGAGCCGGAACGCAAGCTCGGCAATCCGGAGGAATTGACGAGCCGGAAGCCGTCTTCGGAGATCCCGTTGATCCTAGAAGACCTTAACAGGCCGCATGGCTCGTCGGGCAGCATAGATGTGCTTCTGGCGAGCAATATGCTCAGCGTCGGTGTGGATATACCTAGGCTGGGACTCATGGTGGTGAACGGCCAGCCAAAGTATATGTCCGAATACATTCAAGCGACGAGCCGAGTCGGACGGCGGCAGCCTGGTCTCGTAATCACGGTGTACAACAATAATAAGATCCGAGATCGCGCGCATTACGAGGCGTTCGCATCCTGGCACGGTGCCCTTTATCGGTCCGTCGAGCCTTCAAGCGTGACTCCGTTCGCGCCACGCGCGCGGGACAAGGCTCTTCATGCACCCTTGGTTGCGCTCGTACGCCATCTCATCAGCCCGAGCAGTCCCCGATTAGGCCAGGCGGAACGGCCGCGCGTGATGGCGATTGTCGACTTGATTCTGGAAAGGATCCGGGCGGTGGATCCCGGCGAGCTTTCGCAGGCGCGCGAGGAGCTTACGGCTTTTGTGGACACCTGGCTTGAGGGCGTACGCGACGGCCGGATCCGCACGTACTGGAACGACCGCCAGATTCGAACAAGCTTACTGATTTCGGCGGAGGAGGCGGCGGCGCGGCGTGCGACCGGCCGCGACGAGGCGCCGGCGGTGCCGACGCCGAACAGCGTCCGCAACGTCGAACCAGGTGTCGACTTCGTGCTCAAGGAACGCGCATGAGCCGGAATAATCATCTAGGGACCGTTCGCCGCGGACAGGTGCTCGGTTACGGGCCAGGCGCGGTCATCGACTTCAGGGCCGGCGCGAAGGGCGGGGGACCGGTTTCCGTGATCGCCGCCTCGCTCGATCACTGGGAAAAGAGCGCCAAGCTGACGGGCGGAATGAACGACCCGCACGTGCTTCGGGAAGCCCGACTCGAGAAGGTGCTGAACAAGGGGCACTTTCGCCTTCCACCGGTCGACGACGCGGATCAGGATGCGGCATTTCCGAACCGTTGGTTGTTCGGATTTCGGTTCCCGGCCTGGCTACAGTGCCCAAGCTGCAAGACGCTGAAGCTTGCCGGCCGTTGGGCTAAAGAAATCGGCGATCCCTCCCGTTGGTGCGCCCGCTGCTCGACGGATGAGCGCCGTGTCTTCGTCGTTCCCTCGCGTTTCGTGACTGCATGCGAGAACGGACACATTGATGAGTTCCCCTGGGTACGATGGCTTGCCGGGAGAAGCGAGACGCTCCTTCCGTGCCTCACGGAGGCAGAAGAAGAAGAAGAAGAAGATCAAGGCTTCGACCGATGCCGATTGCGGCTCGAAAGCTCGGGCGGCTCCGGCATAGAGGGGCTGCGTGTGGTCTGCGGCGCCGAAGGCTGCGGGGCTTCTGCATCCATGGCGGGCGCGTTCTCATCGAAGGGCCTGAAGGGCCATCGATGCAGCGGAAGGAGACCCTGGCTGACCCAGGACCGCCAGTCGTGCGACGCTGTGCCCCGTACACTCCAGCGCGGGGCATCAAATCTTTATTTCCCGATCACCTATTCCAGCCTCAGCATCCCCCCATGGACGGACGCGATTCAAAAGGAGCTTGACCCCTTCTGGCACGCGCTGCGCGGTTTTGATCAAGCTATGCGCGAGACGATGATCGCCAGTTTGGCGGCGACCAATGCGTCTGTGCACAATATGTTGCCGGATGAATATGCCACCGTTGTCCGCAAGCGACTCGAGCTTGACGAGGGTACAAGTTTTGAGACGCTGCGCTTCGAAGAATATATCCGCCTTGAGGCGGAAGCTGAGAACGCGGATTTTCAGGTTCGCCAGGAGGC
>Ga0070659_100002216_pt1 | contig 13808 bp, 13 predicted proteins | sample KBSC23metaG_FD_64666 | JGI IMG/M metagenome (GOLD analysis project Ga0070659, IMG submission 64666) | Corn rhizosphere microbial communities from Kellogg Biological Station, Michigan, USA - KBS C2-3 metaG | ecosystem: Host-associated > Plants > Roots > Rhizosphere > Soil ...
GTTCTGGACGATCAAGCATGGCGTGAAGCTCACCGCCATGCCCGCCTGGGGCAAGACGCACAGCGACGAGCTCATCTGGGACATGGTCGCGTTCGTCCGGCAAATGCCGAAAATGACGCCAGAGCAATACAAGGCGACGGTCGCGAGCGCTCCGGAAGACCATGAGGAAATGATGGAGGAGATGAAGCACGCGAAGGAACCGCCGGCGAAGGTCGCAGCGCAGGCTGACGCTCATTGACTACCGAGTGAACAGCCCACATATGGCCGCCTCCTCCGGATCAAATCCGGCGCAGCGATGGCCCCTTCGTCTAGCGGTCTAGGACGTCGCCCTCTCACGGCGAAAACACGGGTTCGAGTCCCGTAGGGGTCACCACGAATAGCCATACCGCTGCATGCCGCTCCTCGTGGCGACAGCCGACGCCGCGCCAATTACATGTTCTTGCCGGTTGATGTCGGCGGCGAAACTACTCGCTCGCTGTGCTGCGTTTTCACCTGTTCGACCAAGGCCTTGAGATCGGACACTCGGTCCATCGGCGCAACCAGTACCGCGTCGCCAACCGCGATCACCACCATCTTGTCGAGACCGATGGTCGCCACGAGAGGGCCGTCGCTCCACAGGAGCGAGTCGCGGGTGTCGAGCGTCACGACATCACCCCGCGTCACGTTGTTGTCGGTGTCCTTCGCGCCAAGGCCCCACACTGCGTCCCACGAACCCACGTCCGACCAGTCCATCCGAACCGGAACCACCACGCCTCGCGCGGTCTTTTCCATGATGCCGTGGTCGATCGAGACATTTTCGGCCTGGTTGAACGCGTCGGCCGTGGGCCGGACGAACAGGCCCTCGCTCGTCGCTCCATTGACCGAACTCGTAATCGCCTCAAGGCTCGCGGGTAGGAAGCGCCGCATCTCGTCGAGAAGAGTGCTCGCCTTCATCAGGAAGATCCCCGCATTCCAGAAAAAGCGCCCGCTTTGGATGTATTCCGCAGCTTTCTCGGCGTCCGGCTTTTCATGGAAGCGGGCGATCCGGAATGTGCCGTCGCCTGAGCCGGCCGCAGCGACCGCTTCGATATAGCCGTATTGCGTGTTTGGACCGGTGGGCTGAGCGCCGAAGGTGACGATTGCGCCTTGTTCGGCATGCGGCAGACCGATTTCGATCGATTTCAGCAAGGCATCGCGGTCGCCGATCACATGGTCTGACGGCATGAGTAGCAGGATCTCGTCGTCTCCACCTCGCCGAACCCAAGCGGCGGCGAGCGCTGCTGCCGCGGAGGTGTTGCGACCAGCCGGCTCAAGCAGGATTGCCTCGACCGGCGCTCCCACCGATTCGAGCTGGCGTTTGATGGAGAGACGCTGCTCTTCACCACTGACGATGAGGGCCGGCGCGAACCGATCGCCGGACAATCGCTGGACCGTCTCTTGGAGGAGCGATTGCTCGCCCAAGAGAGACAACAGCTGTTTCGGAAACTGCTGCCGGGACACCGGCCACAGGCGGGTTCCGGCACCGCCACACAGGATCACGGGACGTATGATTCGAGCTCTCCTTTCGTTCCTGAAAGCTAATTTGCTTTACTGCCGAATATCACGGCCGCCTATTTGTCCCCGGCTAAGTGACTGAAAAATAGGGAAATCGTCATTAAATATCCGTTAGAAGCAGCAACGGTTCGTCGCGGCTTTCGCGCAATCCATTTGTGAGGGAAAACTGCCGTTGAACCGCATCCGGAACTCATTCTATCGTAAACAAATATTAACTATCTCGCCCGATCCTGCCCCGCAGTGCAAAAGTGAAATTTGGTATCCCGGGGGTGGGCTGAAATTGTTGATTAATTCTTCGCTGCTGCGACGAGCGGCACCATTTCCAATAAGGCGCTTTTCGCCCCTTTTCGCGGCCGTTATTGTCGCCGCAGGTTTTTGCGCGTCTCCCGCCGGCGCCCAGGTCATGGATATTGCTCCTGACGGCACAGTCTCGGTTCGGCAAGGCTCCGGCGCTGCGGATTGGGTCGTAGTCAGCCCTGCTTCGGATCAAACTGTCGATCAAAACGGCCAGCCGATCGTACCGGCTTACGCTTATAGCGACACGGGCCCGCCCCCAGTTCCGCCACAATTCGCTGGCGCCCTCACCCAGGCCGCGTCCGCCGCAAATGTCAGTCCGACGCTGCTTGCTGCGCTCGTTTGGCAGGAAAGCCGCTGGAACCCCCAGGCGGTGTCACCCAAAGGTGCGATGGGCCTGGCGCAGCTGATGCCTGGAACCGCGCGGGACCTCGGAGTCAATCCCGCCGACCCCCTTCAGAACCTCGTCGGTGGAGCGCGATATCTTCGCCAACTGCTTGATCAATTTGACGGAAATGTGGAAAAGGCGCTCGCCGCCTACAACGCCGGACCTGCTCGTGTTCGCAGCGCCGGCGGCGTTCCCGCGATCGCTGAAACGCGAGCCTATGTGAGCTCGATCGTGCGTCGCATCTCATTAAGTTCCACGGGAGGAAACCAATGAAAATCACGCGCGGCCTTGCCGCTCTTCCAATGATTCTGGCGAGCGCTCCGGCAGCCGCTGCCGGACAGGTCGACCCGCAGGGTTCGGGCCCGATCGTCGCTGCCCTGATGTGGCTCCAGGGCACTTTGCTCGGCAACGTCGCGACCGCGGTCGCGGTGATCGCCGTGGCGATGGTCGGCTTCATGATGCTGACCGGCCGGATGAATTGGCGCTTCGGCGCGACGGTGATCATCGGCTGCTTCGTCCTGTTCGGATCGGCGGCGATCGTCAGCGGCATCCAGTCAGCGGCAGCCGCGGGCTAAGGGCGAATGGCGCTTTCCCGCTCGCCCGTCTTTCGCGCCCTTACCCGGCCGCAGATGTTCGCGGGCGTGACCTACAGTTATTTCATCATCAATGCGGCGGTCACCACCGAAGCCTTCCTGATCACGCGCAGCTTTCTTGCGCTTCCCGTGGCGCTCGCAGTCCACGTGATCGGATATTTCGCCTGCCTCCGCGAACCGCGCATTTTCGATCTGTGGATCACCAAGGTCAGCCGCTGCTCCCGCGTCAAGAATTGGAAGCGCTGGGGCTGCAACAGCTACGCGCCCTGATGATTCAGTCCAGAGGACGGAAGTTTTGAATATGACCAAATGGTTGGGACCGGCAGCATGGGGGAAGAAGGAAGCCAAGGCTGGCGACCGGCTCCCCTACGCCTGTCACATCGACGCTTCGACCCTTCGCCTGCGCGACGGCTCGCTGATGCGCTGCATGCGCCTCGCCGGCTTTCCGTTCGAAACGGAAGACGATGAAGTGCTCAATCACCTGCTCGCAGTGCGGGACGTCGTGCTGCGGAGCGCGCTCAATTCGAAGGCGGTACTCTATCACCACCTGATCCGCCGCCGGGTCGAGGTGGACCTCGGCGCACGAACCCCCGATCCATTCTCCGACGACATCGATCGCCGCTGGACCGCCCAGATGAACCAGGGGCGGCTGTTCCTCAACGAGCAGTTCCTGACGATCGTCGTCCGGCCGCCGCGCGGCAAGGCAGGTCTGCCCGAACGGCTGAGCAGGTTCGGATCGAAGCCGACCAACGCACTCACGGGCACGGAAGCCCTGGAGCTCGATTCCGCGACGGCGGCTCTGAGCGCCGCGCTGCAATCCTATGGCGTACGCGTCCTCGGCACGTACGAGAACGAGACCGGCGTCTATTCAGAGCCGCTTGAGCTCCTTTCGGCGCTGTACAACGGCGAGATGCGGCCGGTGCTCATGCCGCCGCCCGAGCAGGACCTCGGTCAGCACATTCCTTATTCGCGCGTGAGCTTCGGCCTCGACGCAATCGAGGTGCGGGGGCCGGCGAGCCGCAGCTTCGCGAGCATCGTCGGCATCAAGGAATATCCGGATGCGAGCCGCGCCGGTCTGTTGGACTCGCTGCTCCGAGTCCCCCACGAGTTGGTCATCACGGAAAGCTTTGCGCCGATCGAGCGACAGACGGCGCGTGAGCGGATCGACCTTTCGCTCCGCCGCCTGCGCAGTGCCGACGAGGGTGCTGCCACCGAGCGTGCCGAGATGCTCGCCGCGCGCGACGCGGTGGGCGCCGGACAGCTGAGCTTCGGCGATCATCACCTTAGTCTGCTGGTGCGCAGCGGTTCGCTGGAGACGCTCGAGAGCGCGACCGCGGATGCGGCCGCCGCGCTAGCCGACATCGGCGCCGTTGGCGTCCGCGAGGACATCAATCTCGAGCCGGCCTTTTGGGGTCAGTTCCCAGGCAACGAGCAGTTCGTCGTCCGTCGCGCGCTGATCTCCAGCTCGAATGCGGCCGGATTCATCTCGCTTCATGGCTTTCCGATGGGCCGCGCCCGCGGAAATCATTGGGGCGACGCGGTGACAGTCTTCGAGACGACCAGCTCAACTCCCTTCTTCTTCAATTTCCACGAGGGCGATCTCGGCAACTTCACGATCATCGGTCCGTCCGGTTCGGGCAAGACGGTGGTCCTCAACTTCCTTGCGGCGCAGGCGCAGAAATTCGCGCCGCGCACCGTGCTGTTCGACAAGGATCGCGGCTCGGAGATTTTTCTTCGCGCCCTAGGCGGCCGCTACGAGCGGATCACTCGCGGCGCGCCGACCGGTTTCAATCCGCTTCGATTGACCGACACAGCGGTGAACCGGGCTTTCGTTCGCGACTGGCTGGCCGTACTGCTCGAAGCGACTGGCGCGGAGGATGAGGCTGCGATCGCCAAGGCCGTCGACGAGATCTACGCGCACGGTCCCGAGCTTCGCCGCTTGCGCTTTCTCCGCGACCTGCTCGGCGGCGGGCGGCGTCCGCAGCCGGGCGATTTGCCCTCGCGCCTCGATGCCTGGATCCACGATGGCGAGCATGCCTGGTTGTTCGATAACAAGCACGACCAGCTCGATTTTGAGAACCGCGTGCTCGGCTTCGACATGACCGAACTGCTCGAGGACCGACGGCTCCGTACCCCGGTGCTGCTCTACCTGTTCCACCGCATTGAGCAGACGCTCGATGGTTCGCCGACGATGATCCTGATCGACGAGGCCTGGAAGGCGCTCGACGATCCGATGTTCGCCGCGCGTATCCGCAACTGGATGAAGACACTTCGCAAGCGCAACGCGATGATCGGCTTCGCCACCCAGTCGGCCGCCGACGCGCTCGACAGCACGATCGCCTCGGCCATCGTCGAGCAGACCGCGACCGCGATTTTCATGCCCAACCAGAAGGCGCGTGAGGAGCATTATTGCAAAGGCTTCGGCCTCAGCAGCCAGGAGTTCGAGTTCATCCGGTCTCTGCCGGCGCACAGCCGCTGCTTCCTGGTGCGCCAGGCGAACCGCTCGGTCGTCGTCCGGCTCGACCTCAATGGAATGCCGGACGTGCTGACGGTCCTGTCGGGCCGCGAATCCAGCGTCCGGCGCCTCGATGAGCTGCGTGCGTCGGTCGGTGACGATCCGGCGCACTGGTACCCGCTGCTGACGCGCGCGCCCTGGCCGGGAACGCCGCCGAGCGACGAATTCTGGCTGGAAGCCGCCGAATGAGCCAGTGTGCGCCCTTCGGTGCGGAAGGCCCTGCAGGCGTGGCCGACGCGCTGCAGAAGGTCGACTGTCTGGCGACCGACGCGACAGCAATGTCGTTCGGGCGGCTGTTCGGCGAGCATGGCAGCTTTCAGACCGCATTGACGATTATCCTGACTCTCTACGTAGCACTGCTCGCATTCAACCTGATCACCGGCCGCTCGGCGCTGCGCATTTCCGTCCTAACTCCGCGCATGATGACGCTCGGCCTGGTGCTGACCTTCGCGACCTCGTGGTTCGCCTACCAATCAGTGGTGTGGAACCTCGCGACCGGAGCGCCGGATGAGATCGCCAGCGTCCTGATCGGGAGCAAGGGCTCGGCGACGGTCCTGTTCGCGCAGCAGCTCGACGGCTTCTTCGATGCCATCACCAATGCCGCCAGTGCGATCCCGGCACAGACTCCCGCGGTCGCTGCTGCCACGCCAGCACTGGCGTCGCCCGCCAACATCCTTTCGCTCGGCGCGCTGATCATGCTGCTCGGAACGGTTGGCGTTTTGGTGGTTTGCCGCCTCGCGCTTGCGGCGCTGCTGATTATCGGTCCGGTGTTCATCGTGTTGGCGCTGTTCGGCGGAACGCGCGGGCTGTTCGAAGGGTGGCTGAAGAGCGTCGCCATGTTCGCGCTGGTACCGCTGCTGACCGTGGTTATGGGAAGCGGCGCGCTGGTCGCCATCGCACCGATGGTTGCCGGGCTCGACCAGGCCGGTGGGCAGATCCCGCTACGGACTGCCGTTTCGATATTGGTTGCTTCGATCATCTATCTGTCGCTGATGCTGCTGATCTTCAAAGTCGCGGCCACGCTCACACGCAGCTGGCGTCTCGGCCGGGCCTCGGCGTCTGCACCTGCTACGGCCGGGGCGGGCGCGATGGGTGGCGGACACCAGGAGCGGCCACTTAATGCCGCTCCGACGGCTACGGCGGCGGCGATTGGCTCGGACCGGGTCCGCAGCGCGGTCGCCAGTATCGAAGCTTCGACTTCGGGCCACCGACTCGCCGCTCCAGCTGTTGCGCGGCTGGCGATGCCCGCACCGGCTCCAGTCCCGGCCCTCGCGGGGCCGAGCGATGCGCGGAGCCAAATGCGCTACCTCCACCACCGGGTTGCCGGTGTTTCCAACAACGTTTCACGAGAGATGCTGCGATGATCCGCAAGGTTAGTTTCGCCGCGTTTGCGGTTCTGGTCTGCACGAGCGCTGCTCAGGCGGCGACCGACAACCGCATTCGTTCCATGAATTACAATCCGAATGAGATCGTCCGGATCGTCGGCAAGACCGGCATCCAGTCGACAATCGAGTTCGCCGCCGACGAGCGGATCGAAAATGTCGCCGTGGGCGATTCCTCGAAATGGCAGATCACGCCGAACCGGCGCGCAAGCCTGCTGTTCGTGAAGCCCCTTGCGGCACGCAGCCGGACCAATATGACGGTCGTGACGGACCGCCGCACCTATATGTTCGACCTCGTCGCCGGCGGAACCACGCCGATCTATGCGCTCAAGTTCAGCTATCCGAACGAGAAGCCGTCAGAAGCGGCGAAGCCCGCCCAACAGGCCGCGGCCACGCCGACGTCCGTCCAGGCGACGATGACGGCCGAGAAGCTGCACTTCGACTGGAACAAGAAGGGTTCGGGCAAGGTGCTCCCGACCCGCATCTTTGACGACGGTCAGTCGGTGTACCTTGCATGGGACAAGGAGACACCGCTGCCGGCGATCCTCACCCAGTCAGAGGATCGCAAGGAAGGCCCGGTGAATTACCGGATGAGCGGCGAATATATCGTCATTAGCCCGATCCCGGCCAATCTGGTGCTCCGCTATGGCAACAGGGTGGCGACGCTGTGGCCTTCGCGGCGGATCGTTCCAGCGCAGCCTCCGACGAACGCGGTGAGCAGGATGGCGGCGGCGCCCGCGCCGCAACCGCCGGCTGCTCAACCACGACCAACCTTGAGCGAGGCTGCGACGGCTGCGCCGGCGCCTGCCAATGTATCGAGCTCGACCGTGAGGCTCGCCAATATGACCTCGCTTTACAGCGACAAGCTGACGGATGCAGCGCATGAGCAATAATCGAGCCACGATCGAAGCCGAAGCGAATACGGTTCGCGGGCCGTGGGGCGAACCGCTCCGGGCGTCGCTCCCGGCGACGGTTCCGCAGACGGACCCGCGGCTGGAGCTTACCGAACAGGCTTTGGTTGTCGCCAGCCAAAACGCCTATCCGATCGTCGCGACGCAGAAGTCACGCCGGGACAACATGGGTCTCGCCGCCGGTGGAGCTATTGCATTGGTGCTCGGCTGCGCGACCTTCGTGTCGCTGAATTCCGGCCGCCACGCGTCGGTGAAACCCGCCGCCTCGACCGCCGTTACAACCCAGACTCAGGCGGGCATGCCGATGCCGGCTCCAATGCCAGGCAAGCCCATGGCAATGCCGCCCGCCGGTGCGCCCGTAACAACGGGGCAAACGGCGCCGATGGCTGGCATGGAGTCGATGCCGGGCATGACGCACATGCCCGTAGCGCCGGGCGCCGTGCCAGTGCTGGTTTTTGATGGCGGCGCGCCGCCGACCGTCGCGCCTTCGGCCGGACAGGCCGGGGCACGCGCCGACGGAGCCCCGGCGATGCTTGCGGTCGGTGCGGCGGGAGCAGCTGCGATTGGCGACAATTCGGCGGCCCGCTCGACCCGTCTCGCAGAGCCGGCGAACACCGTCATGCAAGGGACGCTCATCCCCGCGGTGCTCGAAACGGCGATCGACACCGACGTTCCGGGCTATGTCCGCGCCGTCGTCAGCCAGGACATTCGCTCGTTCGACGGTTCTCGGGTTCTCATCCCGCGCTCGTCGCGCCTGATCGGCGAATATAAAGGTGTGGTCCAAGCAGGGCAGCGCCGCGCTTACCTGATGTGGACTCGGTTGGTGCGTCCCGACGGCGTTTCAGTCGCGCTCGCTTCGCCAGCCGCGGATTTCTCTGGCCAGGCCGGCATCGGCGGGCAGGTCAACAGCCACTTCTTCTCGCGCTTCGGCTCGGCCATCCTGCTGTCGATACTCGGCGGTGCTGGCACGCTCGCCACCGGTGGTGCGTCGACGGTCATCGTCGGCGGCGCTGGTCAGAGCGCGGCCTCGGTTGCGGCGCAGCACGACGGCCAGCGGGCGCCGACGATCAAGGTTCGTCAGGGCGAACCGATCCGGGTCTTCACGGCACGTGACCTGATTTTTCAGGCTGATGGGACGAACGGATGAGCGAAGCCGAGAAGCTTCCCTCTACCGACGGCATAGATCCGTTCCTCGACGCCTATCTCGAGCCATTCCGTGCTTGGCTCGCGCAGGAGGACGTCACCGAGCTGCTGGTCAACCGGCCGGGTGAGGTGTGGATCGAGCAGCGCGGAAAGATGACCTGCCACAAGGCGTCGAAGGTCGACGATGCGCTGCTGCAGCGGCTTGCCGAACAGGTGGCTAGGGTGAGCCATCAGGGCATCAGCCGCGAGCGACCCTTGCTTGCCGCGATGCTTCCCAATGGGGCGCGCGTGCAGTTCGTTGCGCCCACCGCCACCCGCGCCAATTGGGCGTTGGCGATTCGGCGGCACTGCCTGCTCGACATGCCACTCGAGGCCTATGCCTCCGGGCCCTTGGAGCCGGTGCATAAGGCCGCGTGCAGCTCGCCCGAGGAGGATCCGATTGGCTTCCTTCGCGAGGCGGTGAAAGAGCGCAGAACCATCCTGATCAGCGGCGGCACGTCGACAGGCAAGACGACCTTCCTCAACGCGCTGTTGCGCGAAGTTCCGGCCGACGAGCGGGTGATCGTCGTCGAGGACACCGCCGAAGTGCAACTACACGGCCCCAACGATCTTGGCCTCATCGCAGTGAAGGGGGAGCTGGGCGAAGCGCTGATCAATACTGACGATCTGCTTCAGGCGGCGTTGCGATTGCGGCCCGACCGGATTCTCCTGGGCGAGCTTCGCGGAAAGGAAGCGGTGAGCTTCCTGCGTGCCGTGAACACAGGTCACCCTGGGTCGTTCAGCACGATCCACGCCAACTCTACCAGCGGCGCGCTCGAGCAACTGGCGCTGATGGTGATGCAATCGGGCCTCGGCCTCTCGCGCAGTGAGACGATCGACTATGCCAAGTCGGTGATTGACGTCGTTGTCCAGCTCGGCCGCGAAGGGGCACAGCGAAAGATCGTTGCGATCGAGGAACTGACGCCGGAAACTTCGGCGGCTGAGATCGTCGTGCGAAAGATCCTGAACCGCGCCGCGGCCTAGGACTCAGCCGATTTCTTGATCACTCGTGCGCGAACGCCGACCGCCGTGCATCCTGCGGGTACGTCGTCGACGACAACCGCATTCGCGCCGATTCTCGCGCCGTCCCCAACCTCGACTTTGCCGATGATCTTGGCGCCGGCGCCGATGTACACCCGGCTTCCGATCCGGGGGACCTGACCCTCGCCGATCATCCCGATCGTAACCTGCTGCATGATCATGCAATCGTCGCCAATCACGGCGTCTTCGTGAATGACCACTCCGTTGGGGTGGGGAAGCATCAAACGCCGCCCCAGGCTTGCCTGCGGGGCGATGTCGGATTGGGTGATGATGCTCCAGATCAGGTGGCGCGTGCGTGCAACCTTTCGCATCATTCGGTGCCAAAGTCCGCGACGCGCGCGATGGTATTGATACGCCTCGATGCTCGCGAGCAGCCGATGGCTGAAAGCGATCATGATGCCTCGAAACGCCTGCGTTCAGCTTGGCCGAGATCGCGCGGCAGCATGGCCGCGATATCGTCGAACAGCTGGTAGCGGCGCCGGTACATCGCCCGCTTCTTTGGTGCGACCTCGTCCAAGTCTCTGCGAGTGCCGGCCAGCGGAAGTTCGAAATGAGAGTCGGCTGCTCGCACTCCGCCACGCTCCGCCCAGACTTCATCGTAGAAGAGGCCGTGCGCGCCCTTCCGTCCGAAATAACGGTGCCGCGAGATTTTCAGTGCGTCGGCTACCGCGTAGATATGCTGCGCTCCAATGCTGTTGGCAAACAGCCGCAACGCCTCAAGCATGAAGTCGCGAGGCCGAACCCCGTGGAAGTCCTTGGTCAAATCCCGGTACAAGTCGAGGATTGCTTTCTCCTGGCGCCCCTGAATGCCGCCGACGAAGACCTCCGTTTTGGGATGATTGAACAGCGAGAAGGACAAAGTGAAGGCGCGGAACTCGCCTTTGAAGAGGCTGAGCGTCAGATGTCCTTCGCGCGAGAGCCATTTGGCGCGATCAAGGACCAGACTTGTATCTGGGCTAACCGACCCAAGGTCAGCCAGTATCATCTTTTCGTCGGGGGCCAAGCGCAGGCCGGGGATTGCCCCGACCACTGCCAGATGGCCCTCTATACGTGCAAAGCGGGTAGGTGCGTCCCACGCAGCGCATTGATAAGGCCAGAGCATGTATCCCACGGTGTCCGGCCACTCGCTAGCCAGGCTGCCCAACGGAGAGCTTGGATCGAGGTGCTCGAGCCGCTCCGCCAGCGACCGATTTCGCAGTGCCGCGAGGACAAATTTCGACCGAAGCTTCCAGTTCCGATCGACGCGCGCGCTGGCGCGCCATGCCCATCCAATCACCGGCCCCGCCTCGTGAGGGCGGACTCCATGGCGACCCGGCCAGCCATTCGGCACAGAGCCTGATTCATCCGAACAGCCGATGAGCCAGCCGCTGCAGTTTGGGCGGCACCCAGTCTTTCACGAAGTGATAGCGTCGAATCTGCCAATCCAGCCTATCCTCGCTGCCAGGCCGCGGTCGGAAGTTCGTCGTGCGGTTCGGCAAGACAGCGAGTCCATCCTCGGCAGCAGTATAATAATAGGTGGCAATCGACCGGCGCGAGCGCTCCGGCGGGCAGTTCAGCGGGTCCGGGTGTCCGTGGAAGCTATCGAGGTCCGTGTTGAAGATGACCGCGCGACCGAACTCCGGTTTCACCCGAACGACGCACTCCTTCATCTGCTTATCCCAAAGTTCAAGCTGGCCGCCGTAGTCATCCGGCCAATCCTCGTTGAGGTAGATCAGCAAATTGAGACGACGCTGGACCTTGAGCCGGGCGTGAATATTGAAATCTGCATGAATTCCGAGGTGACCGCCGCGCTTGGTCTCGTGTAGCCCGCCGCCATCGAAATACGGATCGGAGATGAGTCCCTCAATTCCGGTGAGCTCCTCGAGAAAACCAAGGAAGGCCGGGCCATTGAGCTCGGCGAAGATGTTCCTGATCAATCCCGAAGAGATCTCGTGCGGCGGATATTGGAATTTGTACCGCTCCTGCTCCCGATCGAAGAAGAGTCGATTCTCGCTTGAGGGAAATTCGTCAAGGACGCCCTTCAGGACTTCAGTATTCAAGAAGCCGTCGATAACGATGTGCGGGAAGGGGTCCGCGTTGCGATAGGTTGCGGACAGTGACTGCCCCAACGCTCGGCATTCCTCCGTATCCAACGAGAGGTAGCCGTTGACTGGTTTCATGTGCAGCATGACGGCCATTCTATAATGCTCTCGGTCAAGGCGAAACACGGGCTCCGGTGCGCTCCCGGTGACTGTCGCATTTCGAAACGGGCTTTGCGTCGCTGTTGAAATGATATTGTATCAATCGCATCGCTCCTAGCCCGGAATTCAATTGACAGTTCGCCAGCCTTCACCCTCCATCAATTCGGACATCGCGAAGGCAGATGTCGCGGTCGTAATCGTCAATTACCGGACCCCGGATCTGACCAAGCAGTGTCTCGAAGCGCTCCGTGGCGAGCGGCGGCGCCTGCCGAGACTGCGCGCATTCGTGGTCGACGGTGGGTCCGGTGACGGGTCGGCCGAGGCACTGGCGAAAGCGGTGGCTGATCCCGATTATTCCGAGTGGGTTTCATTCAGGCCGCTGCCGATCAACGGCGGCTACGGCTGGGCGAACAACCAGGCGATCCTGACCCTCGCGCGCGAGCAGAACCCGCCCGAATTCATCCATATTCTCAACCCCGATGCAAAGGTGAGCGACGGAGCGGTCGCTCTCCTCATCGAGGAGATGCTGGCTCATCCCAATTGCGGCGCGGCGGGGAGCCAATTGCTTGGACCAAACGAACGCGACGTCCCTTCGGCATTCCGCTTTCCCTCGATTGGACGGGAACTCGTCGCGGGAGCGCAGTCGGATGCGGTTGGGCGGCTGCTCGGGGTTGCGCCAACGGTGGTCAGCTCGAACCAAAGCGCCGAGGCCGACTGGGTGAGCGGAGCAAGCGTCATGTTCCGTTCCGGGGCGCTGCGCGATGTGGGCCTCTTCGACGACGGCTTCTTCCTCTATTTCGAGGAAGTGGAGCTGATGCATCGAATGAAGGCAAAGGGCTGGAGCGTCCGGCACGTGCCGGAAAGTCGCGTCGTGCATATGGAAGGCGCGTCGACAGGTGGGCCTGCTGCCCGTGCCCAGCCACGGATCTGGTACGAGTCACGCAAGCGCTATTTCGCCCTGACCGGCGGTCCAGTATCGATCATCGGCGCCAATTTGGCATGGCTGGTTGGGCGCGGCGCAGGGCTGCTCAAAAGCCTACTTCGCCGGTCCAGCGATGGTGGCGGGATGCGGACTTCCGATCTTTTCTGGTTCGGCTTCACGCCTGTGAAGGCCAAACCTTCGGTGCCTTCGTGGGGCGATCCACCAGGCGACCCGCCGGCGTGGATGGAGCGGCGATGACCTCGCGCATGGCTGCAGTAGTGATCGGTCGCAATGAAGGTGAGCGGCTGGAGCCGAGCTTGCGCTCCGTCCAGAGCGCTGGCCTTCCACTCGTCTACGTGGATTCAGGCTCGACCGACGGCAGTCCGACGGTCGCGCGGCAGCTGAATGTTCCCGTTGTGGAGCTCGACCCGAGGCGGCCTTTTTCGGCCGCGCGCGGGCGCAATGAAGGGTTGGACGAGGCGCTGCGGCACTGGCCGCACATCGACCATGTCTTGTTCCTGGATGGCGACTGCGTGCTCGACCCGCTTTTTCCCGCGGCGGCGACAGCGACATTCAAACAGCATCCCGACTGCGCGATTGTCACCGGGCATCTGTCGGAACGGCACCCCGAGGTTTCGATCTACAACCGCCTGTGCGCGATCGAGTGGCGCTCGCCCGCAGGTCGCATTGAAAACATGAATGCGCTCGGTGGGATTATGGCGGCGCGAATCTCCGCTTTCCGCGAGGTCGCCGGATTTAACGAGGAGGCGATCGCCGGTGAGGAGCCGGATCTCGGCGTGCGCCTTGGCCTCGCCGGTTTTTCGATCATCAAGATCGACGAGGCCATGGCGACTCACGACGCGCAGA
>Ga0070659_100002219_pt1 | contig 13803 bp, 14 predicted proteins | sample KBSC23metaG_FD_64666 | JGI IMG/M metagenome (GOLD analysis project Ga0070659, IMG submission 64666) | Corn rhizosphere microbial communities from Kellogg Biological Station, Michigan, USA - KBS C2-3 metaG | ecosystem: Host-associated > Plants > Roots > Rhizosphere > Soil ...
GTGACTCGATGGTGAGCTCTCCCGTTTCCAAGGCGGCCACAAGGTCCCTCGCGCCGAGTGCGCAGCCGTCGCCGCGTTCCCAGGCAGTGGTCAGCTCGGCGAGTCGTTTGGCTGCCAAGCGTCGCACCTCGTCGAACTCTCCACCCGGCCCTAGCTGAGAGATCACGAAAAGGAGACGGGACTCGAGATCCTGTTCAGCGCGGTGCATGGTGAGCCGTCCGTAATTGGATTTAAAGCGGTTCCAGATGATTGATGGCGAGTCGAAAAGCGCGAAGCAGCGTTCGGCGTGTACGCGTCGTACCTCGTCATCGACGCTCTTGTAGTTGGGGATGACCCAGGTCAGCTGGTCGAAGAAGACAGCCGAGCTAACAACGTCGTCGAGGAGGGCGCGGTCACCCTGAACCCGGTCCTTCATGAAGTCCTCGACGCTCGGGTTGACGAAGTCGACGACGATGACCGTCCCGACCGCCCAACTGCGCACAAGACTGTCGTGGAGGACGCGCAGCGACACGCGGAAGGCAGAGGAGTCAGAGGGAAACCCTCGATAGCCAGCCAGAGCCGCAAATGCTCGTTCGAGGTCTACGAGCTCGACCGGCCGTGGCATTGAGACGAGGGCGAGCAGGAGCAGGCGCTCTGCCTCGCCAAGCTGACGGTCGTAAATTCGGCGCCAGAAAAAGCCGGGATCCTCGATGACTGATACTGCGTAGTCGACAAAGTCGATTCCCTCGCTGATCTCCTCCTGCCCGTAGCCGCCGGCGATCGTCTCGATCAGACGTGGATTGAACAAACGGTGGGAGACGATTCGGTTGTAACGATGGTCCCTGGCAAGGGCCTGCCGCGCCTCGATGGGAAGGTCCGAGTGGTAGACGTGGTTGTAGAGAATCTTCGCTCGATCGAGATGATCGTAGAGCTCGAGTTCAAGCAGGAAGCGGTCGCGCCCGATCCCCGCCCGCTCGAAGCTCTCGTAAATATCCAGGGCCTGGTTGAGGATGTACTCCCGCGTAGTGAGGATGAAGAGTGCGTTTGGCCGATCCATCACCTCATGGATGAAAGCGATCAGGCGCTGGTCCTCGTTCTTCTTCAACTCCCCCAGGGTGGTGGTGCCGAGGAAGTCGTCGTAGTAGAAGACCTGTGCGACCTGGGGATCGCTCAGCGCCCATGCCTCCTCGACGTCATTGGAAATCTCAACGGGCTCAAAGTTCTGGCTCACGGCGTCCGCGACCAGCATGCGGGCGAGCGTGCTCTTGCCGATCCCGGGCTGGCCGCTTATCAGGCAGACGCGCTCGGCGGCGAGCTTCTCATGCGCAAGGAGGAAGGCTTCGGTTTCCACGTACAGCGGCAGGGCGTGATCGATCGCGTTAAGCAGGGCGCGCGAGCGCGCCAGTACTTCAGCATTGAGAAGCGCCTTGAGAGCGGTCCCTCCGGACAGCCAGAGCTTGACATGGCGGCGCTCTACCTCTGGATGGAGATCGAGGAGGGCTTCCAGATCGCCACCGCCGAGGATGTCTGCCTCGTTTGCGATCCACCCCTCGAGGTCCTCGACCAGGGCAGTCTTGTTCGCGGGAGTCAGGGGACGGCTGGTGACGAAGCGGTAGTGGGTTGGCTTGGCCTTCGTCCCGCCAAGCCGCGCTGCCTCTTGACGCGCGGCGGCGCGCAGTTGGGAGAAGGTGCTGTTTAGATAGTGCTTGCACTGCACCATGACGAGCGAGTCGTCGGCCATGTAACGCAGGTCGATACCGAGGTCTGGTCCACGGCGGAACCGTTCGTAGCGGCGGTTCTCTGCGGCGCCGAGGAGATCGCCGACCAGGTCCTCGAACTCAGCGTCTGAAAGTCGGTCGAAGGGGCGCATGCTCCGCTTGTTTACTTCATGCACCGGCGAGTCCGCATCCTTCGCACGACTTCCGCCATCTTGCTGCTGCCAGAGACCCTGTAGGCGGGTGCGGAGTGCTCTGGGCTGGATGGGCTCCAACGGAGACCGCGGTTGTTGGTTCCCTATTTCTATCTATTGCTCAGTTGGACCCCTGGGCAACGACAGAGCTCGAACTCCACAGGAGATCGAGCCGAGGCTCGCCGATCAAATCAGGCGGCCGTACGTGACTTGGGCCAGGCCCCAGATCGGACTCGCTCATAAAGCGTGTCGGGGGCGAGGTCGGCGCCCCCGGGCCAGATGACAGTCCCGGTCTCCGAATTGGTTTTGACCATGGCGAATCCCTTGGGCGTGCGGGCGTCTTCGAAAACGGGGCCCGCATGGCATTCATCCACGACTGGGGCTTCGACCTGGGCTGGATCAAGGTCCCCGTGGCGATCTGGCACGGCGAGGAGACCGCTTCGTCCCCTTCTCGCACGGGGGCTAGGCTCGCCGACAACGTCTCGATAGCCAGGTCCTGCCTGAGAGCCGGCGAGGTCCATATCTCGCCGGCGGTGAGCGCCTACGGGCAGATCCTCGACCAACTGACCTCCACGATGGCCCCCCGGCGGACCACCGGCGACGCCAAGAATTGAGAAACCACCGAGTACTTGACGCGATTCGGGGTGGCGAATAGCGTCGGCCCAATCGTGGCGGTTGGGGAGAAGCTGAAAGCTCGTCTGCGCAGGTGGCTCGGGGTCGAAACGTGTTCGGAGGGCGCCCCGCCGCAGCCCTGCGGCGACATGGGCCTCGCGGAGAAGATCAGCGCCCCGCAGCGTCACGATGATGCGCGGTGGGGGGTGCGGGATTGGTTGCGCTTCTTCGTTGTCGGTCGGCGGCCTGAGCCGCTCCCCTCCTTTTCTGGGCTGGTCGAGCCGGCTGAGGAGGGAAAGGTCGGGATCGCTTGCTCGGGCGGCGGAATCCGCTCGGCCTCCTTCAACCTCGGCGCCCTGCAGGCGCTGCAGGAGAAAGGCCTGCTGGCGAAGAGCCGCTACCTCTCCGCCGTCTCCGGCGGCTCCTACATCGCCGCCGCCTTCTGCATGGTCCGCAAGACCTGGACGCCGGGTCAGCCGAAGCCGACGGGCAGCGACGACTCCGATCCGAGCGTGGTCAATGAGCAGCACCCGCCCTTCTTTCCGGGCTCTCCCGAGCAGCAGTACCTGCTCAACCGCAGCTCCTACCTCGCCCCGGGTGGGAAGGGCAAGGCCGCCTTCGGGCTGCGGCTGGTGCTCGGCCTCGGCTTCAACCTGCTCGTGATCGCGCTCTTCATCGCGATTATCGCGGTCCTGCTCGCCAGCCTCTACGGCGTGCTCTATCCGAGCCTCGACCAGACGATTGCCCAGTGCAGCAGCGGCGGGCGGTCATGCGATTTCAGCGTCTGGCCGCCCCCGTCCGCGCTTTGGATCTCGATAGCCGGGGTGGGGGCCGCCGGTCTAGTGCTCGGTGCCGCCGGGATGCTCGCATTTCGCTGGACCGGGTGGCTGCGCGACTTCGCGGAAACCTGGTCGCTGCGACTGGTGGTCCTCGCCGTCGCCGCAGCCGTGCTGTTGATCGCGATCCCGCTGCTGCTCGAATGGTTCCGCGATCTCGGCCTTCCCGAAAAGGGCGGCACGGCCGAAGAAGTGGCGGAAGCGACCAGGAAGAACCCGGGGGTTTCGAGCCTGCTGATCGGCGCCGGCAGCATCACCAGCGCGCTCGGCGCGGTGTTTCTGCAACTGCGAGCCGATTGGCTGGATGCGCAGAAGCTGGCGGAGCAGGCCAAGGGCGCGATCAAGTGGTACTCCGGCCTTGGCCAGCGGCTGCGTCGCGGCATCGCCTACCTGATCGCCGCTCTCGTCGGGCCGGCGCTGGCGCTCGCTCTGGCCCTGGTCGTGATGTCGACGACCCTCAACATCGACGATCCGCCCCAGGTCTGGGCCTACTTCGGGTTCATGGCCGCGCTGTTCGGGATCTTCTATGCGTTTGCCGACCTGACGACCTGGTCGCTGCACCCCTTCTACCGGCGGCGCCTGGCTTCCGCCTTCGCCCTGAAGCGGATCGCGCGAGCGCAGGGCACGCCGCCGATCGCCGCCGAGGACGCCGGCATCGCGGTCGAACGCGACTACGATTGCCTGGTCAAGCTCTCGACGACCGCGATCGACCGCGACGCCGAGGGGAACTGCCAGTGGCCGACGCTGCTCGTCTGCGCCGCGGCCAACGTCTCCGACAGCGCCGCCACGCCCCCCGGGCGCGAGGTCAGCAGCTTCACCTTCAGCGCGAGCTCGATCGGCGGTCCGCTTGTCGGCGCCGTCGAGACCGCGCAGCTCGAGCAGAGCTGCGACCGCCACCGCCTCTCCTCCTTCACCCTGCCCGCCGCGGTGGCGATCTCGGGCGCCGCGCTCTCCCCGTCGATGGGCAAGATGACCCGCCGGCCGCTGCGCCTCCTGATGGGCATCGCCAACGTCAGACTCGGCGTCTGGATGCCGAACCCACGCCGACTGGAGACGTTCAAGAAGCGCAACAAGGTCTATCCGCGCCCGCGCCCGTACTACCTGCTACGCGAGCTGCTCGGTCTCAACCAGCTCAACCTGCCCTTCCTCTACGTCACCGATGGCGGGCACTACGAGAACCTGGGGGTGATGGAGTTGCTGCGCCGCGGCTGCACCGAGATCTATTGCTTCGACGCCAGCAAAGACGAACTGGACGCGCTGGGCGACATGATCTCGCTGGCGCGGAGCGAGCTCGGCGTCGAAGTGGAGATCGACGCCGAAGATCTGCGTCCGGACGACGAAGGAATCTCCAAAAAAGACTGCGTGCCAGGGACGATCCGCTATCCCGACGGCACCGAGGGCCGTATCTACTACGCCCGGCCGACGATCAGCGAGAACGCACCGGCCGACGTCACCGTCTACCACCGCCAAGACCCGCGCTTCCCCCGCGATCCCACCGGGGACCAGCTCTACACCGGGCAGCGGTTCGAGGCCTACCGGACGCTTGGGCTTAGCGCGGGCAGGAGCGCGGTCGAAGCCGCCGGACCGCCGCTGGCGACGCCCTAGCCGACCCGCCCACACACGGGCGAAAATGGAAGTGGGCAGCCGTGATCGTCGAGGAACATGACGAGGGCTATCCCTTGCGAAAGGGGGTTGGAATTCGGGATACGAGGGTGATACGGATACCGTCCTAAGCCTGTTTTGAAGCCAAGTTGATCCTGTCTCCCCGATCCGGCAACGGACTCGACCGTCAGCCGATCTTTTCTGCCAGCTCGACGATGATTCCCTCCGGGCCGCGGACGTAGCAGAGGCGGTAGCTGTCCTCGTAGCGCACCAGCTCGCCGACGAGCTCGGTGCCGCGGGCTTTCAGGCCGGCGACGACGGCGTCTATGTCTTCGACGAGGAAGGCGAGGTGGCGGAGGCCCGGAGCGTTTGCGGGCGCATTCGGGTCGCCGGTCTGGATCGGCGGCGAGTGGAACTTCACCAGCTCGATTTCTCCGTGGCCATCCGGGGTCCGCAGCATCGCGAGCTCCGCCCTAACCTCGTCGAGCGCGATGATGCGTCCCACCCACTCGCCCTCGACCTGGCCCTTGCCTCGCGGTTCGAGTCCGAGCTCGACGAAGAACTCGATTGCGGCCGCGAGGTCGTCGACAACGATGCCGACGTGTTCCATCCGTTTGATCGTCATGAGCTTGATGGTAAGGATTCATCACGCTCATTTGGCATGCTGGCCAGATGAGCGCAAGTGTGCTGGTGGCTGCCGCGGCGGGCCTTCTCGGGGTCGCTATCGGAGGTTGGCTTACTGGCCGCCAGCAGCGTTCCGCGCAGCTACGGGGTCCGATGCTCGATGTCGCCTTGGATTACGTCGAGGCCCTTCGCGCGGCGGTCCCCGATGCCCCCACCGAGCCAAGGAAGGCAACTCCTAAGGCGCGGGAAGAGCTCGCTCGCGCTTTTACGCTCAGCCACCGCGCCCAGCTCATCTTTGGCCCAGACACCCCTGCTGGAGAAGACGCGATTGAGGCTTATTTTCAGACGTTAACGGCCTTCGATCACGCCCAGAAGCCGCTGGAAATCGAGGAACGTCTTACCGGGGGCGAGGATCATGCGAGAAACCTCTGGCTCCATGAGCACGAGCGGGTGGAGTACGAGGCCGAGCGTGCCGTAGATCGCTTCTCAATTTCTGCTGGGAGGGCGATCCGCTCCGGAGGACGACACCCCTGGGTTGACAAGGGTCGGCAGGTCCGGCAATGGGTCCTGCGATCGCCTGGGCGGTGGAAAGCCGAAAGACGCCTCCGGTCCACTGCAGCCGACTTAAGGAGTGCCGGCGAGTTCTTGAAGAGGGCCGATGAAGACCTCCGTCGCGCCCTTGATGAGGCCGAAGCGGAGGGCATTGAGATGCCGATCGATTTGGATGAGCTCAACACCGATCAACGAAATTGAGCTCAGTTGCCCCTGTGGTCATGGCAATCGGGACGGGGTTGATGATCGTGCTCAGCTAGGCTCGCCCGCGTGGAAGACCTTGGTGAGCGAATCTCATACCTCGTGCTCAAGGCGGGCGTGGCTGTCTTTTCGGCTGACGAAGAGCAGGTGGGTAGCGTGGTGCGGGCGATGTGGGTGCCGGAGAAGGACGTCTTCGACGGGATCGTGATCCACACCGCCGCCGGCTCTCATGACCGCCGGTTCGTCGACGCTCCGGAGGTGGGGGAGATCTTCGAGCGCGGGGTGATCCTCAGGATCAGCGCGGCGGAAGCGGCTCAGCTGCCGAAGCCGGGCGAGAATCCCGCCGCTCTCTCGGTCGGTCCCGACGACCTCGTCGGCAGTTCGCGGGGCCGTTTCCGCCGCGCCTGGGACGCGCTCACCGGGAAGCGCTGAGCGTCGCGCCTCCCGGCAGGACCCTGTGGTCGGGCTAGGGACTAACTCGTGGCGGTCTCCGCCGTGCCGCGGACCTCGCAGAACGACGTGCCGTCGAAGGCATGGAGGTTGACGGTCACCACCTGGGTTCCCACCGACCAGATGAATTGGCCCTCGATCCGTGCGCCTGAGAACGAGAACTGCTGTTCGCTGCCCGCGCCGACGACTACTCCCGAGGCGGACGTGCTCGAGCCATCGCTGTAGAACCAGTTGAGCGTCGCTCCCGAACCGCTGAGATTCTGGAAGGCCATTTTGACCTGGACGCCGTCGTGGCAGATGGTCAGCAACTGCAGCCCGGCGGGAAGGGTCGTCGCGAAGTTTTCGCCCGCCGTGGGGGTGTTCACGATCGGCGTGACCGGAATGATGCAGGCCGCGCTGCCGTCAGATCCGATCGCCTCGTAGGCGCCGTTTTTCGGGCAGCTCGACTGCAGCAAGTGCTGGTACTGGGAGGCCGAGACGCCGCCGAGTTTGTCGGCGTTGCCGGCCGTGTCGGCACGGGTCGCGGTTTTCGCCGTGTTGGCGGTTTTCGCGGAGTTGGCGGTGTTCGCCGTGTTGGCGCTGGCCACAGAAGCGCCGCCGATCCTCTTGTTGAAGACGTTGGTGGCGATCTTGCCCACCTGTTTCTTCTGCTTGGTGGTGAGCGCTCCGGCGGCGAAGGCAGTACCGCCAAGTGCCGCAACAAGAGCGATTACCGCGATCACGGTGCCGGGCGAGCGACGCGGGTTCAGGCTGCTGAGCATTGTCTTCTCCGATCTCTGGGGGCTCAGGGTTTGGCCGGAGTGGACGCGACCAGGAATTCGGCGAGTTCGTGGATTTCCGCTTTCGAGAAGGTCTGGTCGTAGTTCTGGGGCATCACGTTCGGGGGGTAGCCTTCGACGACCTCTACGTTTGGGTTGACGATCATCTCTTCGATGCCCGCCGTGTCGTCGTCCGGGGCGAGGGATTCTTCGAGGTCAGGGCCGGTCGTGCCCGTCGTTCCGGCAGCGGAGAGGGTGTGGCAGGACCCGCAGCCGGCGCTGGTGAAGAGCTGGGATCCGGGGCTCCCAGCTCCTTGGGATTCACCACCGGTCGCGCTTTCTTCAGGTTCCGCCGTTTCGCTCGCAGGTTCCGCCGCTTCGGCTTCTTCGCCTTCGCTCGCAGGGTTGGCGACGTAGACGGTTTCGGTATTCGGCGAGGAGCCGAGATCGCCGACCAGCAGTCCCCCTGCGAAGGCGATGACCGCCACCGCGAGGAGCGCCCAACCCTCGGTTAGCAAGCTCTTTAAACCTTTACGCCGCATCGGTGCGATCTTCGCCGCAGCCTTCTCGTTGCCCATCCGTAAAAAGCCGCATATCTATATGTAAGAAAACCAAGGCCGGCGGCGACTGTCAGCTTCCCGTCGGCGAAGGCGCGATCTCGCCGCGGCCGGCGGCCTGGAGATCCGCTGGCAGCCGCAGCCCGAGCTGGTGTGCCTGCACTTCGAGCGCGATGCGCCAGGCGGTGATCGCGGCGCGCTGGCGGCTCTGGGTGTCGGGCAGCTCGTCGAAGGAGCGGTCGGGGAGGGCGGCGACCAGGGCGCTGAGGTAGGAGTCCTCCAGCACGTAGGTGTGTGCATAAGCGCGCTGGGCGGCGCGCAACGGTTCGGGTACGGGACCGAGGGCGGCGATCTTCACCGCGTCGGCGGCGAAGCGCCGCTCCAGCCGGCCGAGCCGGCGCTGCGCGACCGCAGCGGGAAGGTGATGCTCATTCAGCGCCGAGAGGGTCGGGTCGGCTTGGTCGAGCAGGCGGTTAACCCGCAGCCGGATCGGCTCGACCCGGGAGACGTATGCCGCAAGTTCGTCGCGGGGCGAGGGAGAGGTGCCGCTCCCACACCCCGCGACCGTCAGCGCTACGGCGCCGAGGGCGAAGACCCATCGGCTCAATATCCGTAGCCGCCGCTTGAACTTTCCGAGGTTTCTTCTTCGGGGGCTTCTTCGGTTTCGGCAGTGCCGGCGACGGCTTCACCGGCTTCGTCCATCACCGACCATTTGCCGCCGAAGGCAGTCGATTCGTTGCCGTTCGCTTCACCCGGCGCCGTGTCCTCGGCGAAGGTGTAGAGCGGATGACCTGCGTAGGTCAGCTGCATGCTGCCGTCTTTGCGTTTGGTGGTGCCAAGCTGCGACGACATCGCGCCTTCGCCCGCGGTCGGCTTGCCTTCGGCGATCACCGGCGGCCACCCCTGTTCGCAGGCGCCGTAACAGGAGGAAGTGGTCCCCTGGTCTTTGGCGAACATGTAGACCGTCAGCCCTTCCGAGTTGACGAGGATCGTCCCCAGGCCGGAGACGCTGGCGCCGCTCACCGTTCCGCCGCCGCCCGCTGCCGAGCTTTCGCTGGCGTTCGAGGTGCTGCTGCTGGAGCTGCCGCCACCGCAACCGGCGACGACGAGCGCGAGGACGACCAAGGCAAGCAATGCGGTGGGGACGCGTGACCGTGACATTTCCGACTCCTATTTGATCGCGACCGCCCCTCGGCGATCGGACGCGGTTGTGTGATCGGGTGTACGAGTACGCCCGCGCCCGGGTTCACGTGGCGAAGGGCCCGATCGAGTGCGATTCTCCCGCCGATGTGGCTCCAACGAACGATCCGGCTGCCAGCGGCGCCTCGCGGCTTCCACTTGATCACCGCCCGAGTGATCGACGAGCTGCCCGAGCTAAAAGAAATCTCGATCGGGTTGGTTCACCTGCTGATCCAGCACACCTCGGCCTCGCTGGCCCTGAATGAGAACGCCGCGCCGGAGGTGCGGCACGACTTCGAGACCTGGTTCGACCGCGCCGTCCCCGAAGGCGCTCCGTACTGGACCCACACCCTGGAGGGCGACGACGACATGCCGGCCCACGTCAAGGCCGCCCTGCTCGGCCCCTCGCTGACGCTGCCGATCAGCGATGGCCGCCTCGCCCTCGGCACCTGGCAGGGCATCTACCTCTGCGAGCACCGCGACCACGGCGGCCCACGCTCTCTCGTCGCCACCGTCTGGGGCGAGGGGTCCGCCGAGTAAAACGAGGGCGGCGCTAAAACCGCTCGCGCAGCGCCTCGACCTCGTGCGTCAGCCGACGCTCTGTGCGGTTGATCTCTTCGTCCATCTCTTTGCTGCGCGCGTGGAAGAAGGCGCCGAAGGAGCCGGCGAGGGTGGCGACGACGGTGATTGCCCAGATGTCGAAGAAGAGCTCGAGGACTTTGCCGACGTTGGTCTTTGGGGTGGCGACCGAGGAGGCGGTGAGGAGCTGCGAGGTGGAAAAGAGGAAGGCGTCGAAGAGGTTGTGGATTTCGGTGCCCCTGGCGTGGTACTCGGTGAAGTAGACGATCAGGGTGCAGATCAGCGCGGCGATCGCGGTGAGGATGACGATCGTCAGCAGCCGCCGCCGCAGGTGGGTGTGCGTCTTGGTCTGACCCTGAACCACCGCGATCATCTCGCGGTGGGCGTTCTTGACGTGGCTGCCGCCCTTCATCGATCCGCGCGCATTATCCGCCCAACGGTGGTTGGAAGCGAGCTGATCGTGTATACGGGGGCATGCCGCCGGACACGACCGGGCTCCAAGGATTCGCCGCCTACGCCGCCGCCCACGACCTCACCCTCGAACCGGACGGGCAGCTGCCGCGGGCGACGCCGCTCCTCGCCGAGGGCGAGCTGCACCGCGTCGAAGCCCTGATGCGGGGCTGGCTCGGCACCTATCTCGAAGCCCAGCTCGCGATCGTCAGCCGCGACGAGACGACGACCAACCCCGACGGCAGCGGGACCAAGGGCGAGGCGCACTTCACCGTCGCCGTCTGCCACCTGCCGAAGGCCAAGCGCTTCGCTCCCTGGCTGCTCTGCCACCGGGCCGGGGACGAGCACCTGCTCGACCGCGCCGCCGAGGATCTGGTCCACGGCAACGACCGCCTCGACCTTGAGAGCGCCGAGCTCGACCGCTGCTACCGCATCTATGCCTCGCCCCAGCGCGACGAAGTCTGGCTGCGCGAGCTCTTCTCGCCAAGCTTCATCGTCTTCTTGATCGAACAGGCGCCGAAGGGCTTCGCCTTCGAGTACGTCGAAGGGACGCTCTGCGTCAGCCGGATCGGCCGCCTCGCCCTGACCGAGGACATCGACGACCTCCGCGACGCCACCGTCGAATTGGTCGCCCGCATTCGCGCCGAGATCCGCGAGCGCCTCGGCGAGGCGCAAGGCCGCTCAGGCCAAAGTGGCTGGGAAGAAGGCGAGGCAACCGGGTAGGGGAATCCCGTGCGCGGGATCGCCACGGGAGAGCTGCTGAAGGGCCGCTACCGCCTCGAGCGGCTGCTCGGGCACGGCGGCATGGCGGCGGTGTGGCTGGGGTACGACGAGGTGCTGGAGCGGCCGGTGGCGGTGAAGGTGCTGGCCGACACGATCGCCGGCGACCCGGAGTTCGTCGCCCGCTTCCGGCGCGAGGCGCGGACGGCGGCGGGGCTCTCGCACCCGAACCTGGTCGGCGTCTACGACTACTCCGAAGAGGGGGAACGGCCCTACCTGGTGATGCAGTTCGTGCCGGGCGAGGACCTCGCCTCGCGGCTGGCCCGCGGCGAGGCGGTCGACCGCGAGAGGCTGGCGCGGGAGTTGCTGGCGGCGCTCGCCCATATCCACGCCGCCGGCATCCTCCACCGCGACGTCAAGCCGGCCAACGTCATCCTCGAACCGGACGGCACCGCGAAGCTGATCGACTTCGGCATCGCCCTGCCGCGGGACGCGACGGCGCTGACCAGCACCGGCCTCGTCCTCGGCACCGAGCGCTACGCGGCGCCGGAGGTGATGCAGGGGGAGGCGGCGACCGAGCGCTCCGACCTTTACTCCTGCGGCGTCGTGCTGCGCTCCTGTGAGGGCCGCTGCTCGCCGGCGCTGCGGTCGCTGATCGACTGGCTGACCAGCTCCGACCCCGGCGCTCGCCCCGCTTCCGCCCGCCAGGGCCTGGCGCGTCTGGAGCGCCCGTCGCGGCGCGACGGGGAGCGGACGCAGGCGTTCGCGCCGGTCGCCGAGGCGCCGGGGGGCAACCGTTTGCGGATGGCTGCCGTTCTAGCTCTGTTGTCGGCTGTAGCAGTGGTCGCTGTTGTAGTCCTCAGCGGCGGCAGCGACCGAGAAGCAAGGCAGAAACCCGCTGTCACTAAAACGAAGGCAAAGAAGAACGTCCAGCAGGAATCCCCGCCTGCCGTCGCCGACCCCACCCGCGGCTCCGAACTGAACGAACAGGGCTACGCGATGATCCAGGCCGGCGAATACGAAGCCGCGGTGCCGGTCCTCGAAGAAGCCGTCGGCTCCTTCCCCGAAGGCAGCGAAGACCTCAACTACGCCTACGCCCTCTTCAACCTCGGCAGCGCCCTGCGTCTCAGCGGCCGCCCCGAAGACGCGATCCCCGTCCTCGAACAGCGCCTGCAAATCCCGAACCAGACCGGCACGGTCCAGCAGGAGCTGGAAGCGGCGCGAGCCGAAGCCGGGACTGGCCAAGGGGGCGATTAGCGGAGCGCGAGCCGGCGATTTTCCACCTATGAGGGGGGAAATTGCCGGCTCGCCAACTCAGCGCTCTATCTGGGGCAGATCTGCCCCTTGAAATCTCGTTCGGTTTATACGAACATATGTTCGTGTCCGCTAAAGCGACAGACCGCCCCCTTGAACGGGTCTGTGCTCGTGGGCATGACCGGAAATCCCTGCATATCGGCAAGAAGCCGGTAGGGGAGGGTCTCCGGTGCAACTTGCGTTCACCTCTATTTATGCGGGGGCGGGAGGCGCATTTACCTCTCTAAATGGCTCGCCCGCATGACCCGCAAATCGGACTCAGCAAAGCCATCCGCCAGTTGCGGAAGGAAATCCACCTGAGCCAGGAAGCGCTCGGGCTGGCGGCCGACCTCCATCCGACTTGGATCTCGCACCTCGAGTCCGGCCGGGTCAATCCGACCTGGGGCAATGCCCGCCGAATCGCCTACGGACTGAAGGTGCCGCTGCCGCAGCTGGCCGCGCTCGCCGAGGACTGGGAGCGCAAACTGGCCGAGCCGCCGGACTCCGAGGAGCAGGTCAGGCGCTTTTAGCTGCCGATTTACAGGAAATTAATCAAATAATTTGACGTGCGCAGCAATCGACGTTATGCTCGCGCGGCTTCCGATCAATCCAGGGTTGCTGATTGGGGGCAACCACATAGCTAGCACCTGTGCCTTAATCGGTTAAAGGGTCGGCGTTGTAAGCCGAAGATCCGGGTTCGAGCCCCGGCGGGTGCATTTCGAACAACCGAATTCGAAGGCAAGCAAGTTCGAAACACAAGGCTATGGGCGAGAACATCTTCAACAAATTCAACGCAGCGGCAGCGGGGGATAGCGGCAAGGCACTCTGGGCGGCGCGGGCGCCCTACCGGCCCGAGCCGGACTTCGACCTGATGCTGATTCCGCGGCTGCCCAAGGGCGCCGACTGGCGCGAGGACGCCGAGGCGGCGGCGGCGCTCGACCGGATCGAGGCCGAGCCGTGGGTCGCCTCTCTCGACCGTGAGGGCAGGCAGCCGACCATCCGCCTCGCCGACGATTGGGTCGAAGTCACTGGCCGGGCGATCAGCTCCAGCGAGCGCACCGGTGACGAGTTCGCCGACATGGCCGCGGACAACAAGTACGCCGTCTACTTCTGGGGCGCCAACACGACCAAGGCGCTGCACATCGGCCACCTCCGCAACCTCGCCGTCGGCGCCGCGATCGCCGGCGCCCTGAAGCAGGCCGGGGCCAGGGTCGACAACCGCAGCCTGATCTGCGACGTGGGTCGCAGCATGGGCGAGGCGATGGCCGGCGTCGCCACCCGCGCCGGCGAGGAGGCGGGCCCCGACTCCAACCAGAAGAGCGACCACTTCGTCGGCTTCTGCTACGCCGACTACGTCACCGCCAGCCGCAACGGCGGCATCGGTGACGATGGCGCCGAGGACTCCGTCGCCCGCGAGTCGACCAGCTACAACGACAAAGCCGACGAGATGATGATGCGGGTCCTCGAGGGCGACCAGAAGGCGCTCGAACTGTGGTCGCGGA
>Ga0070659_100002221_pt1 | contig 13798 bp, 14 predicted proteins | sample KBSC23metaG_FD_64666 | JGI IMG/M metagenome (GOLD analysis project Ga0070659, IMG submission 64666) | Corn rhizosphere microbial communities from Kellogg Biological Station, Michigan, USA - KBS C2-3 metaG | ecosystem: Host-associated > Plants > Roots > Rhizosphere > Soil ...
CTCCGGAGGCGGTGGCGCAGGTTCGAATCCTGCCGGGGGCGCAAGTTCAGACCTGCGTGACCCTCGGCGGTTCGTCGTACGGCGCGGTCTTCGATCTCGACTGCCAGCTCGACGGGTTGGCAGGTCGCCGCGAGCCAGACGCCGTCGACGAGTCCGCGCGGAGTCGCGCCCGGCGGTGCCTTGGCGCCGGTCCCTCGTCAAGCCGGCGGGTATTGGTGTCGATGAGACGGACGTAACCCCGGCGTAGCAGTCGGAAGCCCACTTGATTCGCCGGGGCGATCGCTGACCGACAAAGGCACACCGTGCGCGAGCACGGGTCGCAAAGGTACGTGACTCCTGTAACGGAGTCCGACGGCCCACCGAAGTCGATGGTTGCCCCCAAGCACCGCGAACTGTTTCGTCGCGGCGTGCGCCCCGGCACCGTCTTCGGAAGGTGCCACCTATGTTGCACTCGCTGATACCACGTGTCCGCACGGTCCGCTCTCCGGTCATCGTCATGACCGTGCTCGGCCTCGGCGCAACGTTCGCCGTTCTTCCCGCCTGGACGGCGCACGCCAGCACGGTAAGCGCCGCGAGCGCCGAAGCGGCGTTTCTCGCCAACACCAACGCAGCGCGCGCTGCCAACGGACTGGCCCGTTACTCGGTCAGCAGCGACCTCGTCAGCGTCGCCCGGGCACACTCCGGAGCGATGGCGTCGTCACAAACGCTGTACCACAACCCTGCGCTGACCACCGCCATCACGAACTGGCAAGCAGTCGGTGAGAACGTCGGCGACGGACCCACCGAGTCCGACCTGCAGACGGCGTTCATGCAGTCACCGGAACACCGGGCCAACATTCTCGACCGCGACTTCACGCAGGTCGGGATCGGAGTGGTCATCGACAGCCACGGAACTATGTGGGTCACGGAGGACTTCCGGCAACCGATCGCGGTAGCCAAAGCAGCGGCTATTCCCAGCCCCCCGGCGACCCATGCGGTCACCGCGGTTCATCCGACGGCGCGCGCGCTTGCCGTCGTTCATCGAGCGACCGCACCGACGGCGGCCAAACACCCGCGCGCCGCCCCAGCTCAGCCGAGGCGGACGGCCGCCCGTGCTGCCGCTACTTCAAGCGGTCCGTCTATCGGCGCCAAGCCGACTGCACCTGACAGCGACGCGGTTGCGATGTCGTCTGCCGTCTCGCCCGCCCGACTGGACGCGCGACTGGCAACGGTCCATTTCGGCATCCTGTTCCGGCCCGAAATCATGCTGATCCTGCTCGCGTTGGCATGGACCCTCACACGCGCGCTCGCTTCTCGTCGCGGCCGCCGCGCCCGAGTTTCGGTTTCACCCGCGACGCCCTGATTTCGAAAACCCGAAGTGCACCGCCGAGCGGCGTTCAGCGCGGCTCGCGACCTGTCGATGATCTGGATAACCCCTGAGGGACGCTTGGTTTGGGCTGGACAGTCTTGACGATTGTTGCCCCGTGCAAGCTCGACGCCACCTCTTCACCCGCAAAGAGGAGCCGTCATGTCATCACGCCTTGTCACCCACTCATCCGTCCTCGTCGCCATTCTCAGCGGGGCCGTCGTCGTCACGCTGTTGGCCGCGAGCCCGGCAAGCGCAGCGCAGGCACCGGTAGGTCTCGGCGCGGCGGACGCCTTCGCCGTGCTCGCCGGCTCCGGGATCACCAATACCGGGCCTACGACGATCACCGGCGATATCGGCACGTTCCCGACGCCGAGCGAATCCGGATTCGGCTCGATCACCGTGCACGGCGCCAACCATCGCGGAGACACCGTGACCCAGCAGGCCAAAACCGACCTGGTGACCGCATATCTCAACGCGGCTGGACGCAGTCCGGCAAACACGCTGGCGGTCGAGCTCGGAGGCCGCACCCTCCTTCCTGGCGTCTACGCCAGCCCGACGTTCGGGTTGACGGGGACTCTCACGCTCGACGCGAAAGGTGACGCCAACGCGCAGTTCGTCTTCCAGGCCGAGTCCACCTTGATCACCGCATCACGCAGCAGGGTGCGCCTCGTCAACGGCGCCCAAGCCTGCAACGTCGTCTGGCAGGTCGGCAGCTCCGCGACCTTCGGGACCGGCGCGCGGTTCGTCGGCAACGTCCTTGCGTATACCTCGATTACGGCGACAACCGGCGCGACCTTCCAGGGTCGCCTGCTTGCCCGCAACGGTGCGGTCACATTGGACACGAACACGATCACGAGGGCTAGCTGCGCCGTACAACGCAGCAGCAGTTCGGGATCGTCCGGCTCGACCGCCACCGGCAGCACGTCACCCGCGGGCGGCACCCCGACCACCGGGAGGGCACACGTCCCCGGAGTCACCGCTCCGCGCACACCCGGGACCCAGCCCAGACTCCCGTTCACCGGCCGGCCCACTGGCATGTTGGTTGCCACTGCATGCTCGTTACTCGTTGTCGGCGGACTGATCGTCGGAGTCACGCGACGACGCAACGAGGGCAACAGGTCCTAGCGCGAGCCCACAATCCTCCCGTAGCAACGTCGCTCTAGTTGCTGCGGGAGGTCTGCGTGTCGACGAGATCACGCGCTGGTGGTCCTGAGCTCGACGCGTGGGTGCGATCGGCCTACGCCCACTGCACCGGTCGGCGGGATGTAGTACCGATCCACGATCTACCCTCGCGCTGTTCGCGGTGGCCGTGGTCGTCGTTACGCCGAAGCAACCGCGTTCGCTCGGGTGGACAACACGGTGCGGCTCACATCGACGCGGCGCGGGGTCGATGACCCCGCGCTCTCGGCCCCTCCACGACGGTTCACGGATCACCCTGAGGCACACCCGGGCCCGCGATCTGCCCATCGGGTTGGTCGATGGTGCCTCTGAACCCATCGCGGGGGTGGTTGCGGCGCCCTTCGGCGCAGAGCGCGTACGTCGATCCCTCGCGCTCTGCAGTGGAGACGCGAGCTTCACCGGTCGTCACTGCCCTGCTGACCGCTCCTACGAGCCCTGCGTTCTGCTGCTCGGCCGCGGCGGCTTCCCCAGCCTTCGACAGCTCGTTCCAGCGGGGCCGGGCGGCGCTGCCCCGACGGGACAGCAACCGCAGTGCGAACGGCAACTACGACACTCCCCGAACCACCCCTTGGGGTAAGACCGCAGGTCACGGGTACGGCTCACCACGCAATGATCAGAAACCGTTGCAGCGCAACGGGTCCAGAGCTTCGCGAAACCCTCTAAGTAGGGATCGGCGAGCGTGTGCGTCGTCAGCGCAAGTGGCCGGCACCGGCTGAATTGCGCGGGTTACCGCCCCGCGGGTTGCGACACCGTGCGCACAACGGCCGACTTTCGGCGCGAAAAGTCGCGTTTTCGCGCACGGTGTCGTGGCGCCGATCCCGCCTAGGAGGCCCGACCGGTTACGCCGATGACGGTGCCGCGTGTCTGGGGCCCTGGCAGCTCGGCCGCCCATCGTGACGTCGACGCCTGGCGATGGCGCCGCGCAGGACGAGCGCTAGCAAGGAGAGACCGGCGAACCCGGTCAGGAGCGGGAGGAGCCAGTGGCCTCTCGGTGGCGTGATCGGAACGGCTTGAGCCGCGCCGGTCGCAGGGAACGTCAAGGTTGCCCGCGCTTGGTGTTCGACAAGTCCGCTGCGCAGGGTGATCTCGACGTTCCACGGTCCGGCCGGCAGCTGTTTGTCCAGGGCGATGGCGACTGGTTCGGTGTCTCCGATCGCGAGCGTGGTGCCGAGGGCGGCGGGGAATGGGCCCGCGCCAAGCCCACCGGGACCGCCGGACAATCGCAGGCTGCCACTCATGTCCAACGCTCGGCCGCCGGTGTTACGGACAGCCGCGACAACGATCGGCCGGCCGTCGGCGGTGCGTTCGGCGGTGAGCGAAGCGATGACGAAGTTCGCTGCCGGCGCTCCCCCCGAGCCGACGGATACGTACATCCGGACGCCGACGCGGCTGACCTGTACGACGCCGCCGTTGGGGCGGCTGGCTGACGTGACCTGCGCCCACACGACGCCGTATCGCTCACCGGGTGAAGCGGTTCTCGGGATGGCGAGGGACACCATGGCGATCGCCTGGCCGCCGGCAGGCACGGTGAGGACGCCCGGCTGGACCGAGGTCCAGCTCGAGAGTTCGTTAACGGTGTGACCGGCGGCGCCGAGAAACGCGCCGTTGGCGAGAGAGGCGGCTGCGCCGTACAGCAGCACGTGCGCCACGGACGGGGTGGTGTTGGTCACCGCGATGTGGCGCAGGATGACCGCGCCGGGCGCCATCCGGTCGACGATGTAGATCCGGGCGCGTGGGTCGTCGCGGGCGGCGATCGGCGCATCGAGCAGCCGCAGCCCGATGCTGCCAGCCCCCACAACGGTGGCGGATGGCGTCGGGGCCGCTGGGGCCGCGGCCGCCGGCGCCACTATGCAACCCGAGAGCGCGAGCGCCGCAGCAACGGTGAGCGAGCGTCTACACAACGGAGTGGGTGATCGTCGCCGAATAGACGCCGGCACCCGCGCCGCCGGGGATGGTCACGGTGATAGTGGGGTTCCAAGTGGCCGAATTGTCACCGGTGATGCCGGTCGCGGTAAGTGCGGGCGCGACTCCGCTGAGGTTGGATGGGTTGTTCGGGGTGTAGGTGGCGGTACCGACTTGGGTAATCGGTCCGACGGTGTAGGCCACCGCGCTGGCCGCGATTGCGGGGCCGACGATCGCCGGTGGGGTGAACGCCGTCGAGATGACGCTCGCGACCCAGCCTGAGCCGGCGGCAGCGTTGCGAGCGTCAGACACCTGCACGGTGCCCAAAGCTCCGCTGATCGTGCCACCGCCGACGCTGTTAGCGCGGGTGCCGAGGTTGCCGGCGTCCGTCGGCACTGTGATCGACAAGCTGCCGCCAGTCACCGTGATCGTGGCTGCGCTGGCACCGGTCGTGTCGGCGGAGGCTGTGAGCGGAACCGAAAGAGCAAGCAATCCGGTGGCGGTCGCGACAAAGAGCAGACGTGTGTCCATCAGGGACATCCTTCGTCCTAGCGTTCATGGGCTAGAGCGAAGAGGATGATCCGGCGCCCTCGACTATTCATCGACACCTCGTGGCCGGAACTGTTCCTCTTCGCCTGCCGGGAACGTCACGTCGGCGTTCGGGCAGCGAGCGGGCTCGACAATGGCCGTGGCGACATGTAGCCCGCCGTTGCCAGTGATGTAGCCACAAGTGATGAGCACGGCGACGCGTCGCCGAGAAGATCTCGCCGTTACGTTGTTGCCGGCCGGCGAATGTGCCGATGCACATGGCATGACCGCGAACATCTGCTGTGGCCGCACCACCCGAGACATCGGCATCACGTTGACAGCCTCAACGCTGAAGCTCGTGCACTGTGACCGGTGTGATCATCACCAATGGAGCCAGGACGGGGCCGACGTCTCCTTGGCGCACGTGATGGACAGCGCGGCCCGGCAGTGGAATCGGAAGCTGGCAAGCGTGTAGCCCGCCCAGATCCGCAGCTACCCTCTCGACGCGCCCCGCATCACGCGTGGCGGATGCACGCCATGTCGGACACCCGACACGCCCGAACGCGACATGTCGGTCGCGCTGGGTGTCCCCTGACATTCCGTCGTACCCGGAATGGCTTCGAGGCGGCAGGGATCGGCTTGCTGACCCGCCGGGGATCCCCACTAGTAACTATGCAATACTCGACCCACCTGCGCGCCTGGCTTTGTCCGGACCTTGCCGTCTCGCCGCTCGTGACAACCTGCTGATGGGGCGTCGAGGTGTCCGTGACAGATCCGGGGGAACTGGGCCAGGTCACCATGCTGGTGGTCGAACCCGACGGCCAGGCGGCCAGCGAAGTGTCTTCGCTGCTGCTTGCCGCTGGTGGCAACCGGCTCCTTGTGCGCGGCGTGTCGTCGCTGGCGGACGCAAACAAGAACTGGCCGCAGGACGATGCGGTGTGCCTCGCGGTGTCCTTGGACAGCGAGGCGATCGACGATGTGCAGATCCTCGACGGCGTCCGGGAGTCTCTCGGAGCGGTCGCGGTCATCGCACTGATCGGGAAGGGCGATCGTGCTCTCGGCCTGGAAGCGATCCGGCGCGGGGCTGACGACTTCTTGTTGAAGACGGAGATTGCCGCGGAACAGTTGCAACATGTCGTCGACTGTGCCCTCGAACGCGCGCGATATCGCGCAGTATCGACCTCGACGACCGCTCGGTGGTCCGAGGTGGTGGCAACGCTCGGCGACGGGTTGCTAGTGCTCGATCGAGCCGGACGCGTGACGGCGATGAACCCAGCAGCCGCGAAGATGCTGGGATCTCACGGCACCAGGATCTTCGACCCCGAGCCATTGCAGGGAATCGAAGCCATCGTCGGCCGCGACGGCTGCGAACTTCCGCAAGACGAGCGACCTGCGGCACGGACGTTGAGGTTTGGCCAGTCGCTGGCCGGTGTTGTGGTCGGAGTCCGGGACGTGATCGGCGACGTTCGCTGGATCGAGGTCGGCACCTACCCGATGTTCGCGCTGAACGGGCGGGTGGACGGCGTCGTCGTCTCGATCCACGACATCAATGATCGGGTCGCGGCGGAAGATGCGGCGCGAGTCCACGAAACAATGCTGGACGCGCTGGGACAGGCGATCATCATCACCGATCCGGAGGACGTCGTCGTGTCGTGGAACCCGGCGGCCGAGCGCATCTATGGCTGGACGGCTGCCGAGGCGATCGGCCAGCGTGCGGCGAAGCTGGTGCCGACCGAGTCTGCTGACCAGGCGGCGAGCGTCAAGAGAGCGCTCATGTCTCGCCAGACGTGGACGGGCGAGATCCTCGTCCGCCACCGGGACGGCCGACTCATGTGCACTTTCTTGACCTGCACACCGGCGTTCGACGACCGCAGCGAGCTCACGGCGGTGATTGGCGCATCCACCGACGTGACTGATCGCCACAGCGCCAACCAGACCCGACAGGCACTGGCGTCGATCGTGATGTCGACGGCTGATGCCGTGTTCAGCAAATCCCTCGACGGCACCATACTCACGTGGAACCGCGGCGCGACCGAGCTCTATGGATATACCGCGGACGAGATTCTGGGCCAGAACGTCACCATCCTCAGTCCTCAAGACACCAGCGGCGAGGTCGCGGCGATCTTGGCAGCCGTTGCCGATGGCGACACCGTGCGCGGATTGGAGACGCTACGCCGCCGCCGCGACGGCTCGACCGTCTTTGTGTCCATCACCGTCTCTCCGGTATACGACGAGGCCGGCACTGTGATCGGCGCCTCTGTGATCGGCCGCGACCTCACCGACCGGCAGCGCCTGGAGGAGCAAGTCGCAAAGCAAAGCACGCACGACTCCCTCACCGGGTTACCCAATCGGATTCTCCTCGAGGATCGGATCGCGCAGGCCGTCAGCGCGGCGAATCGTCACAACCTGTCGGTGGCCGTTCTGCTTGTCGATCTCGATCAACTCGGATCTATCAATGCCCAGCATGGTTACCTCGTCGGCGACCTCGTCCTCGTTGCGGCCGCGGAGCGGCTGAAGTCGGCGATCGGAGCAAACGACACGTTGGCCAGGTTGGGCGGGGACAAGTTCGTGATTGTCTGCGAGGGGACCGCCGATGAAGCGAAAACGATCGCGGACCGGGTCGGCGCGGCGCTCACTCCAGTCGTCGAGCTCGACGGTCTGGAGGTGCAAGTCTCGAGCAGCATCGGCATCGCGTTGAGCCCTCCGGTGACTGCGAGACCAGAGTTGTTGCTAGTCGCCGCGCAGGCGGCGAAGAACGAGGCGAAGGCCTCCGGACGTTCACTGTGGCGCGTCTTCGATGCAGCTCGGGAGCGGCAAGTAACTGAGCGACGTGCGCTATTCGACGACCTGGCTTCGGCGATCGCAGAGCAAGCTCTGGACGTTCATTACCAGCCAGTCGTCGAGATCAACACGGGTCGGTTGATCGGCGTCGAGGCTCTGGCTCGCTGGCGCCATCCGAGCCGCGGCTGGATCTCGCCGGCGTACTTCGTGCCGCTGGCAGAGGACAGCGGGTTGGTCGCCGCGTTGGACGCCTTCGTGCTCCGGCAGGCGTGTCGCGATGCGGCGAAGTTGCGCGCGGGTGCGTTCCTGCCGCAGGACGGCTATGTCGCGGTGAACGTTTCTGCGCGCAACGTCGGTGATGGACGCCTGGTCGAGCGCGTCTGCCAGGAGGCGGCGGATGCACACGTCCCAGTCGACTTCTTGGAGCTCGAGGTCACCGAAACAAGCCTCATGGGGAACGCGCACGGAGCGCGAACCGCCCTGGAGACGCTACGAAGTCTCGGAATGGGTGTCGCGCTCGACGATTTCGGGACCGGCTATTCGTCCCTGACGTATCTGCGACAGCTGCCAGTCACCACAATCAAGGTGGATCGCGCCTTCGTCCAGGACATGACGAGTCGCAGCGACGACCTCGCGATCACGGCTTCGATCATCGACCTCGGGCATGCCGTGGGCCTTCGTACCATTGCCGAGGGCGTAGAGACGACGGAGCAGCTGTCGCTGCTTCACCGGTTGGGCTGTCACGCGGGCCAGGGGTTCCTGTGGAGTCCTGCGCTTCCGTGCGACGAGCTCATCGCGTTGATTCGTCAGTCGCCGCTCGGATTTCAGGCCGCTACGCCGACCCCGCGCCAACAATGGAAGGGCCGGCATGGTGCGGCGCTTGCGACGAACGAGCACGGTCTTCATCGCATCCGCGAGCTCCATCGCGAAGGCGCTTCGCTCGCGACCATCGCCGCCGCGCTCAACGCCGCGGACTTCCGCACGCCTTCCGGCCTGCGTTGGCACAACTCGAGCGTTGCGCGAGTGCTCGCGGACATCGCGGTCGCCGAGAGGGACAACTCCGACCACGCACGAAGCGCGCGGAATGGCTAGTTAGTCGTTTGCCGGCACGTAGGAGTCGTCGTAGCTGGCGAGCAGGACGCTCGCGCCGAGAGTGAACGCCGGCGGGAACAGATCGAAAACGCAGCGAAAGAAACAGACGTCTCGGTCGTCCCAGGCTGTGGGGACTGACTCGAGGAGCCAAACGGACGTTGCTCCGGCGCTGCTGGCGAACATGGTCGAACTCATGTGCTTCTCCTTGCGAAATGGTTCGCGTGCTGAGCGATTGCGATGCCGTAGGCGCCTGACGATGGTCAGGCGCGCGGCGTTATGTACGTCGCTCGCATCGGAGGGTGACCATGGTGTTTCATCGACACCTCGAGCAAAACCCTGTAGGCGGAGACGCCCGAAGGTCGGGTCGCGCGTCAGGACGCCCGCGACCGCCGCAAGCCACACGGCACCATTCGCCGTCCGCTCAACTGAGAAGCAGTCGCACGCAGTGGAGTTCGCGGGCGGGCGGCGGTCGCGTCACGCTTTCGTGGCGGTGCTCGCCCGCGCTCTCACGGTCGTGTCGTCGTCTCCGGTGGGATGACCAGCAGCGCCACCCGGTCGTAGGTGCCGCGACCCAGCGTGACCGTCGCCGGATCCAGTGTGCGGAACCAGCCGACACGCACCCGCCGATCACCCACTTGCAGCCGACGTGGCTGGTCCGGGCCCCACGCGTCGATGTTGAGTGACACGCGCGTCACGGGACCGCCGAGGTATTCACTGACAACCGGTATCAGCATGCGCAGCTCACTCACCGCATCCCGGCTCCGTGGCCACCATCTGCCGGCGAAGTCCGCACCGGTGCCGTCGCCGGCCCAGACGAGACGCGCACCGCCGCCGTCGCGCCGACCGTCCGCCCAAGCCGGCGCCCCGTCATCGTCGAGGCGGGCCGAATCCAGATCGACGGTCGACGTCATGACGACCTGACCGGCGATGTCGGGCGGCAGCGCCAGCCCCGCAGCAATACGGCGGTGACCGCAACGCCCGGCGCGAATCTCGGACGGCAACGGCTGGCGATGACCTGGTAACCGAACATGTTCAGATCCTTTGACGTGTTTCGGGTGATGTCGAAACCGAGCGGAGCCATCGACGCCAGGTGAACGTGGCGACGGTGACGCGGCGTTCGCACGCTGGGCAGTCAGCGGACAGCAGCCGCTTCGCGTCGGACCAGAACGTGAACACCGCCGCGCTGCTGCCACCGGTGTTGAGCGAAGCAGTCATTGTGCGCCGCCCTTGCAGTTGCCGAACACGAGGCGGCGAGAAAGCACGAGGGCCGGATGAATCCAGGCGCGCTAAGTGCCCTCAGTGTCGCACATCATCATCGCGATGAATAGGCGCCGATCGGCGAAGTCCGACTAGCGCGACGAGACGTCGAGCCCCGACGTCACCACTGCGTGCGCGAGCGAACGTCGATTGCCCGATCGACGGTGGGCGATTCGCCGGCGAAGGTCTTGACATAGCCAGGCGATGCGAACAGACATAAGCAGTGATCAACCGTGAGCAGAGGACCGAGAGGTCTGACGACGTGTCCCTGGACGCTCCATCATTCGACCGCGAGCGTGACGGCGTGGCCGCGCTGCACGACATCGAAGCAGAGGCCGGCGACGAGAGCGAACTCGCCGATGCCTTCGATCTCGATCGGACGGAAGCACGCGCGCTGGGTGTCGACCTGGACCGGGCGGACCGAGACGAGAGCCAACTCGACTAGCAGCCGCGCCGTACGTCGTGCGGCCGTCGCACGGCGCGCGGACCCGCTAGCAAGTGGGCGTCATCGGCCGTGAGCCCGACTGTCACCGCTGAACATGGCTCCGGGTCGGGTTGATGCGACGTATGGTGGGCAGAACAACAGGGGCTGTCCAGATCCCGCATCCTCAGCACACGCAATCCGAGGGTGCGGTCATGGGACAAGAAGCTGACGATCTGACGGTCCGGCGCGCGCGCCGCAAGGCGGACGAACCCGGCCATGCCGCCCCGCCTGCCGTCACCCTCGACGATCCGGCGCAGCAGGTCGCCGCGGACGCCTCGGCGCCGGAGGTGCTCGACCACGACGCCAGCGTGCGCGACGCGGCTGCGGCGACAAGGGACGAGCGCGCGACGACCCGCGACTCCACGGCACAGTCGTTCGACTCGAGCGGGCGCGCAGCCATCGATCGAATGCTTGCCGCCCGGGACCGAGCCGCGGCCGCGCTTGACCGTCGAGAAGCCGCACTGGACCGGCAGCGCGCGGCCGAGTATCTCCGGCGCGCCTATCGGGACCCGGTCACGGGCGTCCTGCAACGCGAAGCGGGGCGCGATCAACTCAGCCAACGCATCAGCCAAGCCCGGCGCAACGACGCATCGCTGCTGATCGCGTTCCTCGACGTCGACCAACTCAAACGGCTCAACGACGAACAAGGCCACCCTGCCGGCGACCGACTGCTCAGCGAGCTCGGCTCCGCACTGCGCACGGGCCTCCGCGCCTATGACCTGGCCATCCGCTACGGCGGCGACGAGTTCGTCTGCGCACTCTCCGACTCCGGGCGCGAGGATGCCCAGAGACGGTTCGACCAGATCAGCCGTTCGCTCGGCGCCGCCGTGCCGGGCGCCGCGTTCAGTGTGGGGCTTGTCGAGCTGGAGGCGGACGAGCAGGTCGACGACGTGATCGCCCGGGCGGACAGAGAGATGTACACCGTCAAACGCGCGAATTCCGGCGAGAAGAAACAGCCGCTTCGCTGACTGGCCCGACCCCGACGTCCCCTCGGCGTACCGATGGCGGGAACTGGGACAGCAAGAGACAGCACGAGTGCTTGCCGTTCAGGCGAGCGAGATGGCCGTCGTCTCGCCGCACTGCGGGCAGTCGGCTGTGCGGGTCACGCGAGTGCCGCCGATGAGGACGAAGTCGCCCAGACCGATCCGGCCCGCGCAGGCTCCACACGCGACGGACGGTTGCTGGGCGCGTTCGTCGCCCAACGGCACGCGCGCCGCGGGGTCGGCAACGGCGGCCGGGTTGGCTTGCGAGAACGATCCCGCGCACAGCGCGTCCAAGGCGCGTGCGAAGCACGCAGTCGTCGCGTCGCCGCGCAGCGACAGCACCGCGGCGTCCGTTCGGTCCGCATCGGCGACGTCCGCGACACCCGGCGGGTAGCTCGCCTGCGCGCTACTCACGACGATCCGTGAAAGGTCGGGACATCGTTCGCCGATGTCGGCCACTGCGCCGGTGCCGTCGCGTCGAGCAGTGCCAGTTCGTGCTCGTACGACCGCGCCAAGCCTTCCGCGGCCCAACTCCGGACTCCGTCCGGGCGGACCGACCCGGCGGCGTCGGCCGCGAATGCGCGGGTGACCGCGTCACGCAACGAATGCTCGAGGTCAACGTGGTCGTGCTGCACCTCCGAGGGCGTGCGAGTCGCAAACGTGTCGTCGGCGAGAGATTCCCGGAGCCGTGTCAGTCGCGCCGTGAGAACGTCGTACGCCGCCGCGGCACGCGCGTCCGCCGGCGATGCGGTCCCGTCCGACGCCGTCGCTGTCCGCACACGTCCGGCCCGGCGATCGGACTCGCGCGCCCGAGAGCGCTTCACATTTCGCATTGCGCTACTCCTTCTCGCTCGTTGTCGAGGGGGCGAACATTCCGCGCAGTCACCGACGGTGCTCAGCCGGCGGAGCGCCGCAGATGCAACCGCGCGGCAGCACTGCGGCGGTCGTCGCGGCGCAATAGCGCCGTGCGATGGCGTCGTGATCGTCGATTCGGTGGCCGCACCCGCAAGCAGCCACAACCACGGACGACAACTCCGCTCGCTCGCCGGGCTCGTGCACCTCGCCCCGGCGCAGCGCGATCTCGGATTCGGGCTTCGCGATCACTTTGTTGCCGAACATCGGAACGTCCTCAATCGGTGAAGTACACAGGCTCAGCGATCGATTGCGCGGGCGTGCCCGCGCATGCTGTTACGCAGTTGCGCGATGCGGGCGGTGCCGGCCGCACCGGTGACGAGCGCGCCGGCGACGGCGGCGACAAGCATCGCCACCGCAAGCGAAACCCGCAGATGCGCTCCGAAGAACTTGATGTCGACCGTGCGTGAGTTTTGAATCAGGAAGACCACCAGCAGGACGAGCACGACGGCCGCGACGATTAGGCCGATATGCAAGCTGCTGATGCGAGTAGGGCGGCGCCGTCGGCTACGACGACCAGGCTCAGGTCGTTCGGCCGGCGCGGCCGAGGCGGCGGAGGCTGCTGCGACGGTCGGTGGGCTCGAGTCCCCACGTGAAGTTTCGGTGCTGAACGTCACGGTGCGCCGCCTAGCAGTCGTTCGAAAACGGGAGGCGGCGAGAAACACAAGGACCGGATGACTCCAGGCGCCCTAAGTAAACCCAGTCTCGCACGGAACGTTCACGATGAACAGCGCCCTGCGGGTACTGCGCGGTGCGACATGGCTAACCCGCCGTCGGATCCAGGCCCTCGCTTACGACGCGGTGCGCGACGTCGGTGAGCTTCATGTTGTGGTTGCGGGCGTACCGGCGTAAGGCCTCGAACGCGGCCTCCATCGAGAGCTGACCACGTTCGGCGAGGACACCCTTCGCCTGTTCGATCGAAATCCGGCTCGTCAGCGCGTATTGAAGTTGTTCGGACAGCAAGTGGCTGCGATGCAACGACCGCTGCTGCAGGATCCCGATCGTGGCGACGTCGGCGAGCGCCTGCGCGAGCCGGCGATCGGCGAGCGGAACCTCACGCGGCGAGACCATGAAGAGGTTGAGCCCACCGATGACCTGATCCCGAAGCCGCAGCGGCAGCGCGGCGACCGAGCGGAACCCGGCCAGGCGGGCGGCGGGAACGAACAGCGGCCATCGGTCAGCGTCGACATCGAGGTCGCCACTGGTCACCGCCGTACCGGTACGGACGCAGTCCAGGCACGGCCCTTGGTTGTTCTGCAGCTGGAACAGCTCGAGCAGGCGCGACTCCTCGCTGGACGAGGCCACCAGCGCGAGATTGCCCTTCTGGTCGTC
>Ga0070659_100002225_pt1 | contig 13793 bp, 10 predicted proteins | sample KBSC23metaG_FD_64666 | JGI IMG/M metagenome (GOLD analysis project Ga0070659, IMG submission 64666) | Corn rhizosphere microbial communities from Kellogg Biological Station, Michigan, USA - KBS C2-3 metaG | ecosystem: Host-associated > Plants > Roots > Rhizosphere > Soil ...
GCGTCGATAGCGGCATAGGCGGCTACGCTTTCCTGCGCCACGCGCAGGCCTTCGGTATTCATGCCGCGCCCGGCGTGGTTGACGATGAAGCCCGGCATGTCGATGCAGCGCACGGCGGTGTGGCCCATGCGCTTGGCGAGTGCGGCGAGCGCATCGCCAGTGGCAGGCGCGCTGCGCAGGCCGTCGATCACCTCGACGACCTTCATCAGTGGCACCGGATTGAAGAAGTGGAAGCCCGCCACGCGCTCGGGGTGCTTGCATGCCGCGGCAATCGCCGTGATGGACAGCGACGACGTATTCGACGCCAGGATCGCATCGGCGCGGACGATGTCCTCAAGCTGGCGGAAGAGGTCGCGCTTGACCTCCAGCTTCTCGACGATGGCCTCGACCACGAGATCGCAGTCGGCCAGATCGGTGAGGGCGCCGGCGGGGAGCAGTCGGGCGATTGTGGCGTCGGCTTCCTCTGCCGTGAGCTTGCCCTTGGCCGCCAGCTTGGCGAGCGTGTCGGCCAGTGCTGCGCGCGCCGCTTCCACGGCTTGCGCGTTGGCGTCGAACAGCTTGACGCGCAGGCCGGCCTGGGCCGCGATCTGCGCAATGCCGCGCCCCATGGCGCCGGTCCCTACAATCCCGATCATCTGCATATGAAACCCGCTTCGAAAGAAGGTCAGAAAGTCTGGCTAAAATAGCACGAGCGTGCGATTTTTGGCATCCACGCCAACCATAACAGGCAGTCAACACTACCCAAGGAGAGCGCTTCATGCTGACGCTATGCGGTTTTTCTGCGAGCAATTACTACAACAAGGCCAAGCTCGCGCTGATGGAGAAGGGGCTTCCGTTTGAGGAATCGCTGCGCTGGCCTGATCAAACCGACGGCGAACTCTCTCCGCTGCACAAGGTGCCGTATCTGGTGGACGAGGATGGCTGCGGTATGTGCGAGTCACAAGTCATCATCGACTACCTCGAAGCGCGCTATCCGCAGCATCCGCTGATTCCGGCCAATCCGTTTGAGGCCGCCAAGGTGCGTGAAGTGGTGACCTTCCTGGAGTTGCATCTGGAGCTGGTGGCGCGTCAGCTGTATCCCGAAGCGTTCTTCGGCGGCAAGATCAGCGACAACCTGAAGGTCAAGACGCGCGACCAACTGCAGAAGAACATCCCGGCCGTGGCCAAGTTGCTGAAGTTCGCGCCATACGTGGCGGGTGACACGTTCACCATTGCGGACTGCGCGGCCATCGTGCACTTCCCGCTGGTGAGCTCGGCCACCAAGATCATCTACGGCGAAGACCTGCTCGCGTCTGTCGAGGGCATCAAACCGTACCTTGCCAAGATGGCCGAGAACCCGAACGTGCAGAAGGTCAACGCAGACCGCAAGGCGAACCTGGAGCAGATGCTCGCCTACTACGCCAGCAAGCGGGCATAAGCTCCATCAGTCTTACAGCTTCGACAAACGCTCCAGCGCAAGTTGGAGCGTTTCGTCTTTCTTGGCAAAGCAGAAGCGCACCACACCCGATTCGTGCGGTTGCGAGTAGAACGCCGACACGGGAATCGCCGCCACGCCAATCTCGCTCGTGAGCCACTTGGCGAACTCGGCTTCGGGCAGGTCAGAGATGGCGCTGTAGTCCACGCACTGGAAATACGTGCCCTGGCAGGGCAGCAGCTTGAAGCGCGTCTTCTCCAGCCCGGTGCGGAACAGATCGCGCTTGTGCTGATAAAAGGCCGACAACTCCAGATACGGCCGCGGATCGGCCATGTAGTTCGCCAAGCCGTGCTGCACCGGCGTGTTGACCGTGAACACGTTGAACTGGTGCACCTTGCGGAATTCCACCATGAGCGCAGCGGGCGCGGCCACGTAGCCGACTTTCCAGCCCGTCACGTGATACGTCTTGCCGAAGCTCGACACCACGAAGGCGCGCCGCGCCAGTTCCGGAATGCGCGCCACCGATGCATGCGGCACGCCGTCGTACACCATGTGCTCGTACACCTCGTCGGAGAGCAGCAACACGTTGGTCGGCGCCAGGATCTCGGCCAGCTTCTGCATGTCGTCCGCATGCCAGACCGTGCCCGTCGGGTTGTGCGGCGTGTTCAGCATGATGAGGCGCGTGCGCGGCGTGATCGCGGCGGCCAGTTTGTCGAAGGGGATGCGGAAATCCGGCGCGTTCAGCGTGATCGGCACGACTTTGCCGCCGGCCAGTTCAATCGACGGGATGTAGCTGTCGTAGGTGGGCTCGAAGACGATCACTTCGTCGCCCGGATGCACGCAGCACAGCACGGTGGTCAGCAGTGCCTGCGTGGCGCCGGCGGTGATGGTGATTTCGCGATCGGCGTCGTAGGTGTGGCCGTAGAGCTTGGCGACTTTCGCGGCGATGGCCTGGCGCAGCGCGGGCACGCCAGTCATCGGCGGGTATTGGTTGTGGCCCGCGCGCATGGCGTCGGACACCGCATCGACGATGCGCGAGTCGCAGTCGAAATCCGGAAAGCCCTGGCCCAGGTTGACAGCCTGCTTTTCCACGGCCAGCGCCGACATGACGGTGAAGATGGTGGTGCCGACATTCGGCAGGCGCGAAGGCGGCGGAGCGATTGCAATGGTCATGACAGAACGGCTTCAGGCTTGAATGAGGGGAGCAGCTTCCAATTGGACTTGCGCGACGAACTGCTTGGGCGGCAGCACCGCCACGTCGCAATACTTGGCCATGCGGCGCTTGAGCTTGAGCACGGCGCGGTCCTTGGAGACGAGATAGGCAACGCCGGCGGCATCGGCCAGCGCGAGGAATTTCTGGTCGTCGCGATCCTTGCAGCGCGGGACGAAGGCTTCGCCCCCCGTGCGTTGCGCGTCTTCAGGATCGGCAACCGAATGGGTGACGCGGTCCACCCACGCGAGCGCAGCTTCGGCGTCGATGGCGTAGCGCGCGAACTGCGGATAGTCCAGCACGCGGCGCAGTTCTTCGCGACAGGCGGGGCTGATGATAGCCTCCAGCCGGCCGGCTTCCAGTGCGGCGCGAATCGGGCGTGCGATGGCGTCGTCAAAGATGAGGATGTCGACCCAGATGTTGGAGTCCAGCACCACGCGTGGCGCTAGGGTTTGGGCCGGGGCGGCAGCGTCTGCCATTCGATACAATTCCAGGCTTGTGAACCGCGATTCTGACATGATCATCGTCCTCTCGCCGGCCAAGTCGCTCGACTACGACACCCCGCCGCGCACCAAGACCCACACGCTGCCCGATTTCATCGCGCGCTCCGCAGAACTCATTTCAGTGCTTCGCAAGCTGTCGCCAGCCCAGATCGGCACGCTGATGAAGATTTCCGATCCGCTGGCGGTGCTCAATGCCACCCGCTATGGCGATTGGTCCACCGAGTTCACCACTGAGAACAGCAAGCAAGCCGCGCTGGCCTTTGATGGCGACGTCTACGGCGGGCTCGACGCGAACTCGCTGTCAGCCGACGATCTGCAATTCGCGCAGAAGCATCTGCGGATTCTGTCGGGCCTGTACGGGGTGCTGCGGCCGCTCGACTGGATGCAGCCGTATCGCCTGGAAATGGGCACGCGCCTGGCCAACCCGCATGGCAAGGACCTCTACGCCTTCTGGGGCGACGAGGTGACGTTGGCGCTCAATAAACTGCTGAAGTCCGAGGGCGATCCTGTGCTCGTCAACCTCGCGTCGGAAGAGTATTTCAAGGTGGTGCGGCCCAAGGTGCTCAAGGCGCGCATCGTCACGCCGGTCTTTGAAGACTGGAAGAATGGCCAGTACAAGATCATCTCGTTCTACGCCAAACGCGCGCGCGGTTTGATGGCGCGTTACGCGATCGTGCATCGCATCACCGATCCGCGCAAGCTCAAGGCGTTCGATGTCGACGGCTATGCCTTTGCCGCAGCCGATTCCGACGACGAGCGCTGGGTGTTCCGCCGCAAGCTCACCTGAATTCCGTCGCTTTTACGTACCCTTTGCGCACTGACAGGACACGATATGACTGCTACCCAACCGCACATTTCCAGCACGTTCGACAGCGGCGCCATTGAAGTCATCGACGCCGCGCGCACTGATGCCATTCGCCTGCGCATCCGCCGCGATTCGCATGCCGATTTCACACAGTGGTTCCACTTCCGCCTGCAGGGCGTGCAGGGGCAGGCGTGCAAGCTGGCGTTGGAAAACGCTGGTGAATGTACGTACGCCGCCGGCTGGAAGGACTACCACACCGTCGCCTCGTACGACCGCGAGCACTGGTTCCGCGTGCCGACGCGCTATGACGGCAAGACGATGACCATCGAGCTCACCCCCGAGCACGACAGCATCTGGTTTGCGTACTTCGAACCGTATTCGGACGAGCGCCACCTGTCGCTGGTGGCTGCCGCGCAGACCCGGCCCGGCGTGCACACACAGCGCCTCGGCAGCACCGTGCAGGGCCGCGACATGACGAGCATTACCGTTGGCGAACCCGGCCCAGGCAAGAAGACCGTGTGGATCATCGCGCGCCAGCATCCGGGCGAGACGATGGCCGAATGGTTTGTCGAAGGGCTGCTCGCGCGCCTGACGCGTCAAGGTGTCTGGAGTGGTGATCCCATTGGCCGTGTGCTTGCCGAGCGCGCCGTCTTCCATATCGTGCCGAACATGAATCCGGACGGTTCGTCGCTCGGCAACCTGCGCACGAACGCCGCCGGCGCCAATTTGAACCGCGAATGGATGGAACCCGACGCCCAGCACAGCCCCGAAGTGCTGTGCGTGCGTCAGGCCATAGAACAGACCGGCGTGGATCTGTTCTTCGACATCCACGGCGACGAGGCGCTGCCCTATGTGTTCGTGGCGGGCAGCGAAATGCTGCCAGGCTTTACCGATGCGCAGCGTGCCGATCAGGACCGCTTCGTCGCGGCGTTCCTGCGCGCCTCACCGGATTTCCAGACGCAATACGGCTACGAGGCCAGCAAGTACAACGAAGACGCGCTCAAGCTCGCCTCGAAGTACATCGGCCACACGTTCGGTTGCCTGTCGCTCACGCTGGAAATGCCGTTCAAGGACAACGCCAACCTGCCCGATGCACGCGTGGGCTGGGATGGCGCCCGCAGCGCCGCATTGGGTGCGGCCATGCTGCAGGCGATCCTGGAATATCTCGGCTGAAGACAAGCGCTGCACCGCCCCTTGAGGCGGCGCGTTGCGCTTAGTTGGAGGACGACTTCTTCGTCGTCTTTTTGGCCGTGGACTTGGCGGCAGACTTTGCCGACGAGGTCGACTTGGTCTTGGCCGTCCCGGTGCTCTTGGTCGATTTTGCAGTCGCCTTGCCCTTGGCGGTGGACTTGCCATGGGCTGCCGTTGTCGTGCAGCGGTGGCCGCGGCGGCAGTGCACGCGTGCGCCGCTGGATGCCGGCGCGGCAGCAGGCGCTGCGAACGGCTGGCCGTTGGCGTCGAGCAGCTCGTACGCCAGCATCATCCCTTCGTCATAGCCGCAGCGTACGCGCACGGGTTCCCATTGGTCATTGCCGGTGCCGCGCTTGTGCACGGCGGCGTTGAAGCTGATCACGCTCGACACCTTGATCGCGCCTTGCTTGCTTTGCGAGAAGCGCGAGTCCCACGGCTCGACCTTGGCCTGGTCGCTGGACAGCGCGCCAGTCGGCAGGCGGAACTGATCGAAGTTGGTGGAGCGCGGGATGATCCAGCTTGCATGCGCGGCGCAGTCGGCCACGTCGGGACGGGCGCCTTCCGACTGGATCAGGCGGTCACGGGTTTGTGCGCGGTATTCGGACAAGCTCATCTTGTCCTTGGGCGGCAAGTTGACCGTGGTGGTGGTGCCGCTGGGGGCACCGAAGACCTGATCGGGGACGGGTTGAATGGCCGGCTTGTTTTGTACGGCCGGGGCAGGGGTACTCGGCGTGGCGTTGGTGGCCTGGGCCGACGCACTGGTCGGTTCAGTCTGCAAGTTGGAGCAGGCGGCCAGCAAAGCGACGACGCCGAGACAGAGTAGTTTGGGTCGCAACATCACGAGTGTTACAGGGTGTCGGCGTGGAAATCGCCATGATAGAGGAAAGCTAAGGCCGAAAGTTCCTGCTAGTTACCCCAATGCGTCCCCAATGCGGCACATCCGGCGATTTTGCTGTAACAGCGCGTTACGGCCTGGTGTTCGTTACCAGGCGAGCATCATTGCTTGGTAAACAAGTGTGCCAGCGACCATTCGTCAGTACGCGCTTCGTAGCGGATGCCCTTGCGCATCGCCCACGTGGCGAGCTGATGGTGCGAGGGGATGATCGCGACGTCTTGCTGCGCAAAGCGCGCGGCGGTCTTGGCGGCCTGCTCGTGCGCCTGTTCGCTCGACACGGTTGAGAGCGACGTCTGCACGAGCTTGTCCAGTTCCGGGTTGCTGTAGCGGCCCCAGTTCCACGATCCATAGCCGGTCTGTGCGTTGGGCGTGCCGAGAATGCTGCGCAGCGACACATCCGCCGCCACCGAACCCCAGCCGAGCATCATGAACGAGAACTCGCCCCGACGCGCGCGCGAGAAATACGCCGCCACCGGCAGCGTTTCCACCTTGGTCTGGATGCCGATGCGCGTGAGCAGTTGCGCGGTAGTCTGCGCGACCTGTGCATCGTTCAGATAGCGGTTGTTGGTCGCGTGCAGCGTGAGCCCGAAACCGTTCGGATAGCCCGCCTCGGCAAGCAGCTTCTTGGCGCGATCCGGGTCGTACGCAATCGGCTTGCCGCCCGGATGCCCGAAAATCTGCGGCGACACGATGCTCGACGCCACCACGCCCTGGCCTTCCAGCACGCGGCTGACGATGGCATCGCGGTTGATGGCAAGTGCCATGGCTTCACGCACGCGGTGGTCCTTGAGCGGGTTCTTGGCAAGCGGCTTGCCGGCCTTGTCCGTGACGAACGGCGACACATCGCGGCTCTGATCCATCTGCCAGAAAATCGTGCGCCACGAGACTTGCTGTTCGAGATGGAACTTGGGGTTCTGCTTGATGCGCGGTACGTCGGCGGCGGGCACGGCTTCCACGACATCCACGTCACCCGAGAGCAGGGCGGCCGTACGCGCGGCGTTGTCGGTGACGATTTTGAAGGTGACCTTGTCCCACTGTGGCACACGGCCCCAGTAGTTCGGATTCTTCTTCAGCACGATCTCCTGCCCGCGCGTGAAGTGATCGAACAAGAAGGGGCCCGTACCGATCATCGCGCGGCCGGCATCAAAGTCCGCCTGCGATGCGTCGGCCACCTTCTTGGGGATGATCGGCAGGCTGTTCAGATCGTTCGGGATGCTCGCGTAGTTCGGGATCGACACCTTCAGGCGCACTGTGAGCGGGTCGACGATCTGCACCTCGGTGATCGACTTGGTGTAGCTCGTGAACGGGCCGGGGCTGTTGGTCAGGCGTGCCGGGCGCTCGATCGAGGCCTTCACGTCTTCGCCGGTGAAGGGCGTGCCGTCGCTCCATTTCACCCCTGGGCGCAGCTTGATTTCCCACGTGTTGGCGTCGATGGCTTTCCATGACGTGGCCAGGCCGGGTGTGTAGCGGCCGTTCTTGTCGAGGAAGACCAGCGATTCGAAGATGTGCAACGCCATGGCGTTGTTCGGACCGGCGTTGTTCCATTGCGGGTCCATCGACGTCACGTCGGCGGACAGGCCGATGCGGAGATCGTCGGCCAGTGCGGCCAGTGGTACCGCGGCGGCACCGCCTGCCAGTACGCAGGCCGCGATGTTGCGGATCAGGGCGCGAATGAAGGGGCTGAAGGGGGGATTAGCCATCGGGAAGCTCCTCGTGTTTCGGGCGGTGATGCCAAGTGGCGAGAGATCGTCATTGTGCCGCAGCCCGGCCTGCCGCGTGCGACGCAATCCGACGATCAATATGAACGATGGTGGAGCAATAAAAAAGCCACCCGAAGGTGGCTTGTGCCTTGGCGTCGCGCGTCAATGGAACAGCGGCTGCTGTGTTGGCGCATCTTCCGGCATTTCTGCGTGGACGATTTCGGCGGAGCGGTCCGCATAGAGCGGGGCGCCGCAGTCTTCGCAATACTCGGGCTCGAAGAGTTGGCCGTGGCGGAAGATGTCTTCAATGCCGCAGGCGCGCAACTCGTCGCAGATCTGCTCCAGCGGGCTGCCGGGTTCACCTTCGGCGGCAACGTCGGTAGCGCCGCCGTCACGGCCGTAGACGGGCCAGACAATGCCGTAGATCAGGTCTTTCTCGCCGCGCACGGTAAAGGCAACGCGATATTCCTCGATCTGCTCTTCACCGAATGCGCCGATGATGGCGCCGAAGCGGTTGGCCGGCAGGTCCAGCGCACCCTGCAGGTAGTTGACCGCGGCGCGCACCGTGAGCGGGCGGATGCGCTTGTCGGACTCGCGGCAGGACAGGAAGAAGGCATCCGGCAGAAGCAGGTCGAACTCGCAGCCGGGCATCAGCGTGGAGATGGTCGGCGTGACTTGCTCGCGCCATTGCTCCAGGCACATGGAGCGCTCGGCGTGGTGCTCTTTGGCGTCTTCCTGCCAGCGGAACAGCGGTTGGCCATGCGGCGCCACGACGATGGCCACCAGGTAGCGCGGATCGGCCAGGATGGGCGCCGTTTCAGGCATGTCGCGCAATTCGACCTTGGCCGGCTGGCCGGACAGCGCGTAGGCCGCAAGCTTGTGCGTGAGCGAGAAGGTGTCGGAGTGCGTGCGCGGTAGTTGGTCGATGCTGTACAGATAGGGTGCGAGCGCCACGCGGGCAGTGGAAGCCATCACATGCGCCTGCAGGTGCACCTGAAGTGTCTGCGCCAGCTCGGGTTTGATCGTGCCTGACGGGATCATGTAGCGCGTGTGCGCCAGGATGGGTGCCGCGATCAGCAGCGCGTCGTATTCGATGTCGCCCGAACTGAGGATGGCCGATTCAGCCAATGTCTCGGCCTGTTCGGCCAGCACGTCGGAGGCTTCCTCGTTGTGCTTGAGGAGATGGTCGAGCGCGGCGTCGAGCGCGGTCTGGCTGCCATTCTTGAGCAGCCGGGAAAGACGTTCGGACAGCCTTTGTTCCCAATAGACGTCTTCGATGCGACTGCCTGACGCATCGAGCGCCAGCGCGTCGGCCACCAGCCGTTCTGCATCGGGGGAAAGACGTTGGGGAGCCTTGGAGCGGAATCCTGCCATGTGCTGTGCTGTACCGGTCGTTGGATCAATGAAGGGGCGTTATTTTACCCTCGTACGCCGCCGTGCGACGCGCGTTGGCGAAACCCTTAGGGCGAAAAACGTTAGGGTTTGGCCACGGGCGCCGATGCTTCGGCCACTACGCTGCTTGCAGCGGCAGGCAGCGTAGCCGTCGGTTCTGATGCGGCCGGCTTGCTTGCTGGCGCGGTTGGTGCCTCGGCGGCGGGGGCGGAGGCCGTTATTGGCGGAGGTGGCGGCACGGGCGCGGCTGCGACGGAAGGTGCCGCGGTTGCGGATAGGGCCGTGGCCGGGATCTGGGCCTGGGCATCGGTCTGCGGTGCCTTGACCAAGATGTAGAACACGGCAGCCGCGACGACGATTACGGCAAGTAGCACTTGGGCCATGGGTGCGGGACTCCAGCAATGAAACGATCAGGCGATGGCGGACGGCGATCTCGTCACTTTTTGGGGCGGGAGCGTCACGCGGTCTATTCGGCACACTCTACCAAAGCCCGCATGCGGATTGGTGCATCGTCACCTTGTTTGATTTGGCAGGCAACAAAAAAGCCGGCTCCTAAGAGCCGGCTTCCGACCTACAGCGTAGGCGTTGGCTTATGCAGCCAGCAGCTGACGCAGCACGAACGGCAGGATCCCGCCGTGCTTGTAGTAGTCGACTTCGATCGGCGTGTCGATGCGCAGCAGCACTTGCGCACGCTGGGTTTCGCCGTTGGCGCGCTTGATCACCAGGGTGACGTCCTGTTGCGGCTTGATTTCGCCGTCCAGGCCTTCGATGTCGAAGGTTTCATCGCCCACGATGCCCAGTGACTGTGCCGAGTCGTTACCCTTGAACTGCAGCGGCAGCACGCCCATGCCGACCAGGTTCGAGCGGTGGATACGCTCGAAGCTGCGTGCGATCACGGCCTTCACGCCCAGCAGTTGCGTGCCCTTGGCGGCCCAGTCACGCGAGCTGCCCGTGCCGTACTCTTCGCCACCGAACACGACCGTCGGCGTGCCGTCGGCGATGTACTTCATGGCGGCGTCGTAGATCGACATTTGTTCGCCGCTCGGCTGGAACAGCGTCTCACCGCCTTCCACGCGCGAACCGTCGGCCTTGGCTGGGATCATCAGGTTCTTGATGCGCACGTTGGCGAACGTGCCGCGCATCATCACCTCATGGTTGCCGCGGCGCGAGCCGTAGCTGTTGAAGTCGGCCTTGAGCACGCCATTGGCCAGCAGGTACTTGCCGGCGGGCGACGTTTCCTTGATCGAACCGGCCGGAGAGATGTGGTCGGTCGTCACGGAATCGCCGAACACGCCCAGGGCACGTGCGCCCGAAACCGATGCCGAAGCCGCGGCCGGCGTCATGCCGAAGCCTTCGAAGAACGGCGGCTCGGCAATGTACGTCGACTTCGGCCAGTCGTAAACCTGACCCTTCGTGCCCTTGACGTTGGCCCACAGCTTGGACGGCTTCTTGACCTGCTCGTAGTTCGTGCGGAACGTGTCGGCGTTCATGGCGAACTTCATCAGCTTGGCGATCTCGTCCGAGGTCGGCCAGATGTCGCCCAGGTAGATGTCGCGGCCCTTCTTGCCCTTGCCGACCGGCTCGGTCATCAGGTCGCGCGTCACATTGCCGGCGATTGCGTAAGCCACGACCAGCGGCGGCGAGGCCAGGAAGTTGGCGCGGATGTTCGGGTGGATGCGCGCTTCAAAGTTGCGGTTGCCCGACAGCACGGCGGCGGCCACGATGTCGTTCTTGACGATGGCTTCGTTCAGTTCCGGCGTCAGGTCGCCGGCGTTGCCGATACAGGTCGTGCAGCCATAGGCCGTCACGCCAAAGCCCAGCTTTTCCAGGTACGGCAGCAGGCCAGCGGCTTCCAGGTACTTCGTCACCACGCGGCTTCCCGGGGCGAGCGAGGTCTTGATGTGCGGCGCTACTTCCAGACCGGCTTCCACAGCCTTCTTGGCCAGCAGGCCGGCGGCCAGCAGCACGCTCGGGTTCGAGGTGTTCGTGCACGAAGTGATGGCCGCGATCAGCACGTCGCCGTTCTTCACGTCCACGCCGTTGGTGGTCGTGTAGGTCGTGTCGAGGTCAGCTGCGTTCTTGTTGAAGCCGTTCTCAGCCACCGGCTTGGAGTACAGCGACGAGAACGTCGACTTCACGTTGCCGATTTCGATACGGTCTTGCGGGCGCTTCGGGCCGGCCAGCGACGGGGCCACCGTGCCCAGATCCAGCGTCAGCGTCTTGGTGTAGTCGATCTCGCCAGCCTTCGGAATACCGAACAGCTTCTGTGCCTTGAAGTAGCTTTCGAACGCGTTAATCTCGTCCTTCGTGCGGCCGGTGCCCTTGAAGTAGTCGATGGTCTTTTCGTCCACCGGGAAGAAGCCCGTCGTTGCGCCGTATTCCGGTGCCATGTTGCCGATGGTCGCGCGGTCCGGCAGCGACAGGCTGGCGGTGCCTTCGCCGAAGAATTCGACGAACTTGCCGACGACCTTTTCCTTGCGCAGCATTTCGGTGATGGTGAGCACCAGGTCGGTGGCAGTGCAGCCTTCGCGCAGGCGGCCCTTCAGCTCCACGCCCACCACGTCCGGCGTCAGGAAGTACACCGGCTGGCCCAGCATGCCGGCTTCTGCCTCAATGCCGCCCACGCCCCAGCCCACCACGCCGATCCCGTTGATCATGGTCGTGTGGCTGTCGGTGCCGACCAGCGTATCCGGGTAGTACACGCCGTCCTTCTTATGGACGCCGCGTGCCAGGTATTCCAGGTTGACCTGGTGAACGATGCCGAAGCCCGGCTGCACCACGCCAAACGTGTCGAACGCCTGCATGCCCCACTTCATGAACTGGTAGCGCTCGTTGTTGCGCGAGAATTCCAGCTGCATGTTCAGGTCCAGCGCCTTCTTCTCGCGGAAGTGGTCGACCTGCACCGAGTGGTCCACCACCAGATCAACCGGCACCAGCGGCTCGATCTTCTTGGGGTTCTTGCCCATGCGCTCGGCCACGTTGCGCATGGCGGCCAGGTCGGCCAGCAGCGGCACGCCAGTAAAGTCCTGCAGCACCACGCGCGCGACCACGAACGGGATTTCGTCCACGCGGTCGGCGTTCGGCTTCCAGTTGGCAAGTTGCGCGACGTGCTCTTCGGTCACCTTCTTGCCGTCGCAGTTGCGCAGCACCGATTCCAGCACGATACGGATCGACACCGGCAGGCGCTCGATCGCCACGCCCAGTTCCTTGCCCAGTTGCGGCAGGGAATGGAACTTGCCGGTCTGGCCGCCGTTGATCTTGAATTCCTTGAGTGTTTTTTTCAGGTTGTGGGGCATGGCATGACTCCAGGCTTAAGGATGCGCAGGGCGCCGGGGCACCCGTTGCGGATACATCAAATCAATCAAACCCAATTCAAATCACGTACAAATCGACATACGCGTTGACCGGCATCGCTTCCAGCGTCTTCTGGTCCAGCGATGCCGCCAGGATCGCGTCCTGCTGCCTGGCCGGAAAACGGCGGGCCAGGTTGGTCCTGAACTTCTCGACCAACAGCGGCATGCCTTCCTTGCGCCGCCGCTTGTGGCCGATCGGGTACTCCATCACGACTTCCTTGAGCGTCTTGCCATCCTTGAGCTGAACGGTGATCGCATTGGCGATCGAGCGCTTCTCGGGGTCGTGGTAATCCTTGGTGAACTGCTTGTCTTCCACGCACGCGATTTTCTTGCGCAGCGCATCGATGCGCGGGTCGCGGGCGACGGTGTCTTCGTAGTCTTCGGCCGTCAGTCGGCCGAAGATGAGCGGCACGGCGACCATGTACTGGATGCAGTGGTCGCGGTCTGCCGGGTTGGTCAGCGGGCCTTGCTTGTCGATGATACGCAGCGCCGCTTCGTGCGTGCGGATCGTGATCTGTTCGATATCTTCGACAGTCTTGCCGGCCTTGGCGATCGCCTTGTGCAGTGTCATGGCCGCTTCGGCGGCGGTCTGCGCATGGAATTCGGCCGGGAAGCTGATCTTGAACAGCACGTTTTCCATCACGTACGTGCCGTACTTGCGCTGGAACTTGAACGGCTGTCCGTTGAACGACACATCGTAGAAGCCCCAACCCTTGGCGGTGAGGGCAGAGGGGTAACCCATCTCGCCCGTCTTGGCGATCAGCGCCAGGCGCACGCCGCGGCTGGTCGCATCGCCTGCGGCCCACGATTTGCGGCTGCCCGTATTCGGTGCATGGCGGTAAGTGCGCAGCGACTGGCCATCGACCCATGCCAGCGACACGGCGTTGATGAGTTCTTCGCGCGACAGCCCGAGCAGTTGCCCGACCACCGCCGTGGTGGCGACCTTGACCAGCACAACGTGGTCCAGCCCCACTTTGTTGAATGCGTTTTCGAGCGCGATGCAGCCCTGGATCTCGTGGGCCTTGATCATCGCGGTCAGCACGTCTTTCATCGCGAGCGGCTTCTTGCCGTTGGCGATGTTCGTGCGGGACAACCAGTCCGCCACGGCCAGAATGCCGCCGAGGTTGTCCGACGGATGGCCCCATTCGGCGGCCAGCCACGTGTCATTGAAATCCAGCCAGCGGATCATGGCGCCGATATTGAAGGCTGCCTGCACTGGATCGAGCTGGAATTGCGTGCCCGGGACCTTCGCGCCGTTTGGCACGACGGCTCCTGGCACGACGGGCCCCAGGAGCTTGGTACACGCCGGATACGACAGCGCCTCCAGCCC
>Ga0070659_100002227_pt1 | contig 13777 bp, 13 predicted proteins | sample KBSC23metaG_FD_64666 | JGI IMG/M metagenome (GOLD analysis project Ga0070659, IMG submission 64666) | Corn rhizosphere microbial communities from Kellogg Biological Station, Michigan, USA - KBS C2-3 metaG | ecosystem: Host-associated > Plants > Roots > Rhizosphere > Soil ...
TCCATGCTCAGCACGCGTGCCAGGTTCTCGGTGTCGTCGTCTTCAAGCTCCAGCTCGGAATCGCGCGTGACGCGAAACTGGCAGGTGCCGTGGATCACCATGCCGGGGAACATCGCGTCGGCGAATTTCTCGAGCAGGGTGGAGAGAAACACGAACTGGTGGGGTGCATCGGCGACCTCCGGCGGCAGGCGGATCACGCGCGGCAGGGAGCGGGGCGCGCGCACCACCGCGACGTTGCCTTCGCGCCCGAAGGCGTCCTCGCCGTGCAGCACCACCGCGACATTGAGGCTCTTGTTGAGTATCCGCGGAAAGGGATGGGCCGAGTTCAACCCCAGCGGCGACAGCACCGGGAGGATCTCGCGCTGGAAATGCTCACGCGCCCAGTGCGTCTGCGCGGGCGACCATGGTGTGCCGTCGATGAAGACGATGCCTTCACGGGCTAGCGCCGGGCGCAGTTCGTTGTTCCACGTCTCGTACTGGGCGTGCATCAGAAGGATGGCGTTCTCGCGTACCTGCGCAAGCACCTCGCCCAACGGCATGCCGTCCGGGCCCGGGCGCGCGTCGCCATAGGCGATCCAGTGCCTGAGGCGGGCCACACGCACCTCGAAGAATTCATCCAGGTTGCGCACGGAAATGCACAGGAAATGCAACCGTTCCAGCAGCGGCACCGTGGCGGTACGGGCCTGGGCCAGTACCCGGGAGTTGAATTCGAGCGCCGAAAGCTCGTGGTTGAGGTAGAGCTCCGCTGCCCGAAAGTCCATTCAACCCGCCAGCGCACCGACGAGCATGGCGTCGAGCCATCGCGAGGCGAGGCCGAGCGCCGTGCCGAGCGCGGCGCCGGCGAGCACGTCGGTCGGATAGTGCAGGCCCAGGATCACGCGTGACATCGCCACCAGCATGGCGAACAGCGTCAGCGGCAGGATCAGGACGGGAAACCAGCCGACGGCGACGATGCCGAAGCTCACGGCGTGCAGCGTGTGCCCCGACGGGAAGCTGAACTCGTCCAGTGGCGGCGCGCGCGCGATAACCTCGCTGTGCACGCGGAAGGGCCGCAGGCGACGGGTACGGCGCTTCAGCGTGCGGTAGAGCAGCCACGCCACGATGCCGGTGCAGGCCATCTGCAACGCGGCGTGCCGGCCGCGTTCGCCGGCGCCCACCGCCAGCACGGCGATCAGCCCGTACCAGAGCCAGCCGTCGCCGAGGCGGCTGACCACGCCGAACGTCCAGCGCACCGCGCGGCGCGCCGCCCAGCGGCTGGCTGCACGGCACAGCAGGGCATCCAGCGATGCTGCTGCCCGTTCAGGCGACGGCGCGGAGACGGTCATCGGGACAGCCGTGCAGCAGGGAAGCCAGCAGGGTCTCGAACTCGCAGATCACCATATCCGGTGGGCAACGCAGGGCGGCGCGCCGCGCATTGGCGCCGAGCATCCGGCGCGTCGCGGGATCCAGCCCGAGCTGGTAGGCCGAGGTGATGAAGCCGCGCGCGTCCGACGGCGGCACCACCAGCCCGGAGACGCCGTTGGCGACATGCTCCTGCGCCGCCGCGTGGTCGAACGCCACCAGCGCCAGCCCCGAGGCCATCGCTTCCAGCACCACGTTGCCGAACGTTTCCGACAGGCTCGGAAACAGGAACACGTCCGCGCTGGCGTAGTGCGCGGCCAGTTCGGTGCTGCGCTTCGTGCCGACGAACAGCGCGTCCGGGCAGGCGCTGGCCAGTGCCTCGCGCTGCGGGCCGTCGCCGACCAGCACCAGGCGCGCGGAGGGAATGCATGCCTGCAGCGCCCGGAAAGCCTGCACCGCCAGCCCCAGGTTCTTCTCCGCGGCGATCCGCCCGATACATAGCATCACCGGGGTGTCGTCGTGCACGCCCCAGCTGCGGCGCAGGGCCGGGTCGCGCTGCTCCGGCGCGAACAACCGACAGTCGACGCCGCGGCGCAGCTTGCGCACGTGGTCGATGCCGGCGTCAGCCAGTTCGGCGTGCAAGGCGCCGGTCGGCACCAGGGTCATCTGCGCGCGGCGGTGGAAGCCCAGCAGGTGGTTGCGCACCAGCGGCGCCAGCAGCCCGATGCCGTAATGGGCGGCGTAGTCGTGGAAGCGCGTGTGGAATCCGCTCACCACCGGGATGTCCATTGCGTTGGCCGCGCGCATCGCCGACGCGCCCAGCGGGCCTTCCGTCGCGATGTACACCACGTCGGGCTGCTTGGCGATCCAGCGTCGGCGCAGGGAACTTCCCGCGGGCAGACCGAACTGCATGCTCGGGTAGCGCGGCATGGCCACGCCGCGTGCACGCACCAGCTCGACCTTGCCGTCCCGGCCGTCGCTGCCCGGCCGCACTACGTCGACCTCGTGGCCGCGTGCCGCCAGTCCCTCAGCGAGGGTGCGCACGGTGAGGGCGACACCGTTCACCTGGGGTGGCCAGGTTTCCGTGACGAAGGTGATCCGCATCGCCGCTCTCCTGTAGGGCTGACGCCGATCTTCGCGCCGCCGTGTTGCACAGAGGCGACCGCTGCATGACGTTTGCGCGCGACCGCCCTCGCGCGGGAAGACACGGGAGGGCTGCGAAGCCCCGCGCATGTCATCGGCTTGTCATCTGGCGTCGCGATAATGCTTCGGCCTGCCTTGGCTCTCCCCTTCATGGCAGGATCTTGAAATGCCGCTCCCCTCCTGAATCGGCGCACGGCGTGGATGTCCTCCACGCCGTTTTTTTGGCAGGTGGTTTTCGCCAGGGACTCAGTCCGCCGGCGTCTCGGCCCGGGCGGCACCGTTGGTGTCCGGCGGCAACACGCGCGAGGCATCCATCACGCAGGAGAATGTCGAGCCGCGTCCGGGCTCGCTCTCGATCACCAGGCGCCCCTGGTGCAGGTTGAGCACGTGCTTGACGATCGACAGCCCGAGGCCGGTGCCGCCGGACTCGCGCGAGCGGCTGGAGGACACGCGATAGAAGCGCTCGGCGAGTCGTGCCAGATGTTCCGCGGAAATGCCCAGCCCGTTGTCCCGCACCGAGAAGATCGCGCCGCCGTCGTCTGTTTGCCGCCAACCGATCACGATCTCGCCGCCGCTGGGCGTGTAGCGCACGGCGTTGCTCACCAGGTTGGAGAACGCGCTGTGCAGATGGTGGATCGAACCGCGCAGGTCGACCTGGGTACCCGCCTCGACGGTGATGCGATGCCGGCCCAGGCTGAGCGCCACCGCTTCGCGACGCAGCGTCTCCAGCAGCGGGATCATCGCGACCTCCTCGTCGGGTAGGGCCTCGCGCGTTTCCAGCCGCGACAGGGTCAGCAGATCCTCGACGATCTGCTGCATCCGCTGCGACTGCATGCGCATCTCGCCGAGCACCGGGGCCAGCTCGGGCACGTCCGCCGGATCCAGCAGTTCCAGGTAGCCGTGGATCACCGTCAGCGGCGTGCGCAACTCGTGCGATACGTTGGCCACGAAATCGCGCCGCACCTGTTCCAGCCGGCTCAGCGTGCTGATGTCGCGCGCCAGCAGCACGCTCAGCTGCCGGCCGAAGGGCATGATCGACGCGGCCAGGCGCAACGAGGCATCTGCCGGCGCGGGCAGGTCGGTGGCCGGTTGCGTGGTATCCGTCCGCAGCCACGCGCCCAGCTCGCTGCCGGCCAGCGGTTGCGCCAGCGGCTGCCCGATGTGGCCGTGCTGCACACCGAGCAGGCGGGTGGCGGCCGCGTTGAACCAGCGCACGTGGCCCTGGCGGTCGAACAGCACGACGGCATCCGCCAGCGCGCCCACCGCGTCGCGCACGTCGTGCAACTGGGTTCGCAGGCGGGATCGGCGCAGGGCCCGTGCGGCGCGAGCCCGGCCGGGCGCATCCTGTCGCGTTCGCCGCGCGCCGCGCACCTGGGTCCACCACAACAGGACGATGGCCTCGCCGCCGATTGCCATGCCGAGCGCCCACCATGCCGACACCCACAGCGCCGCGGCGATCGCGCCGGCCATCGAGGCGAGCAGGATGACGGCGGATCCGATGCGAAAGCTGATGCGGATGCTGCGCATGCGCCGGCCGCGGTCGCTAGGGGCGCGCGGGTGCGGGCTGGGCGGAGAACCGGTAGCCGGTGCCGCGCACCGTCTGGATCAATCCATCCATGCCCCAGGCCTCCAGCGTCTTGCGCAGCCGGCGGATGTGCACGTCGACGGTGCGCTCCTCGACGTAGACGCTGCCGCCCCAGACATGGTCGAGCAGCTGGGCGCGGGAATACACGCGCTCGCTGTGGCCCATGAAGAAATGCAGCAGCCGGTACTCGGTCGGGCCCAGGTGCACCTGCTCGTCGCCGGCGAAAACCCGGTGCGCCGGGCCATCGAGGCGCAGGCCGCCCAGCTCGATCACGCCGGAGCTGTCTTCGCCATGGCTGCGACGCAGCACCGCCTTGATCCGCGCCACCAGTTCGCGGGTGGAGAACGGCTTGACCACGTAGTCGTCCACGCCGGCGTCGAGGCCGGCGACGCGGTCGGTCTCTTCGCCGCGGGCGGTGAGCATGATGATCGGCAGGTCGCGGGTCAGCTCGTCCCGGCGCAGGCGCCGGGCCAGATCCATCCCGCTGATGCCCGGCAGCATCCAGTCGAGCAGGATCAGGTCGGGCACCGCCTCGGCGATCGCCAGCTGCGCCTCGCCGGCATCGCCAGCGCTGATCGGCAGCATGTCGGCCCGGCGCAGCGCGAACGCCACCATGTCGCGGATCGGGGCCTCGTCTTCGATGATCAGGATGCGCTTCTGCATGGGTCGCCCGTCGGGTTCATGCGGTAGGGAAACACGGCCATGTTACGCGAGGATGACAGCCTTCGCCGGCCGCCGGCCCGGCCGGCGCCGATCCGCCGCTCGGCCGCCCCTGCACTCGCCTATACTGGCGCCTTCATGGACATGGGGAGAGTTTCATGGGTATGGCACAGTTGCTCGCGGTGGTGGTGCTGGTGGTGGTCGTCATCGGCATCGTCAAGCTGGTGCGGATCGTGCCGCAGGGTTTCGAATGGACGGTGGAAACCTTCGGCAAGTACACCAGCACGCTGAGCCCGGGGCTGCATTTCCTGGTTCCGGTGTACCAGGCGGTCGGGCACAAGATGAACATGATGGAGCAGGTGCTCGACGTGCCCTCGCAGGACGTGATCACCAAGGACAACGCGGTGGTGCGCGTCGACGGCGTGGTGTTCTACCAGGTGCTGGATGCGTCCAAGGCCGCGTACGAGGTGGCGAACCTGGAGCAGGCCTCGCTGGCGCTGGTGATGACCAACATCCGCACCGTGCTCGGCTCGATGGATCTCGACGAATCCCTGAGCAAGCGCGACGAGATCAATGCGCGGCTGCTGCGCGTGGTGGACGAGGCGACCCATCCGTGGGGGGTCAAGGTCAACCGCATCGAGATCAAGGACATCGCGCCGCCGCGCGACCTGATCGACGCGATGGCGCGGCAGATGAAGGCCGAGCGCGAGAAGCGCGCCAACATCCTCGAAGCCGAGGGCTTCCGCCAGGCAGCGATCCTCAAGGCCGAAGGCGAGAAGCAGTCGGTGATCCTCTCCGCCGAAGGCGACAAGGAGGCCGCGTTCCGCGCCGCCGAGGCCCGCGAGCGCACCGCCGAGGCGGAGGCCAAGGCCACCACCATGGTCTCCGACGCGATCGCTGGCGGCAACATCAACGCGCTGAACTACTTCGTCGCCAACAACTACATCGGCGCGCTGAAGGAGATGGCCCATTCGCCGAACCAGAAGATGCTGCTGCTGCCGATCGAAGCCACCGGCGTGATCGGCGCCATGGCCGGCATCGCCGAGCTGGCCAAGGAGTCGCTGGGTCAGCAGCAGAAGCCGGTGGCGGCCCAGCCGCCGCGGCTCTGAATCCGGGAGTCCCGACCATGTGGCAACTTGCCGTGCACTACCTGTGGTGGATCCTCGCCTTGCTGCTGATCGCCGGCGAGTTGCTGCTGCCCGGCTATTTCCTGCTGTGGATCGGCCTGGCCGCGGCGGCGATGGGCGTACTGCTGTGGGCCGTGCCCACGATGGGCCTGCTGGCACAGGCGGTCGTGTTCGGCCTGCTGGCGTTCGCCGCCTGCGTCGCCTATGCGCGCTGGCTGCGGCCGAAACTGGAGCGGCGCGCGCCGGGCGACGAGCGGCTCAACCGCCGCGCCGAGCAGATGATCGGTCAGCGCTATGAGTTGATCGAGGCCATCGTCAACGGCCGCGGCAAGGCCCGTGTGGGCGACGGCCAGTGGCTGGTCAGCGGGCCGGATCTGCCGTTGGGCGCCACCGTGGAGGTGGTGGCCGTCGATGGCGCCACGCTGCAGGTGCGCGCGGTGGCATGAGCGTCGGTGACACCATCGGCCAGCAGCAGTTCGCCACCACCGCGCTGAACACGCGCATGGCGTTCGCGCTGGAACTGGCGCGGCGCCTGCATCAGTACGGCACCACCGCGCCGCGGCTGGAGATGGCCGTGGCCGGCGTGACGCAGCGACTGGGGCTGTCGGCCGATGTCTGGTCCAGCCCCACCGCGATCATCATTTCCTTCTCCGACCTGGCCCAGGGCGAGGAGGCGGTGGCGCAGACCACCCAGGTGGTGCGGCTGCCGCCGGGCGAGGTGAACCTGCAGCGCCTGTGCCAGGCCGACGACATCGCCGATCGCGTGATCGACGGCGAGCTGGATCTGCGCGAGGGTTTTCATCTGCTGCGCGAACTGGGCCGCCCCGACACGCGGCGCGAGAAGATCGGCGCCGTCGCCAGCTACGGCCTGTCCGCGGCCAGCATCGCGGCGCTGTTCCTGCGCAGCTCCTGGGTGGATCTGGTGGTCGCCGGCGTGATCGGCGCGATCATCGGCTGCATCACCCTGCTGGCCGCCAGCCGGCCGCGGCTGGCGGTGGCCAGCGACGCCATCAGCGCGCTGGTGGCGACCACCGTGGCGATCGTGGTGAGCGCCTTCGTGGTGCCGCTGGCGATCAAGTCGGTGGTGCTGGCCAGCCTGATCATCCTGATCCCGGGCATGTCGCTGACCACCGCGGTGCGCGAGATATCCAGCCAGCACCTGGTCTCCGGCATGGCGCGCATGGGCGGCGCCATGTCCACCCTGCTCAAGCTCACCTTCGGCGCGATTGCGGCAACCCAACTGTGCGCCGCGCTCGGCATCGTGGCGCGTGACCTCGTCTTGCCGGCGCTGCCGCGGTGGACCGATTATCCGGCCCTGCTGGTAGCGGCGGTCGCCTTCGCGATCCTGTTCCGCGCAGCGCGGCGCGACTGGCCGGCGGTGATCGTGGCGGTGGTCGTGGGCTACCTGGTCACGCGTTGGGGCAGCGAGATCTCCACTTCGCTGCCCGGCGCGCCGGTCGGCGTATTCCTGGGCGGGCTGCTGCTTGGCGCCATGGCCAACGTCTACGCCCGCTACGCGCGTCGACCGGGCGCGGTCATTCGCGAGCCGGGCATCCTGCTGCTGGTGCCGGGCAGCGTGGGTTTTCGCAGCATGTCCTTTCTGCTCGAACGCGACACCACGCTGAGCATGGACACCGGCCTGCTATTGGTCACCCTGCTGGTTTCGCTGGTGGCGGGATTGATGTTCGGCGACCTGCTGGTCTCCCCCCGTCGTTCTCTATAGAACGGAGAACGACCGAAGGCGTGAGGCAGTCGGGTGCCTGGTTCGTCACGACGACGAAACCGCGCGGCACCTTCGCCTCCTCCCCCGCAAGGCGGGGGAGGATTGAGGAGGGGGTGCTACCGCCATCTTCTGACCTTGCAGCAACAGGAAAGCTGAGCTCCCCGCGTGCAGCGCTGCGCGCCTGCGCTCAGAGCCTGTCCCGGACTTGATCCGGGGGCAAACGGGGGCGGCTGAACTTCTGTAACCGGTCAGGAGACGAGCTCTACGCCACTCAGCATCAAAGAAAACGCCGGCGCGGAGCCGGCGTTTTTCATGGCAGCGGTGGAACGCGTGATCAGATCGTCAGATCCTTTTCCTTCTTGCCGGCCTTCAGTGCGTCGTTGAACCAGTGCGGGCGCTTGCCGCGGCCGGACCAGGTCTGCGCCGGGTTGGCCGGGTTGCGGTATTTGGGGGCGACCTTGGCGCCGGTGCGCTTGGCCTTGCGGGCCGCGCCGAAAATGTCCTCGAAGGCATAGCCTTCGGCTTTGATCAGGGCGTGGATCTTTTCGCGCAGCTTGACGACCTTTTCCTTGCGCAATTCGTGCTGACGCGTTTGCGCCTTGCTGATCAGGTCATTGAGCTGGTTGTGGTTGAGACTCTTGATATCGACGGCCATGGACGGACTCCGGGGTGAGGGATGGCAAATCGTGCCCCATTATCCGGGGCGATGCGGGCGTATTGAATGCCGGCGTGAAAGTGATTCTCCCTGATTCGGTAAATGCTTGTAAAGCCGATTCTTCATTCCGATACGCAAAAATCCATATTCGAGGCGATTATCGGGCGGTCGTTTCCGCGGGACGGTTCGGCCTGTTTCACGCCAGTAGCGCAAACAGCTCGTCCTGGCTGACGATGCGGCTTTCGCTGTCCTCCCGGCCGCGATATTCGAGCGTGCCCGCGGCCAATCCGCGTTCGCTCACTACTACGCGGTGCGGAATGCCGATCAGTTCCATGTCGGCAAACATGCTGCCGGGGCGCAAACCGCGGTCGTCCAGCAGGGTTTCGATGCCGCGCTGGCCGAGTGCCTGGTACAACGCCTCGGCCGCCTCGTTCACCGCGGCGGAAGCGTTTTTCGGGTTGATCACGCAGACCGCCACGCGCCACGGCGCCATCGCCTCGGGCCAGATGATGCCGGCGTCGTCGTGACGCTGCTCGATGGCGGCGGCGACGATGCGGCTGACCCCGATGCCGTAGCAGCCCATGGTCATCAACTGGGCCTTGCCGCCCTCGTCGATCACCGTGGCGTGGAGCGCCTCGGCGTATTTCCGGCCGAGCTGGAACACGTGGCCCACCTCGATCCCCCGTGCCATGTGGAGCACGCCGTGGCCGTCGGGCGAGGGGTCGCCCTCGACCACGTTGCGCAGGTCGGCAATGCGGTCGATGCGTGCGTCGCGCTCCCAGTTGGCGCCGGTGTAGTGGCTGCCGTCGGCGTTGCCGCCGCAGACGAAGTCGGCCAGCACCGCGGCGTCGCGATCGACGATCACCGGGATGGTCGCGGGCAGGCCGACCGGGCCGATGAAGCCGGGGCGGGTGCCGCAGGTGGCGCGAATTTCCTCTTCGCTGGCGAGTACCGACTCGCCCGGCAGTTCGGCCAGCTTGCCGGCCTTGACCTCGTTGATCTCGTGGTCGCCGCGCAGGCACAGCGCAACCAGGCCGTCGGTGCCGCGCACCAGCAGGGTCTTCACGCATTGCCGCGGATCGACTTGCAGGAAGGCGGCGACTTCGCGGATGGTTTTCTGGGTGGGGGTGTCGACGCGCTGCAGGCTGGCCGCCGGTGCCGGGCGTGCGCCGACGGGGGCGAGCGCCTCTGCCTTCTCGATGTTCGCGGCGTAATCGGAGCCGTCGGAAAACGCGATGGCATCCTCGCCCGAGTCGGCCAGCACCTGGAATTCGTGGCTGGCATTGCCGCCAATGGCGCCGGTATCGGCCTGCACTGCGCGAAATGTCAGGCCCAGCCGGGTGAAAATGCGTACATAAGCCTGGTACATCGCGGCGTACGTCTCGGCCAGGGATTCCTGGGTGAGGTGAAACGAATAAGCGTCCTTCATCAGGAATTCGCGCGCGCGCATCACGCCGAAACGCGGGCGGATCTCGTCGCGGAACTTGGTCTGGATCTGGTAGAAATTCACCGGCAGCTGTTTGTAGCTCTTCAGCTCGTTGCGGGCAAAATCGGTAATCACTTCCTCGTGGGTCGGGCCGTAACAGAATTCCTGCTGCTTGCGATCCTTGATTTTCAGCAGTTGGCCGCCGAATTTCTCCCAGCGGCCGGTTTCCTCCCACAGTTCCTTCGGCTGAACCGAGGGCATCAGCAGCTCGATCGCGCCGGCGCGATCCATTTCCTCACGCACGATGTGCTCGACCTTGCGCAGCACGCGCAGGCCCAGCGGGCTCCAGGTGTACAGGCCCGAAGCGAGCCGCCGGATCATGCCCGCCCGCAGCATCAGGCGGTGGCTGGCGATCTCCGCATCGGCGGGAACTTCCTTGACGGTGGCCAGGTGGAATTGGCTGAGGCGCATGCGGGCGATTCCGGCGTTCGGTGAAAACGCCCATTGTAGCGGCGCAACGCCGCTGCCGGAGCAGAAGCGCCGCCGGTTACTTGCCCTGGCAGTACTGGTCGTACTGGGCCTGGGCGGTGGCGATCTGCTGCTTGCGCTGCGCGGCATCCAGCGCGCTGGGCTTGCCGTCCTTCTCCATCACCACGGGCCCGCTGCCCTGCAGGGTCGCCAGGTTGGACTGCAGCGAGGCGCACAGCGATTTGCGGTTCTCCGGCGTGTCGGCCATGGTCTTTGGCGCGGCGGAGGATTCGCTGCTGCCGCCTTCGGCATCTTCCGGGCTGGCTCGCTCGGCGGGCTTGGCCAACGGCTCCACCGTACCGGTGGTGGTGACCTTGCTGTATTTGATGCCCTGCGCCGGCGGCGCTTCGGAGTAATGCACGGTGCCGCTGGTGTCGGTCCACTTGTAGACCTGCGCAGCACACAGCGGGGTAACCAGCAGCAGTGCCACGGCAATCAGCGAACGACGCATGGGGGTCTCCGGGTCGGGAAATCAGTTGTTCCTTGTTATCACTCCGACGGTCAGGACTCAAGCGGACAATGGTTTACACTGCGCCTACTCCGTCACGAACCTGGTTAATGAGCCCATCCATGCCCGTCCGACCGCCCCGACACCGGGGTATTTACCTGCTGCCGAACCTGTTCACCACGGGAGCGATGTTCGCCGGTTTCTACGCGATCATCTCCAGCATCGGCGGCCACTACATCGAGGCGGCGGTGGCGGTGTTCCTGGCGGCGATACTGGATGGCATGGATGGTCGGGTGGCGCGCATGACCGGCACGCAGACCGAGTTTGGCGTGCAGTACGACTCGCTTTCGGATCTGGTCAGTTTCGGCCTCGCCCCCGCGCTGGTGATGTATACGTGGTCGCTGTCGACCTTGCGCGACATCGGGCCGCTGTGGGGCAAGCTGGGCTGGGCCTGCGCCTTCATCTACGCGGCCTGCGCCGCGCTGCGGCTGGCGCGCTTCAATACCCAGGCGGGGGTGGCCGACAAGCGCTATTTCCAGGGCTTGGCCAGTCCCGCGGCGGCGGCGGTGAACATGTCGTTCGTGTGGACGATGGAGAAGGCGGGCTGGTCGGGCAGCGAACTGTGTTTCGCCAGCGCCGTGATCGTAGTGGTCACCGGCCTGCTGATGGTCAGCCGCTTCCGCTATTTCAGCTTCAAGTCGCTGCCGATGGGCGAACGCGGCAGCGTGCCGTTTGCCTGGATGGTAGTGGCGGTGTTGTTGCTGGCCTTGCTGTACCTGGCGCCGGCCCGCGTATTGCTGGCGGGTTTCTCCGTGTATCTGCTGTCCGGGCCGGTGTGGACGATCGCGGCGCGGATTGCGCGTCGACGCCGTGTGCGGCGACCGACGACATGAATGTGCCCATGAACCCGGCGGTGACCGCGGCGCATCGCACCCGTGTGCTGCACGCGCTGGGGCTGGCGCCCTGGGTGCGCCGCGCGGCGACCGGCGAGCCGGCAGGCGTGGTGCCGGCCGTGGCGGAACCCCTGCCGGACGGCACCGGCGTGGCCTGCGTGGTGATCCTGCCGGAGCGGTGCAGTGCGCGCGAACTCGACTTGCTCGGCCGCGCGCTGCAGGCCGGCGGCGCCATGTTGGCGCGTGCCGCGCGCATCCCGGTGCGTGACGGCCAGTTGGCGGCCGATGTGCCGACGGCGCGCGCCTACCTGGTGTTCGGCGACGCACAGGCGCATGCGCTGGGTCGTGCGCTGCCGGCGGCGGTGATGAACCAGGCGCTGATCGTGCTGGCGGATGAGCCGGACCTGCTGCTGGGCGAGGCGTCCGCGAAGCGTCGCCTGTGGAATGCGCTGCGCAGCCTGCGCCGCGCCCTGGCCACGGCTGGACACTAGCCCCATGGTCGCGGTGCCCCGGCCGGTGATCCAGGTGCGCGGCATGCACCTGGACGACTTGGCCGCCGTCAGCGCCCTCGAAAACGCCTCGTACGAGTTCCCGTGGTCGCCCGGGATCTTCACCGACTGCGTGAAGGCCGGCCACTCGTGCTGGGTGTTGTGCGTGGACTCGGCGGTGGCTGGCTACGGCATCCTGTCCACCGGCGCGGGCGAGGCCCACCTGTTGAACTTGTGCATCGGGCCTGAGTACCGCGGCCTCGGCCTCGGCCGGCATTTGCTGGGCCGGTTGCTCGACATCGCCAGGTGGAACCGGGCCGAGCGGATCTTCCTCGAGGTGCGGCCGTCCAATCCCCTGGCGAAAGCCCTGTACGAATCGGTGGGCTTCACCCAGATCGGCGTGCGCCCGCGCTACTACCCGGCGCGGGAGGGGCGCGAGGATGCCATCGTGATGGCGCTCGAGACGGTCGCCAATATGGCCGACGGCCACATTGGCGAATAGGTGATGGGGCGTTTGCCTGAGGTGTTGCGGGCAAACGGAGCAAGCTCATCCCTGCAACTTCCCCGCCTGCTCCCTCAGCGCGGCGAGCTGGGTGCCCCAGTCGGCAATGCGCTGCCGCTCCTGCGCCACCACCTCGGCGGGCGCGTTGGCGACGAAGTTAGCGTTGCCGAGCTTGCCTTCGCACTTCCTGATTTCCACTTCGATGCGGCCGATTTCCTTGTTCAGGCGCGTCTTCTCGGCGCCCAGATCGATCAACCCGGCCAGCGGAATCAGCACGCGCAGCGAGCCGGCCACCGCTGCGGCCGTGGCCGGTTCGTCGGCGCCGGCCTCGATCCACTGCGGCGCCTCGGTGCGTGCCAGGAAGGCGATCTGCGTGGCGAACTTCGCCGCCCGCGCGCGATCCGCCGTCTCGCCGCCGGCCAGTAGCAGCGGAATCGTCTTGCCCGGCGCGATGTTCATTTCCGAACGGATCCGGCGGATGCCGGAGAGCACCGTCTTGAACCATTCGATCTCGGCGGTCGCCGCGTCGTCCGCCGCAAAATCCGCGGCGAGCGGGTAGGGCCGTGCATACACGCCGGTTTCGCCGAGGCCAAGGCGTGGCCCTATCTCCTTCCAGATCTCCTCGGTGATGAACGGGATCACCGGATGCAGCGCGCGCAGGACGCTTTCCAGCACCACCAGCAAGGTATGCCGCGTCGACGCAGCGGCCGCGGCATCGTCGCCATTCAAGGCCGGCTTGGAAAGCTCCAGGAACCAGTCGCAATATTCGTTCCACACGAACTCGTACAACGCCTGCGCCAGGTGATCGAAGCGATAGGTGACGAAGTGCTGCCCCACCTCGGCCAATGTCTGCGACAGCCGCGTGAGAATCCAGCGCTCCGCTTCGGTGGCGGGAATCGAGCCCCTCTCCCTGCGGGAGAGGGGCTGGGGAGAGGGTGCGGCCGAGCCTGGAGTCCACGCTCCGCCCGAACCCTCACCCGGCGCATTCGCGCCACCCTCTCCCGGAGGGAGAGGGGATTCCACGTTCATCAGCACGAACCGCGCCGCGTTCCACAGTTTGTTGCAGAACGCCTTGTAGCCTTCGGCGCGCTTGATGTCGAAGTTGATCGTGCGGCTGTAGCTGGCCAGCGCGGCGAAGGTGAAGCGCAGCGCGTCGGTGCCGATCGCGGGGATGCCGTCGGGGTAATCCTTGCGGATGCGCTTCTCGACCTTGGCGCGCACCTGCGGGATCAGCAGCGACCGGGTGGATTTTTCCACC
>Ga0070659_100002232_pt1 | contig 13769 bp, 10 predicted proteins | sample KBSC23metaG_FD_64666 | JGI IMG/M metagenome (GOLD analysis project Ga0070659, IMG submission 64666) | Corn rhizosphere microbial communities from Kellogg Biological Station, Michigan, USA - KBS C2-3 metaG | ecosystem: Host-associated > Plants > Roots > Rhizosphere > Soil ...
GAAGGCGGGCACGGAGAGACGCCCCTTGGCGTCCACCGCGTTCAGCGCGCTGCCCTGGAAGAAGTCGTCGATCTCCACGACCCGTCCGCTCCACCAACACGGACCTTCCCCCTTCGCAAGGGTGCGTCATCCGCGCCCCGCGTGACCGTAACGTCAGCTGGAGAAGTGCCCCGAAACTCTAGGAGGGCGTGGATAACATCGCGGGAGACGCGATGGAAGGGGATTTCATGCCTTTTTTGGGGATTTCATGCCTACAAGTGCCAAGGCGATAGTATTTCGTGGTCTGTTCTTGCATGTGTTCGATACGCGTTCATGGTGGGCAAGGCTGTGGATAAATATGTTGGCAGCGGACTGCGGCGGCCGCGAGGCGAATGCGGCGAGCGGAGTCGCTGCGGCGGCGGAACGACCGGCGCGTCGCGCCCGCTACCGGCGCGGCGCGGGCGGCGGGGCCGCCGGAGCGGCGGCCGCAACGTTCTCGTCCGCATTGCCCGGCGCGACGCCGAGCTTGGCGAGCGGCTCGGTCGGCAGGGCCTCGTTGCCCGGCGCGGACGGCGCCGGCGAGCCGGTGATCTGGCGCTTCACCGCATTGGCGGCGGATTCCTCGGCGCTCGGGCTGGCGAACACCGCGCCGAGCAGCACGAGGATGAACACGAAGGCGAGGCCGGTCAGGCCGATGCGGACACGCTGCACGCGAAAGTCGCTCTCTCACCCCATCCGAAACGGAACTGAAAAGTTAAACCATCAAAAGGGCTTTGTCGAACGGCTTGCGTGACACCGGTTACGACAGCCGGCCGCCTTCGCATCAAAGCCCTTGACGCCCGGTGCCGTACTTACGAAGTGAGATCCATGCACAAAGCCCTCTCCCCCGCCCCCTTCGCCCTGGCCGCCCTCCTCGCGCTCGGCGCCTGTACCAGCAAGCCCACGACGATCACCTCGAACGGGCCCGACGATCCCCAGGCTGCCCAGCTGAAGGACGCCAAACCCGTGGCGCCGCCGCCGATGATCCAGGCGAGCCACACCTATCGCTGCGCCGACAACAGCCTTGTCTATGTCGACTTCTACACCAACAACACCGCCGCGGTGCGCACCCAGAAGGGCGGCACGGCGACGACGCTGACCGCCGAGGGCGGCAAGCCGCCGTACAAGGGCGCCGGCTATTCGCTCTCCGGCAGCGGCACCAAGGTGAGCTTCGACGCGCCGGGCAAGAAATCGCAGACCTGCGACGCCTGAGGCCTTTTCCCAAGGCTTTAAATTTCAAAACGAAACTCTATCTCCGGTTCGGCCGCTTCCTCCCTTTGGCGGCCGGGCCGGGCGGGGCTCCCCCGCCGGTCCTCACGGCCCCGCCGCGTGCCCCCCTTGCGCGGCGGGGTTTCGTTTGTCCGGGGCCTCAGCCCTCGTCACGCTCCAGCCGCTGCATCGCCTTTTCCCAGTCGCCGAGGCTGGCGCGCGCGTCCTGGACGAAGCGCGAGCGGCGCACCCCGCCTAGGAAGAGGGAGCCGACGAGGCGTCCGAGCCACCCTGTCGGCCGCCGGAACTGGAGGAGCAGGATGACCCGCATGTCGTCCGTGTCGTTCCAGACCTCGTGATAATCGGTGTCGTCGAAGACGAGCACCTTGCCTTCCTCCCAGATCAGCATCTCGTCGGCGACCTGCATCCGGCAGGCCTCGCGGCGCGCCGGCACGACGAGGCCGAGATGGGCGGTGAGGATCGCTTTGGTGACGCCGCGGTGGCGCGGAATGTGCGCGCCGGGCGCGAGGATCGAGAAGAATGCGCTGTTGAGGCCGGGAATGCCCGCGACCGCGGAGGCGGTCTCCGGGCAGCGGCGGCAATTCTCCTCGAGCCGATAGCCGTAGCCGATCAGGAAGAAGCTCTTCCACTTGCCGGGCGGCGCGATGCGGCGGTGGTCCGGGGAGATTTCCGCGAGCGGCGGGATGCCCGCCTCATGAGCGAGGAGCCGCGACACCTCGTCCCGTATCGCCTCCCACCGCGACTCCAGCGGCGCCACCCACGGGAACAGCGCTGGGTCGTAGACCGGCGTGTCCCCGACCTTGGACGAGCGGGCGATGACGCGGCTGATCCGGTGCCGCAGCCTCTTGCCGACCCGGTAGAGCGGCGGCAGCGGCGGGACCTGGCGTTCGGCGGATGTCTGCGCGTCCATCCGCGCCGAGCTAGGGCGCTGCGGCGGGTGCGGCAAGTCAGCCCGTGATCTTTGCCCCCAGCGGCTGGGTCGCCGGTCCGTGGATCACCTCGCCGTCGAGGGCGAAGCGGGAGCCGTGGCAGGGACAGTCCCAGGTCTTGTCGGTGCGGTTCCAGCCGACAATGCATCCCATGTGGGTGCAGACCGCCGACACCGCGTGCACCTGCCCCGCCTCGTCCCGATAGGCGGCGACATTGTCGCCGTCGATCTTGAGGATGGCCGCGTCGCCCGGCGCCAGCTCGTCGAAGCTTCTGGGCTTGCGCGACAGATAGCCCGAGACGAGATGGGCAGCGACCTCCGCATTCTCCTTCACGAACTCGCCGGCGCCCGCGATCGGCTTGATCCGCGCGGCGTCGAACATCTCCGTCCAGCGATTCTCCTTGCCGGTGGCGAGGTCGGCGATGATCATCGCCGCGGCGGTGCCGTTCGAGATGCCCCAGGCGGCGAAACCGGTCGCCACCAGATAACCGTCGCCGCCGTGCGAGGACCAGCCGATGAAGGGCGCCGAATCCATCGCGCTGTAATCCTCGTTGACCCAGCGATACCGGACCGGCCCCGCGTCGAAATGCTCGGCCAGCCAGCGCTCGATGTCGGCGATGTAGCGCTGCTCGTCGTCGACATGGCCGGGCTTGTAATGATTGCCCGCGACGATTCCCCAGACCTGCCCATCCGGCCCCTTGTGGGTACGGATCGAATGGCCGGGCTGCTCGGCATTCTTGTACATGCCGGGCGGCACGCGGCCGATCGGCGCCGCGATCACCGGCTCCGCCATTGGGTAGGCGAGCGCATAGTACATGCCGATCTGGCCGAGCGGCAGGTGGGTGGCCATGACGACGTGGCGGGCGGTGACGGTGCCTCCGTCGGTCACCACGCGGGTCGGCTCGTAGTCGACGGCGCGGCTGTTCTCGAAGACGTGGGAGCCCTCCCCCGGGACCGTTGCGGCGAGTCCCGCCACGTACTTGGTCGGGTGGAACTGCGCCTGGTCGTCCCAGCGCATCGCCTGCAGGACGTCGAAGGGGAGGCCCGTGTCGCGGGTGAGGCTGGCGGGAAGGCCGAGCCGGCGGGCGACATCCACTTCCTTCTCGATCTCCTCCACATGGCTTTCGTCGTTGGTGTAGACGTAGGCGGGCCGCGGCTCGATGTCGGCGTCGAGGCCATATTGGGTTGCGAGGCGCTGGATCTCGCGGATGCCGGCCTCCTGGGCCTCGGCATAGAGCCGCGCCTTGTCCTCGCCGAACTTCCTGATCAACGTCTGGTAGAGGATGCCGTGCTGGGAGCTCATCTTGGCGGTAGACTTGCCGGTGACCTGCCGCCCGACCCGCCGCGCCTCGACCAGGGCGACCTTCAGGCCGCGGTCCTTGAGCAGCCGCGCCGCCGTCACGCCGACGATGCCGCCGCCGACGATCGCCACGTCCACCGTCACGTCTCCCTCAAGCCGCGGCAAGTTCGGCCCGATGCCGGCGGTGGCGTTCCAATAGCTGTGGTCCTCGGTGTCGCTGGCCATGCCGATCTCCGTCGCTCGTGCGCCCGGAGCCTGAACAGCGAGCCTTCGCGCCTGTTCCCGCACCGGGCGAAGCGGCGACGAGGTTCAGCCGCGAGTCAGGATCGGCGCCGTAACGAGACGCCACTCTGGAGGGAGGACAGACATGAAGAAGATCGTCGCCGCCGCGGCCGCCGCGGCCCTGCTCACCGCCGCATCGACGCCTGCCGAGGCGCGTTGGCACCACCGCCACCATGACGGCTTCGGCGGCTTTCTAACGGGCGCGCTGGTCGTCGGCGGCATCGCGGCAATCGCCTCGTCGGGCAGCCGGACCGCGCGCAACAAGCAGGATTACGCCGTCCGCGCCTGCACCAACGAGGCGGAGGCCCGCACCGGCGGGCGCCTGCTCGACGTCGGCCACGTCTCGAAGCGGGACGGCTATTTCACCGTGGAAGGCCTGCTCGAGAACGGCCGCGAGGCGCCGCGCGAGACCTTCTTCTGCACGGTGCGCGACGGCACGATCTACAGCTTCCGCGCGGCGCCCGCCGCCGGCTGAGCGCCGCGAACGGAGCGGCTTGGCGCTCCGCCAAAGCTCCTATACGCTTTCCGAATCGGCCTGTTGGGGGAGCAGACCGGTTCGGCAGAGCTCCCACCCCGGGCCCGGCGGCTGACGGCAGCGGCGAATTCGCCGTGCCGCCCGCACCAGGAGGGAGCAGATCATGGCGACTTTCACCGGCACCCCCGGCCCCGACGGCTACATCGGCACGCCCAGCCCCGACCAGATTAGCGGCCTCGGCGGCGACGACCAGCTCCAGGGCCGCGGCGGCGACGACACGATCGACGGCGGCGACGACAACGACATCCTCTACGGCGACGGTTCGGCGCCTGCGGGCGACGACGGCAACGATGTCGTCCACGGCGGCAACGGCCACGATTATATCCGCGGCGGCGGCGGCAACGACCAGATATTCGGCGACGGCGGCGACGATTATCTCGACGGGGGCACCGGCGACGACCTGATCGACGGCGGCGCCGGCATCGACCGCGCCGCCTTCCATTTCTCGACCGTGGGCGTCCATGTCGACCTGAACCTGCAAGGGGTCGCGCAGAACACCAACCAAGGCATGGACACGCTGGTCGGCATCGAGAACGTCTCGGGCACCGTCTACGACGACATGCTGATCGGCGATTCGGGCAACAACTGGATCTGGGGCGAGGGCGGCAACGACACGCTCTCCGGCGGCGACGGCGACGATATCGTCGAGGCCGGCCCCGGCAACGCCACCCTCTCCGGCGGCAACGGCAACGACACCGCTTCCTTCCTCGACCAGGTGAGCGCGGTCGGCGCCGCCGTCACCGTCTCGCTCGCCCTCCAGGGCGGCGCTCAGAATACCGGCGAGGGGACAATGACCCTCACGGGATTCGAGAATCTGTCCGGCGGCACGGCCAACGACATGCTGACCGGCGACGGCGGCGCCAACGTCCTCGCCGGCGATGCCGGCAGCGACACCCTGGTCGGCGGAGCCGGCGACGACGTGCTCTACGGCGACGGCCGCATCCTCGTCGACACCCACGACACCGGCACGTCCGGCCCGTTCGTCACCTACGCGGACATCGCCGCGCTCGGCGACCCGACCCTCACCGACGGCGACGACGTGCTGGAGGGCGGGCTCGGCGACGACCAGCTCTACGGCGGCGGCGGCAACGACACCGCCTCCTACGCCCACGCCTCCGGCGATGTGCAGGTCGTGCTCGGCAACGGCCCCGCCTTCGGCTCCTCCTCCGGCGCCGACGGCGAGGACACGCTCCACGACATCGAGAACGTCATCGGCTCGGCGTTCAACGACCAGCTGCTCGGCAACAACGCGAACAACGTCCTGTCCGGCGGCGACGGGCACGATTTCCTGCGCGGCGGCGGCGGCGACGACATGTTGCTCGGCGGCAATGGCGACGATTTTCTCAACGGCGGCCCCGGCAACGACGTGATCGACGGCGGCGCCGGCTGGGACCGTGCGACATTCGCGACCGGGGCGACGGCCGGCGTGACGGTCGACCTCAACATCCAGGGGACGGCCCAGAATACCGGCCAGGGCAGCGACACCCTGATCGGCATGGAGCATGTCTCCGGCACGAGCTTCGGCGACACGCTGACCGGCGACGGCGGCGACAATTGGATCTGGGGCGAGGGCGGCAGCGACACGCTGATCGGCAATGGCGGCAACGACCTCATCCAGACCGGCTTCCCCGGCGACGTCACCGCGGACGGCGGGTCGGGCACCGACACTTTCTCGGTCGCCGACAACGGCGCCGGCAGCCCCGGCCTTTCCGTCTCGCTCGCCCTGCAGGGCGCCGCGCAGGCGACGGCCTGGGGCAATTATACCCTGACTGGCTTCGAGAACCTCAGCGGCTCCAGCGGCAACGACGCGCTGACCGGCGACGGCGGCGCGAACGTCCTCGCCGGGGATCAGGGCGACGACACGCTCGTCGGCGGCGCCGGCAACGATACGCTCTACGGCGACGGCGAGATCGCCGCCGATACGCACGGGACCGGCTTCTCCGGCCCGATCACCACCTTTGCCGACGTATCGGCGCTGGGCGGCGTCGACGGCAACGATACGCTCGAGGGCGGCCTCGGCGACGACGTGCTGTGGGGCGGCGGCGGCGTGGACACGGCCTCCTATGCGCATGCTTCGGGTGCCGTCATTGTGGTGCTGGGCAACGGCGCGGCCGCCGGCTCCTCCTCGGGCGCCGACGGCAACGACACGCTGCACGATATCGAGAACGTCACCGGCTCGGCCTTCAACGACCAGTTGCTCGGCAATGCCGGCGCCAACCTCCTCTCCGGCGGGGACGGCCACGATTTCCTGCGCGGCGGGGCGGGCAACGACACTCTGCTCGGCGGGAATGGCGACGATTTCCTCAACGGCGGGCTGGACGACGATTATATCGACGGCGGCGCCGGCTTCGACCGCGCGACCTTCGCCACGGGAGCCACGGCGGGAGTCACGGTGGACCTCAACCTCCAGGGCAGCGCCCAGAATACGGGCCAAGGCATGGATACGCTCGTCAACATCGAGAACGTGTCCGGCACGAGCTTCGGCGACACCCTGACGGGCGACGGCGGCGACAATTGGATCTGGGGCCAAGGCGGCAGCGACACGCTGATCGGCAACGGCGGCAACGACCTCGTCCAGACCGGCGCGCCGGGCGACGTGACGGCGAGCGGCGGCGCCGGCACCGACACTTTCTCTGTCGACGACAACGGTGCCGGCAGCCCCGGCCTTTCGGTCTCCCTTGCCCTGCAGGGCGGCGCCCAGGCCACCGCCTGGGGCAATTACACCCTCACCGGCTTTGAGAACCTCACCGGGTCCAGCGGCAACGACACGCTCACCGGCGACGGCGGCGCGAACGTGCTGGCTGGCGCTCAGGGCGACGATAGCCTCGTCGGCGGAGCGGGCGACGACACGCTCTACGGCGACGGTCAGATCGCCGCCGACACCCACGGCACCGGCTTCTCGGGGCCGATCGCGACCTTCGGCGACGTCGCCGCCCTCGGCGGCATCGACGGCAACGACACGCTCGAAGGCGGCCTCGGCGACGACGTGCTGTGGGGCGGCGGCGGCACCGACACCGCCTCCTATGCGCACGCTTCGGGCGCCGTGCAGGTCGCCCTCGGCAACGGCGCAGCGGCCGGCTCCTCTTCGGGCGCCGACGGCAACGACACGCTCCACGATATCGAGAACATCACCGGCTCCGCGTTCGACGACGATCTGTTCGGCAATAACGGCGCGAACGTCATCGCGGGCGGCGACGGGCACGACCAGCTGCGTGGGCTCGGCGGCGACGACACGCTGCAGGGCGGCAATGGCGACGACTTCCTGAACGGCGGTGCCGGCAACGACCTGATCGACGGCGGCGCCGGGTGGGACCGCGCCGCCTTCGCCACCGGCGCCACCGCCGGCGTCACCGTCAGCCTCGCGGTCGCCGGCGCGCAGAATACCGGCCAGGGCATGGATACGCTCGTCAACATCGAGCACGTGTCCGGCACCACCTTCGCCGACAGCCTGACCGGCAATGGCGGCGACAATTGGCTGTGGGGCGAGGGCGGCAACGACACGCTCTCCGCCGGGGCGGGCAACGACCTCGTCCAGGTCGGGCCGGGCAATGCGACCGCCGACGGCGGGGCCGGCGTCGACGCCGTCTCCTTTCTCGACCAGATCAGCGCCACGCCGGCCGGGGTGACCGTCTCGCTGGCGCTCCAGGGCGCGGCGCAGGCGACCGGCGAGGGGTCGATGCTGCTCACCGGCTTCGAGAATCTCTCCGGCGGCACCGCCAACGACACGCTGACCGGCGATGCCGGCAACAATGTCATCGCCGGCGACAGCGGCAACGACACGCTGAGCGGCGGCGACGGCGACGACACGCTTTACGGCGACGGGCGGATCCACATCGACAGCCACGGCACCGCCGGCTCCGGCCCGATCGCGACCTTCGGCGACGTCTTCGTGCTCGACGGCGAGGCGGACGGCAACGACGTGCTGAACGGCGGCAAGGGCAACGACCGCCTCTACGGCGGCGGCGGCGACGACGTCCTGACCGGCGGCACCGGCAACGACGCCTTCGTCTTCGGCGCCGGCTCGGGCCACGACACGATCACCGACTTCGCCAAGAAGGATTTGATCGAGTTCGACGCGACGTCCGGCGTGCACAGCTTCGCCGATCTCACCCTCACCGCCAGCGGCAAGGACACTTTGATCAGCTGGGGCACCGGAGATTCGATCCTTGTCGAAGGCTTCAAGCCGAAGCAGCTCTCGGCGTCCGACTTCCAGTTCGACGCGCCGGCGGCGGCGCCGCACTTCGCCGCGTCGGACATGATCGACCACAATGCCGCCGGCGCCGCGGCGGGGATCCACATCGCCTGAGCCCGGGCGCTCGCTGGACAGGGATGCGTCGCGGCCGTAGGGCCGTGGCGCATCCCCTCCCGCCGAGCCGAGGCCGATGAGCGTCCAGCCTTCCGAAACCATCCTCATCGTCGATTTCGGGAGCCAGGTGACGCAGCTCATCGCGCGGCGGGTGCGCGAGGCGGGGGTCTATAGCGAAATCGCGCCCTTCAGCCGGGCGCTGGAGGCATTCGAGCGGCTGCGGCCGAAGGGGATAATCCTCTCCGGCGGCCCTGCGTCGCTGACTCTTGAGGAGAGCCCGCGCGCGCCGCATGTCCTGTTCGAAGCCGGGGTGCCGATCCTCGGCATCTGCTACGGCCAGCAGCTCATCGCCGATCAATTGGGCGGCAAGGTCGTCACCGGCGACCATAGCGAGTTCGGCCGCGCCTTCCTGACCGTAGAAGAGGAATGCGCGCTCTTCGAGGGGCTGTGGAAGAAGGGCGAGACGCACCAGGTGTGGATGAGCCACGGCGACAAGGTCGAGGCCCTGCCGCCCGGCTTCCGCATCGTCGGCCAGTCGCCCGGCGCGCCTTTCGCCGCCAGCGCCGACGATGCGCGGCGCATCTACGGCGTCCAGTTCCACCCGGAGGTGGCGCACACACCGGACGGGGCGCGGCTGATCGCCAATTTCGTCCGCCACGTCTGCGGCCTCGGCGGCGACTGGACGATGGCCGAGTTCCGGGCGACGAAGATCGCCGAGATCCGCGAGCAGGTGGGCGCGGGACGGGTGATCTGCGGCCTCTCCGGAGGCGTCGACAGCGCCGTCGCCGCCGTCCTCATCCACGAGGCGATCGGCCACCAGCTGACCTGCGTCTTCGTCGACCATGGGCTGATGCGCCAGGGGGAGGCGGAGCAGGTCGTCTCCCTGTTCCGCAACCATTACAACATCCCGCTCGTCCACGTCGACGCCGAGCAGCTGTTCCTCTCGGGCCTCGCCGGGCTCGACGAGCCGGAGGCGAAGCGCAAGTTCATCGGGCGGACCTTCATCGACGTGTTCGAGACGGAGGCGAAGAAGATCGGCGGGGCCGACTTCCTCGCCCAGGGCACGCTCTATCCCGACGTGATCGAGAGCGTGTCGTTCACCGGCGGCCCGTCGGTGACGATCAAGAGCCACCACAATGTCGGCGGCCTTCCCGAGCGGATGAACATGCAGCTGGTCGAGCCGCTGCGCGAATTGTTCAAGGACGAGGTGCGGGTGCTGGGCCGCGAGCTCGGCCTTCCTGAGGCCTTCGTCGCGCGCCATCCCTTCCCCGGCCCCGGCCTCGCCATACGCATCCCGGGAGAGGTGACGAAGGAGCGCTGCGACATCCTGCGCAAGGCCGACGTCATCTATCTCGAGGAGATCCGCGCCGCCGGCCTCTACGACGCCATCTGGCAGGCCTTCGCCGTGCTGCTGCCGGTGCGGACGGTCGGCGTGATGGGGGATGCGCGCACCTATGACCATGTCTGCGCGCTGAGGGCGGTGACGTCCACGGACGGGATGACCGCCGACGTCTACCCGTTCGACTCCGTCTTCCTCAGCCGGGTGGCGACGCGCATCGTCAACGAAGTGCGCGGCATCAACCGCGTGGTCTACGATTATACGTCCAAACCGCCGGGCACGATCGAGTGGGAGTAGGGGCTCAGCCCGCGACCGGCAGCAGCGGGCTGCGCGGGCGCGGCTGCTCCCAGCGGTGCCAGCTGGCGCCGGAGCAGGCGTCCGCCAGCGGCGTAGCGTCGCCGGCGACGATCCTGGCCTTGAGGCGCGCGCGCAAGGCCGCCATCTCGTCCAGCTCGCCGCGCATGCCCTTGCTGACGCGCGCGGCCGGCAGCAGGGCAAGCAGCCGCGCGGCCTCCTCCGCGTCGGCGAGCGCGGCCTTCGCGTCGCCGATGGCCGCATAGGCACAGGCCCGCCGCTGGTAGGCGGAGCTGTAGTCCGGCTGCTCCTTAATCCCCTCGCTGAGCTCGCGGATCGCTTCGTCGTGGCGGCCGAGCAGGCTGAGGGTCCAGGCGCGGTGGTAGTGGAATTTCATCCCCACCTGGGGGCCGCGGCGGGCGACAAGGTCGTTGAGCGACTGCAGCGCCTCGGCATAATGGCCCTGCACGCGAAGGAGGGCGCCGAGGCGCACCGCGATGCGATACTCCTCGTCCGGCCATTTCGCCAAAATCCCTTCGTAGACGCCGCGCGCTTCCGGGTAGCCCCCGAGGTCGATCAATGCTTCCGCGACCGCAAAGCGATGCTCGACGTCGTCCGGCTCCAGCGCGGCGAGGGCGCGATAGTCGGCAAGCGCGGCGGCGGCGGCCTGATCGGCGGCGGCGCTGCGGGGCGGGAGTTCGGCGGCGATCGCGGAGCGGTTCTCCGCGCGGACCCGCAGGAACAGCTTCTGCGCGGCGGGCTCCCGCGGCACCTCCAGCCCGGTGAGCAATTGCTCCGCGGCCCGTTGGTCGCCCGCCGACATCTCGGCCTGCGCCAAGGCCAGGGCCGGCTCGAAACCTCTCGGCTCGGCAGCGGCAGTGCTCGGGCAGGAGCCGTCCGGCTCGAATCGAAGATCGTCCAGGGTGATCGCGCACAAGCTGTAATCGAGCGTTCCCGTCGCGAGGTTGAGGCGACCGTGGGCGCCGTCGTAGCGCACCGTCACGCCGCGGGTGCCGTCATTCGCCCTGTTCAAGAGGGAGACGAGCGCCTCTCGTTTTTCCTTCGTCTGCTTGGGGACGCGATAGCGGGCGTAGCGCGTCCAAAGCTTCAGCCAGACGACGCCGTCGTCGGTCTCCGCCGCATCGGTGAGGGTGCCGAAATCCTCGAACTGGCGAGGCTGGGCCGCCGCTTGCGCAGGCGGCGGCGCGGCGAGCGCGAAAACGGCCCAGATCAAAGCTGCTTGCGGCACAATTCCCTCCCGTCCGAAGCCGGCGAGGCTAATCGACGGGCACGGCTTTGACCACCGCCTCGGAGCGCCGTCCGCGCGGCGCAGCCTTCCCGAGCGGCTTTCTGGCCTCTTCGCGGGCGAGGCGCTATGACCCGCCCATGTCCGTGACCCACTCGCTCGACACGGCGACCAGCCGCGCCAATCCGCTGCCCGCGCCGATGAAGCGGCTGACGGTGCCCAAGCTCAAGGCGATGAAGGGCGGCGAGCCGATCGTCATGCTCACCGCCTACACGGCGCGTATGGCGCAATTGCTGGATCCGCATTGCGACCTGCTGCTCGTCGGCGACAGCCTGGGCCAGGTCATTTACGGCTTGCCCTCGACCGTGCCGGTGACGCTGGAGATGATGTGCGCGCACGGTGCCGCGGTGGTGCGCGGCTCCTGGCATGCGGTGGTGGCGATCGACATGCCTTTCGGCAGCTACGAGGCCTCGCCCGAGCAGGCCTTCGCCAGCGCCTCGCGCATCCTCAAGGAGACCGGCGCGGCGGCGGTGAAGCTGGAAGGGGGCGAGGCGATGGCCGACACGGTCCGCTTCCTTTCCGCGCGCGGCATCCCCGTCATCGGCCATGTCGGGCTGACGCCCCAGGCGGTGAACGCGCTCGGCGGCTACGGCGCGCGGGGCCGGAGCGAGGCCGAGGCGGTGAAGATCCTTGCCGACGCCCGGGCGGTGGCCGAGGCGGGCTGCTTCCTCCTCGTGCTGGAGGGGGTGATGGAGGAGATCGCGGCAAAGGCGACGGCCGCGGTCGCCTGCCCGACCATCGGCATCGGCGCCTCGCCTTCGTGCGACGGTCAGGTGCTCGTCACCGAGGACATGCTCGGCCTGTTCGAGCGCGCGCCGCGTTTCGTGAAACGCTACGAGGATTTCGCCGGCCGGATCGAGGCGGCGGTCTCCTCCTATGCCGCCGAAGTGCGCAGCCGCGCCTTCCCCGGCGAAGAGCAAATCTATCGCAGCAAAAAGTGAGGCTTGGTTTGCTCGGCGCGCGCCGGTAGAGGTGCGCGCTGGGGGCGGCGCCGGCGGGTCCCCGTTCATCTGCGGTTCGGGTCCTCGCGGCCACAACCGGCGGGGGCCGGGCGCCGGCTTTTTCGTGAGTGGAGAGACTTCTTGGCGCTGAGGCCGGTCGACAACGAGACCTTCTATCGCGAGGTGGACGAAGAGCTTCGCCGCGATCGCATGCTCACTCTTTGGCGGCGCTACGGCAAGCTCGTCATCGGCGGCGTGGTGCTTCTCCTCGCGCTCCTCGCCGCGGGAATCTGGTGGCACGGCCACCGGATCCAGACCGCCGGCGCGCGCGGCGAGCAGCTGCTCGCCGCCTTCGACGACATCAGCTCCCACAACCAGGCCGCCGCGAAGGCCAAGCTCGATACGCTCGCGAAGGACGGCACCGCCGGCTACAAGGCGGCGGCCCTGTTCACCAAGGCGGATCTCGCCATCGAGGCCAACGACCTCAAGGGTGCGGCGGCCCTGTTCCACCAGGCCGCGGGCGATACCGACCTGCCGCAGCCCTATCGCGACCTCGCGACCGTGCGCATGACGGCGATCGAATATGACGGGCTGCAGCCCCAGGCGGTGGTCGACCGGCTGAAGCCGCTCGCCGTCGCCGGCGGGCCGTTCTTCGGCAGCGCCGGCGAGATGGTCGCCCTCTCCTACGTCAAGCTCAACAAGCCGCAGGAGGCCGGTCGCCTCTTCGCCGCACTCGCCCGCGACAGGAAGGTCCCGGATTCGATCCGCTCGCGCTCGGCCCAGATGGCGGCCTCGCTCGGCGTCGATGCGGTCCAGGGCAGCGGCGGCACACAGGAAGGCAAATGATGAAGCGCATTCTCCTCGTCGCGGTCGGCGCCGCCCTGCTCGGCGGCTGCGGCGCGCTGGGCAAGCACAAGAAGCCGACGACGCCCACCGTCGGCCAGCGTATCGCCGTCCTGTCGACGGAAGCGAGCGTCGAGGTCGACCCCACGCTGGCGGGCACCGCCGTCGTCCTGCCGCCGGCCGACACGAACACGGCCTGGGCGCAGCCGGGCGGGAATGCCGCCAAGGCGCTCGGCCATCTCAGCCTCGGCGCCACCCCCTCGATGGCGTGGCGGGTGAGCATCGGCGAGGGCAGCAGCAAGAAGCAGCAGCTCGCCGCCTCGCCCATCTACGCCGACGGCCGCCTCTACACGATCGACGCGCAGGGTGTCGTCCACGCGATCGACCCGCAGACCGGCGCCACCGTCTGGCGGACCGCGGTGCGCGGCCCCGACATCACGCCCGGCA
>Ga0070659_100002234_pt1 | contig 13761 bp, 9 predicted proteins | sample KBSC23metaG_FD_64666 | JGI IMG/M metagenome (GOLD analysis project Ga0070659, IMG submission 64666) | Corn rhizosphere microbial communities from Kellogg Biological Station, Michigan, USA - KBS C2-3 metaG | ecosystem: Host-associated > Plants > Roots > Rhizosphere > Soil ...
ACACGATTGTGTAAAAAGAAAACCTGGCCCTGGCGCTCCAGCTCACGGTTGATTGCATCGCGAATAATTCGCTCATCATAGGCGGAGACCATCGTCTCGACGGGCAGCCGGTTGAGCGGCGGCGTTTCGATCGTGGACATGTCCTTCACGCCCACCAGAGATAGGTAAAGCGTGCGCGGAATCGGTGTGGCCGAGAGCGTTAAGACATCGACGAGCTTAAACAGCTCTTTGAATTTTTCTTTGTGCAGAACCCCAAACCGCTGTTCCTCGTCGATCACCACGAGGCCTAGATCTTTAAAAACGACATCCCCTGAGATGAGTCGATGGGTGCCGATAACTACATCGACGCCGCCTTTGCCCAAAAGCTCGAGGATTTTTTTCTGCTCTCCTTGCGAACGGAAGCGGCTAAGCATTTCAATTCGCACGGGGTAATCGAGCATGCGTTGCCGAAACACCTCGAAATGCTGCTGGGCCAGAACGGTCGTGGGTGCGAGAACCGCAACTTGTTTCCCGTCCATGACCGCTTTAAACGCAGCCCGAATTGCGACTTCGGTCTTGCCAAAGCCGACATCACCGCAAATCAAACGGTCCATCGGCTGCCGACGCTCCATGTCGATTTTCGTGTCCACGATCGCTTTCAATTGGTCCGGCGTTTCGCGAAACGGAAACGAATGTTCGAATTCCGCCTGCCATTTGGTGTCGGGAGCAAATGCATGACCGGGATGCATCTGCCGCTCCGCCTGAACTGCGAGCATTTTGCCGGCATAATCGAAAATCGAAGCTACGGCGTTTTTCTTCGCGCGAGTCCATTTCGCATCGCCGAGCGAACTGAGAGCCGGCGACCTTTTACCGACTCCGACGTAGCGCGAAACCAAATAGGCTTGTTCGAGTGGGACGTACAGTCTTGCGTCATCGGCAAACTCGAGAACCAGTACCTCGTGCCCCGAATGCGTTCGGGGCCGTTGTTGTGCGGCAAGCGCTTCGCTTGCTATGCTTGCCTCGTCCGCGCTCGGCAGGCGGGGTGCCTGCCCTACAGCGAATTTTTTCAGGCCTAAAAATTTCGCCACCCCGTGCTCGAGATGAACAACCAGATCGCCTTCGGTGAGTTCACTGAAATCGATCTGTGCGCGATGCCGTTCTGCCCGACGCAGGCGCCGTCGTGGATGGGCAGCCAATCGTCCAAATAATTGAGCGGCCGAGAGAACGACGAGATTGGCCGCCGGAAAACAAAATCCACGCGCGAGAGTTCCTTCGAGAAGGTCGACCTCATTCAGCGCCTCCTTTTCGCCCATGACCTCGCGAAAACGCTCGATTTCGCCTTCAGTCTGGAAGTAGATGACGATTTGTGCCTTCTGTGCGCGCCAATCCTTCAAGCGCCTGGAAAACTGCGCGCGTTTAGCTTCGATGAGTATAAGATCACCGATCCCGAGCTCTCCGACTTCACAATCCTGGAAGGCGCCGCTAAAATCCTCCGGACCGGTCTCAATCCAACCTTCGTTGATTTGGATTTGTGCAGCGGCCGAAGCCGACGTCGGAGACCGTCCGCCAGCCATTACTGGCTCGAGCTCGATCGTTAGATGATCGCGCGCGATGTAATCGCGGACGACGCTGCTTTGGTCTTCCGTGGCTCCCAGCAAAATATCGACCGACTTCAAATCGCGCACCGAGGTTTGCGAATCGATGTCAAATTCGCGCAACGAGTCGATTTCGTCGCCAAAAAATTCCAGGCGCACCGGCAATGGCGCCTGCCACGAATAAAGATCGACAATGCCTCCACGAATGGCGAATTGCCCGCGCGTAGTGACTTGAGCGACGCGCTCATAACCAGCGCCCGCGAGTTGTTTGACGAGCTGTTCCATCTTCGCGTTTGCCCCGCGCCGAAGTTGAAGGACTGCGGATTGGAGCACATCGCGCTCCGGTGCTGCTTGATCGAGACTTGCACGCGTTGCGACGATCAGATTCGGACCCGCCTCGCGCTCGACCTGCGTAAGCAGCGCGAGGCGTTCCGCCGCAATTTCAGGATCGGGCAAGATATTTTCGACGGCGGCAAACTCGGTTTCCGGCAGGAAAAGCGCAGCCGGATGCCAGTTCAACAAGCTCTCGTAAACCAGTTCTTGAGAATGAACGTTGGGACAGAGGACCCAAATTGTCTTGCCGATCCCACGGGCGATAGTGGCGACGACAAACGCCTGGGCCGGCTGAGTAACGTGCGAAAACTGTACCGGCCATTGTGCTCGATTGATCGCGCGAAGTTTGCGCGCGATCGGCTCGCTGGCCGAAGCGATCTCTAGAAGCTCTTCCCCCCCCGATTTCTCCACCGATTAGCTGTCGCCGAAAAGCAGTGGAAGTTCAAAGTTAGCAGACCTGTCTTCGACAAGGCGGAAGGATGGCAGCCAGTTGTTGAGCGTCGCAGTTCTCGCGGTAGAGTTTGACCAAAATGGGGTTTGAACTAACCATAGGGTGTCTCAAGTGGGCCGCTGTCGGCTTCATCGTGGCGTTCTTTCTGATGAGAATGTACGAAGCCAGTCATATTCATGACGATATTCCCAGGCCTGAGTTCAAGAAACGCCAGTCGAAACGTGCAGCGCTCGTGCTATCGACGTTCGCGGCAATGTTGTCGGCGTTGGTGTGGCTCTTGGTGCAAAAATGGGACTAGCGTTATCCCATGTAAAATCCGCCGTTCACATTCAAAACGTGGCCGGTGATGTATGAGGCCATTGGCGAGGCAAGAAAAAACGCTGCATCGACAATCTCATTGGCCGCGCCAAGACGGCCGAGCGGGATCTGCTTGATAAAATTCGCCGTGATTTCGTCAGACATGCCTTTGCTCATCCCGATGTCGATGAAGCCCGGCGCAATGGCGTTGACTGTAATGTTCTGACGGCCAAACTCGCGCGCGGAAACTTTGGTGAGCGCGATGATTGCGGCTTTGCTCGACGAATAATTTGCCTGGCCGAACAGGCCCATTTGGCCGCTGACCGACGACAAATTCACGATTCGTCCGCCGCTGCGCAGAATCGAGGCGGCCTTTTGCGTGACCGTGAACGTACCTATGAGGTTCACCCGCAAGACGCTCTCAAATTCTTCCATCGACATCTTTTTGATCGTGCGATCGGCGATAATGCCGGAATTGTTCACCAGAATATCCAACCCCTCATGTCGATCCTGTATTTGCTTCATCATAGCTTCGACTTGCCCGGGCGCGGTCACGTCACACTCAACGACCAGCGGCTCCGTCAATTCATTCGCTACATTGGCAGCGTCAGTCTCATTCTGGCCCTGCGCATCGGCGACGTAGTTGACTACACATTTCGCGCCGCGCTTGCCAAACGCCTTGATCATCTCCGCGCCAATTCCGCGCGAGCTGCCCGTGACAAGGACAACTTTGCCAGCGAAATCCAGAGGGTCGGGCATTTGATGATTTAATGAGTTAGTGCTTTAGCGATTGCAATGGTTAAATCAATAACTCACTAACTCGTTAAATCGCTAAATTTCTTCAAATGGCTTCACCGATTCGCATTCTTACTGCCGTTCCAATTTGCGACGGCCACGATAGCGCGATCAATACGATCAATCTGGAGTTCATCCGACACGGCATCGAGGTCATTTATCTCGGTTATCACCGTTCGGTCGGCGACATTGTGCGCGCAGCCATTCAGGAGGATGTGCGCGCCATCGGGATTTCCAGTTACAACGGCGGACACATCGAGTTCTTTACTGAAGTGGTCGCTCTTCTGCGCAAACGTGGAAGCGACATCAAAGTCTTTGGCGGTGGCGGCGGAACCATCACACATGACGATGCCGCGGCGATGAAACGCAAAGGCGTGGACAAGATTTTCTTTGCCGGCACTTCTCTGGCGGAAATGACCGATTATGTTCGCGAGCATTACGGAAAGCCGTGGAAACGCGCGGCCGCAAAGTCGCCGGACATGGCGCTGGCGAGAAAATTGACAGAAATCGAAGAAGCGGCTGCAAAACAAAAGAAACATCGAACCCGCCTTCGCAGAGCTACGGCGCGGCAGGCATCGAACATCGAACATCGAACATCCAAGGTCATCGGTTTCACCGGGCCAGGCGGAGCGGGAAAAACGACGCTGATCGATGAATTGGTATTGCGTTTCCTAAATCAGAATCCAAAGGGCCGAATCGCGATTTTGTCGCATGATCCGAGCGTTATTGGCGAAGGTGCGTTACTGGGCGATCGCGCCACTATGATTAACTCGCAGGACGATCGTGTCTTCATGCGCAGCATGGCCACACGTGGGCAAGCCGGCGGACTTTCGCCTGCGACGCATGATGGCCTCGCGCTGCTCGCGGAATCGAAATTCGACTACGTCATAATCGAGACGGTCGGCACTGGCCAGGAGGCGATGCCGTTCCAAAAAAATGGAATTGTCGATCTTACCGTGTTGGTGATGAATCCCGATTACGGCAGCCGGTTGCAACTGCAAAAGATCGTCATGCTCGATCTCGCCGACATTGTGGTGGTGAACAAGAGCGATCTCCAGCGCGCCCGCACCGCGCACACCGAAATCGAACAACGTCTGGAACAAAACCGGCGAGATCAGCGGCTCATTGATACAGTTGCAAAACGGCATCGCGATCCTGGCGTGGATGACTTGTTTGACTTAATTTCAATGGTAGGGCGCGACCGCCAGGCGCCCCGAAAGAGAGGACGCGAAAACTTATGAGCAAACTTGGGCAAGTCGTTGAAGCAGTTGAGAATTACAACAAGTTCGTTCTCGATCAGGTGAAGCGAGCGCGCACGGATGAAAAATTCGGATGCGAGCTCGTTGATCGTTGGAATGAAACCAAAGCAAAAACACCGGTGACGCATACACCAACCGGGCTTCCGCTACCGCGCCTGGCGTTGCCGGAAATCGATGAGCCGGGCGAGATCGCCCGTTATCTCTTTGATGAAGGATTGCCGGGTGAGTTTCCGTTTCTGAACGGCGCGTATCGCGAGATGTATTTGGAGCCGGTTCGCGAAATTGAAGCGGGAAGCGACGGCAGGAAAACGTCCGCTAACGGTGCGAAGGCGAAAGCGAACGGGAATGGGGCGCGGCCACCAGAGGAGCCTACCCGGTTGTTCTCGGGACTTATGCTGGCCGAGGACACAAATGAGCGCTTTCATTATCTGACGCAACATCAGCGCACTCACCGGCTCAGCACAGCTTTTGATGGCCCAACTCTTTACGGCATCGATAGCGACGCAGACGGAGTCTTCGGAAAAATCGGCGAGGGCGGCGTAGCGATCGACACGGTCGAAGACATGGTCCGGCTTTACGATGGATTTGATCTTGGCTCGCCGAATTTCTCAGCATCCATGACGATCAGCGGCCCGGCGCCGATCATTATGGCGATGTATATCGCGGCGGCGAAACGGCGTTTTGGTCCGAAAGTTGTCCAAAAACTGCGCGGCACAATTCAGGCTGATATTTTCAAGGAAGTCCAGGCGCAGAACGAAACGATTTTCCCGATTGAGGCATCCCTGCGTTTTCTCACCGACATGGTCGAGTTCACCACTCGCGAAATGCCGCGGTGGTATCCGATCTCGATCAGCGGTTATCACATCGGTGAGGCTGGTTCCACACCAGTGCAACAGGCGGCTTACACGCTCTCGAACGGATTCGCTTACGCAGAAATGTTCGCTGCGCGCGGCATTTCGATCGATCAATTCGGCCCACGCCTCTCGTTTTTTCTCGATTGCGGGCTGGACGCCGAATACATCGCGCTCGCACGTGTGTCGCGCAGGATTTGGGCAATCGGTATGCGCGACGCGTTTGGCGCCGGACCGCGCGGACAGCTTTTCAAATTGCACACCCAGACAAGCGGTCGATCGCTCATCGCGGCCGAGTTCAAAAATAATCTCACGCGCACCGCTGCGGAGTTGATCCTCGCTTACATGAACGCCACGAACTCGTGCCATTCAAACAGTGCGGATGAACCGTTCACCACGCCGAGCGAAGAATGGATCCGGCTCGCCGCGCACGGGCAGGCGATCCTGCTCGAGGAATCGGGCATTTTCAAACACACGATGAACATGTTGAGCGGTTCGCCGGGAATGAAAGCCGTTGAGCGCGCGGTCGAGCGCGCGATTCTTGACGAGTTTCGCGAGATCGAGCGACTGGGTGGTGTGCTGGCGGCGGTGGAAGACCGTTACCAGCGCAGTCAGATTCAAAACGCCGCGCATCGTTACGAGGAGCAAATTTACGAAGGCACTCGTCCGATCATTGGCTTGAACAAATATCGCAACGGCGAAGAGCACGCGCCAGAAATAAAGCTTGCCCGTACGCCACGAAAGAAACAGCAACTCCAAGTCGATCGGCTGGCGAAATTCAAAAAGAAAAATGCCGAGAAAGCGAAATGCGCGCTCGATAAACTTATCGATGTTGTGGAGCGCGGTGAAAATTGTTTCCCCGCCTTGCTCGAAGCGGTCGAGGTCGCCTCGTTAGGCCAAATCACGGGTCGCCTGCAGGAAGTCGTCGGCAGATTTCGGCCAATGGTGTAGCGCGGTAACCGATCCTTGGCCGTGTTGTCTGACTAGCTCGTGACAGCTGGCGGGGCACTGGGGCTCGTCCGGCTTTTCGTAATTTCTTCTAGGCTCGCCGGATTCTCCAATGCCGATGTATCGCCGAGCTTTTCGCCGATGTAGGCTGCACGGACAATTCGTCGCATGACTTTTGCGTTTCGCGTTTTCGGGATGTCGGCGACGAACAGGACAACTTTCGGCATAAGCGCTTTGCCAAGTTCGGTTGCGACTTTGTTTTTTAACCCGCTCGCGAGATCGTCATCTCCGTTTGCATCTTTTTTCAAAACGCAGAAGCAAACCAGCGCTTCGCCTTTGATCGGATCTGGCACGCCGACCGCCGCCGCTTCGCTGACCTGCGGGTGCGCAACGAGAATTGATTCCACTTCCGCCGGGCCCAGTCGCTTGCCCGCAATTTTGATCGTGTCATCGCTGCGGCCGAGAATGTACCAAAGTCCGTCATCATCGATCGCCGCCCAGTCACCGTGCACCCATGTGTCCGGCCAGCGCGACCAGTAGCTCTCGATGTAACGTTCGCGATCTTTCCAAAACCCCCGGGTCATTCCAATCCACGGCTCGCGAATCACCAATTCGCCAACCTGTCCGCGCACAGATTTTCCATTTTCATCAACAACGTCCGCCGCCATTCCCGGAAGCGGCCCGGAAAACGCACACGGTTTCATTGGCGTGAGAACGTTGCCCATTACGATGCCGCCGGAAATCTCGGTGCCACCGGAATAATTGATGATCGGAAGCTTTCCACGCCCAACGTTTTGAAATAGCCACATCCAAGGATCGGGGTTCCACGGTTCGCCAGTGGACGCGAACTTGCGTAGCGATGAAAGATCGTGTCGATGCACGATCTCATCGCTTCCGCCGCTGCGGGACCGCAGCGCGCGAATCAACGTTGGCGACACACCAAGCGCAGTCACTTTGTGTCGATCCACCAATGACCAGACACGATCCGGCCCCGGAAAATCCGGAGCGCCATCGAAAAGCATCATCGTCGCGCCGAGCAGCAACGTTCCGAAAACCTCCCAGGGTCCCATCATCCAGCCCATGTCCGTCATCCAGAAAAGCGTTTCGTCCGCGTGCAGATCGAGCCCATGCCACATGTCCTGTGCCGATTTGATCGGGAACCCGCAATGCGTATGCACCGCGCCCTTGGGCGGGCCGGTTGTGCCCGAAGTATAAATGATCATCATCGGGTCTTCGGCCGACGTGCGCTCTGTGGGCGCGTCATCGAAAGGCCCAGACAAGCTTGTCGGCGGTCCGGCAGCCGGGCTGAGATCTTCGATGAGCCATTCGCCGGCTTGGTTGAGAACAACAAGATGACGCAGCGTTGGAATTTGCGCCGCCGCTTCATCGGCGATTGGTTTCATCGGGCAAAATTTCCCGCGGCGATATGTTCCGGCAGCGGCGAAGAGCGCTTTCGCGTCGGCATCGTTTAATCGCGACACGATTGCCGCCGCGCCGAAGCCGGAGAAGAGCGGGAGAAAGATTCCGCCGATCTTAATGATGGCGAGCATCGCGACTACGATTTCCGGAACCATCGGCATGAACACGCCGATCGCGTCGCCTTTGCCGAGCCCAAGAATCCGGAGGGAATTCGCCATGCGATCGACCTGATCGCGCAATTCTTTGTATGTAAGCTCGCGCCTCGTTCCGTCTTCAGTTTCTGATTTGATGGCCAGCTTCTTATCGATCTTCGTGTCGGCGCATTTATCGAGGAGGTTGTGAACAATATTCATCTCGCCGCCCACGCACCAATGCGCCCACGGTTTGCCGTCACTCAGATCAACAACGCACGAGTACGGCTTGTAAAATTGGATATCGAGATCGCCAAGCACCGTGTCCCAGAACCAGGCGATCTCCGATGTCGATCTTCGCATCAATTCGTCGTACGACCTCAGCCGATGCTTATCGATGAATTGCTGAAGATTCGATTGCGCAATGAGCTCCGGCGATGGGTGCCACACAAATTCGCCGCCGAATTGAAACTCGCTCATGGAGAGATTGTGCGCGTTCTTCAATTGTAGGCAACCGCTTCGGTTGCCGAAACAAAACGGCAGGCCGAGCGCCTACCCTGCAACAGCTTGCTGAGCTGCGATTCATCGGCAGATTGAAATTTCTTTCTTCATGAACAGATCGCTTGCTCATCAACTGGCTGATTACGCGTATGCGCTCCGATTTGAGGATCTTTCCAAGAACGTCGTGCATGAAGTCAAACGGCGCGTCATCGATTCATTAGGGTGCGCGTTGGGAGCGTGGAAGGAAGAACCGTGTGCGATCGCGCGAAAAGTTGCTTCCGATTTTTCGGCGAAACAAGGATCCACAATCATTGGCACGAATCACAAGGCGCCGCCGGACTGGGCGGCGTTCGCGAACGGCTGTTGCATCCGCTACTTCGATTACAACGACACTTACCTGTCAAAGGAACCCGCGCATCCGAGCGACAATATTTCCGCCGCGCTCGCGATCGCCGAGAGTGCCGGCGCAACGGGACGCGAATTGATCACGGCGATTGCGCTTGCGTACGAAGTGCAATGCCGGTTTTGCGACGCGGCGAGCATTCGCGCGCGCGGCTGGGATCATGTGACCTACGGCGCGTTTTCCACAGCACTCGCGTGCGCGAAGTTAATGAAGCTCGACCCGAAAAGAACGCGTCACGCGTTGAATATCGCGGGAGTTGCGGGGGCAGCGATGCGGCAGGCGCGCGTAGGCGAGCTATCGCATTGGAAAGGCGTGGCGTTCGCGAACGCGGCGCGACACGGAGTTTTTTCGGCGCTTCTTGCTCGCGCCGGCATGACTGGTCCGGGTCCGATTTTCGAGGGCCAAATGGGATTTGAAAAACAGCTCGGCGTTTCGCTCGGCAACGTTGCAGAAAAATTCGCAGTCCCGTTTGCCGAGAGTGGCGATGGCCCGGCGTCAATGATTCTGCGCACAAGCATCAAATTCTGGCCGGCTGAGTATCACAGCCAAAGCGCAATTGAAGCGGCGCTTCTGTTGCGAGAGGAAATCGGCGATCCAGCGACGGTGCGCGAGATGACGATCGAGAGCCACGATGCGTCGGTCGATATCATTGGCAGCGAGCCGGAAAAGTGGAAGCCGGAGACGCGCGAGACGGCTGATCACAGCCTGCCATACATCACGGCTATCGCGTTAATCGACGGCGAAGTGACAGAAAAGCAATTTCAGCCGGAACGTTTCAAAGACCTGGCGGTTTGGAAATTTTTGGAGAACGTCAAGGTCGAACGCAACGCCGAACTGAGCGCGCTGTATCCCAACGCGGTGGCGAACATCGTGCATGCTGATCTTGCCGATGGTCGGCGATTGACCAGGCGCGTCGATTATCCGACAGGCCATGCGAAGAATCCGCTGAAAGATTCACAGGTGGAAGAGAAGTTTAATGTTTTGGTTGATCCGATGCTCGGCAGGGATCGCGCGCGGAAGATTCTCGACATTGTGTGGAAGCTCGATGGCGCGGAAGACGTGAATGAACTGATGAAGGCGGCGAAATGACGAGTGACGAAGCACAAAGGAATGACAAATCCCAAATGACGAAACTGAGAGTCCGCGCCAACTTTGGCATTCGTCATTTGATTATTCATTCGTCATTCCTCATTCGTGCTTCATCATTTTGCGACGCGCAAGCATGAGCAAGAGCAAGAGCAAGAGACTGCGTGAGCTGATAGCAAAAGGCGCGGTGTTGTTGCCGGGCGTGCCGAATGCCGCAATAGCCCGGCAGACGGAGCGCACCGGGTTTGACGCGGTGTATATCAGCGGCGCTGGAATGGCAAACGCAACCGCCGGCGTGCCGGACATCGGTTTGTTGACCTTGACGGAAGTGGCAGACCTGGCCGGTTACATTGCGAAAGCCGTCAAGATTCCAGCGATCGTCGATGCGGACACCGGTTTTGGTGGCGCAGAGAATGTGGCGCGGACAATTTGCGAGTTGGAAAGGGCAGGCCTTGCTGGTTGCCACATCGAGGACCAGGAATTTCCAAAACGCTGCGGACATCTCGCTGGGAAATCGATTGTCGATATCGAGGAGATGGTTGGCAAAATCAAAGCTGCCATACATGCGCGGCGCGATCTGGATTTCATGATCATCGCGCGGACGGATGCGCGCGCCGTAGAGGGTTTTGATCGGGCGGTGGAGCGAGCGGGGGAATATATCGCTGCCGGCGCAGACGCGATCTTTCCTGAAGCGCTGCAAAGTCCGGAAGAGTTCCGGGATTTCGCAAAGGAGATTGATGCGCCGCTGCTAGCCAATATGACTGAATTCGGGAAGAGCCCGTTGCTTTCGTTCCATGATTTAATGGAGCTTGGCTACCGGGTAGTGATTTTTCCGATGAGCGCGTTTCGCGTGGCGATGAAAGCAAGCGAGAGATTTCTGCGCGCTCTGAGGGAGAGTGGCACGCAAAAGGATTGGATCGACGAGATGCAAACCCGGCAGGAACTTTACAAATTACTCGATTACGATCCGACGGCGGAAGAGTGGTTGGGTCTAAGCGATTGAGCATTTGTCGGCGCACGTATCACGGCTAACGTGGAGCACAAATGAGCACTGAAGAAAAACCAGAGTATAGCCCCGGTTTGGCTGGGGTGATCGCGGGCGAAACGGCGATTTGCTGGGTCGATCCCAACGCCGGGCTGATGTATCGGGGCTACGACATTCATGGAATGGCGGAGAAGGCGAGTTTTGAGGAGGTGGCGTACCTGCTGCTGAATGGAGAGCTGCCGAATGGGAAACAGTTCGTTGAGTTCACCCAACAAATTGCCTCAGAACGCGCACTGCCCGGTCCGGTAACGGAAATGCTGCGGCTGCTGCCGAGCGGGACTCATCCCATGGATATGCTGCGCACCGGTGTGTCCATGTTGAGCGCGTTCGACAAAGATCTGAGCGACAACTCGCACGACGCCAACATTCGCAAGTCGATCCGGCTCATCGCACGTGTTTCCACCTTAATCACTGACGGCTGGCGCATCTCGCATGGCCAACGGCCGCTGCCAGAAAGGCCGGACCTAACACAGGCTGGCAATTTCTTTTACAAGCTGGAGGGCAAAGTTCCGCAGGATTGGCAAATTCGAATGTTGGACACGATTTTCAATTTGTACGCGGACCACGAATTCAACGCCTCCACTTTTGCGGCGCGCGTGACCGCTTCAACGCTGGCGGGAATCTATGCCGCGGTTACTTCTGCGGTCGCCACGCTCAAAGGACCGTTGCACGGCGGCGCCAATGAGGAATCGATGAAGATGCTCGAGGAAATCGGCACGCCGGATCGCGCGGAAGCCTGGTTGATGAAAAAACTGGAGACCAAAGAAAAGGTCATGGGTTTCGGCCATCGCGTTTACAAAAAGGGCGATTCACGCGTGCCCGTGATGCGTGAGATCGGGCGCGAACTGGGCAAACGCACGGGCAAGGAACAATGGATTCCAATTTGCGAGAAGCTCGAGGAAGTGATGGACCGCGAAAAGCACCTTTGCGCCAATGTGGATCTTTACGCTGCGCCGGTGTTTTGGATGCTGGGCTTTCCGCCCGAGTTAAACACGCCGCTGTTCGCTGCATCGCGTGTGGCCGGCTGGTGCGCGCACGTGACTGAGCAACACGATAATAATCGTTTGATCCGACCGCGCTCACTTTATATCGGGCCAAAGATGCGCCCTTATCCGGGCACGTCTTCGGACGGCGAATAACGTGAAGATGGAACGCGTTGCCCTCAACGCGTTGGCAAAATAATTGCGGCTTGCTGCCTGGCTAATTTCCACCGTGAACGGCAAATCCCTTCAAGAAAAATACGCACCCAACAATGCGTGCTGGGGCTGCGGGCCGGCGAACCGGGATGGTTTGCATATTCGTAGTTTTCCGAAAAAAGGCGAAGTCGTAGCAGAATGGAAACCGGAGAAAAAGTATGAGGCTTTTCCCGGAGTATTGAATGGCGGCGTGATCGGCACGCTGCTCGATTGTCATTGCAATTGGACGGCGGCCTATCACCTGATGAAGCGGGCAAAAGAGGATCGCCCGCCATGCACCGTAACGGCAGAATATTCGATTAAGTTGCTCCGGCCGACTCCAACCAGCGCTTCGGTTTTTCTGTCGGCGAAGGTTGTCGATCTAACAGATGATCGGGCGACCATTGACGGAGCATTGAGCGCCGGGGGGAAAGTTTGTGCCACTTGTCGCGGAATTTTCGTCGCAGTCAAAGAAGGACACCCGGCGTATCATCGATGGTAATCAAAGCGACCCGTTCTCCGTGTTGGACCGCCGAAATTGAGGAGTGGCGCAGCCTCATTTGTCCTCGTACCACCGTAAAAAAGCGAAACTTTAGTTCGCGAATGGTGTATAATGAGTGAAAACCAAATCTGTCTATGAATTCAAAACGTATACTTTTCGTAATCTGCTGTTGTACTGCGGCGCTAATGACCGCGCCCGCTGGTTGGGCCCGTGGTGGCGGAGGGCCCGGCGGCGGCGGCGGCGGCGGGCGTTCTGGTGGGATGTCGGGTCCGTCCGGCTTCAGCCGTGGCGGGATGAACACAGGGAGTGGCCCTCGCTGGAGTGGCGGGAGCCGTCAAAACTGGAGCGCCGGCAATCGCAGCGCCGGCAATCGGAGCGGCGGCAATCGGCACAATCATAATGGCCACAATCATGGCCACAATCATGGACGTTTTAACAATGTTGTCTTCATCGGCGACTTCGGCTTTCCCTGGTGGTGGGGCTGGGGCTGGGGCTGGGGTTGGGGATGGGGCTATCCCTACGGATACTACGGTTACGATTACCCATACGGCTACGGCGGTGGTTACGGCTACGGCGGTGGCTACGGCTACGGCGATGGCTCCGGAAATGATTACGGTCAGTACGGGGACCCCAGCCGATCAAGGGTCGCTGAGTTGCAGCGGCGACTCGCCCGAGCTGGCTATTATCGCGGCAGTATTGACGGGGTCTTGGGCCCCCAGACGCGCGCCGCAATTCGAGCCTACGAGCGTGACCATGGAGATGTAGGCTGACCGATCGGCACTCCCCCTTCGGGCAATGAGAATCAGTTAAGCCAGCGGTGAGTTGGTTCGATTTGATTGACCGGCGGATTTCGCAGGGCGCAAGGGCGAACCGCCGGTCTCTTATTGTCGGCGACCCTCGCAAACGCATTTGCGACGTACTGGGGCTATCGCCCTGCCTGAAAGCTTGAGCGTCGTCGGCAGCGCGCCGAGCCTGCCATATTCTAAAATCA